>Ga0207756_100046_pt1 | contig 172965 bp, 159 predicted proteins | sample A23M1SouthBayCA_FD_187748 | JGI IMG/M metagenome (GOLD analysis project Ga0207756, IMG submission 187748) | Aerobic enrichment media microbial communities from Eden Landing Ponds, California, USA - A23 M1 (3) (SPAdes) | ecosystem: Environmental > Aquatic > Marine > Unclassified | place... | reverse complement strand
TGTTGAATGACGTCCAGTTTAAACTGTTTGCTATAGGTTCGTCTTGTACTCATAATTGTTAGTTGTCATAAATTGCAACTGACAATCTATGGCTTAACTGGGTGTCCACCAAAATGTAGCAAGTTCAGCACTCTTTAGCTAGTTAGCTGTTGGATAAGCTAAGCGGGTTGCCGGAGTGGAGACATCCCGGCTGAAATAAGCATGAGTTTATGGCTTATATAATTCATCTTTTATAGGGGTGCTCATCTCGAGTAACCGCCTGGCATCTCGCGGGGCATGTCCGGCGAAATCATTATTGAAATAGCAGTAAACTTCTTTCCCATCGTTCATCCAATTTGTGATGCGCTCGATCCAGGGTTGTAGCAGCTTTTCCGAATATCGGCCCTGATACTTCGCTCCCGGACCGTGCAAACGGATGTAAGCAAAATCAGTGGTGACATGAAACGGTGTTTCCCGCTCCTCCAGATCATAAATACAAAAGGCGGCATTGTTTTCTTCGAGCAGGCTTAAAATGGTATCATCAAACCAAGACGAATCCCGAAACTCAAAAGCGTAGCGGTATTTGGGGGGAAGCACGTTAATGAACTCCGAAAGACGATCTGCGTTTTTATGCCAGCGAGGAGGGAGCTGAAAGAGAATCGGCCAGCTTGTCATCCAGTTTTTTAATCCGGTCAAAAAACTTTTTAATGCTCTGCGCCGGATCGTTTAACTTTTTCCGGTGGGTAATATAGCGGCTGGCTTTGACGGCAAACCGAAAACCTTTGGGCACCGCAGCCTTCCAATTTTCAATCGTTTCGATTGAGGGAAGCCGGTAAAAGGTATAATTGATCTCCACTGTTTTAAATTGACCTGCGTAGTATCCAAGCATTTGGCCGCCGGCAATGTTCTCAGGATAAAAAGAACCCTTCCAGTGATCGTAACTCCACCCTGATGTCCCGATGCGGATATTTGGGGATCGCCGTTTCATCCCCTGCTATATTTCCCCGTCAGTTCTGCCTGTTCAATGATATGAGCTTCCATAACTTCCAAAAGCTGCTTTTTAGTGGCTCCGGCATCCAAATCCAGCATTGTATCAAGGGCAAACAGCTTCATAACATAACGGTGAGTGCCACTTGGCGGACAAGGCCCTCCATAACCGTAATTTCCAAAATCATTGGTGCCGTGCAAAGCTCCATCGTTTAACTCTTTGTCATTGGTAACATGTTCCTCTAATCCTGACCGGTCGGCCGGAATATTATACAGTACCCAGTGCACCCATGTTTTTGCCGGAGCATCCGGATCATCAAAAATAATGGCAAAAGATGCTGTTTCATCCGGAGTGTCTGTCCACATTAACGACGGCGAAATATTTGCTCCATCACAGGTATGTTTGGTCGGAATGGATTCTGCTTCTCCAAAAGCTGAACTCTCTAGTTTTAAGGCCATAATTACTCTCTTTTTTATTTTAAAGCGCTACTACTAATATAAAATAAACGACCATGGAAAAATAGGGAATCCCAACCTTCTTTATCACTTGATTGGAGATTCCTCCTTATCATCGAGCGAGTTAATCCCACAAAAAAGAAGGAAATGGAAGAAAGCAGCTATTCAGAAGGGAAGCCGTACAAATTTAGAACACCAATATATGCTAAACAGAAATCCTATTGTTTATTTGAGACTGCTAATCCAAATAAGAAACATCTGATTCAGTCTTGTAGTATTTATCCCTGAGCCAGAACGCTACATTCACCAAGCCGATGAGCACTGGCACTTCAATGAGCGGACCAACAACCCCCGCAAAAGCCTGCCCACTGTTCAAACCGAATACCGCAATAGCTACAGCAATTGCCAGCTCAAAATTATTGCCGGCAGCTGTAAATGCTATAGAAGCATTCTTGTCATATTCAGCTCCCATCATTTTACTCACAGCAAAACCAATAAAAAACATTACAACAAAATATATAATGAGTGGCACTGCTAAACGAGCTACATCCAACGGGATCTGAACAATCATCTCTCCCTTCAGGCTAAACATCACCACAATGGTAAACAGCAGGGCAATGAGCGTGATGGGCGAAATTGCTGGAAGAAATTTCCCCTCGTACCACTCCTTGCTTTTCAGTCGGACCAACCCAAACCGACTAAGCATTCCTGCCAAAAATGGAATTCCGAGATAGATGGCTACACTTTCGGCCACGGTAGCGATAGAAATATCAACAATGGCTCCTTCGAAACCTAAAAGAGGAGGAAGTTTGGTAATGAATATCCATGCATAAAAGCTGTAGGCAAATACCTGGAAAATACTATTGAGAGCGACCAATCCCGCTCCATATTCGCTGCTGCCTTCCGCAAGATCGTTCCAGACCAGTACCATGGCAATACATCTAGCCAAGCCGATCAAAATAAGTCCCACCATATACTCGGGATAATCGTGCAGAAAGATAACAGCCAACACAAACATCACTACCGGGCCAATAATCCAGTTAAGCACCAGGGAAATACTCAGCACTTTAACATCCTGGAAAACCTTGGGCAGCAGCTTGTAATTCACCTTGGCCAGTGGGGGATACATCATCAGGATGAGCCCTATAGCAATGGGTATATTGGTGGAGCCGCTGCTAAACGAATTTATTGATTCTGAAACGGAAGGGATAAAATAACCTACCCCCACACCTATGGCCATAGCCACAAAAATCCAAAGTGTTAGATACCGATCAAGAAAACTCATTTTTTTCGTGGGTGCAGACATAGCAGTAACCGGGTATTTTAAAAAAAGGATTAATTTTAATTGGAAATGATCAGTTGAGCTGGGACAGCATATAATACATTTCAGTAGCAATTTGCCGGCAGCGCTCGTCGTATATTTGGGCTGCCTTTGGGGTTCCATCTGCCTGTTTGGGATCCTCATAGGGGATAGCTATTCGAAACTCCGTGCCCGGCACAACCGGGCAATTCCGGTCGGCGTCCGAACAGGTCATCACTGCCACAAAATCTGTGTTTGGATTGGCCTCGTCATCAAACGTTTTGGAGTAGCAGACCAGCGGCTCCTTATCCTCATCATAAAAAACCCTGTATTGGGGATTATCACCGCCCGGATTCTCAACGGTAAATCCCGCCCGCCGTATGGCCTCCACGGCCCGGGGATTAAAGGACGTGGCTTCAGTACCGCCGGAATAGGTTTCGATGCCTTCTAATTCAAATTGCTCAGCTAGTGTTGCCGCCCATATCTGGCATAGGTGACTGCGCCTGCTGTTATGCGTACAAATAAAGGTCAGTTTAGCAGGATTCCCATTCCTCAGCTTTGTCCAAATGGAATCCGAGATCTCCATGAGCTTTTCTTTGCGCTCCTTTGGGATTTTGTCAATACCTTTTTCCAGACTTTTGATGTACTCCTGCAGATCACTATTCATTTACTAAAGAGTATATATTAGAATCATCGGTTTTAGTTACCAGTCGAATAACTAGCAACATCCTGAACCGGGTGTACATGCCGGACCTGATTGTTGCCCTTCCATAACTTTTATCTCCTCAATAGATTCGCCTTCTTTTCCCGGTTTTTGAGCAAAGACGGTTATGCTATAGATACCTGTAGATCCATTCTTAAACTCGTCAATTTCCTGCTCGGAAAGGTATTTGTTTAGAATATCATCGGGAATAACAATGGGCTTCTCTTTTTGAATAGTGACATTCTCAAACCCAAGATCATTGATGTGGCCCAGGTATTTATCTTTCTGGATGGCACCTGCCACACACCCTGCATACATCTCAGCGTCTTCACGTAGTGCTTTGGGCAGATCACCCACCAACACAATATCGGAAATACTAAAATGTCCGCCCGACTTGAGCACGCGGGATATTTCGGAAAACACTTTTCCCTTGTTGGGCACCAGATTCAGCACGCAATTGCTCACAATCACATCCGCCAGGTTATCGGAAACCGGCATATCCTCGATATCCCCATAACGAAATTCGACGTTGTTGAATCCAAGCTTCCCGACATTCTTACGAGCTTTTGCAATCATGGACTCGGCAAAATCAATGCCCAGCACCTTGCCGGTGGAACCTGTTTCATGGCGGGCCACAAAACAGTCATTTCCGGCCCCGGATCCCAAATCAATTACGGTGTCGCCTTCACTTATGTGTGCAAACTCGGTAGGGAGTCCGCATCCCAGTCCCAAGTCCGCATCCTTGTTATATCCTTCCACAGAATTGTAATCATCCGTCATAATATTGTAGACCTCCTCGGATGATTCACCTGCTCCACAACACGAGCTAGCGTTAAAATCCATCGGCTGCTCGCTTATATTGTTGTATTTATCTTTGACCAGCTTTTTTAATTGCTCAGGGGTCTGTTTTTCAGTACTCATATCAACAGCATTCAGTTTCAGTTGCGGTTATCAGATTCTCTACAAGTGGTGTAAGCAGATCTTTAATTTCCTTAATTCCTTCTTCATTCAGGCAATAGCAGACGCGCACCCCGTCAACTTCGCCTTTTATAATACCGGCGGTTTTCAGGGCTTTCAGGTGCTGAGAAACCGTGGACTGGGCCAAAGGCAGCTCTTCAGTAATATCTCCACATATACAGGTTTCCCGTTGTGCAAGCAGCTCAATAATGGCAATTCGCGCCGGATGACCGAGTGCCTTCATCAACTCTGCGGTTCTTTTTTGATCCTTGTCAAAAAGCTTTGCTTTTGTAATGGCCATAGTACCTTTATCTATTATCGTAGATATACGATAAAGTATAGCTGTTATTTAGGATCAAAACAACTCAAAATATCAACCACGATTTGTGGCTTAAGTAAGAAATAGATTTTACACTACCTTGATTCTGGACTTTGCATTAAACCCAACAATAGTTCAATTTCCCAATAACTGCCCACGAACTGTACTGCCCCAATTAAGAATTCCTTGGAACTAATCTCCGAGGCAAGCCTGCGGAGTATTTTGCTGGTTCCATTTTGACCCGACGGTCAAAACCCGAAATTCTGTTAATTAGATCCCGAAACAAGCCCTCCTTCGCCAAGGCTTCGGAGGACAGGTCTGGAATGACATATTTTTTGGACCCCGACGCAAAGCATCGGGGAATTCTATTGATTAAAAAAGGATGAAATAACCTATTCCATATAGATATGCGCGGAATACAGATCGTTGTGATTTTCCCTAATTAAATCCTTTTCTAACCATTTCACCCCAGCTTTTTTTCCCTTTTAAAAAATCAATAAGGCCCCTAAGCTGCCACCAGGCATGAATCTGTCGGTAACCGAAGTTTTCAATAAAAGAAAAAAGGGTTAGCACAAGGATGTCCTTAAAATCATCGTATGACTTAAACGCAACCTCCTCAGCCAGAATGGAAACCAAAGAGATAATCATCCCAAAAATGATTGATACGCTAAAAAATAGCAGCAAAAATGACAGGTTAAACAGCGATGGAACTAAAAGTATTGCGAAGAAATAACCATAACTAAACAGTTGGATAAGTGGTCCCAGGAGTTCAAAAAACAGGAAGAATGGTAACACAAAGAGGCCAATATGCTTATAATACGGATTGAAAAGCATCTTTTTGTGACGCCACAGCGAATCTGCAAGGCCACGATGCCAACGGTTTCTCTGATTTTTTAAGCTGGTATAATCGGTAGGGACCTCTGTCCAACAGATGGGTTCGGGCAAAAACCGAATTTTATAATCTATTTTATTGCGAAGGTAGTACCTATGGAGACGAACGATCAGCTCCATATCTTCTCCCACTGTATCCGTCAGATATCCCCCGACCCTGATTACGGCCTTACGGTCAAAAATCCCAAAGGCACCTGAAACGATCATCAGTCCTTTTAGAAAGTCCCATCCTACACGGCCAAAAAGGAAGGCCCTCAGGTATTCGACCGACTGGAGCCGGGCTAAAAAGTTTTTGGATACATGTATTTCCTTTATTTCCCGATTCTCCATTTTACAGCCGTTAATCACACGTACCACCCCTCCCGCTGCAATCGTATTAGGGTGTTCAATAAAGGGCTGAATAAGCTTTTTCAGCACATTTTGTTCCAATATCGAGTCGGCATCAATGGAACAGATAAGAGAAGTTTCCGCCACGTTTATACCCGCATTCAGAGCATCAGCCTTTCCACCGTTTTCCTTGTCGATGACCGTTAAATAAGAAATTTCAGGAGAGCGGTAAACTGCTCGAATATTTTCATGCTTAACCTCTTTCTGATAATAAAGTCGAGTCTCAACCAAGTCATAATAATCAATCAATTGCTGAAGCGTATCATCACTGCTTCCGTCATTTATGACGATAATTTGATATTCCGGATATTCGAGCTTTAACAGGGATTCTACGGATTCGATAATATTGCTCGACTCATTATAGGCCGGTACCAGTATGCTGATAGATTTAAAAAGGTCGGTCTTGAACAGGGTTTCAAATTTTACAATCTGACTATCAAGAGACTGTTTCTTTACATAAATAAGGGCCCCTACAACCAGCAGCAGATATACCGAATTAAAGATTAAGAAATATCCGATAATGAGCTGCTCAATAGCATGTAAGACGGTAAATCCCTCAAACATTGGTCTTATTTAAACGTTGGATGAGAACAATATCTATCCCCTCAGCAATATTCTTAATCTTTACCACTACTTCCCTGATTTGGCCGGGAAGCTGTTTTCGAGCTTGAAGCTGCTTAATAAAAGCCAAGTTTGCAACAAGAAACTCTTCAAGCAATTCTATGCGATGTTCACCCCGAAATGCCAGTTCATAAATTATTCCTTTTCGCAGGGCAAATGGAACGTTAAGTAAAGACTTCGTCAGGAAAATCAAATCCTGTTCTTTACCAATCTCACTGAGGGCCCTGATAGCAGCCAATCGTACAGAAATATCCACTTCTTTTTGCTGCGAATACTGTCTCAAAAGCGGGGTGGATTGCTTTTCCCGAAACTCTCCCATCACAATCAGCAGTGATTTTATTAGATCTCGTTTGTTCTGCGAATACTGCAATCGCTTCAAGAATTGAAATAAAAAATCACTGTTATTATAAAACTTTTGATCGCCCATATATCGCACGACCATACTCTTTGCAATCATTTCCACATCTTTGGCCAGTAATTCGTTAAGTGTTTTTAGAACTTTTTCTCGATTCTCAGCACCTTTACTGTCGAACCGGTGGAGCAGTTCAACTACCATAAGCTCTGAAATGTTATCTCGCTTGAAAAACCGGTACAGAGCACTTTTACTGACCGCAAAATCTCCGGTCGACTGGAGAGCTTTTGTGGCGGCAAACGCCAGTTTCAGGTTGGAAGATTTACTCACCATGATGAGCTTGGCAAGGGTTCGATCGTTAATGATACCCGTATGCTGGAAGTACAGGCAGGCATAGACCTGGGAATCTTTTGAAACCCCGGATAACTTGTTCTTGTAAAAGTTCAGAAATACGGAGTGTCCAAGAAGACTGTTTAACCTCTTTTTTTCTTTACCATCCAGAATATCAAGCAGTTCATCAACTAACTGCATGAAAAACACATAATCTTTGGTGCGACTACCTATCTTATCAACAATCTCATCGGCATCATAAGCGGATTCCGTTTGTTCTGCGTAATCCAATAGCTGAGGAAAAAAATAATTTCGAAATTTTTTCTCATACCCCCGCCAGTATTCATTCCTTTTCCTTGTCCAATATGTATATACCAACAGATAAATGAACAGAAATGCTAAAACCAGCGCTAGGATAATAACGGTCTGGAAAGTGAGGTCAAGATCAAACATTTGCCGGTAGGTCAACTAAGCAGCCTGGTTCAGTACTTTTTTTATCCTTGCTGTAAATTCGCCCGGATTAAAAGGCTTGGTAATATATTCATCGGCAGAAAGAGCAAACCCCTGCTCAATGTCCTCAGATCGCGACTTGGCAGAGACCAAAACTACTTTTGTATGCTTCAAGTTCTTGTTTTCCCGTACTTTCCTGAGGACTTCAGATCCATTTTTTCCCGGTAAAATGATATCGGAAATAATCAGCCCGGGAGTATGTTCCTCCGCGTATTCCAAACCTTCAATACCGTTGGAGAAACAGGAAATTTTCATATCGAGCTCTCGTTTTAACAGATATTCAATCATTTTGCGTGTGAGATCGTCATCCTCAATGACTAAAATTTCACTCACCGAAGCCGTACTGTTTGAAGCATCAGCACCTTTTCCCATCGAACCGAGAGCTTTACCAAAAAATTCATTGATTTTAGAAAGTGGTTTCATATGCCTAGCTGTTGAAATTAAGAGAGCCGTTGAAGAGCAGCCTGTTATTTTATAGCTGCCACCAGATAATAAAAACAAATATTAGGAATTTTTAACATTTCTTCCATTTTAAACATTTTTAAATCCTAAAATAATATTTGTCCCTCAATACTGAGGTTGGGCTATCTCCTAAAATTAGGGTTTACAACCTCCGATTAACTCTTAAAACAGGATGTTTATAAACTCATCAAGCCGAATAGTCATCTTTTTCTTCTGCTTGTTGCTATGTAGCAAGAATGTTACCGCTCAACACCAGGCTACCACACCCACTGTGGAAGAACTGTATAAGAAAGCCCGAACAACTGCTTTTGACGAACATAACTATCCCCTTGCCCGGCAATATGCCTGCCGCGCGTTAGAACGAAGCCCCGATTATCACGGTATCCGAATTTTTGTGGCTCGATTATATAGCTGGGAAGGAAAATATTCAGATGCAAGAACCGAACTCCAGAAAGTATTAGACAAAGACCCAGACAACCAACAGGCCTTCCTTGCCCTTATTGATATTGAAGTTGCGTCAAAGCATCTGCAGCAGGCCCTTGACAAGGCTGAACAGGCACTGAACTATTATCCTAAAGACCAAGAGCTGATGCTTAAAAAAGCCTCCATACTCTCAAACATGGAAAAGTTTGGGAGGGCCAAGGATCTATATCGGGATATTCTTGCTGAATATCCCGATAGCAGGAAAGCCCGTAATGGCCTGGAGGCAGCTCAGCTGAAGCTAATGAAATACCAAGTCTCCATTTCATATCGGAATGAACAGTTCCAAACCAATTTCGAACCCTGGCGATTTTTAGAAATCAATGTACGGCGCGAGACGAATTACGGGCCCATTTCGGGAGGCATTCAGTATGCAAGCCGATTTGGCATTGAAGGAACCCAACTGAATATTGATGCCTATCCCACCTTAACCAAAGGCCTGTATGCCTATGTGGGAGGTGGATATTCTCAATCATCCATCTTTCCGAAATACCGTCTGGGTCTTTCCCTGCATAAAATACTTCCTGCTGCTTTCGAAGTGTCGGGCGGCGTTCGCTATTTTGATTTTACGACCACCCAAAAAGACTTCTATACCGGCGCATTGACAAAATATATCGGCAGTTATTTGCTCATAGGCCAAGCCTTTCTTATCCCTTCAGAAACAGGAAATTCCCAAAACTACAGCCTGCTCATCAGAAGGTATTTTGGAACCTCCACTACCTATCTCGGCGTGAAAGCAGGATTTGGGTCCACATCCACTCAAATACAGTTTTCACAGGATGTAGAGGCCAGCGATAGCTGGTCTATCATTGTTGACGGGCAGTACCCGTTATCAACCCAATTTCTCATTGGTGGAGAAGTGGGATACGACTCTTCAACTTTTCAAAGCTTCACAAGGAAACGATTCCGCTTGGAAGGAACTATTTCTTACCGGTTCTAGCCAATGAAAAAATTCCTTTTACTCTCTGTTGCACTCCTTTCTCCTAGGGAAAGGAGGTTAATTTAGCTATATCTACCAATAACAGTTTACAGAATTATTCTCGGCAAAGCTTTTTGATTCGGTGAAGATCCAATCAACTTTCTAATTCTGTGATTTGGTTTTGGATGGATAAAAAAAGAAATGGGGGACGAATCACCATCCCCCATGCACAATGACAAATCTCTCATTTAAATTTCGAATCGTATCCTCACGCTATTGACCCTTAATCCAACCTAATATATTAAGCGGGAAAAAGTAGTTCGCTCCAATAACTGCAATACCTATATGAACTTGCGCCAAATGCAACCATATGACAATAGAGGAGTTTTGAGATGCCATAACTAAAGGCCGCTAACCGAGAAACCAAGCCAAAGGATTTCAAACTGCTCTGAAACCACCTCAATGTCCCAAAAAGCAAACAACCTGCAAGGCTTTGTAATGCCTTGCAGGTTGTATTGGATTGAATTCTATCAAAGAGAGGATAAGATGCCCTCCCATTTGACCTCAATAAAAAAGCTGCGTCCAGGATCATTGAGGGGAACCGTCGAGCCTTGCAGGCTTCGGTTCAAGTGCTCGTGATAAGTCACATCAAACAGATTATTGACGCCCGCGGAAAGGCGCAGGTCACCCCCAATTCTAGAAATAAGCTTAAGGTTGGTCAACAGATAGCCGTCCGTTGCCTCTTCATCGAAGGACTCTGCCACCCGGTTTTGCTCGGCAACCCCACGCAGGTGCAACTGCGGAATTAGTCGCCCCTTCAAAAAGCGATAGTCCAGCTTTAGGTTGGCTTCATAGGCAGGTATCTGTGGCAGATCTTCATGTACAGACAGATTTCGACCGATCGTATAAGCCGTGGAAGCCTCATATCCAAGATTACCCTGTCCATTGTTTCGGAGGCTGAACTCAAAGCCATATAAAGCCGCTTTATCCACGTTGATGAACTGTTTTACCCCGGGCACATTTTGCTGCTTGGGCGTCAAATCCGAACGGATAGCTGCACTGATATAATTGGTCACATAACTGTAAAAAACCGATGACTCAATTCTAAGATGACTGTTGCTATAGTTGAGCATGACATCAATCTGGTGGTTGGCTTCAGAACTCAGCTGCGGATTCCCGACATACTCATAGGGATCCATGCCGATGGCCAGGTAATTGACAAAGAGCTCATCCATCCCGGGATAGCGTTCCGATCGTCCTACCCACAATCCGGTACTCCATCGTGACCCGAGATCCTTTGTAAAGCCCGCACTGGCACTCCATCCCAGGTTATTCTGATCGAGCTTGCCCATACTGCTGGCAAAGTGGGTGTCGGGATCGCTGGCATTGGAATGGTAATAATCGATTCGGGATGAAAACACGACATCCCATTCGCTAATATTGGGCTGATATTCCATTACCGCACCGAATCGATTTCGCCGGCCGCCCTGCCAAACATTATCGATAGCGGTTTGTCCGGCCATGGGACCCATTTGAAAATCCCGATTGCGGAATCCTTCCATAAAACGGAGAGTGGCATCGCTGCCCAGCGTCCAATTGCCCGAGGCAGCCGGCAACACGTAGGAAACATCATAGCCGTAAGTCTCGGTGGATAAATCGGTTACTGCTTCAACCATGTCGGACATCGGGCGATCCAGATTGTCCATGAGGTGCTCCACTTTCGAACCGAAAAAGGAGCTTTCAAATCTGCCGCTGCCTAAACTTCTGTTGATATAGCTAAGTGTGGCGTTGGTAATATTATCTTCTCGCATGTCCATCATTAGCGCGGGATAATCGACGTCCCTTGCAAAATTCTGACTGAATTTGGCCTGTATAGATTGGCTATCATCAAGCTGCACGGAAGTCTCAACCGTATATTCGGCATTCGACATACCGGCTTGTACCGTCCGGCCGGAGCCATCTTTGTAGTTATCCGTCGATGCAAACGCGCCGTATAGATTGGTCGTCCATTGACCGCCTTCTTTTTGGAGGCCACCCGCATACCGCTGACGGTCAATATTGCTTTCGTATCCTATCGTAAAATAGCTTTTAAGCACCGGATTGCGGTAGAAATCAGGCTTTTTCGATTTAAAGTTGATCACACCGCCAAAAGAGGGGCCATGCTTTAAGGCATATGGTCCTTTCAGGATTTCCACTTCCTGTATATGCTCCATTTGAACGTGCGAACTGGGAGGGTCCATCCGGTTGGGACAGGCCCCCTGGGTTTGCAGCACACCATCCATTTCGACCATGAGCTGATTTTTGCGGAAACCCCGTAATACGGGATCAACCCCAAAAGCACCACCCTTTCGAATGCCTGAAATATTAGGTGAACTCTTCAAAAATTGTCCCGCATCGTGTGTGAGATTGACTGTCGACAGGGCGTCCATGTACTGATCCGGCTGTCCAGACTCTTTTCGGGCAAGAACCGTTACCGGACTTAAGGTTTCCGTTGATTTTCTCAAATAGATGGGCGTTGCTCCTTTGCCTTCCGGCGCCGGTGAAATTCGAACTTTTTTGCTTTTATATCCAACGTAGGTAATACGGAGGATAAGCTTTTCCACATCGGCCTTAAACTGGAATACTCCGTCGGCATCGGTCACAGTCGTAAGATCACCCCCGACCCAATGAACGTGAGCACCAGCCAGGGGCCGATTGTTTGAGTGGTCCAAAACTTTGCCGGCATAAACCTGCTGCGCACGAGCAATAGTCGATAGCCCAAACAGGAATAGCAGTGGTAATATTAAATAGTATTTATTTGGTAAACGCATGATACTTTTTGATTTGGTGCCTCCGCCTCACGGAAAAAGTACAGCTATAACTATAACTAAAGACGGCACTTTAGTGTGCGGATGGCTTTTGAAATGTATTTGAAAAGGGAATCAGCAGATCATGCGCTCTGACGGGGAGGACGAAAAATATCATCCGGGGAGGAATTTTCGTGAATTACAAAAGGCATTGCGGCAAGAATTGAAGAAGAAAAGCGGAGATAAGAAAAGCTGCCGGGCAAGGGAGCCTTAATCTGAAATGGCGAAGTAACACTTAACATATCACTGCTTTGATGTTCGCAGCCACATAAGGTTAGGTTATTCACGCCATCATTGCCTGAAGCTGTATGATTGCAATTACAAACCATAGATCCGTTACCCTCACTCGAACAGGAGGCTCCATCCTCATGCTTCATATTACATACCGCCATTTCAGCCGGATGCTGACTGACATACTGCAACAGCGGCGCGAAGCTTTGCAGTACCCAGGCTCCCATAAATAGGAGCACAACGATCTTTTGTATGTATTTTTGGATATCGGTCACAAAAAATTAAATAAAGACAATGATGTCTTAAAATAACTATTTTCTTTATCAAACCAAATACTCGCCAGCCAAGCAATTATTGCTGAAAAAGTTTAATCCAACGCTTTCAACGTATTAATCATCTGCGCAATTTCATCCTCGGTATTGTAGTAATGGACCGAAGCGCGAACCACTTCCTGTAGGTCCCGCTGCTGCATATCGATAAGCGTACTGCTTCGGCTAGAAGTGCTCACATTGATATCACTTTCAGAAAGCTTTTGCAGAATATCCCGGGGTTCAGTTGAATCCATCGAAAAGGTGACAATACCGCCCTTGGTTTGGCCAATATCCTGCACAGTTACCCCGGGAAGACCTGTTAACTCCGAGCGTAGCCGACCAGCCAGAAACAGAATCCGTTTCCAAATACTCTCTATTCCAATCGCAGAAGCATACTGCACGGCAGCGCCCAAACCCAGCAGGGCCGCTTTGTTGGATTCCCAATTCTCAAACCGGCGGGCGTCATCCCTGATTTCGTACTTGTCAGGCGCGGTCCATTCGGCCGAATGAAGATCCAAAAAGGGTGGATGCAACTGTTCAAGCTTTTCTTTTTTTGCATATAGGAAACCGGTGCCGCGGGGCCCACGCAGGTATTTACGTCCCGTGGCCGACAACAGGTCGCAGCCGATCTGCTGTACGTCCACCGGGTACTGCCCCACCGATTGACAGGCATCCACCAGGTAGAGGCAATTATAATTTTGAACGATCTCTCCGATTTTCTCAACCGGGTTTACCAGTCCGCTATTCGTGGGGATATGCGTAATGCTTATCAACTTAACTCGTTCATCCATCATTGACGTTAGGGAATCAACAGAGGTTTGACCAGATGGATCATTGGGGATCACCTCCACCGAAACATCCACCTCTTTTTGCAGGCGAAGGTAATTGATGTAGTTACTCGCATATTCCGAAACTGAAGTCAATATGCGGTCTCCTTCTATAAAGTCGATGGAATAAAAGCCCATATTCCAAGCCGCGGTGGCATTTTCCATCAGGGCAATTTCATCGGCTTGGCCGTTAATAAAATCAGCAATATGTTCGTAAACTTCTTCCAGCTCATCTCGGTACTGCCTGGCCGTCTCATAACCGCCGTAGTTGAGTTCGCAGCTGAGGTACCCGGTCATCGCATCCATCACTTTCGACGGCATCAGGGAAGCCCCGGCATTATTAAAATGAATGACGTTCTCAGTCCCCGGGGTTTCTGAGCGCAGCTTATCGATGTCCATATTACTATTCCTATTTTGAAATAGGTTTTAATTAGAAATTAAAGTTTACCCCATCCTGCATCCCGTATCCTAAATCCTGCATAACCTCAGATAAAGGCTAAACCAGCCGGGCATCCCACAATCTCTACGGCAGGTAATCTTCAATGCCCTCTTCCTGGAGAAAGGAAATAAAATTCTGCGTCACCGGTGTAAGTCGCTTATCCTTTTTGAACAGTACGTGCCAGTGGGTGGGAATTGGGAAATCAACCATATCCAAGATCGATATTTTGTTCAGATAAAGCTCATTGTCAAGACTCAGCCTTGATATGACCGATAACCCAATTCCAGCCATGATCGCCTGCTTGACCGCTTCGTTGGTACCCAGCTCCATGACCGGCTTAATTGGAATTCCGTTTTCCTGCAGGTACGACTCCATGACCATTCGCGTGCCCGAACCCATCTCACGAAACAGAAACGGTTCGTCCCGCACCTGATCTATGCTCACGTCTTTTTCTTTGGCCAGTGGGTGCTCGGGCGGCACACCCATCACCAGCGGATTTTCTAAAAAGGGAATGGCGTTGATATTTTCGTCATCGGGCAACTGTGTCAGAACCGCCAGATCATATTCATTCTGGGAGAGATGATGAAGCACCTCATCCCGGTTGGTCACCTTCAGCGAAATCTGGATTCCGGGATAACGTTTCTGGAATTCTCCCAACAAATAGGGTAAAAAGTATTTTGCGGTGGACGCCGAGGAAATCATTAATCGCCCCTTGAGCCCGCCTTTGAGTTGTGAAATAACCGCATCGAAAGACTCCAGCTCCAGGTTAATATTCTGGTATGCTTCATACAGACGCTCTCCGGCTTCGGTCAGATATAGTTTTCGTCCCACTATTTCGATCAGGGGAATATCTACTGCCTCTTGAAGTTGTTTGATTTGAATAGAAACGGCCGGTTGCGACATATGAAGCCGACGTGCTGCTTCGGTCATGCTTTTGTGCCGGGCAACCATCCCAAATACATACAATTGGTGAAGAGTGAAATTCATTACATAAACAATAATTAATGCTCGCTATTAATAATATTAATTATCACTTATATAAAAAAGAGCTTATTGTTAGACGGTTTTTGATTAAAGCAGAACTATCTGCCGAGTCGTAATACTCAACCGCCATTCCCTACGATGGCAGTTCTTCATTTTAAATATCAATGCAATCATATATCAAAATATTACCCAATCATGGACACCAGCTACAACCGTGACGAGCTTTTGACAGTAGACCAAAAGTCCGAAACCTCGGAAAAATTTTCGCTTATTGAGGGAACCTTCTCGGCTGAGGAGGCCCAGGAAATTCTGATGAGTTTATTAGGCAAGAAACTGAGCTTTCACAGCAAGAAAAACTTGCGCTCCTTCGAACACTCGGGACAGGAAGATCCCGAGGCCGAAGAACGTATTCAAGAGCTGGAACAGATCCGGAATGAAGTCCTGGAGCTTTTGCAAAGTGCGAAAGAAGAAGATTTTAGACTCGAGATCCATTCCGAAGTTGAGATCAAGCTTGTTAATAATCAGGACAGCGATGATGATTGATAAAACGGACCAATGTATAAACTATCTATTATCCTGAATATTAAATGTATTAATTATGGTTAATCAATCGGCTTCCCTAAATTTTGCCGATGGAAATCAAAACCAGGAAAATCTTACAGAAGGTACAATCCCCAATATGTCCACAACAGCAAGTGAAAGCTTGAGACAAAAAAATCGCTCCTTTGCTAACTTTATTGTCCGATTTTCATGGAGCCTTTTTACAACCCTGCTGGCCCTGTTGGTTTTCTCTTACTTTCATCCCATCAAATGGAGCCTGGAAGGCCTTATTACCATCGACCAGCTTAGCCTCGTAATGAGTGTGGCCGTAACACTCTTCAGCAGTATTGTACTGAGTTACTCGCGTCGCTATCTGTCCGGCTATTCTCAGCTGCCACGATTTTTGCTGAATGGCCTGCTGTTTTCCTTTGCCGTAATACTAATGGTTATCGCTGATCATGTGGCCTTTTTTACCATTGCCTGGCTAAGTATGGGACTTTTGATGGCAAGACTCATCGGAGGGTATACTCACGATGATGAAGGACGAGCCTCCGAACGAACTGCGCGCACGTACTTTCTGATGAGTACCTTCAGCCTGGCGGCAGGCTTTATCGTGCTGGGACTGGCAACCGGCTCATGGCATATCACCCAGATGGTAGAATCCGCCACTTCACAACAAAGCGTTGCGCTTCATGCTGCCGGCCTATTATTTATTACTGCTGCTGTCATCCAATCGGCCCTCTTTCCTTTCCAGCGCTGGATTATGTCTTCGATGACCGCGCCTACGCCGGCTTCGGCTTTGATGCACGCTGGCTTCGTCAACGCCGGTGCCGTACTGCTGGCCCGCGTGGCGCCCATCCTTTACAGCACCGACCTGCTGTGGGTGCTGGTTCTGGTAGGCGGAATAGGTGCAATGATCGGTAAATTCAGCAAATTCATGCAGCCGAACGTTAAACAGAAACTAGCCTGCTCCACCACTGCGCAAATGGGCTTCATGCTGCTGGAGTGTGGCCTTGGGTTCTTTGCAGCTGCCATTACGCACCTCATTCTGCATGGATTTTACAAAGCATACCTGTTTCTATCAGCTGGAGAAAATATTGAGCAGAAGCCCGTCATTCCGAAAGACAAAAAGCAATGGCATCCCTGGCAACTACCCTTTATGCTCTTCGGCGGGTTGGCCGGCGGAGTGATATTTGCATTCACAACAGGTAAAGGCTTACACTGGGACAGCGGCCTGTTTCTCAACCTGATCGTGGTCTTAACCGTTGTTCACGGTAATCACGATATGCTGCAGCATGTGAATCTTACGCCGCTTGTTCGTCTTATAGCTCTGCCTTCAATTATCATTCCGGCTCTTCTCATCTATGCCGTTGTATTTGACGCCATAGATGCCTTGCTGGCAACCGTTCCCATGATTGAGGCTCCTACTCCCCTAACAGGAGTTCAGATCGGTATCGGAGTATTATATCTCGCAACATTTGCAATTATTGAACTCGAACTATACAAAAAATTCAACCGCCTGTACGTGTACCTGCTGAACCTCTCACAACCGAAGTCAGATACCATTCTTCACTAAATAAATTGCTAATATTATAAACTGATGACCTCAGAAACTATTTCCAACACTATCAGAGACCTCTCGAATCAGCTGGTAAACAACTGGCCGCTCTACTCATTCGTTACTTCAAATCCTCTTTCCGGGCTTGAGGATCGGCCATTTGATGAAGCTATACGGGAAATGCGCAACTATCTCGATATGGATGGATATCCTTCGGCCAATGCTTTTGAGCAGGTTTGGAAACGGGGTGAAATTGACGAGGCCATCCTTCAACAACAGCTTCAGATTCGAGGTATTACTTTTACTCCTGCCGAATCACTGGAGAATATGTATGAGCTTGAGGAACAGACTTCTGAAGATTCCACACTAACCGAAGTCGACCGCCATCTGATAAAATGGCTGGGGGTTTTTATGGATCAAGGGTCTACCGAATGGCCAATGCCCAATCGAGAGGAGGGGTTTTACAATGCGTGGAAAAAAAGTGCTCGCTACGACCGTACACTACCAAACAGAAATCTGATAGATTCACTCCCCGATGATCCGGGAAAAGCCATTCAGCAGCTTTTGGAGTCCTGCAATCCTGATGATCTGCACACCCTGTTTAAAAGTCACCTGTTGGCCCTTCCGGGTTGGACCGGATTCATCAAATATAGGATGGAAAAAACCAGTGACTGGCAGGAATCTTTCCCCATTACCCTGACAGATTATCTCGCCGTTCGGTTTGCCATCAGCCTGCAATTTGGGAAAGATTTATTCTCAGTTATCAAAACTAATATTGATGAAAACAGCCGAACTGACCAAGACAGGATTAAGCTGGCATGGCTTGAAGCCATGGAGCAAACCTATAGAAAAAACCTGGGCGAAAAGCTGACATCCCAGCATAAATCAGGCAAAACGGATGAGCAAGACAGCCCCGAGGCACAGTTTGTCTTCTGCATCGATACACGTTCGGAACGCATTCGACGCGCCGTAGAACAAGCGGGCCCGTATGAAACCTTTGGGTATGCCGGTTTTTTCGGTGTGGCGATGGATTACCATCATCCGGAGAAAAATATCAGCCACAAGTCATGCCCGCCCATTGTTGAGAGTCAATTTCAAGCCCGAGAGAATACAAGACCCAACCAGGAATCTGACGCTGAACACTTCAATTTCTACAACAACCTGACCGAAGCCTTTAATGAGTTCCGATTTACGCTGAAAAACAATATTCCGGCATCATTCGGCTATGTGGAATCATCCGGATTTCTCTATGGATTAGGCATGATCTTCAGGATGCTGATGCCCGATGCCATGTTTCGACTGAGCAGAAAGGCGGCCGACTGGATGGGCCATCCCGAATGGTTTAGCAATGCCGCTTTATCGAAAAAAAGTTCGGATGAAACTTCCACCCCACTCGAACTATCCATTCAGCAAAAAACTCAAATAGCCAAGGCGGCTTTCGATCTGATGGGATGGGATCAATTTGCTCCCCTGGTTGTCTTCGCCGGACACGGCAGCCAGACTTCCAATAATCCTTTTGGGGCGAGTCTCGATTGTGGAGCCTGTGCCGGCAACAAGGGACGTCATAATGCCCGCGTGCTGGCCAATATCTGCAATGACAAACAGGTACGAACCGAACTTTCGGAAAACTACGATATCCAAATTCCGGACGACACGCTGTTTGTGGCGGCAGAGCACAACACCACCACAAATGCTATTGACTTCTTCGACCAGCATGTGCCCAACAAATATCGCTCTAAAATTAACAAGCTGAAAAAGCGATTGAATAAAGCGCAGGTCTATGCCAATATCGAACAGTTTAATATGCCAAGTGGAGATGCGGCAGAAATCACGGACGAGGCACACCGGCGTGCGGCTGACTGGGCTGAAACTCGCCCGGAATGGGGATTAGCCGGTAACGCTTCATTCATCATCAGTCCCCGTTCTTTGACACACCGGTTGAATCTCGAGGCCCGCAGCTTTCTCCATACCTATGACTGGAAAAAGGATCCCAATGGTCAAAAACTGGAAGCCATATTACAGGGACCCATGGTCGTAACGCAATGGATCAATAATCACTACTATTTTGCGGTCGTCGATAATGATTTGTTTGGGAGCGGTGCCAAAGTCACCCAGAATGTGACGGGCAAATTTGGGGTAGTACAAGGAAACGGAGGGGACCTCAAACTCGGGCTTCCCCTGGAATCTCTTCGCGAGGATGACCAGCAGCTACAACATATTCCAATGCGGCTGTCGGTCTTTATATATGCCCCCAAATCTCAAGTTGAAACCATCATGGCCGAACATCCGGATTCCCTTGCAAGGCTCGTCGAAAACGGATGGATACACCTGTCGGTAATCGATCCCACTCAGGGGAATGAAATCACAGAACTGGATCTTAACAACGCTCAAGTGGAGCACCATTCTGCTGCGGAAGAGTTTAGCTTCTAGCCAATTCTCTTACTTATTTTCCGTTTCGTTGGTTTTGACAAATTTAAGTGCAGCGAAAAAAGAAAAAAGCCAATGATTTCCTTTCGCCGGAATAAACCGGATCAAGTTTTGGAGGTTTTATCTCAGTCCTGCCCAAGCAGGACACCCTCAACCACTGGCTTTGAATGCCGGCACCGTTCAAATGCCGGCAAAATTAGACCGTTGCACGCTAGAAATTCCTTTTGAGGGGAATTATGTAGAAACCCGCGGTCATTAATTTCAGGTTAATTCCAGGAAGTACCGTAGTACGACCTAAAACCGTACAAAATCATTATGTCAAAAAACGACCTCTCTTTGATTTATAAATAAGTTAATAGTACTCGATCAATTTATTTGTAATAGATATTTGTGAACCAACGTAAAGTTTTTACCTACATCAAATCATCGCCGCTTTCCCCGTATTACTTCAGTACCCTTTTGGGCTACGACTTAACCTTGTCCAGAAATGCTTCTATGCTCTTCAGGCTTCGAAGCTTGCCATATTCCTCTTCGGGAATTTCAATTTGAAGCTCTTCACTGATACCCACCATCATGTTGTAGAAATCCATGGAATCGATATCCAGTACGGCTCCCAAGTCATCGTCAGGTTGCAACTGATCCAGATCGGCTTCCGGCGCCACCTTGTGCACATGCTTCTTGATGACTGATATATAATCTATCTTGTTCATAAGGCCTCCGGATGCTGTAGCTGTTCGTTTAGTTTCTCAAGAAAACGCGAGCCGGTATGACCGTCGGTGGCCCGGTGGTCACCCGCCAGGATAACACTTATTACTGGACGTATGCCAACGGCCCCGTCAACAGCCCGGGGTTTCCGGGTGATTTTCCCAATGCCCACCAGTGCTACCTGCGGAGGATAAATCACGCCAAAGACTTTTTCCGCCCCGCGTTCCCCAAGACTGGTAAGGGTAATGGTGGCACTGCTCAGCTCACGGCTTCTCAAGTGGCCTTCGCGTGCCCGCATAATCATGTCCAAAAACTCGGGTCTTATCTCTTCCAGCGATTTCATATCAGCATTCAGTATTGCCGGAATCACCAGACCTCCCTGCCGAAGTGAAATGGCAAACCCAATATGAATACCTTCCTCCACATGCATCTTTTGGTCGGTCCAGAAACCATTTAGTTCAGGGACCTCTTTCAAAGTATTTGCTACCGCCTTTATCAGCAGCATCGGGGGCAGTATACGCTCATTAATCGGACGGGATTTATTGGTTTCTTCCAGCCATCCCATCGCCGCTTTCATATCGATATCGGTCTCCAGGTAATAGTGCGGGATCTCTTTATTGGACTGAGTCATCGCGGCTGCAATGGCCGATCGCATGCTCTTTTCGGGCGGAGCAGCTTCGGCAGCCGATACATGCTCGGCCATCTCCATCTCTTTCCTGAAAGTTTGTTCTCCCTTACTTTGCTGCGAAAATGCCTCCACATCTTTTTTATGGATAGTACCCTCAGCCCCGGATCCTTTCACCTTGTTCAGATCCACATCCAACTCTTCAGCCACTTTTCGTGCGAGCGGGGAAGCTTTCACCCGGTGCAACGGCGGCCTTTTCTCTACTGCGACTTTAGTTTTGGGCTTGCCGTTCTCCTTGATTTTCTTTTCTTCATGCTGCTCAGATTCAACTTCGGCTGTAACCACTGCCGGTTCTTTTTTTCCGTCGATGACAGCCATCACCGATCCGACGGGAATAATCTCGCCCTCTTTGGCGCGCAGTTCCGTGATTGTACCGCTTTCAAATACTTCGATATCGATTAATCCTTTTTCGGTATCAATCTCCCCGATGATATCTCCCTTTTCTACGGTATCACCCGGCTTTACAAACCATTGAATCAGCTTGGCTTCAATCATTTGGGAACCCAGGCTAGGCATGACGAATTCACCCATAAATTCCTCCCATCTGTTTTACTCGTTCTACAATATCTTCAGGCTGCGGTAAAGAAGCCTGTTCCAAGTGTTTGGCATAGGGAGCAGGTACCTCCGCACCACAGATACGTTCGACAGGAGCATCCAGATCGTAAAAAAGATCGTTCGTGATCCGCGCCGCAATCTCCGCCGAAATTCCCCCGCTGTGCCATCCTTCGTCCACAATTACCGCCCGGCTTGTTTTAGTAACCGATGTAAAGATCGTCTCGTTATCCAATGGACGAAGAAGTCGCAAGTCTACCACCTCCGCCTTGATGCCTTCCTTTTCCAACTGCTCGGCAGCTTTCAGGGATTTATGTACCCCAATCCCATAACTAATGATACTCACGTCGCGCCCCTCGCGGCGCACCTTCCCTTTCTCAATATCCAAAGGAATACCATTGGTAAAAAACTCGCTCTCATAATTATAAAGCAGTGTGTTCTCAAAGATCAGAACGGGATCGGGATCCTCCAGGGCAGGTCCGAGCATGCCATAGGCATCTTCGACCATAGCAGGCGTCAAAATTTTTAATCCCGGAATATGAGCATACCAGCCTTCCAAACTTCGGGAGTGCTGGGCCGCCAGCTGTTTACCCCCGCCGGTAGCAATGCGAATCACCACCGGTACGTTGAATTGTCCCCCGGACATATACTTGAGGATAGCGGCCGTATTGATAATCTGGTCGGCAGCCAACAAACTAAAGTTTACCGTCATGATTTCAACAATGGGACGCATTCCTGCCACCGCAGCTCCAATGCCACAGCCGGTAAACCCCGATTCCGAAAGGGGGGTATCAATGATGCGATCTTCCCCAAATTCCTCCAACATCCCTTCGCTTACATTGAAACAGCCGCCATACCGTCCAACGTCTTCCCCCATCAGGAACACCCGTTCATCCTTTTTCATCGCTTCGCGCATGGCATCCCGAACTGCCTGGCGGTAGGTTATGGTTTGTTGTGTTACCTTATTCATCAGCTTATTACTTTGCGTTAATAAATTCATCTAATAGATCCTGAAACTACTTTCAGGAAGACCTTGGCTTTAATCGCTGTATACATGCTTTGAAAGATTTTCAACGGGCTCCAGCGTACCCTCTTCGGCAAAACCAACCGCTGCTTCCACTTCCTCTGCGACCTTTTCCTTCAGCGCCTTCCACTCAGCATCATTCAACACTTTTTCTTTTCTGAGCTTTTCGGCAAACGTTTCAATGGGATCTCGCTTTTTCCATTCCTTGACCTCAGATTTTTTGCGATACCGCTCCGGGTCGAACATCGAATGCGCCCGATACCGGTATGTTTTACATTCCAGGAAGTAGGGTTTTTGTTCTTTCCGGATGTAATTCAGTGCCTTTTTAGTCGCTTCACGCACCGCCATCACATCCATGCCATCCACACTGCCTCCCTTGATGTTATATGACTCGGCTTTGGCTACCAGGTTGGTTTGAGCTTCTGCCAGCTGAAAGGGCATCCCCATGGAGTAAAGGTTGTTTTCACAGACAAACAATACCGGCAGATCCCACAGCGAGGCCAGGTTCATAGATTCGTGATACTCTCCTTCATCCACGGCACCTTCCCCAAAGAAACAACACGCAACAGCACTCTTTTTCTGTTTTTTGTAGGCAAAAGCCACGCCCACTGCCATTGGCAAACCGTTACCTACGATAGCGGATCCGCCAAAAAAGTTAGTCTCCTTGTCATAGAGGTGCATCGAACCGCCACGCCCGCCGCTGCATCCCTCTTGCTTGCCATACATTTCGGCCATAATTCGCTCCATCGATACGCCTCGAATCAGTGCATGCCCGTGCTCGCGATAGGTCGCCACTATACTGTCGGATTCGGTCAGATTTTCGATCACTCCCACGGCAACCGCTTCTTCTCCATCATACAGATGCAAAAAACCGCGTATTTTCTCCTGCGTGTAAAGTTCATACGCCCTCTCCTCCATCTGACGTATCCGCATCATCTGATGCAGTAAATGCAGCTTTTCCTTTTTATTGTCAGTCTTCTTTGTCGTTTTTCCGGCGGTTCTCTTTGTTGCCATCGCCTTTCAATTTAGCTGTTAATCGGTTTTTAGGCCTTCATTTCCTGTTCGCGCAATAGTCTACGCATGATTTTTCCGCTACGGGTCTTCGGTAGTTCATCCGTAAATTCAATCTCACGGGGCGCCACCGCAGGTCCAAGTCGTTCTCTCGCAAATCCCTTCAATTCCAGGTTCAGTGTTTCGCTTGCTTTATAGCTGCTTTTCAAAGTGATGAATGCTTTCACCAGTTCGCCCATCACCGGGTCGGGCTTGCCAATCACTGCGGCTTCCGCCACGGCGGGATGCTCCATAAGAATATTTTCAACTTCGAAAGGTCCAACCATATGTCCCGCCGTTTTGATGATGTCATCAGCCCGGCCGACAAACCAGAAATAACCGTCTTTATCTTTTCTGGCCAGATCACCGGTCAGGTACCAATCCCCGACAAAACATTTTTCATAACGCTCGGCTTCATCCAGGTATCCGCGAAACATGGAAGGCCATCCGACCTTTAATGCCAGCTCGCCTTCCTCTCCCGTTGTTTTTACCAACTCAGCCCTTTTATCCTGCTCATCTTTCTTAACAATGTCTGCTTTTATTCCCGGCAGGGGCCTTCCCATCGATCCGGGCTTAACCGGCATAGCCGGATAGTTGGCAATCATAATGCCGCCGGTTTCGGTCTGCCACCAGTTATCTAAAATAGGCATGCCCAATGTCTGTAGACTCCAGCGCACAGCCTCCGGATTCAGCGGTTCTCCCACGCTGAGAATAAGCCGGAGTGTGCTCAGATCATATTGCTTTAACACATCCAGTTCCATACGCATAAGCCTACGAATGGCTGTGGGAGCAGTGTACCATACCGTCACTTTATGATCTTCCAGGATCTGATACCAGCGCCGGGCATCAAATTCCGCCTCAACCACCAGATTCGTGATACCGTGCATAAGAGGCGACAAGATACCGTAGGATGTTCCGGTCACCCAGCCCGGATCCGCCGTACACCAGAAAATATCCTCCGGATGGAAATCCAGCACATATTTGCCGGTAATAAAGTGGGTAAGGGCGGCTTCGTGGACATGAAGCACTCCCTTTGGCATGCCCGTGGTACCGCTGGTGAAATGAAGCAGCGCCCGATCTTCGGCTTCTGTAGCCACAATCTTGAAATCAGTAGAAGCCTGACTCATCATGCGCGGCAGCGATCGTATGTAGTGATCCCGGTCTTTTTTCGCATCGGCCAGCAAAACAAACCGGAGATGTTTCAGCCGATCCAGCAAACCTCTTACTTTCTTATCAAACAGTTCCTGGGTCGTAACCAATACCCTAACTTTACCTTTGCTCAGGCGCTGATAAATAGGTTCCGGACCATAAATTGAAAACAGCGGGCTGTATACACTGCCGTTTTTCAAGGTACCCAGGGCCGCAATATACAGCTCTGGGATTCGGCCCGTAAGGGTAGAAACCACTTCGCCCTTTTCGATTTTCAATTCTTTTAAAACGTTGGCAAAACGGTTCGTATCTGCCTTTAGGTCACCGTAGGTAAATTCTTTGGATGCACCATCTTCCCCAAGCCAGCGAAGGGCTACCTTATCTTTTAGAATACCATCAGCATGGCGATCTACCGCTTCATAGGCAATATTTAATCCTCCGCCGGGCAGCCCTGCCAGCTCGCTTCTAACGCTTTCCCAGTTAAATGCTGCGTATTCCCGCTCGTAATCTTTCAAGTTGGGAGTTATCTTTCCGGCATATTCTATGGTGGGCTTACCTTTGAGCATTGTTCTGTATTTCGGATAGTTTATCCTATCATATCCATTCTCAATGAATAACAGGAAGAGGGTATCCATCCCTTTCCTTGTAGAAGTAAATCCTACATCAACCATCCTCGTCAACCAACAAACACTGGAAAGGCTCCCTGAAAGGAAAAACGTCTTTAAAGATGAAGAGTCACAAAGCTTGAAAGCTGGTGTAACTCCAGGAAGTAAAAAGACTCGTCGAAAGAATCGAAAAGAACGGTTTTACAAAAACAGTCAGATTAAATCTGTTAAAACGCCTGACAGCAGCACTTCCACAAACAGGATTTGGCGCTTTTTTGATCATCATTACAGCACTATCCATTCATACGCAATGAAGTTCTCCAAAATATGCTAAAACTCTTGTCTTTCTATTGCTGAGTTCCTACCTTCTGATCCTTATTTAGAATTGATCTAATTATGTATAGTTAATTTCAACCTCTTACAATACCCCTAAAACGTTTCTTTAACCATGAATTTTTTGAATAGTAATATCTCATCCTTCTCGAAAGTAACCCTCCTGCTGTTTGCACTGGCTTTGATAAGTATTTCTTCGGCTAACGCACAGAATCTGCAGGGCGCTACCCTCGGCGGATACGGAGAACTCCACTATAACGATGTCACCTACAACGCAAACGGAGAACAAACGCCGGGCAACTTAGATTTTCACCGTTTTATCATTTATGCCGGCTATAGTTTCAACGACTGGATTTCCTTCCACTCCGAACTCGAACTGGAACACACTCTGCTGGAAGCCGAAGACGGCGGAGCTGAAGGCGGCGAAGTGGCGCTGGAACAGGCTTACATCGATTTAGATATTCAGCGTGAGCTGGGCGTAAGAGCCGGACTGATGCTGGTGCCCGTAGGCATTATTAATCCCACGCATGAACCCCCCACATTCAACGGGGTAGAACGACCCAATGTTGAAAAATATCTGATACCATCTACCTGGCGAGAATCGGGTATCGGCCTCTACGGATCCACGAACTCGGGACTCAGCTATAAAGCATATGTGATGGCCGGCCTGAAGCCCAACGATATCAATGGTGATGAAGGTATTCGCGAAGCGCGTCAGAGCGGATTTGAATCTTCCACGTCCAACATTGCTTTCGCCGGTCGGCTCGATTACCGTGCAGGCTTGAACCTGACCTTCGGTGCCTCTTACTATGTTTCTTCTTTGAGCAGCGAGATTGAAGACGGGAATGCAGAAGCAATTTCCTCCCTCGACGGAGCCCTCTTCAACTTGGTCGAAGGACATGTTCTGTATCAGAAAAACCGTTTCGAAGCACGCGGGCTGTTGGTCTATAGTGGCATAAACCAGGCTCGCGACCTCAACACGGCCTTCGGGAACAGCGCCGGACAAAGTCAGTTTGGCGGGTACGGAGAACTGGCCTATGATATCCTGCCTTTTTTCGCACCTGCCACTACGCAAAAGCTGTTTGCCTTTGGCCGCTTCGAAAACTACGACACCCAGTTTACAACCGACCTTACTTTTGACAATCCGGAAAATAACCGAACCGACTATACCTTCGGTTTAACCTATAAGCCATCTTCGCGTGTGGCCTTCAAAGCTGATTACCAGTTGCTGACATCTGCGGGAAGTAAAGATATCCAGCAACTGAACCTTGGTGTTGGATACAACTTTTAAATTTTTCAAACTTTATGGAGAGGCTCTAAGAGCCTCTCCATTTTTAATTGGTTATGAAAATTACTCGGATTTCCATACTGATTTTTTGCCTTTCGCTGACCGGTTTTTCAACACGGGCACAGGTTCGTCCCGATGCCATACCCTCAAAGCTGATGGACAAATCCATCCGGGCAGTATTGGGAACGAATCAATCCCCGAACTGGCAGGCAATAGTCGTAGCCGACAGCACTCGTCGGTCCCTGGAAGGGCAACTGAAAATCAAGAGCCAAATTCCGGATACACTTCATATCGGAATTATTCAAACGGAAGAGGCAAAAAACTATATCATTCCTGACATTGCCCCGAGCCGATCCGAAAAATTTTCGTATGTCTTGTATATTGATTCCGCCCACCAGATAGTGGGGGTAGATGTACTGCAGTACCGCGAAAATTATGGGAACGAAATCGATTATCCTTTTTTTCGTAAACAATTTCATGGGAAGCGTCAGCCCGATGAAATCATCTTCGGACGGACCATTCAAAATATCAGCGGCGCAACGATCTCTGCCCGCTCGATTACCTATTCGGTTCATGATCTCATGCTAATGCTAAACCAAATTACGTTGCCCTGATGGATACCTTTCCTCCCCTGCAAAGCTGGCCTGCTGCGCTAAAAAAGCTGATTTTTATCTTTGTATGTGTAGCTTTTCTTGGAGTGGTGGTCGGCGGAGTTATGATTGAAGTAACCACTCATCTCACTCCCGAGGGAGTTGTGCAGCAATACCAGGGCATGGACCAAAGCCAAATGAGCGGAACCGAGGAAATGAAATTTCCCAAATCAGTCAAGGAGATGCTCATCACCACGCATAACCATATTCTGGGGCTTTCTTCTCTTTTTGTGATAGTAGGCTTCCTATACCTGACTTCGGTAGAACAGCGGCGATGGCAGGTTATCCTTGCCGTAGAACCTCTCATATCACTGGTGGTAACCTTCGGGGGCTTGTGGGTGGTTCGTTACTTGTGGAGCCCTTTTGTGTACATCGTAATCCTTAGCGGTACGCTCATGATCGGCACTTTTGCATGGATGTGTTTTAAGGTGATGGGCGCATGTCTTGCTGAACCCAATAAACAAATGCTATGAGTCTGGATCGCAAAACATTTCTGCAACTGGCCGTAACCGGTGGTTTGGGAACGCTCTTCGGGGGACTCGGTAACATCCCTCAGCAATGGAGGGATCGGGGGATGAAACTGCAAACTATTAGGCGCCAGAGCCTGGCCATGGGATCGGTGATCTCCTTTCAAGTGATTGCAGAGACAAAGAAAGACGGCTACGAAGCAATCCGCAAGGCGACCAATGTCTTTCGTTCTTTGGAGCACACCTTCTCGATGTATGACGATCAAAGCGAAATGGCCGCTTTGGGAAAGGCTGCGGGCAAGCAGTTTGTTGAGGTTTCTGACGAAGCATTTGAGCTGCTGCGCTATGCTAAGAAGATCTATCACCAGTCTGAAAAGCACTTTGACCTCACTATAGAGCCCGCCATGCGGCGCTGGGGGTTCCGGCGTAATCCGGGGGAAGCTGTAACTCCGCCTACCGACCGCGAGCTGCGTGAGCTGGAACGCATTATTGGCACCTCAAAGATAGAAATTGGGAATAACAACAAAGTACTGCTTTCCGAACCCGGCATGGCGATCGATACGGGCGGTATTGCCGGCGGATACGCCCTCGACAAAGCCATTAAAGAGATGAAGACAACCAACATTTCAGCAGCCTTTATTAATTTTAGTGGTGATATCCACTGTTTCGGGGAACCGCTCAGCGGCCGGGCCTGGCCGGTTCACATCTGGAATCCCATCACCCAGCAACCCCTGACTGAAACCATTCAGCTGAAAAACGAGGCCCTCAGCACCAGCGGTGCTTATCAGAATCGGCGCCATAACTCCGGACACCACTCCTGGGGACACCTCTTACTGCCGAAGGCTGCACGTCCTGTCGAACCGTTAGCATCGGTTACCGCCATTCATTCCTCTGCCATGACGGCCGATGCCTGGTCAACAGCCGCCTATGTAGGAGCGAATCCACCTCAAGATGTTCGACTGAAAACCCTTTCCAACTGAAGTATTTCCGTCCAATGTTCTTCTGAGGTGTAGTTGCACAATTTCGAATGGCCTCAAACAAATACTATTCCAGTACTTCCTCACCATTTAGAAATTACCTTATTCGAAACATGATACTGGTAACTTCCCTTTAAGTAAGTGAAGGTGAATCAACAAAAATATTATTTATGATCAAACAGCTACGGAAAATATTACCCCAAATATTAACAATAACATTATTTTCGTTACTATTCCTGTCTTCCTGCGGAACCGACAGCGATACCTCTATGGGTTCGTTGAAAGTTAGCATGCATGATGCACCAATAGACAGTGCTGACCAAGTCAATGTTTCGATCAAACAGGTAGAAATTAATAAGGACGGAAGCCAGGATGGATGGTCGGTGATCAATGAACCGGACCAAACCTACAATCTATTAAATCTCATCAACGGTGCCACTGCGGTGCTGGGCGACACAACCCTACCAACCGGCACTTATCAACAAATTCGACTGGTACTCAACGAAACAGGTCATAACGTAGTTGTTGACGGACAAACCTACGATATGAAGGTTCCCAGCGGGACAAATACCGGTATAAAACTAAATGTGAATGCTGACATCGAAGAAAACATCGAATATGAAGTTTTGCTTGATTTCGATGCTGCTCACTCGGTCGTTGAAGCCGGCAACCAGCAATCCGGCGTCAATTATCTGTTGAAGCCGGTCATCAAAGCTAAAAGCAAGGCTATCACCGGAGCTATTGGCGGGACCATCGATCCGGCCGAAGCCGAACCCATGGTATATGCTATTCAAAACTCCGATACCCTGGCTACAACTATTGCCGATACTTCCAGTGGTGAATTTGACCTGATAGGTCTGGAAGAAGGCAAGTATGATGTTTCTATTGATCCCCGCAATAGTGACTACGAAACCACCGATACTACCGGTGTTGATGTCACGGTGGGTGAGACCAACGATCTTGGCACCATTCAGGTTAGTCAAGGAAGTATACTCTAAAGTCAACAAACATAGCCCTGACTATTCCTCTGGCCTGCACTGCTTAAGTAGTGCAGGCCTTTTTTATTAGCAGGCAACCCTTCCCCTCCGACAGCTGTATAGGCTGGTACAAGCAATAGTAAATTAATGGAGATCACCTATTATGACTACTCGTCAATTCATCGATCGCACAACATCATTCGTATTCGGAAGTCTAATACTACTCCTTGTGCTGGGCGGATGTGGGAGCACCGGGCCTGGAGACGGTAAAAAGGAACCGGTAAACGGCTCACTATTCGACAGCGGCCGCATAAGCCAGGATGGAACCTTTAGTTACACCTTCACAACCGCAGATACTACGATCTCATACTTTTGCGAACTCCACTCGCCGGATATGAGGGGCAGCGTTACGGTGCAATCCGGATCATCCAACACAGAACAGGACACGGTAGAAATGATTAATGAAACCTTTGATCCTTCACAAATCACCATCGCACCAAATACCACTATCGTATGGGTTAACCATGACAACTTCGACCATACTGTCATCAACGGCTCCCCCTCCAGCGACAATGGCGGCGATGATGGATACAATTATTAATCAGACTTTAACAGCTGTTGAATAAGTACTTAACGTTTAGAAAGTAAATATCTAATATTCTTTAACAATAAATTTATAACGGAGGCAACCCTTAAGGATATTTTGCTGTATAGACAAATAGAAGGTAAATAGGGAAAGGGGATAACGTTATCGCTTACGAGGAAAAAACCTTGATTGAAGAGATTATTAAAGGATGCCGTAAACGGCGCCGGGAAAGTCAAAAGGAGTTATATAAAATGTTTTATGCCTACGGCATGAGCATTACGCTTCGGTATGCCGATTCCCGAGAAAAAGCCGTTTCCATACTCAATGATGCTTTTATGAAGGTTTTTACCAATATCGACTCCTACGACCTTAATCGTCCCTTTAAACCTTGGTTAAGACAGATTGTGGTGAATACGGCCATAAACCACTATCACCGAAACAAGAACAAGCAACCCTTAGAACACATGGAAGACATGGAAGGTCGATTGGACAAGGAAGAACAGATAATCAGCGGCATCTCATACGATGAAATTATTGAGATGGTTCAGAAGCTTACACCCGGTTATCGCACGGTGTTTAACCTGTATGTCATTGAAGGATTCAAACACAGGGAGATCGCTGAAATGCTGGATATTTCCGTAGGCACCTCAAAATCAAACCTGTCCAAGGCAAAACAGAACCTGCAATCAATTTTGGAAAAGAATTTTATTTGATAAAAGATTATGGCTGACCAAGAAAACAGAGAAGATGCGCTGGAACGCCTTTTTCGCGAAAAGGCGCAGGAATATGACATCTCTTACCGGGAAGAAGACTGGCAAGAACTGGAAGGCAGACTTGACAACCTGGACCAACAGCACAATCAAAGAACCCGACGGCGATTAATTGCCGCAGCCGTTGCACTAGTCATCTCTGTACTGGCTTATTTTATTTTCCAAAATCAACAACAAATCAATCAGCTAAACGAGCGCCTGGGCAGCAACCAAAACGAACAGCCGGCCATCGAACAGCAAAAGGATTCCGGTAGTCCCCAAGTAGGCGATTCCAGCCAGCAATCACCCACGGGGTTAGCTCAAAATAAAGACAACCAAGTTCCTAAAGAGGAAAACGTCAAACCGGTCCAGGAACAGAAAATAAACCAGCATGAACAGTCCATCCGGGATCAAATTGAAAATAAGCAACAATCCGGTAGGCAAACTCAATACTTCGCAAGTTACTCGGTCTCCAGGAAACAACTTTCTGCTATACCGAATGTCCGGAGAAACCAAAAGCTGATATCCAAACCGGGAGAAAAACAGTTGGCCAAAGCAGAATTGCCAACCCGGCGAAGTGCAGCACATCCAGAAAAGAGTGACAGGTCCGGCATTCAGGCAAAACTATCGCCTGCGGTGCGTAATAAGTCTCCACTTTCGCTTGGGCTGGTGCTCGGTCCGGATCTGAGTACGGCCGGAGGTGTAGATCACTTTTACAATCCCGGCTATAAAATCGGGTTTATCCTGGACTATAATATCAGTTCCAGGCTTGCTCTGACTTCCGGTATCGTTCGAACCCGAACACGCTATACAGCCTCTGGCGGGGAGTATAGGGCTCCAGCCGGGTACTGGACAAATGGCATTACGCCGGACAGGACAAAAGCGAATTGCGTACTGCTGGATATTCCTATAAGCCTGAAATACGATTTCATGCATTTCTCAAACTCCCGCCTGTATGCCACCGCCGGAATCTCATCCTATATCATGCTGGATGAACAGTACCGGTTTGAATATGAATCTGAGTATTATCAGTCGGACCTAAAACAGTCGTGGAGTGAGAAAACCGGCACCCGGCACTGGATGAGCAACGCCAGTTTTTCGCTGGGTTATGAATTTGACCTTCCTGGCCACTGGAGCCTGCGAGCCGAACCGTTCCTTAAGGTGCCGTTAAAAGAAATCGGATGGGGTAATGTGAACCTCTACTCCATGGGTACGGTAGTCTCGCTGAACTTCAATCTTCCGGGCAGGCTTTAACGCGGCCCCCAAATCATAAACGTCAACCAATCCTCAAAAGGGAGAGCCTAATATCCACTTTGACATTAAATAATCAAACATCAATTAATATATGAGGACCTTATGAATACATCCGAATCAACGCCCGCAGGGAAAACAAAAATAGGAACGGCTCGAAACAGATACTGGACTGTTATTCTTGTGTGCTCGTTGGGATTATGGCTGGCCTCCTGCAGTTCCAGCAGTACCGGATCGGACGGTGGAAGCAACAACGGCGGCAACAATGGAGGCAATACGCCGGCCGAACCTACATTCAGCAATGTACAACAAATATTTAACGGCAACTGCACCACCTCCGGCTGCCACGACTCAGCAACCCAGCAGAGCGGAGTAAATCTCAGCAGTTACGATGCAGCCATAAACAGTGTAGGAAGCCAGTACGGCGAAAAAGTTATTCAGCCCGATGATGCCGAAGGCAGCCCGCTGGTCGACAAAATATCCTCCGACAATCCGCAGTTCGGTGTCCGTATGCCCAAAGATCGGGCCCCTTTATCCGATGACCAAATCGACCTGATCCGGCAATGGATTAACGATGGAGCACAAAACAACTGATTTCTGATTATAGAATCCTGCACCTTATGCTTTCAATAACCAAAAAAATTGATCTTGCGGTAGGCACTTTTGTTTTATCCCTGTTTATCGGGATCATTCCGCTCTCTGCATTACAGGCACAGGCTTTCAAGACCGAAACCGGCCACGTCCAGTTTCACTCCACGGTGCCCTTGCACTCCTTTACCGGCCAGTCGGAACACTTGGTGGGGAAAATCAGCCTCGCCGATTCCACCGTCGACTTTTACGTGGATGTTCACACCCTGAAGACCGGGATCGGCATGCGTGACCAAGACATGATGGAAACATTAAATGCCGATAAGTATGCTTTTGCCGATTTTTACGGCAAACTGATCTCTCCTTTCGATCCTGACTCATCTCAACCGCAGGAAGTACAGGTGAAAGGAGATTTTTCAGTCCATGGCGTCAAGAAAGAAATAACCATTGATGGCACGCTCCAAAGAACCGATGAAGGACTGCACGTCGAGGCCGCATGGACACTCAATATGAAGGATTATGACATCAAACCGCCCAGCATTCTCTTCTACCGCGTCAGTAAAGAAGTAGACATTTCAATTTCTGCAACTTTATCACCTGTAACCAACTGATACTATGAGACTCCGTAACTGCCTCTATTGTATTCTGTTTACTGTCTTGGGAATTGTGCAAACAACACAAGCCCAGATGGAGCGTGAGCGCTATGAATCAGCGGCATCTACCTTTGATACTGCTTTTTGGACCTCCACTCTCTATGCGCAATCTACCACGCATTACCTGGAGGCTCGCAGTCTCAATGCCACTATCATGCACAGCTTTGGCCTCGCCACCTCCGATGTTATTCAAAACCTTTTCGGACTTGACACCTCACCCAACGTTCGGCTGGGCCTGGATTATGGTATCACCGACCGCTGGGAAGCCGGCCTCGGGCGGTCCTACTTTCTCAATGTAGTAGACCTGCGCTCCAAATACGCATTACTGCAACAAACTTCTGATGGATCCACACCCATCAGCCTTTCTCTAAAAGGAGACGTAGGAGTCGTAACACAGGAAAACAGGCAACCCTTCAAGGACGATCTCAGCAGCTTAGCCTCTGTCATCTTCTCACACCGCTTCAATGACACTTTTGACTTACAGTTTTCCCCGATGTGGGCCCACTTCAGCAACGTGACCCAGGCGCAGCAAAAGAATTTATTTTCGGTTGGAGTAGGCTCTCAGATTCATCTGTCCGAACGGTTTTCCCTGATTGCCGAATACTACCCGGTACTGGGCGAGCGCAATCCGGGGACTTCCAATGCCCTTACGCTTGGGCTGGACATCCGGACGGGGGGACATGTTTTCCAGCTCTACCTGGCCTCCAGCTACTGGCACATGGAGCAGTACGTGCTGGCTCAAAACCAAGACCGGTTCCTGGCCGGCGATTTTCGGTTTGGATTCAACATAAACCGGGTATTTGGACTCTAAAGGCTCAGAGGAGTTTACAAAGTGAATGAAAAATCAAACTAATCACCCTGTTTATCTTGAGGTTTCCAGTTTTCAATAGGCAGGTATCCCTTGTTGCCCTCAGCATCGGTAAATACCAGGCGATCCGAAACATTCTCCGTTTCCGAGGTCTCCACCAATACTGATGAAGCCTGTATGATTTGAGCCTTAATTACGGTTGTGTCTCTACTTTGCTCGGTAATTTCGGAGGAAACTGATTTCCGCTGGTTGTACACGATATAATCCGGCTCATAATTTTCAGGCCAGTTTTTAATTATTACCTGCAGGTCAATCCCGCGCTCAGGAATATCCGACCCGGCAGACGGTTTCTCTGACCAAACCCGATAGTTTGCAGTAACTACCTCCATGTTTTGCGGCGATACGGTATATTTGGGGGAAGAACATCCTGCCAGAAAGAACAATGGCAACAGCAGAAAAATAAAAGTAATTTTCATAGGTTATTATCAAAAGCAGCTATTCATAGTAGCTAAACCCTGTTAATCTCGATTTATTTTACAAAGTATGAAAAAATTATCGTACCTCTGGATCGCCCTGCTCATGCTAACGACATGGGGTTGCGGCGGTAAATCCACCGGACCCGACACTACGGAAGAAGCATCCGCCCAAAAACAGTTTGTGTGGAACGCCATGAATTACTGGTATTACTGGCAGGGAGAGGTCCCGGAGCTGGCAGATGACCATTTTACAAATGACCAGGATTTCCAAGACTATTTAAAACAATTTCGGGACGCCGAAGCCCTGTTCAATGGGTTACTCTACGAGCAATCCGACGACTTCTCTTTTTTCATTGATGATTATGAGGAATTCGAACAAAGTCAGCAGGGCATTTCCGAATCCTTTGGTTATGAATATGGCTTGGTACGAATTAGTAACAGCAGCGATAATATTTTTGGTTACGTGCAATATGTATTGTCAGGCTCCCCAGCGGAAGATGCCGGACTCGTCCGCGGAGATATCTTTACCCAGGTGGACGGTACCCAGCTTACAGTTAATAATTACCGTGATCTACTGTTTGGTACCACCAGCTATGAACTTGGCTTAGCCGAGATCCAGGATGACACGCTAAAAGGAACCGATGAAACCGTTCAGTTACAGGCCGTCACCTTGCAGGAAAATCCCATATTTACGACATCGGTGATCGATACCAACTCCACCAAAGTTGGCTACCTGATGTATAACGCCTTTCAGACCAATTCCCACGACGAACTTAATGACGCTTTTGGCAACTTTAAATCCCAGAACATTGACGAGCTGATTCTCGACCTGCGTTACAACGGTGGAGGAGCCGGCATCACCAGCCAAACCCTGGCCGGCTTTATTTCGGGCCTGGACAGCACCAACGTTTTTGCCAAATACACCTATAATGATAAACGATCCCAGTACGACCGGTCGGTCAATATCGTTAACGAAGTAACAGTCTATGAGAATGGGCAGGAGCAGTCGACGGAATCGATGAACCAGCTTTCATTGAACAAGCTGTATGTATTGACCGGCTATGGGACCGCATCGGCCAGCGAATTGCTCATCAACGGCCTGAAACCCTATATGGATGTAGTCCTGATCGGCCGACAGACCGTAGGCAAAGACGAAGGCTCTTATACGCTTTATGACTCCGGACAACCTTATTTTGAAAAGCCAAAAAACCCTGACCAAAAAATTGCCATACAACCCATTGTGCTTAAGCTGGTTAACAAAAATGGTCTGGATTATCCCGATGGATTTGTCCCGGATTATGAGGTTAATGAACTTGATTACCTCGAAAGCGGCCTGCCTCCCTTGGGCAGTGTGGATGAACCGCTGCTCGGCAAAGCCCTTGAGGTTATTACGGGACAACAACAGATGGCCAAAACAACTGAGGTTGGCCAAGGCTTTACACCCGGCGACCTGATAATCGACAGCCGCGATCTGGATCCCTATGGCAAACAGCTGTACCTGCAGCCTCCCAAACAGCTAAAATAGTTTGATTGTTGATTACTGATAGCGGATCGGTTTATACCACATTTTAAACCGGTTCGCTATTCTCACTTTCCCCATCGCTCCCCCGTCTACGCAAAGGATGTATACCGGGAAACCATATCCATCTGCCATTCTTACTGTTGCCTGTAACTATATTATTTTTAACTTGTTACATAAGCTGTAGACGAATCGGGATTCTTACCATAAATTAGATTAAGGGGAGGGAGAGTATCTTGGCAGATCAACAGGAGAAAAAAACGTTCGAAATAGGGTTGGTCATGGCAGGTGCCGTTTCGGCGGGTGCCTATACGGCCGGAGTCATCGATTTCTTATTACAAGCCCTTGAAGAGTGGCATAAGCAAAAAGCATCCGACAGCGATGAAGCACCTCCTCATGAGGTAAAAATAAAAGCTATTACAGGAGCTTCCGCAGGAGGAATGACCGGTGCCATACTTGCCGCCATGCTCAACGACCGCTTTTCGCATATCACATCCTTACCCGGACGACGACCTTCCGAACAAGAGATACAGCAAAACAAGCTATATAACTCTTGGGTAAAACAAGTAGACATCAGTAAGCTGCTGGGGCAAAATGACCTGGAAACCAAAGGCAGCAAGGTAAAGTCATTGTTGGATTCCACCGTACTTAACGATATTGCCGACTCGGCAATCCGTTTTAGTTCCAGCAAGCAATGGCGTCCCTATGTGAACAGACCGCTTCACCTGCATCTTACGCTCACCAATCTCCAGGGCGTGCCCTATGATATAGCCTTCCAGGGCCGCAGCAAGAGAGGGTATGCCGTCTCACAACATACCGATTATATGCACTTTATGATGGATGAGGAGGCCCCGGATTCCAAAGAGGCCACTTGGCTGAATTCGAAGAACAACGATCATAAAAACTGGTCAAAACTTAAACAAACAGCCCTGGCTACCGGTGCCTTTCCCGGTGGATTGGCACCAAGAGTCATCAATCGCAGTTTCGACAGTTATGATTATCGCAGCTGGCCTATCCCGCAGCGGCCTGAAGAGGGAGACAAAAAGCAAAGCTGCATAACTATGGAAACGATTAAACCGAGCTGGCCCGAGCATCGCCTCCGCGAGTATCATTTTCTGTCGGTAGATGGCGGCGTGATGGATAATGAGCCTATGGAGCTGGCACGGCGCACGTTGGCGGGTGAATCCGGTTTTAATCCCCGAGATCCTGAAAACGCCCATCGTGCGGTTATTATGGTAGACCCGTTTCCAAACGAAAAGAATGTCTCGATAAAAGCGCCCAAAGAACTTGAAGAATATGATATTGTCAACACCTTTACCGGTCTGTTCGGCAGCCTTATATCGCAGGCCCGTTTTAAGCCGGACGAGCTAATGCTTGCCAACGCCGATGAAATATATAGCCGGTTCCTGATTGCTCCAACACGATACGACAATAATGAAAAAGCCAAATATCCCATTGCCTCAGGGTTTATGGGTGGCTTCGGCGGATTTTTATCAGAAAAATTCCGCATGCATGATTTTCAGCTGGGCCGGCGCAACTGCCAGCAATTTCTGGCACGCTATCTTTCTATTCCGATTGAGAAGGCCAGGAAGAACCCGGTCTTCGCGGGCTATAGCGAACAGGATTTCCAGCGTTTTTCTATTGACCGAAATGGTAAGGCCTATGTGCCCCTTATTCCCCTGATGGGAAGCGCCAAAGAAGAAGCCTTCCCTCTGCGCTGGGAAACCTTGAAAATGACTCCCGGCGAACTCGATACCCTCAAAGAGCAGATCGGCGATCGAACGAAAATTGTCATTAATCGCCTGCTGGAACAATATATCGACGGTGGCTTTAGCCGTAAGATGGCCAAGCTTGCTGCGAGTTTTAAACGAGGACAAATTGTGGATAAAATCATGAATAATATCACCGATGAGTTGGAAGAGTTTGATCTAAAAACCCAATAGACCGCTTATGCCTATACTCAGTAAAAGAAATTCCCGCCCATTGTACCGAGCCGTTGTCGTTTGGACCATCCTGCTGTTTGTCGGATGTGCCAACTTACAATCGGTATTCAGCGAACAGGCCTACCAGCAGGCCGTATCACTCAAAGTGGAATCTCTGGCAATGATGGATAAAGCAACCGAGCCTTACACCCAGCATGCAGAAGAAGTAGAGATGCTGCAAAAAGAACTCCAAAAAGCTTATCAATATGCCAAGGGACGACCCAAAAACTCCGAAAGCACGCAACAATGGCAAATCATGATTGATCCTGAAGGCGCATTAATTGGCGGGTTCCTGGCCATGTGGCAAGAGCGGGGGCAACTTTCCTCCACCATGATTGAGCAGTCCAAAGGTAATATTGAAGAGGGATTTGACATCATCATGGAGCTGGAAAGCGGTAAACGGAAACCACAATAAATCGATAACTTTCTCATGCCTAACTTTGATGATTTTCTATCTCAACTGAAGAACGATCTTATTGATCTGGCTAAAGATTTCGGAGGCGATGTAAAGGACGAGCTGATTGCAGATGGTACCGCTTTTGCCGAAGAGGCCAAAGAAGACCTGATGCGCTGGACCCAGCTGGCGGCCGAAGGACGTCTGACACAGGAAGACCTCAAATTTCTGATTCGCGGCAAAAAAGATCTGGCCAAGATGGAGGCCCTCAAACAAAAAGGGTTGGCTAAGGCTAAACTGGATAAATTAAAAAATGCGCTTGTGGGCACCGTCGTAAATTCGGTTTCCAGCCTGATTTCCTAACCGGTTTACCAACCTTAACCATTAAGACGGAGGAGCTCTATGGATTATATCCTGCTTATCTCTCTGGCGATATTTATAGCTGTAGTAGCCGTGCTGGTATGGCTGCGCGTAAATACGAATGCAAAATATGAGATAAAAAACTCAGACATCATCCTTGGACTGTTGCCGGTCGTGCTAATTCTTTTTTTATCGGGAAAGATCAAATCTTTCGACTTTGGCGATCTTCATGTGGAAGCCGCTTTTGAACAGGCTTCTCAAAAAGAAATTAACTCACAGATTGATTTGCTCGAAGGCATTCCCGTAAGCAAACTGGAAACAGAAACCAAGGGCGGCGTGGGTAAAATTCCCAGCCTCATTGAAAACAAAACCGAAACGCTGGAATTTCGTCTGGGCCAGGGCAATTATTACTGGCCCGCCATCAAACAGTATTTCGAAGCCCTGCAAAGCCACTCGCTTCTGAAATATGTTATTATCAATAATATGGACGGTACCTTTTTTGGAATGTACGAAGCCGGTCAACTCTTAAATTATCTACAGGCTCCAAGTGGTGAGGTTCGATACAAAGATTTTGAGCGGTTCCTGAATGATTCTGTTGAGGAAAAGCTCCAAAAACTTCCCGGATTTATAGGGGCCAAGCAAGCCATTCCGAACACCAGCAACCGAAGCCGGGCCCTTACGGCGATGGAGAACTTTAACCTCAACTTCCTGCCGGTGATCAATAATGCTAACCGGCTCGAGGGAATTGTAGAGCGATCGCGACTGACTGCCAGCCTCATTCTGGACGTAACCAAACAACTCAGCGGAACTTCCAATAATGAGGAATAAAACTCTCTCCTGTTATGAAAATTTCGAATGCCCGCCTCGACGAGGATACTGCACAATTTGAAGAATCACCAAATACAAGTGGTTCCTTCGCCGAAGACCTGCCGGATACCATTGTCATACACTATACGGCAGGCAGCTCGGCCGATTCATCCGTAGAAACCTTAATCAATCCCGAAGTAAAAGCGTCCGCGCATATGGTGATTGGGCGCGAGGGCTCGGTTACCCAGCTGGTCCCTTTTGATACCATCGCCTGGCATGCCGGCGAAAGCGCGTGGGGCGACCGCCGGGGATTAAACAGATATTCGATCGGCATAGAACTGGATAACGCCGGACGGCTGACCAAAAGCGGCAATCAATACTCAGCCTGGTTTGGCCGAACGTACTCCGAAGAAGAGGTTGTTGAAGCCGTGCACCGCAATGAGGAAGAACCCGGCTACTGGCACCGCTATACCGAAGCTCAGATTACCAAAACTTTTGATATTTGCCGGCTGCTTATTGATCGATATGACATCAAAACGATTCTGGGCCACGAAGAGATATCGCCGGGTCGAAAGTCCGATCCCGGTCCCGCCTTTCCCCTGGATAAACTTCGGGATAAACTGCTGCATACCGACCGGAGCGACCAGCAGGAGGCCAAGCGTGAAAAAATTGTAAATCCGGCCGAAGTCTCTGCTTCCCGCCTTAATATTCGATCTGGTCCCTCAGCAGCAAATCAAACTATTGCCAATCCACTCCAGAAAGGTACTGCTGTTAATATTTTGGATGAAACCAACGGGTGGTACCAGGTTGAAGTTAAAATGACCGGCTGGGTTTCTAAGGATTTCGTACGAAAGATTAATACAGACTAACCTTACAGCATAATGAGGACACAATGAAACCTCTCTCTAACTTAAATTCCTAACATTATGTCTTCACCATCACAGCAATCGGAAAACAAACAACTACCCAACGAATTTTTTGATGATTCCTCCTTCAAAACCTTATACGGGGGCGTAATGGTCACCTGGGTTGCCACCAGCGCAATTGCCAACGTATGGGAAAGCCTGGATCCGAAGATCCTGGGATTTATTATTGCCCTGGTAGTAGCCTTTGTCGGTTATTACGTGACGGGAAAACACTCCGTCAAAAAACTTCTCATCACCCCGTTTAACGGTTTACTCATCTATCTCACCATCATGGGAGGCACCTCCTTTTTGCCGCCGCCCGGTATGTCTGATGTCAATCCCGCATCAAACGATCAAGGGGAAAACGGGCAAGTCGAGAGAATACCCAACCGAGATGATTCATCACCGAATATTTCCAGCTTTTTTACCTCTTGGAATCCTAATCGGGATTTAATCCAGAAGACAAGTCAACTTCAACAGGAAAACCAGCAACTCGAAATTAAGACGCAGCAACTGCAGGAAGTAAATACCACTTACAAAACCAAGCTGGACTCAACCCGGGAGCTAATTCGTCAGGCCCAATTACCCAGCGACGTTCAGCAAAATCTGTTCAACACACTCGATATCAATCAACTACCCAACTTTCAGCCTACTATCAATCACTGATATCTTAAAACTTACTGAACCCCAGGTGCTTATATCTCTTCAGGGTCTTTCCATCTGCAGTGAATATTGCAGGATGACAAACTCGGCAGGGCGGATGGCTGAGATTCCAACTTCGATGATCATTTTCCCAGCTCGAATATCCTGCTGCGTCATGGTTTCGCCGAGCCCGACTTTGACAAAAAAAGCCTGCTCCGGTTTTGCACCCGCGAGTCCCCCGTCACGCCACAAGCCGGTAAGAAAATTGCTGATCATAGCCTTTAGCCTGTTCCATGTATCCTGATTGTTGGGCTCGAGGGCAAAGGGCTCACTGGCCTTTTTTAAGGAGGCTTCCACCATGTTAAAAAGCCGTCGCACCGAAATATATCGCCATTCACTGTCGTTGCCGGATAATGTTCGGGCACCCCATATCATAGTACCTATTCCAGGAAACGCCCGAATGGCATTAATGGACTTGCCGCTACTGCTGATGTTCAAATATTCCTGGTCGGAATTGGTGATAGCCACCGTTGGACCAATAACGCTGTTTAGTGATATATTTGCCGGTGCTTTCCAAACTCCCCGTGTATGATCTACCGTGACATAAGCACCCGCTACTGCGGCGCTTGGCGGGAGCGTAAGTTTTACGGAATCAATTCTTTTTTTAATCTCAAGGTACAGCAATAGATACTGTCCATTCCGGGCGTGATAAAGCGATTGCTCTGCCTTTTCCGCCGGATCAAGTGCACCATTAATGGAAGCTTCAGAATGTCGGAGTACTGATATATTTGCATTCTCAGCATGATTCACCGAAATATCCTCTTCCTCATATTTATAAGTTAACCCTGTTCTCAGGTTGGGATAGTAAGCGGCTCCATAACTCAAATTATTGGTTCCAATGCCCGTGCGAAATGCCAGAGCTGTATCAGGTATAGGATTTGAACCCGCAGAAATAGGTTTCAGATCACAGATAGTAAAGCGGTCACCCCGCCCTGCACACTGAACCATTGCTTGTACATACAAATTATGGTAGGATGCCAAATTTGTGTCCGGCATGCTTTGCGCATCCGGAAATAAAATTAAAGTGGGCTCATCTTCATTATTGAGCATATTCAGTCCGGAAAGGAGATCTGCTTCTGACACTGTAGGATTACCACTGTTATACGCTCCCACGGAAACGATATAACAAGGTCCACCCCCGTTTGCGAAATAGAGTTGCAGCATGTAATACATTTTATAAACGGGACTCTCCGGGATAGAAGCTGTCGCGGACCCAATGGAGATATTTCCTGTATGATCAATTTCAAAACCGGGCAGCTCGTTCGCGGCCACCCCAAATGTTGACTGATAATCCGACAGGGAGGCGATTCGAGTGGGTTCAGCCGGTCCTTTTTCAGTATAGCCGATATAGGCCGGGATGGCCGTTTCTATCCTTTTTACCGTTGGCAATGCAAGAGAAGTTTCGTTGATATAAACGCCGGGCGTTTTGAAATCAGGCATAATAAACCTCATTTGTGGTTAAATGTTTTAAATATGGGTTGCCCGGGTAATAGTCCTAAAGCAGCACTCTCTTGCTCTTCTGTATATATATTTGACCTATTTTATTCACGGATTGTTCCCCATTAAAAGAAAGGAAACACAAAATTTTCCGATTTGTTATTTCTCAATTAGTGTCCAGCAATTTATCACAGCTTTCTTTGGTCCCCACCAGTAAAAAGCGGTCACCTTCCTGAACGGTCGTTTTGCCGGATAAAATACCTATCGGCTTATAATGCTCGGAGGGACGTATCTTATCTTCCTCTTGTTCAAGGCGCTTAATGGTGATCAGGTTCAGCTCATAACGCTTTCGGATCTCCAAATCCTCAAGGGTATAACCGATCATCGAGTCCGGTGCTTCCACCTCAAACATCGCCAGCCCCTCGCCAATATCGAACACATCCGACATACCGCGTCGAACCAGCGAAACGCCCATGCGTTCGGCGACTTGCCGCTCGGGATGGATAACATCGGTAATACCGATTTGTTTGAGTATCTGCTCCTGGATGTAGGTACCGGCACGGCCGTATACTTCGTTCACGCCCGAATTCAACAGATGCATGGCAATCAGCGCCACCGGTTCAAAAGCCTCACCAATTGAAATAATGGCTACATCCACATTGGTAATCCCGTGGCTTTCCAACAGGTCAGAGTCGGTTGCATCAAAACAGATGGCGTCCGACACATATTCCTTAACCTGGTTGATATGCTCCATGTTGTTGTCTATTGCAATAACATAGGCGCCCTCTTCAGAAAGCTTTTTGGCCAGTGCGCTGCCAAAAGCCCCTATTCCGATGATGGCAAAATGAAGTTCTTTTCGTCGTTTCATCTGAGTACAATTTGTGCTTTAATATTATGAAACCATGATATTTTCTTCCGGATACTGATACTTGTGAGTATCAACGCGGCTGGCAAAAGCCACCATAAAGGTAAGTATACCTACCCGTCCAAGGAACATGGATACTACAATAATAAATTTCCCCCAGGACGTCAGATCTGCAGTTATACCCCGAGAAAGCCCCACCGTTGCAAAGGCGGAAACTTCTTCAAACAACAGATCCAGAAAGGCATGGTCTTCCACCACCGAAAGCAGAATGGTACTTACCCCGATACAGGAAGCGGCCAGCAGGACCACGGTTATCGCCCGAAAAATTACCGAGTTGGGTATGGTGCGCTTGAACAGTTCCATACGGCTGTAACCCTTTATCGTCATCGTCACTGATCGTACAATTACGGCAAAGGTGGTGGTTTTAACGCCCCCCGCAGTTGAAGCAGGCGATCCCCCGATAAACATCAGGATAAGCATGATGAGGGTAGCCGACATGCCTACTCCGCCAATATCCACGGTGTTGAATCCGGCAGTCCGGGTTGTTACACTCTGAAAGAACGATACCAGCAACTTATCGCCCCAACTGAAACCGGCCAGTGCGTTATCCCACTCCATACCCATAAATAAGACGGCGCCAACCACAATCAGGGTTATCGTGGTAACAATAACCGTGCGCGTATGAAGGGTCATCCGGCGCCGCCACCTTGTATTCTCCAACTTGCGCCGAATCAACTCCCAAATTGTCGTGAAGCCTAGCCCACCCAATACGATCAGTATCATCGTAGTAATATTAATACCAATGTTCGTTGCATTAGGCCCATCAGCCAGGCTATTGGTGAACAGTGAAAAACCGGCATTACAAAAGGCTGAAACAGCATGGAATATCGAGAACAGTACGCGCTGACCGAGACTCGCAAAATGAATATCCCAAAATAAGTAATAAGAGATTGCGCCAATAGCCTCAACCATAAATGTAAAACCCACTACGCGTTTGAGAGTAGAAGAAACGAGGCTTGTATTCGATTCAGAAACCACCCCTTTTAACACATTCATCTGTCCCACCCCCAGTCCGCCGCTAATATACAGAAAAATAAAAGTGGCAAATGTAATAATACCAATCCCGCCCAGCTGTATCAGCACCATGATCACCAACTCCCCGAAAAGAGTAAAATGGGTGGCCGTATCTACCACGATGAGACCCGTAACACATACGGCGCTGGTAGAGGTAAACAGCGCGTCAATAAACTGCAGGCCCAGTCCGTCTTGCGTGGCACCCGGTAACATTAACAGGAAGGTACCGGTAGCAATGAGTGACAGGAAACTATACACCAGAAAACGTGCCGTATTTTTTTGCTGGTCCAGCAGCTCCGGCAGGTACTGCACAAATTTGATGAATACAAACAGCAGCAAGTATCCTTTCAAAAATTGCAGGAATGTATCGCGCGGATTCTCGATTCTGAATACAAACCTATCAAAAAACGAAATTATGGTTAGACCAAAATCGGTAAGTACCAGTAATGAAAATAGGGAAAGGACTGCCTCAAACCACCTTTTTTTAATGAACGCAATTCGCTCGGTAGTCAGGCCGAGGCGCAAAAAAAAGTTTATAACAAAACCGATGAGGATCCATTCCTCTATCTTTTCGTTCAGTATCCGTAAATCGGGGGTTAACTCCAGGCCGAGAGGTATGAGGATACTGGCCACAACCAACAGACTGAGCACCACCGTAAAGGCACGCAGGTAGGGATGCGCTACCTTGTCAATTTCGTAGATATCATCCTGCAGGTAATGGAGATTCAGATTGGCGTCTTTCTTGAACGCACGCCATTTTCGCAGGGCTTTTAACCACTTCTGTTTCCAATGGTATGGAATCTTCATAAGCGGTGAAGATAGGAATTTTTAGGATCTACCACAGGATACAAATTTAACCAATTGCCAAAATGAAGATGAAGACCTTCATACCATGACGAAAATGCTATCTTATAAATATACCCCAATACCAACCTATTAACTAATTTTCTGTTTCCGGTTGGGACTTGCTTTCCGCCTCGCCGCGCTCTTGTTTAAATCGCTCACGCTGACGCTGGATCGCCTTGTCACACAATACAATCACAAATGCGAAAGCCACAAAGAATAAACAGATTCCAACCCAGGTCCAGCTATTGCCGTTACCCATCCAGGTGATTATACATCCGGCCACGCTGCATAGGAAAATCAACAGCATCGGGATCTCGGAAGTCGTTGTTTTCAGCTCGTGCTTTCCCCACTCTTTCTTGGGAAGCAATACCCCGTGTTGCTCAAGATCTTCAATTGACATAATTTGGAAAATTCTGGGTTAACTATCCTAATTGGTGATACTTTCCGGCTCTTTGCTTCGGAAAAATTCGACGATATCCAGTAGTCCGGAATGAATACCGGTACGCCGCTGCTTCACGAGAATCAGACGCCCCTTGGTCAGTTTGGCAATCTGTTCGGTGCGGGTACCGGCCACCAGCTTCTGGAACCAGCCTTCACGAGCAGCACCGATAATAGTTACGTCATACTGCGAAGACAGATCGATAATGCGACCTACTACACTGTCGGTCGGTTCAATATGGATCATATCTTTGGCCTGCTCCCGTGCATCGGGACCCTTTTTAAGTTCGGCCAGGCCTTCATAAAGATTATCGAGGCGTTCTTTCCTGTCTTCTTCGTTATTATAGGTTTCATTAGCAATCATGTGATAAATATCCGTCTTGGATTCTGCCTCGGTTTCAAAAATTTCACCTACCTCCAGCATCAGTCGGGCCTGCTGCGGATTAGCAACAGGAATAAAGATATTGTTTATCTGATCGAAATCTGAGCCGCGCAGTACCACCACATCACAATCGGCATCGCGCATTACCTTGTCAATATTAGAGCCAATAATGGTTTCCGGATGACTGGTTGATCCCTTCCAACCCATAACCACAAGATCCACCTCATGATCTTCTACTGTATCTATAATAGCTTTGGCAGGTTTACGGGCCATCCGAATGATGGAGCTGGCTTGAACCCCGTGATCGGCAGCCATCTCCATAGCTTTGTCAATGACACTGTCGCGGGCTCGTTTCACATACTGTTGGCCCACTTCATACGGAGATTGCGAGGGCACCGTAATCACATGCACCAGCAGAAGCTGGGCGTTGTCATGAGCCTTAGCTGCCAGTGCTGCAAAATTGATTAGTTCTTTGGCCGTATCGGGGTTGGCTATAGGCACAAGGATATTATACTGATCCTGCTCTTTGGCAGAAATCGACTGCTCCATGACTACGGGTGAAACCGATTTTTTGCGTTCCCGCTTGCGGGCATAGTTATAGTAAATTACGAATCCAGTACCAATCCAGCCGATTACGAAATACCAGGCGATGGGAGAAAAGTCGAACATGAATACGGCGATAATAATCATCAAAATGATAGCCAGTATCGGTGTAATCGGGAAGAAGGGAATCAGGAAACCATATTCCAGTTTGTCCCCGTATTTTCGCCTGATGGTGATGATGGCCAGGTTCACCTGCAGAAACAGCAACAAGAACATCACGTCGGCAGCCGCAGCCACATCTTCGATCGGTGCGGCCAGGGCCATAACAATAATCAGTGTACCGCTTGCCATAAGGGCCAGGTAGGGCGTACGCGTGTTCTCATTCACCTTTGAGAAAAAATCCGGCAGATTTCGGTCGCGCCCCATCGCAAAAGAAACACGGGTAGAACTGAAGGTGGTGGCATTCAGAGCCGACATCGTCGACAACAGGCCACCGATAAGCAGGAGCGAGGTACCCAGCGGCATAAATTGACGGGCAGCTTCCGCCAATCCCAGTTCACCGGCATCACCCAACCATTGCCAAGTGGCCTGCGAGGTACCGGTATCTACCGCCCCGACGGCCACAATCGCCACCAAAATATAGATCGGAATCACAATAAAAAGGGACCAAAAAACGGCTCTCGGGATATTCTTTTTGGGATTTTTGACCTCTTCGCCCGCCTGCACAATGATCTCATAGCCCTCGAAAGCAATGTAGGTTAATCCCATCGCCGACAGCACGCCCCCAAAACCTTCGGGCGCAAAGGGCGTGAATTTATTCCAATGTACCGGATTCCCAAACATTACCCACAAACCGCTGCCGATAAACAGGGCGATAATCAGTACTTTAGTAACCGTGACGATGTTGCCGGCCAGCCCTGTTTCTGAGACTCCTTTGAAATTGATGGCAATAAAGATAAGCGCAATAAGGACGGCCAACCCCTTCTGAAAGACGACCGCCTCAATGGGAATACCGGCGACTGTTTGCACGCCAAACTCTTTAAGCACAAATCCCAGGTACGACGAAAACCCGAGGGCATATAAACTACCCGCAACGGCGTGAGCGAACCAGCTCATCCAACCCGCCAGAAAAGCATTCGGTCCGGGCAATCCTTCTTTAACCCACAAATAACCGCCCCCTGCTTCGGGGATGGCGGAACCCAATTCGGCGTAGGCCAAGGCGGTTAAAAAAGTAACCAGCCCATTGGCCGCAAAGGCCAGCATCAGGGCGGGCCCGGCGGTACCTGCCGCGATACCGGTTAAAACAAAAATGCCGGCACCGATCATGGCCCCGACTCCCACCATCGTTATTGTAAAAAGTCCAAGATCCCGACTTAATTCTGTACGCGGTTGTTCAGCCATATACCAATAAAAATTAATTATGCAGGAACATATCTTTAATCCCCAGTAATGTCAAAACCCGGGTGCTGTATATTTTATAAAAATGTCCTGTACCAATCTTTCCATTTGGGATAATCCATTGACAAAACTATAGGAAAATAAACACCATTCCATCTTCATCGGCCGGTTTTTTCTTTTGAGTTTGCGGACTACTTTGATACCGGGAGATTACAAACAGGACGTTGAATAAATTTGGTGATCCCAAGGATTTCAAATATTTTAAGACCCACTGCTCTTAAATATGTTATCTTATGCTTTTATCTAAATCATGTGTTTACGGCTTGCGAGCCTCTCTGTTTATTGCCTCTCAAAGCAATGGGGAATATATATCAATCCGGGAGATGAGTGAAAAACTGGACATCTCATTTCACTTTTTAACCAAGACGCTTCAGGAGCTAACTAAAGCCGGACTGATGGAATCCCAGAAAGGTCCCAAAGGCGGGGTTAGACTGACGAAGGCAGGATCCGAAATAAGCCTGTTCGAAATTGTGGTAGCGATTGATGGATTTGATCTCTTCACCGAATGCGCCCTGGGCCTGCCTGGTTGCGGTACCGCAAAACCGTGTCCACTGCACGAAAAATGGGCAGACACCCGTGAAAGTATGCGTGAGATGCTCGAAGAAACCACCCTGGTAGAATTGGCGCATAAAGGAAAAGAGAGAAACCTGCGTATCACCGCAGATGGCGGATTCGAATGGGTATAATTCAAGAAAAAGTATCTGATGCCATGCACGACATTCGAAACGATGAGGATATCCGAACGATGGTCCATGCATTCTACAATAAAGTGCAGGATGACGAACGCCTGGGCCCCATCTTTAATGATGTTGCCCGGGTAAACTGGGATACCCATTTGCCCAAAATGGTTGATTTCTGGTCGAATTTACTATTCCAAACCGGCCGATACAAAGGGCGTCCGTTCCGACAGCATCTTCCGTTGCCCATAGAAAAGATGGATTTTCAGCGCTGGTATAACCTATTCGAAGCAACAGTCGACGAACACTTCGATGGGGAAAAGGCCGACTATGCCAAAGAGATGGCCGGCAAAATAGCCTCCTCATTTTCTATTCGCATGCAGATGGAAGGCAAATTTGAATAAACCGGTTCCTATCTCGGGCTCAGGAAATGTAACTCATAACCAAAATTATTCGGATTATGCGAGCCTCCAACATTATTGCACTGCTTATAATATCATTATGCCTGCTGGGTTTTAGCTTACAAACCAACACCATGACTGTGCAACAACCCAAAACCCTGAAGCTTATTCCCATGATGCGATTGCTGCTTGCCGACATGCAGAAAATTGATAAGGGGATATATACAGAAACTTACTCTACCATTGCTGACGGAGCCGGCTCTATTGCGGATCACCCCGGTATGACTCCCCAGGACAAGAAGCTGATTAAAAATACGCTCGGCAAGGAGATGCCAAAATTTGTTTCAATGGATATGACTGTTCACCATCATGCCGACTCTATTAAAACCGCAGCGAAACAGCAAAATATGAGTGAGGTCCTCCGCCATTACCGAATTGTTCAGCAAGGTTGTGTGGACTGCCATTCAACCTTTCGACAGCAAATAATTGATGCTAAAAATCAGTAAGATTCATTTATACAGCAACCAACTAATTAGTTAAATTGCTACGTGCTATTATTGGCTTTCATAAAGATGAAGAAGGGGACTGGGTGGCCCGGTTCTCCTGTGGACACACCCAGCATGTGCGGCATAATCCTCCCTGGCAGTTGCGCCCATGGGTTACCACGGGGAAGGGACGTGCCTCACGACTTGGCAATCAACTGGACTGTATAAAATGCGATCGCAATGAATCTAAAGATTTTAATCTTTCATGCCCAGAATAGCCCGAACTTTCATTAAAACCGGACTTATTTGTTTTCTCGCTGCGCTGCTGATCGGGGTAGGCAGAGAATTTGAATCCCTGAACCTGCCCGTACTTCTCCCACTTTTCTGGCATCTGCTTATGGTGGGATGGATCACACAAATCATCTTCGGAGTTTCCATGTGGATGTTTCCGGGGCGAACCAAAGAAGAAGGATTTACGGCCCAGAAGTGGGGATGGCTCACCTATATCATGTTAAATACGGGATTGCTGCTCCGGATAATTGCTGAACCGCAGCTTAGCTACTCTTCGTTTGGCCTCTGGCCGAACCTGGTTTTTCTTTCTGCCGTACTGCAATTTAGTGCAGCCATAACCTACGCCATAGAAATGTGGCCCCGCGTGATGTCCAAAAAAAAGCGTCGGCAACGACGCAAACAACAACGCTCACAAAAGAAATAGTCGTCTATGCCTGCACCCAGTCGCTGGATGATACGCGCCGCAATCATTTACCTCATTACCGGATTCTTGTTTGGCACCCTGATGTTAATCGGTAAAGGCATTTCCGATCTTTCGTTTCTTTGGAAGCTGCTGCCGCTACATATCGAGATACTGATATTCGGGTGGATCATACAGTTTACCATGGGTACCGCCTACTGGATCTTGCCCCGTTATCTCGAAGGACCCGCTCGCGGAAATCCCCACCTTCCCAAAATAATGGTGGTTCTCTTTAACAGCGGTATACTGGTTAATCTGGCGACCGCATTGGATTTGATTCCTGCAGGTGGATACCTTTGGGGACGACTGCTGGAGGTAGGAGCTGTCGGAATTTTTATCTTTCTACACTGGGGCCGAGCAGTCAGCTACTCGCACTAGCATTTAAAAGGTAGTTTATTTGTTTTTAAATTGCTCAGGTAAAGCATCAGAAGAACCGATTTTATTTTACTTTTAACTTGATATATTCCGGCATCAGTGATAAGTAACGAATACTTTTTAACACAATAGATTTCACAGCCTCCTTATGAATTCCTCCCGACGTACTATCATCACCGGCACAGGCTGCTACATTCCTGAACAAAGAGTCCCAAACAGTGATTTTCTGGATCGCACTTTCCTTAACGCCAACGGTGAACCGTTCGATAAATCCAATAAAGAAATTGTAGCAAAATTCGCGGAAATTACCGGCATAAAAGAACGACGATATGCAAAGGATAACGTGATGGCTTCCGATATGGGAGCAGAAGCCGGCCAAAAGGCCTTGCAAGCAGCGGGGTTGGATCCCAACGAACTGGATTATATCATTGTAGCACATAACTTCGGGGACATCCGCCCTGACAACCGGCGTGTGGATATGCTTCCGAGCCTTGCCTCGCGCGTCAAAAACAAACTCGGCATTTCCAATCCCGGCTGCGTAGCCTATGACTTACCTTTTGGATGTCCGGGCTGGCTGCAGGGAATCATACAGGGTCATTACTTCTTAAACAGCGGCCAAACATCCAACTGCCTGGTAATCGGAACCGAAACACTTTCACGTATCTGCGATCCCCACGATCGCGACAGCATGATTTATGCTGACGGGGCGGGAGCGATGGTCATTGAAGCCCGCGACACGGAAGAGCCCATCGGCATTCTCAGCCATATTGCCCGTACCGATGCAGAGGAACAAGCTTACTTTTTACGCATGGACTCCTCATTTAACTCCGACCGTGACGATACGCTTTATCTTAAAATGGACGGGCGGAAACTCTACCAATATGCCCTCACCAACGTTCCCGGCGTGGTCAAGCAGAGCCTCGATTGCGCATCATTACAGCTCGGTGATGTATCCAAAGTGCTGATTCACCAAGCGAATGCCAAAATGGATCACGCAATCCTGGAGCGCCTTGCCAAACTCTGCGATGTAGATGAACTGCCGGACGGTATCATGCCCATGACCATCTCATGGCTGGGAAACACCTCGGTGGCAACCATACCCACCATGATGGACCTGATTCTGCGCGATCAGATGGACGATCACCAAATCAACAGCGGCGACAATCTGGTGTTCGCATCAGTAGGAGCAGGAATGAACATCAACTCCTTAGTGTACAAGGTACCCTGATTATTAGACCGGCCTCAGCTGCTTAGAGGCTTTTGATCACTTTCTTAAGCAATTTGCGAACTTCCTGGGCAACTTCAGTCAGGGAATGATTTTTGACGGCCTGCATGGAAGCAACCGGATCCACGGCAGCCACTTCCACATCTCCATTATCAAGCTCTTGTACGATCACATTGCAGGGTAACATCAATCCGATATGCCCTTCAGATGTCAGCGCCTGGTGAGCCAACGGTGGATTGCAGGCTCCTAAAATGCGGTAATTTCGAAAATCGACGTTGAGTTTCTTTTTCAGTGTACTCTTGATATCTATTTCAGTAAGCACGCCAAACCCTTCTTTACTCAGGGCCTCCGTCGTTCGTTCAATCGCCTCTTCAAATGACAGATCCACTTTTTTGCTGTAGTAATAAGACATAGTTATCCGGATATTTTTGTGCGTTAGCCTTTAATTGGTCTTTACCTAACAGCTGTCGGGCCTCAGCAATTTCCTAGGACATCGCTGCTATTGCAATATTAGGTTCAAACTTAACTTCTGACTTAATAGACCGGGTGATCAGACAGGCTGCCTCTGCTTTTTCTAAAATCCTCAGTGCTTTCTCCCTGTTTTTTTCATCGTAAATTAGCAACTCAGGTTTTAGCATGATTTCAGTTATCATAAATTTCCCATCGCTCTTACCCATCGTGCCCACAGCATTCACTTTCAGATCTTCAAAAGCAAGTCCGGAATTTTCAGCAATAGCCACAAAGGTAGTCATAAAACAACCGCTAACCGAAGATACAAAAAGATGTTCGGGTGACCATATGCCGGGTACTCCTTCGGGAAATTGCGGAGGGGTTGCTACCTCCAACCGGTCGTCGAGAACAGGCGAACTCATAATACCAATTCGTCCTTCGGCCCAGTCGATATCTACTTCGTAGGTGTGCTCTTGCTCTTGGCTACTCATGATTGCTCAATTTTTCATTAATTATGGATTGCAGCTGATTGGCCTGCACCACACCGGCCTGCTGCCATAAAATTTGTCCGTTTTTAAACAGAATCAAAGTGGGCACCCCGCGGACATTATATTTGATAGCTGCATCCGCATTTTTTTCGGCATCCACCTTTATAATATTTACGCGATCACCCATTTTCTTCTTGAGCTGTTGTAAAATGGGAGCCATCATTTTACACGGCCCGCACCAATCTGCGTAAAAATCCACCAAAACCGGGGTATCGCTGTTAATTATTTCTGAAAACGTGCGTTTCTTTTGCTTTGTATTTTCCATATCAATTATCCGTTACTTCTGTAAACTCAATTTGTGTGTTCTCCTTGGATTCATTTTCCGGAATACTGACTCCGCACTGTCCTTGGCCCAGCAGACAACCGGTATTTGTGATGGCCTGAAACAGAAAGAATCCTCCCAATACGGCAGAAAGGAGATCGCTGTATCGCACACTCTGCACCATAAGTACTAATCCCACGATAAGGACAATCCATCGCATCGTGTGCCAGTTATTACGGAGCCGATATGTAAGTTTTTCTATCATCTTCTTGTACGGGTTAATACTCCATATTACTGGAAATGGATTACAACTTCAGTGACCTTGGTCACAAAAGGGTTATTTTATTTCTTGCCAGCCGCACCAATCCTTTTTCCTCCATCTTTTTTAACAAACGGGAGATCACCTCGCGCGCGGTCCCGAGTTCCTGAGCAAGCTGATCGTGGGTCATGCTCAATGTTTGACTATCCATCACCTCACTTCGTTTCTGAAGAAACTGCAGCAATCGCTCATCCATATTTTTAAAAGCTACCGCATCAATGACATCCAGTAGTTCCTCGAAACGCTTGTGATAAATCTGAAAAATATAGTTCAGCCATTCGGGATGCTCCGCAATTAGCTGCCTGACTTTTTCCACGGGTACAAATAGGACCTCCGATTCCTCTTCCGCCACTGCTTTTACTTTACTGGTATCTTGATACAATCCTGCCAGCAGCGACATAATACAGGTCTCGCCCGGTCGCAGATAATAGAGCACCATCTCCCGATGGCTATCATCCGTCTGCAGTACTTTTACACTGCCTTCGGTAATGATGGGAATAGAACGGACCGTTCTATTTTCATTCACAATCAATTCCCCGGGTGCAAAACGTCGCCTGATCCCAAGATCACGAAGTTCACCTTCAGAATCGGTGTCCGAAATGAGCGGCGGTAAATCGATCGGTGATTTCATGTCAACTCCTTAACTGGTGACCAGATTCTATTAATGAACAATGAAAAAGGCATCTTGGTTTTATTTATCGGCCCCATAGACCAGTTCCACAAATTCTGGTTTTGGCACCGCCCCGAAATATTCTTCGATTTCTACGGGTTCAAGCAACTCTTCGATTTCGCTGCGGTCATATCGCGCTCCCTGCAGATGTTCTTCCAGCTGCTCAACCGGTTCACGTCCAAAAAAGTCGCCATAAATCTTCATGTTTTGAATATATCCCTTCTCAACATCCAGGCGTAAGTCGATTTCTCCGGCAGAAAAGCGCTTGCTGCGTTGTATATTAAATTTCGGCGACTGACCGAAATTCCAATCCCACTGGTCGTATTTTTCCCTTTTTAGATTTCGAACGCCATCCCACTCTTCCTCAGTCAGATGGTAGATCTCAAACTCATCCCGATCTTCGTACAGCCCTTTCAGCACCTTTTCCCGAAAGGTTTCAATTGACATGGGCTCATCCAAAAACTCACTTATGTTAGCCACCCTGCTTCGAACCGACTTGTGTCCTTTGGATTCGATTTTACTCATCTTCACGTCCAATGCACGCATCACTTCCGAAAGATCACTGTCGAAAAGCAGCGTCCCATGACTAAACATTCTTTTGACGCTTGAAAACTGGGCATTCCCTGAAATTTTTCGGTTTCCCACTTGAATATCATTTCGACCGCTTAACTCTGCATCCACATCCATCGACTGTAGCACGCGAATAACCGGCTGGGTGAATTTTCGGAAGTTATTAAGACTTTTGCGATCGTAATTGGTAATAAAACTAAAATTCAGGTTGCCGGTGTCATGGTAAACAGCCCCGCCGCCCGAGATACGTCGCACTACATGAATACCTTGCTTTTCCACATATTCGTGATTGATCTCTTCCAGCGTATTTTGATTTCGGCCGATAATGATCGAGGGTTCGTTAATGTAGAAGAGCAGATAATCCTGCCCGTAGTCAAAATTTCGCAAGGCGTATTCTTCCAGGGCCAAGTTCAGATGCGGGTCGGTATTTCCTTCGTTGTGGATAAAAATCATGGGGTATCAGATAAGTAATCTATAATAGATAAAATGTATTAGATAGTACTCTATTTATTTGAAAACAGTATGAAGATCAGTAAGCAAAATAGCACTGATTAAAAGCGTACAATACCGGATAAACCCATACACACCCCGTAAATTCTGACCGACACTACTAACAAAATGGTTAGTTATTGGTTAAAATTAATATTGTAGACCTCCAGTTCATACCAAGTGAAATCTCCATCCTCCAGTTCCCAGGTAAGACGGGCTTTCGCAGGCACAAACCAGCCCTTAACCAATCGGTAAGAATCCGAGTCAATGGAAATGCTCCACGGCTCCAGTGTAGCCTTGCCTTCTCGGGAATAATACCGCAGGGCCTTGAATCCGGTGACGGCACCTTCCTTGCCGAACGAAAAAGTACCCGAAGCGGTGATACCCCCATAGCTCATACTGGCTTTTGCAGTACGGTCATCAATGGATGTCCATCTAATGTACGGCGCCATCGCCGCCGACGGATACCAAACCATCTCGGCCAAATAGCGCAACATAGCTCCCTGATCGATCTCCGGACCTTTTGCATCGGCCACCGGTAACAGTGAGAGCAATTTTATAAGCATATGGCCCCGCCCTTCCATATACTTATCTCTGCCGGCTAGATATATATAGGGCGCCGCCTCCACTTCGGCAATCCACAAAAATCCGGGATTAGCTATTCGCACTAACTGCCTTGCCTTCACCGGCAACCAGGAACCGTCAGGAGTAATCTTCATCCTTCCCCGCTGACTAAATTTCACCGTACTTATCCAACCCTGATCACTGATATCAGATCTCTTCAACCATCGCTGGACAGGGTTGGGCAACGCTGTAATACTTTTAGCCAAGCTGGGTAATGCATGTTCTGAAACTGATGACACAAACTCCGAACGCTCCTTGTTCACCATTTTCTGAAAATTCCACTGCCCATATCCTATCAGACAGGCAATAAGGATGATAGCATTGGCAATGGACCCAAACTTGGCGTCCTGCCAATACATGATTACCAGTACTTGAGAAGACAGGACTCCTATAGCGGCAGGAATCCACCACCAATCTATTCCCATCAAATAATCAGCCGCAGCGAAAAGAAATAAAACAGCTACTCCTGCCCAGGCCAGGCCGGTAATCTGCGATATGGGCAACTTCAGAGCCTCTATCTCGGCAATATCATAGGCTTTAAAAAACCCCATCAGATGAATGAGGCCGTGCAATATCAATAAAATCAAAAAAATTATCCGTACAACCATCTCATTATATTTAAATTGTCAGTTGACTAAATATCCATTGATCTTAACAATTGATAACTGAGGCTGTCAATTTCAGCTGCATATGAATGTCCCGAAGAAATATTGGACAAAACCACCCCTTTACGGTTCTTCACATCCAATACCATGGAGGAGCGATAGCCCCCGGTGCCTCCATTATGCCAGTACCATTGACTATTCGGCCCACGCTTAAGAATATGCCAGCCCAGGGCAATATCCATGCGATCATCAATAGTAAACGTTTTTTCCCGCTGCAGTGCCAAAACCGCATTGGCTGAATCAAAATTGGCCCTCCCAAAATTTGCCAGATCACGTGTTGTTGATAATACAGCACCGGCCCCCGCCAAAGCTTTAAAATCCCAGTTTGAAGTGACCAAGCCTCGCTTGTTTAGCCCCGGAATCAATCGATCCTGAACCTTGGGACGGACCGTTGTACTGCTCTTCATGCCCAACGGCACAAATATGCGTTTTTGAAGCAGGGCCTCGTAACTGGTGTCGGCTATACTGGACAGGACATAACCTAGCAGACCCGCTCCTATATTGGAGTATTGATAAGCCGTACCGGGTTGGGTTTTAATCTCCATGTCATTGGAAATATATTTTCTGAGCTTATTCTCGTCGTAATCCTTATATGGGTTACTCAGATGAAAGAGGGATTGCCAAATGAAACCCGATGGTACGCGGGGTAAGCCGGAAGTATGATTAGACAGCTCCCTGAAAGTAAAGCTAATATCTTTGTGAAACGACACGTCCAGATAGTCTTTTACCGGCGCATCAAGTCGCTGCTCATTATTATAAACCCAGTTAGCCAGAAGCGCGGAGGTAAACACCTTGGTAAGCGATCCGATTTCGTAGACGCTTTGAGTATTGGACACAGCTATCAGGCTATCATTCCGGCGCAACGCACCGTAATATGTGACCGAGCTATCCTGCAGGAGCGCAAGGGACAACTCCACATTATCGGGAAATTTGCTTAACACAGAAGCTACCCGTTCGACCTCCTCCTCGCTCAGAACCGAATTTGATTCCAGAGAATTGATTGCCCGGTCGGGACGACTTACACTCCCGCATCCAGTAATAAACCAAGTAAGGAGGAGGAAATACCATGACAATTTCTTTAAATACATATGCATTCCCTTCGTAATAATGAAAAGATTAAACCGGGAGCAGTTGAAACCTACCACTCCCGCCTATGTCCGTTAAAAGGTCCGGGCAACTTCCACACTAAATTCTAAATAGGTTAAGTCGGTATCATAATTAATACCTTCAATTTCAGTAGTGGTAGAAAGCGAACGGTATCGGACGCCGGGCATCAACTTCCAGCGGTTACCCAAATCAAGTGCCACGCCACCTCCAAGCTGCCAACCCAGCTCATGCCCTGAGTCGGCGGTAATATCTCCGACGTCGTTTTCTACTTTGAGATGATTATAAATACCACCGCCCCGAAGGTAATAATCGAGCCTGGGCAGTCCTGTAGGATACATTACCTGCAATCCAAAAATATAGCCGGTTTCTTCAAAATCGAAGTTTGAGTTGTCATCCGGTGTAAAATGATGCCAGCCCCAACCGCCATATGCCGATAAACTAGAAATTAACCGATAGGTTAACATACCTTCAAAACCGATTCCCGTCTTGATATTTGTATATCCTATATCCCCGGTGGGCACATCCACACCTGCTCGAAATGCCCAGCCCAATCTGCTTTGAGCTTGTGTTGGCTGAATCATTAGCAGCATTAAGACCACAGACACTATTACGCTCACAATTGTTTTCATATTCTCTCCATTAGTTTTTAAAAATGGGACCGGTAATTTTATCGACCGGCATTTATTTGAATAATGCAAAGGGCGTACCGAAAGAATAAACTTGGACAGAAACTTATAAGAATTGATATTCTTGCATTTTAAACTCGATTTTTTGGGCGTCATTTCCCCCTTGTGAATAGAAGCCCTCCAGGATGAGACAATCCTATTGCATCCCTGCAATAGGAGAAAATAAAAATCCGGCCGGTATTACTTGCTCATCAACTTAAAGCTGCAACTCCTTCACATCATAAAGAGCCGGTATTTCTGAGTTCCAACCCAGAGTATCCTTGAGCTTAAGACGCATCACATCGGCAGCTTGGGGCTCCCCATGAACGATAAACACCTGCTCTGGCCGTTTTTCGATATCATTCAACCAGTTAATTAATTCATCTTGATCAGCGTGCGCTGATAAACTCTGCAGGTATTCCACCCGGGCTTTAACCGGATAGTATTTTCCAAAGAATTTAATCTCTCTTGCCCCCTCCAGAAGCTGGCGGCCGCGTGTGCCTTCGGCCTGAAAACCCGCTAGCATAATGGTAGTTTCTTCGCGGCCGAGATACTGCTGCAAATAAGTTAGTACTCGTCCACCACCCACCATGCCGCTGCCGGCAATAATTATTTTGGGACTTTTATCATCGATGATATCCCAGGTCTCGCTAAATGATTGTACGATGCGCACACTTTCGGTCATCGCCTTGCATGCCTCCAGAGATAATCGGTGCCAACCAGGGTGGCGGCTAAAAAGCTGGAGAACATTTGCTCCCATGGGGCTGTCCAGAATGAGAGGTACTTTCGGGATAGCATGCTTCCTGCGCAATTGCCACAGCAGGTACATCAGCAACTGCGCTCTTTCCACCGCAAAACTGGGGATGATCAGCGTACCGTTCTTTTTGAGGGTACTATTTACAATTTGTTGCAGTTTGGTTGATTCTTCCCTGGGATGCCTGCGATCTCCGTAGGTACTCTCTATCAGCAGATAATCTGCCTGCCTTGGCTTTTGCGGATCAAAGAGCAGCGGATCCCCGGGCCTTCCCACATCTCCGGAAAATACAAAGCGCTTGCCATAGGCCTCCAGTTCTATAAAGGTTGCTCCGAGAATATGTCCGTTATAGCGGAACCGAACCTTGATATTACCTGTAATGGAATACCATTGGTCTTTTTCCTTAGCCTCGAAAAAAGTCAGGACGTTTTCGACATCCTTTACGGTATATAAAGGCTTGGCAGGATGATGCCTGGTAAAACCTTCTTCGTTGGCACGAGCGGCATCCTCTTCTTGAATTTTGGCGCTGTCCCGAAGTATGATTTCCGCAATATCCAGGGTGGGTGCTGTCCCCCATACCGGTCCCCGATACCCCATAGTACGAAGGCGGGGTAAAAAGCCGGTATGATCCATATGACCGTGGGTAAGTACTACCAGGTCGATAGCCTTTACATCTATGGGCAGATATTGCCAGTTAAGCTCCCGCAGCTTTTTAACGCCCTGAAACATCCCGCAATCCACCAGTATATTCCGATCGGGAAATTCGAGCAGGTACTTTGAACCGGTGACAGTCCCCGTCGCGCCGAGAAAATGTATACTGCAGGTGTCACTCATCGGCCCTTCCCATTACATATTTCAGTCGCTTCTTTGACTATACGATTTCTTTTCCGGTTATCAACCCCAATACGGCTTAACATTTCTCCATCTTCATACAGCTGCTGGCAAAATACAATATCGTGTTTCAACAGCTCCTTTTTTTCCCTGGTATCTAATGATGACAAACAGGTAACAGGATGCAAATTTACCCGACTGATCAAATCTTTTAACCCATTATTTTTCGGATAATCCCAGCTCAACAGACGCAAGCCAATACATTCGCCATATTGGGTCGCATCATCGGTGAAGCGGGTATTGGTAACCACCCAGCCATAATGTTTTTTCCCTTTATGGCCGGACTCACCGCTCCATTTCCGGCGTACGTCCTCAAACCGCGCCTGAATATATAGTGGCACCTGCACATTGCATTTGTGGTCTTTTCGATTGTGGAACTTGCATTCCACGAGATAATACGCATCTTCTTTGCGGGCAATCACATCGATCTCGTGGGAAACGCAGTTGCCTTCTACAATCTGTCCGACCTGTGTTTGATAATCAAGGCGACTCAAAAGTTCACCAATAAATTTCTCAAAGGGATAACCGGTTGGACCTAACTCAAAGAGCGCTTCTTTTAGCTTATATCGGCCGGCAAAACGGTTCGACTCCTGCTTAAGCATCTTAAAAGCCATACTGTACAGCTTTCGGGTAGAAATACCCTCATGTATTTCCTCCCGAATAGTCTTGGCGATGTCATTGATCAGGGATTCGTCCGCCCCGGCGTTCCGCAAAGATCGTCGCAGCTTGGATTCATTGTATGGCTCTGTATCTCCCGATGCTTTTGTAACGTTAATTGGGCTCATAGGTAGGCTGAAATGATTATGTTTTAATAACCAAGGCAAGATAGTAAGAACCCGCCAGCGGGGGTAATATGGCAATTACTACAACCAAATAAAATTGCCAGGCAGCAAACCAGGATTGTGGCCAAAGCGGAGTTAGCAGTACCAAACTGGCCAGTACCAACAAAACACTGACATAAAACGGGGCAAGCCCCTTACGGACTTCACTTAGTTGATATAACGCTTTGAATAAACCGAGGGTAAAGGCTCCCAAAAGTAACAGGTGCAGATAAAATATTCGCAGCCCGTGCTCCGACAACCAAAAATTCGAGGGCAGAACCGTAGCAAGCAACTGGGCGAGCCCCTTAGCTGCCAGCAGCAGTAGCACTATATTCCAGAATCTGTCTGTGAGATCCCCGGATTGCTTATATAAATCATACATATTCAACCCAAGGCCTATAGCCGCCAGCATTCCGCCCGCGCGGCCTACCAGCAACAGCTTCGGGGAAAGCAAACCCTCCGATATCCCGTAAGGGAAGGTAAGCGGAGCACCGAACAAAATAAATCCAACAAGTAATCCCGGAGCTACCTGTACCTCTTCCATGTGAATATTCAATTGCTCGTAAAGTATTCCCAGCAGCCCCATCACCACAAAGCCTTCCGTAAAGGTTGCCAGAAAAAAATGGGTTAGTGCTTTGCCAAACAGCGGATTTGTAAGACCTGCAAACTGTGCGACCGCCACGCCCCAGGCACCCAGCGAGCATACAAATAGCATAATCAGGGCACCATCATAAAAAATCATAGCAATTGAATTGGCAATTCGCTTTCGCTCTTTCCAGTACCCTGCCATAAAGCCGTACCAGCATAGCATCACAAGGCCAGAAAGTATCACTGATGCCGGCAGTTCCATCCCTCCCATCGGTACCGGGCGATACCCAAACAACAAAAAGAATGGATAGGCAGTTAATCCCAGGAATAACGAGGCCTTGGCGGTGCGCACCATCAGGATATTAGGCTCATTTACTTTCAGCTCGCGGCGAATTCGGCGAATCATAAAGTAAAGGGGAACGGGGACCGCCCAGCAAAAAAACATCAGGTGCGAATGGGCATGCCGTACATTTTCCAGTGATAGGTCGAGTGCGGCAGGCAGCCAGCCGACCATTCCCAGCCGGTAGAGAAATCCGGTAAACCCCGCAATCACAAAACAAACCAACGGTAATTTCCAAAGCACCTCAATATTAGCCTTTAAGGGGCTGCGACGGCCTGAACGGTACATGGAGTAATAATTATTTAGATTCTCTTCTTTGGAATTATGATTAAACTTCCTCCGTAATTCCAGACTTTTCAAACTCACTACTCACCGTGCCCCGGATATCTACCGCATACGCTCCCTTTCCTTCAGACATTACATACAACGGGTTTATCTCCAGCTCTTTTAATTCGGGAAATTCTTCTGCCAGCTGTGCCAAACGTATCAAATAATCTATTACTGTTTCCCGATCCGCCGGCCGTTGGTTCCGCCATCCTTTAAGTTTTTCACCCGCCTTGGTTGCCTCAATCAACTGTTGAGCCTGTCGGCGATTGAGCGGTGCAATTGCCGACTTTACATCTTTCAATAGCTCAACATCCGTACCGCCGGTCCCGAACAGGACCATCGGGCCGAATTGTTCATCCTGCTTGATACCCAGTATCACTTCCTGCCCGCCGGTCAGCATTTTCTGAACCAACACTCCCTGCATTTGAGCACCGGCCTCCTCCGCTGCTGCACGAATTTCATTCCATGCCGTTTGAACCTGAGAGGCCTCTTGCAGGTTCAGCTTAACCCCATCCACATCTGTTTTATGTGTTACATCAGTAGAAACCAGTTTCATTACAACCGGATAGCCGATGTTATTTGCGAGTTCCATGGCCTGATCCAAGCTTTCTGCATACTCTTGGGGCGGCAGAGCTATGCCTATACTTTCCATCAAACTTTCCCATTTGCCTTGCTTCAAGAGCTTTTCGGCCTCATCCAAATCAAGATCAACGGATTCTTTAGCATGATCGTGAGGCATTTCTAACCACTCCTTTCGCTCAATCATGGCTGAGAGAATAGAAGCTGCCCGTTCCGGAAATGATACGTTGGGGACCTTTCGCTTGTGCAGAATATTGAGGGCCTCTTCCACCGAAGCCTTCCCCATGATTGACGCAATGACCGGTTTATCATGCACGCCGGCCACCTCACCAACCACTTCAGCAAGACTTGCCGGCAAAAACCAGTCTTGGGGGGCTTGAATTACCACAACCGAATCTACGGTTTCATCCGTTAGCAAGGCATCCAATGCTACCGCGTAGGTGCCGGGCCCGGATCCTGCCAAAACATCTACCGGATTGCTTACACTGGCCGCCTTGGGGAGGCGTGACTCAAGATAGCTTCTGGTCTCTTCCGTAAGTTCGGCCAGCTCAAGTCCCTCTTTTTCAATGGTATCAACCGCCAGTATAGCCGGCCCACCGGCATTGGTCAACACAGCCACATGTTTTCCTTTCGGCAGAGGCTGCCAGGCCAGGGCCCGGGCCCAATCGAACATCTCTTCCATGGTATTGGCCTGCAATACCCCGCATTTTTCGAAAGCCGCTTCATAGGCCTCGGCGCTACCGGCTAAGGCCCCGGTATGCGATGCCACTGCCTTGGCACCACTTTGGCCGCGTCCGCCTTTAAGAGCTACAAATGGCTTCTCAAGTGCCGCCTGGGAAGCAACTTCTAAAAACTTCCGTCCGTCAGAGACTCCTTCAATGTAGGCGGTAATCACCTTGGTTTGCCGATCTTCACAAAGCGACCTGACCATTTGGATTTCATTTACATCTACTTGATTTCCCAGGCTCACTATTCGTGAAAAACCTACACCTGCGCCCCGCGCCCAGTCAATAACCGAAGCTACCATAGCTCCCGATTGAGAACAGAAGCCAATTTCTCCGCTTTCGGGCATACCAGTTACAAAGGTGGTATTCACCGGCGTGTGCGTGTCGATAGTGCCGATACAGTTTGGACCGATAACATGGAGCTCTAGGTCCTGGGCAAGTTCTTTTATACGCTTTTCAAGTTTTTTGCCTTCCTCACCCGTCTCACTGAATCCGCCACTTACAACAATGACATGACGAATACCTCGCTTCCCGCACTCTTCCAGCGTATTCGGGACCACATGGGCCGGAACAACAATGACGGCTAGATCAACCGGGTCCGGCACCTCAGCAACCGATGAAAAGCACGGATACCCTAAAATTTCGGAAGCCGAACGGTTGACAGGATATATTGCCCCCCGATACCGGAATTCCTTGAGGTTTCGGACCACCCCATATCCCAGTTTATGGGGATCGCGGGAGGCACCGATAATAGCTACACCTTTGGGTTTAAAAAAAGGACTTAACATTTCTCTACCTTAAACAACAATTAAGAGTAATTTGTCTTATATTATCCTAAATTATATTATTAGTCAACTTATTAATGCCTTAAAAAGAATACCAACTTATAAAACCGGACTGAGGTTAAAAGCTATCTTATATGGATTTAAATGCCTTTAAAACTGATACCATTATTGAACCTTTTCGGATCCGCTCTGTGGAGGCCATCAAATTTACAACCATGGAGGAGCGGACACAGCGGTTAGAAAAAGCCCATTATAATCCGTTTCTGCTGAAGGCCGAAGACGTAATCATTGACTTGCTCACCGACAGCGGAACCGGTGCAATGTCATCTAAGCAATGGTCGGGGATGATCGCCAGTGATGAATCCTATGCCGGCTCCTCTTCCTATTACCGGCTTGAATCGGCGGTGGAGGATATCACCGGATTCAAACACCTGATTCCTACTCACCAAGGGCGGGCCGCCGAAAATATCTTTTTCACGACCATTGCTTCGGAAGGCGATGTAATTCCCAGCAACACCCATTTTGATACGACCCGGGCCCATGTGGAACATGCCGGGGCTGAAGCCCGTGATCTGGTTATCGCAGAAGGAAAACAGCCGCGCAAAGCGCATCCCTTTAAAGGCAACCTGGATATTGAGAAACTAAAGTCAACAATTGAGGAGGTAGGGGCCGATCGTATCCCCGTGATTATGATTACTGTTACCAACAATTCAGGCGGTGGCCAGCCGGTGAGCATGGCAAATATCCGCGCAGTCTCGGAAATTGCCCGGAAACATAACATCCCACTCTTCATTGATGCGTGCCGGTTTGCGGAAAACGCTTGGTTTATCAAAACCAGGGAAGGGGAATATGCCGATAAATCCCCGAAAGAAATCGCTCATGAAATGTTTGGCTACGCCGACGGATGTACCATGAGTGCCAAGAAAGATGGAATGGCCAACATCGGCGGTTTCCTGGCCATGAACAGCGATGAGCTGGCAGCGGAATGTCGGAATCTCGAGATTCTGACGGAGGGATTTCCCACTTACGGGGGAATGGCAGGCTATGACATGGAAGCCGTTGCACGCGGTCTGTATGAAGCCCTGGACCCGGATTATCTGCGTTACCGTGTTCGATCAATTGCCTACCTGGGTAATAAGTTAACCGAAGCCGGGGTACCGATCGTGGAACCCACCGGCGGACACGCAGTCTACCTGGATGCGCGAGAGATGCTTCCCCATATTTCACCAACCGATTATCCGGCCTGGTCATTAAATAATGCCCTCTATATTCTCGGAGGGATTCGCGGGGTAGAAATCGGCACCGTGATGTTCGGCAAACAGCCCGACGGTTCCGAGAAGCCGACTTCCATGGATCTCGTTCGACTGGCCTTCCCCAGAAGAGTGTATACGCAAAGCCATGTAGATTATCTGGCAGAGGTGATCATCCATGCCTATAAACAGCGCGAGCAGCTTACCGGCTACCGCATCATTTCCGCGCCGGATGTGCTGCGCCACTTCTCGGCTCATCTTGTACCAATTGAGAAATAACCCGAGAGTGTAAAAGCAACAGAAAATATGGCCTCCATGGCAGCGTAAACCTAATTCAATCACCACAATCAAAATAATCAGTGGGATGTTTCAACGTATGCTGATAACAACCGTTTTAATGGCTTTGATATTGGGAGCCTGTAATTCAACGGGAAATGAGGATACAACAAAGGCCAAATACTATAAGTTTGAGCGTGCGGACGGCACCGGAGATGATTCCTTCATCGCTAAAACCTCGGATCCCGATGTGATAGTCACAGTCGAGAATCAGCTGGATAAACCAATGGACAAGCGTAACATGTTCATTATCGGTGATATCAAAGGCGGTAATGACGGCTATAACAATGGATGGAGCTGGCACTTTACTCCCAATGAATGGAATATGGCAGAAGTTTCAGTTGAAGTATGCGACGGCACCCCGCAGGGCGTAGAAGGAAACCTCGACTACTGGATAAACCAAGTCGGGTATTTCTGTCCGTGGTCATACCGGGTAGCTAGTGAAGTAAACTACGCTTTACCATAGAAACACCACCTTAACTCATCATAAAATTATGATAAGTTAACCCACGTGAATTCGGGATAAGCATTTTATCTGTAAAGGAACAATATGTTTTTGGGGATTTACTAAAGGCCATCCCCCTAACCCCCTTCAGTTCTAGCTGAATGCCATGGTAAATAAAATTTGCCATAAGGGGGACTTTTTTGCATTTGAAAGAAGTCTAATCCGGCATTAGAATCGCGGGTGCAGGCGTCCGAGCGGAGATTGAGCAATTCACACCGGTATGGTCAGTTTTGCAAGCACCCAGCGAGAAAGACCATGGAATTGGTCCCGCTCGAAGGATGAAACCGAGTCGGGATTCGTAGCAGGCGATTTTTTGGTATTTCCAGCTTTGCTGGTCCCGACTACTGTCGGCGGTTTGATCGCTCAAAAAAAGTAACAGAACAAACCCAATGTCACGGGAAGAATAAATCCCAAGTGTACACGAACAGGAAGTGTTAGGTTATCTATATCTTCAGTTATATTTTATCAAAACCATATTAACTAATTAATTAGTTATGGCTAAAAGGCTTTATATTGTCTTAAAACGGGACTGGAAGAAGCGCAGGTATTCCGGTTCATAATCAAACTGAAGACCGCTGATTTCTTCCCGGTTGTGATAGACCGCTTCAACCGACTCGGCCACCACATCCATATGAGCCTGGGTATACACCCGGCGGGGAATAGTCAGCCGCACCAACTCTAGCTCGGGATAAATGTTTTCGCCGGTCTCGGGATTACGCCCCGCAGACACAACGCCGCGTTCCATGCTCCGTACACCGGAATCCACATAGAGCGCTGCAGCCAGTGACTGAGCAGGCAACTGATCCTGACTCAGATGCGGCAGGATTTTACGAGCGTTCAAAAATACGCCGTGCCCTCCGATGGGGCGGACCACCGGAATATCCATGTCAATAAGCTTTTCACCCAGGTATTCCACCTGGCCGACGCGGGCCCGAATGTGATCTTCGTCCACCGACTCGGAAATACCGATAGCCAGCGCCTCCATATCACGGCCGGCCATACCGCCGTAGGTGTGCAGACCTTCATAAACTACCACCATATTCTGGGCCAGACGAAACAGTTCTTCATCGTTAATCGCCAGGAATCCACCAATATTAACCAACGCATCCTTTTTAGCGCTCATGGTAGCCCCATCGGTCAGCGAACAAATCTCATGCACGATATCCTTGATGGGCGTATCCGCATATCCTTCTTCTCGCTGCTTGATAAAGTACGCATTTTCAGCCACGCGGGTCATATCGTGGATAATGGGAATATCGTATTTGTTGGTCAACTCGCGGACCTTTTTCAGGTTTTCCATCGAAATCGGCTGTCCGCCGGCCATATTTACCGAAGTGGCAATGGATACATAAGGTATCTTATCGGCTCCCTTTTCTTTGATGAGGTCTTCTAGTTTTTGGAGATCCACATTGGCTTTAAAGGGATGTTCGCTCTCCGGATCGTGGGCCTCATCTATAATCACATCCACAAAAGTACCACCAGCAAGCTCCTGATGCAGCTTCGTCGTGGTGAAGTACATGTTACCGGGAACAAAATCGCCCTCATCAATTAGAAGCTGCGAGATAATATGTTCGGCGCCGCGCCCCTGGTGAGTCGGTACAATGTGCTTATACCCGTAGTATTTTTGAATCGCTTCTTCGAGGTGATAAAAATTCTCACTGCCGGCATACGCCTCATCGCCCATCATCATGCCGGCCCACTGGCGATCACTCATTGCAGAAGTACCGCTGTCCGTCAGTAAATCGATATATACATCCCGCGATTTCAGCAAAAAAGTATTATAACCGGCTTCCTCAATTGCTTCCTGGCGTTCCTCACGGCTGATCATCCGCACCGGTTCAACCATTTTTATTTTGTAGGGTTCAGCCCATGATCGCTCTTTATTTTTTTCAGCCATTAATAATCTCCTTTTATTTTGGGTTAAACTGATAGTGCAGCGGAAGTTTCCAGGACGGCAACATCTATTCGGCCGGCACTTCCTCCTCTGCTTTTAGCGATTCAAAAAGACTTTCCAGCCGTTGTTTTTGCTGTTCAACCGTTCCTGGAATCGATTCCAGGTTTTCGTTTATATAAGACGCTTTTTTTGCTATTTCAAGGCAGTAATTCATTCCGTCTTCCAAATTATTTCTGAACTTCTGCAGCTTCTTGAGTTCTCCGGCAGAGCCATCGCTTTGTTCAATCAGGTCTTCGAGGTAATCTACATACATTACCATCTCTTTGGCAAACATATGAGGTCGCTCGGATGATACCAACGATTCACTTCTTCCATAGATATGATCCACCATTTCTTGCAGGCTGTACTCCCCGTCAAACCAGGCAATATTGGGGCCGGGGCAGATCGCCTGGGGCGCACGGTGCTCGGCTAAAATACCCAGGTCAATCAGCGCGCCGTTACCCAGGTGGTCACACAGACAAGCTTTGTCGAGCACTTTCTCGCGCTTCTCTTCTTTCTCCTTTTCGGATATATCACTCTGGTTAATCTGGTTCAACTTCAACAGTTGATATTGATTTGAAGCGGTACAAATTGGATTTTCGGTAAATTCGGTATTGGACTCCAAAAAGCCTTTGGGGCATGGTGACCCGGGCTTGTCTTTTTCAATACGTTCTTGATGCCACTGCGCGGAACCGGTATTTCTGACATTGTTAAACGGGACGCCCAGCGGTGACACTCCGCTCAGGTAAAGATCTTGTTCCTTAGCATTTTCCAGCAGTCGTCGCGTGGGTGCATCCACCGTTGTAGCTTCGGGCACCAGCAAAAAGGGACTTCCCCATCCGGTGGCATCCATCCCGAAATCTTCAAGCAACCGCTGGGCTTCACCGCTGGTACCAATACCACCCTGTACCGTCAGCCGGGGCTCGGTAAGCTCCCAATCATCCGAAAAACCATCCCCGTTGGCCTCATAATATTTTTCAATGAGCGGCTGAACTTTTGACGTCAGCATATCACGCTTTTCACGGAATTCTTTCAATAGCGAGGGTAACAGGTAACCGTCTGAAGCAAAGGCATGCCCGCCGCAGTTGAGTCCGGATTCAATGCGGTATTCAAAAACTTCCAGTCCCTTTTTGGCAAGGTACTTACCCTGGATAAGGGCCGAGCGGAAATCACTGACTTTGAGAATGATTTTCTTTTTGATTTCACCCTTGGTATCCCGGTAGAAATCTTTAAAATCGCTGATATAATTATATAACCGAGGATTAAATCCAGCCGAAAGCACCAGGCTTGATGACAGTTTACTTTTCGCATATCCACGAAGAGCAGCACTGGCATCACTAAATTCAGCACTCATTGGTTTTCCGTCCTTTTCATAGTTTAACCCGTCCACCTTGGCCATGATATTCACATCGATGGATCCGGGTCGCATCAAACGGGAAAGCTCGCAGGACAACCGGTCACGAATGGTACCTTTATCTGAGCTGATGAGCTGATTATACTTTTGGCGGAGCGAACTGCTGCCCGGCAGCAACTCAAAGTATTTTGCCTTGTCATTATCCTCGAAAAAAGGCTGACTCTTAATTGCTTCAAATTTCTGCTGAACAACATCCTGCACCAAGTCCAGGTAGGCTGTTATTCGCCGCGCTCGACCGTCTTCGGCATTGCGGGCTATGTTGTCATAAGGATGATCCAGCTTTTTGCAGTAATGCTTTCGGATACGCTCGATCAACAGATCATCCACAATGGAAATGACCGAATTAATGCCATAAGGTCCCACGCGAATGGGAGAGTCAATAGAGTGTCCGGTACCCATAACGGGAATCGAAAAGGAGTGAGGAGAGAGTTTCATAAGTATTTTATCGCCTAATAATTGAAATGAGAGAACGTTCGAGAGAACAGCGGCAGCCACCGAAAGCAGACTGCAGCTGATGTTGATTATATTAAATTTTGATTAGTTGAGACGTTGTTCAAGGTCCAATGCTTTGGGAAAAAGTACGTTATTTTCCAAGTGCACGTGCTTGTGCAGATCATCCTGGAAACCCTCAAGATTCTGAAACAGCACCCGGTAAGTGGCGCAGGCATCTTCGGGCGGAGTAAAGTTATTACTAAGCTCCTGGATTTTAGCCATCGCTTCGCCAGCCTCGTCATGCTCATCTTCCATCATTTTTACAGGATTTTCGAGCGAGCCGAATTGGGTTTTGTCAACCGACGTCTTTTCCTTTTCGGCTTCTGCCAGCGCCTTGATATAGGGAAACAGCATTTGCTCCTCTTTCTCCAGATGCTCAAGCAACTCGCCTTTGAGTGTCATAAATTCCTGGAGGATGTCGTTGAGCTCGACATGTCGGCTACCATGAACCTTAGCTACTTTCCGGGCATACACTTCAATCTCAGACGTTTTGACCCGAACAAACTGGTGATGTCGCTCCACGATATAATCGATAAGCAGACTGGGCGACCAGCTGTTGTAATTATGAGCTGCAGACCCATACTGATTCAAATTGTCCAACTCGTTCATCAGTTCGTCAAGGTCTATCCCTTTTTTCTCACAGGCATCAGCTACGGATCGCTTTCCACCACAGCAAAAGTCCAAGCCGTGCTGTTTAAAAATCCCGGCCGTTCGGTAATCATTAGCCACGATTTCTCCTATTGTTCGTTCTTCCAAGCGTTTCATAGTGCTATCTTTCTTTTGTGTTAAGCTTATATCTTAAATAAGACTATTTTATCTTAAATATTGTAAAATTTTTTATCGGGGTACGAACCGTCGGTACCGGTGCCAAACCATTAGCCAGCTAATCCAAATAACCATTGCCATCGCCTGGTGCAACACCCCCAAAGCTATGGGGACGTGCATAACAACCGTTAGCACTCCAAACAAATACTGCATGAGCAGAAGCCCCAACAACCCATGCATGCGTATTCGAAGTGTATTATCTTTTGTTTTCCGGATGCGGACCCAGCCCCAGATGGCTACTCCAAGCAGTATCGTACCAATCAGCCGGTGCATCCATTGGACGGTCCCGGGATTTTGAATCAGATTTAGTAACGCCGGCTGAAGCGTCCAGGCATTATTAGGCATCCATGCTCCATTCATCAGGGGAAAGGTGTTGTAAATAAAGCCGGCATCCAGTCCCGCCACCAAAGCTCCCCACAGCACCTGTATTCCCAATAAGATTCCGATCCCAAGAATCGAGGATTTGAAATTGTTAGTACCGGCATAAGAAGTTGAGGTTGATGTTTTCCTTAAATCCAGTGCAAACCACACGCAGCATCCCACCAGGGCAAAAGCAAACAGGAGGTGAGCTGCAAGCCGATAGTGACTCACGCGTGGCACGTCAACCAACCCGCTCTTGACCATAATCCATCCCATGGCTCCCTGTGCGGCACCGAGTGCGAAGAGAATCCACGCACGTCGAAGCATGCGCTTCGAAAAATAACCACGGATCCAGAACCATAAAAAAGGGGCCAGAAATACGAGACCGATAAAACGGCCCAGCAGGCGGTGGCTGTATTCCCAGAAGAAGATGGATTTGAAATCACCCAGCGTCATCCCAACATTGAGCTGCTGGTATTCGGGAAACTGCTTATACTGCGCGAAAGCCTGTTGCCAGGCCTCTTGGGAAGTGGGAGGCAAGGCTCCCATTATCAAATTCCAATCGGTCATGGATAGACCGGAGCCGGTCAGTCTCGTAATGCCCCCAACAATAAGCATTAACGTAACCAGACCGGCCCCGGACCACAACCACCAACGTATATAGCGCTGATATTTATCGTTTAAACTTCCCGATTCAATCATTATCAGCTGTTAAACCAGCTCTTCAGCCTTTTTGGGTTTCGATTTTTTGTTGTTATCGCTGAGTCGCGCCTGTGCTGCCGCCAATCGTGCCACCGGCACGCGATATGGTGAACAGGAGACATAATTGAGTCCCAGCAAGTAGCAGAATCGCACACTTGAGGGATCCCCGCCGTGTTCACCGCAGATACCTACCTTCAGATCCGATTTTACGGAACGTCCTTTTTCGGTAGCCATTTTCACCAATGTACCCACGCCTTCTTCGTCCAGCGTTTGGAAGGGGTCGTCTTTCAAAATCCCTTCCCTCATATAGACTTCCAGGAACTTGCCGGCGTCATCCCGGCTGTAACCATAAGTCATCTGAGTGAGATCGTTGGTACCGAAGGAGAAAAATTCGGCTTCTTCTGCAATCTTGTCGGCCACAATAGCCGCTCGCGGAATCTCGATCATCGTTCCTACTTTGTAGCTGACCTTTTCGCCGGCTTCTTCAAAAACCTCGGCCGCCGTATGATCAACGACTTCATGCTGGTGGATAAATTCCTCGGAGGTACCTACCAGCGGAATCATGATTTCGGGGAATACCTTTTTGCCTTTCTTTTTGAGCTCAACAGCTGCTTCAAGAATAGCACGCGATTGCATTTCGGTTATTTCGGGATAAGTAATGCCCAATCGGCATCCGCGGTGGCCCAGCATCGGGTTAAACTCTTTTAGCAGGCGAATTTTCCGTTTCAGGTCCCGAACATTGATATCCAGATCCTTAGACAGCGCCTGTACTTCCTCTTCTTCATCCGGCAGAAATTCGTGCAGCGGAGGATCCAGCAGGCGAACCGTTACTGGTAACCCTTCCATGGCCTCAAAAATATCGATAAAATCCTGCTTCTGATAGGGCAGCAGTTTTTCAAGGGCTCTTCGGCGCTCATCTTCGCTTTCGGAGATAATCATCTGCCGCATCGCCTTGATGCGCTCATCTCCAAAGAACATATGTTCCGTCCGAGCCAGGCCGATTCCCTGTGCGCCGAACTTGCGAGCTCGCTGCGCATCTTCAGGGGTATCGGCGTTGGTTCGAACGTCCATATCACGAATTTCATCTACCCACTCCATAAAGGTGTGGAAATTGTCGCCAAAGGCAGGTTCTTCCACTGGTTTCTGACCTTTAATCACAATTCCTTTGGCCCCGTCAATCGAGATCCAGTCACCGGCTTTCACCGTCACGTCACCGTTGGTAAACGACTGGCTCTCATAGTTAATCACAATGTCATCACAACCGGCCACACAGGGTTTACCCCAGCCGCGGGCTACCACAGCGGCATGGCTCGTCATCCCTCCGCGTGAGGTTAAAATGCCTTCAGCTGCCGACATACCGCCCACATCTTCGGGGCTCGTCTCAATGCGTACCAAAATAACAGGTTCGCCCTTGGCATGTTCTTCCTCGGCTTTTTCGGAGTTAAAAACCACTTTACCTACGGCTGCACCGGGGGAAGCGGGCAATCCCTTGCCAATGATTTCATCGTCATTTACCTGGGAATGGTTCAGCTGCGGATGCAGAAGCTGATCGAGGTGTCCCGGTTCTACCAGGTTCAGCACAGCTCCCTCTTTGGAAATAAGATCTTCTTCCACCATATCAACTGCAATCTGGACGGCAGCCGTACCCGTTCGTTTACCGTTACGCGTTTGCAGGATGAACAGCTTGCCCTGCTGGATGGTAAACTCAATATCCTGCATGTCCTGATAATGCTCTTCCAGCTTCTCGGTTACCTCCAGCAACTCTTTGTAGCTTTTGGGCATGGCATTCTTCAACTCACTAATGTTTCGCGGAGTACGAATACCGGCCACAACATCTTCACCCTGGGCGTTCACCAAAAATTCACCGTACAACTCATTGGTTCCGTCGGCCGGGTTGCGCGTAAAGCAAACTCCCGTAGCACAATCATCGCCCATGTTACCGTAAACCATCGACTGCACGTTTACGGCCGTGCCCAGCAAGCCGGTGATGCGATTAATCTTGCGGTAGGTTTTAGCGCGTTTACTGCTCCAGGATCCAAATACGGCGTTAATTGCAAGATGCAACTGCTCACTAGGACTTTGAGGGAACATATAGCCCGTATTTTTTCGATATACGGCCTTGTATCGATCCACAAGCTCTTTCAGCTCATCTACCCCGAGTTCAGTATCCAGTTCTACGCCTTCTTCATCTTTCAGCTTCTGCAATACTTCTTCAAACAGATCATGGTTGATACCCATAACTACATTGCCAAACATATCGATAAATCGACGATAACAATCATAGGCAAACCGTTCATTACTGGTTTTCTCGGCCAGCCCTTTTACCGACTGGTCCGTCAGCCCCAGGTTCAATACAGTATCCATCATCCCGGGCATCGACTTGGCCGCACCGGATCGCACAGAAACCAGCAGGGGATCCGAGGAATCACCAAACTTCAGGTCCATCAGTTCTTCGAGGTGCTTGATACTCTTTTGTACCTGCTCTTCCACGCCTTCCTGCCACTGCTCGTCGTTCTCGTTGTAAAACTTGCAGACTTCAGCAGAGATGGTAAAACCCGGAGGAATAGGCAAACCTATAGAACTCATTTCGGCCAGGTTTGCCCCCTTGCCACCCAGTAAGTCCTTCATCGATTTGTCGCCTTCCGCTACGCCGCCGCCAAAGGTATATACATACTTTTTAGATTCCATAATCTTCACCTTTTACACTGTTTTTGAGAATGAACGGTCAACTTTCGATTCGTGCAGATACCGATCGAAACACATCGCTATGTTTCGCAGAAAAAGTCGGCCTTGTTCTGTTATACAAATTCTTCCGTTTTCAATGGTTACAAATCCGTCGTTTTCAAGAGATGACAACCTTTTTAAACTGTCGTTAAAATACTCTTCAAAAACTATGCCCCATTTTTCCTCGATTTCTGCGAATGAAAGGCCCATCTGACACATCAGTTGCATGATTGCATCTTTCCGGATCTGGTCATCCTTGCAAAGTTGCAATGATTTGGCCACAGGTAGTTGATCTTGGTCGAGCAGTTTGTAATAGTCACCGAGATCCTTGGTATTCTGCCAGTAATATTCGCCCACATTCGATATTCCGGACATGCCAAAAGCGTACAGGTCGGCACCGGCCAGTGTGCTATATCCCTGGAAATTACGCTGCAGCGTACCATTGTCCATGGCCCGCGTCAGCTCCTCATCCTCGAGTGAAAAGTGATCCATACCGATAAAACGATAGCCGTTACGCGTAAGATGTGAAATTCCAAGCTGCAACATGGCCAGCTTCTCGTCGGTCGTAGGCATTTCGGCTTCATTAAGCAGTTTTTGCGCTGGCATCAGGCGTGGAATATGTGCATAACTGTACACCGCAAGGCGATCGGGACGCAAACCAAGCACATCGTCCATGGTTTTGCGAAAGCTCTTCTGGGTCTGCCGGGGCAGGCCGTAAATAAGATCAAAATTAATGGAATTAATGCCGAATTCGCGAAGCCAGTCGGTGACCTGTTCGGTCTGCTCAAACGGCTGTATGCGGTGAATTGCTTCTTGTACATCCGGATTAGTGTCCTGCACGCCCAGTGAAGCTCGGTTGCAGCCAATCTCCTTCAAGGCACGAATATGCTCCTGCGAGCAACGCCGCGGATCAATCTCTACGCCAAATTCGGTTGCGTCGGTCACATTGAATCGCCTGTGGATTTCCGCTCCCAGCCTGCGTAGTTGCTCTGGCTTCAGAAAGGTGGGTGTGCCGCCTCCAAAATGTATTTGGATGACCGTTGAATCTTTATGCAGCAGGTCGGCCACCTGATCCATTTCCTTTTCAAGGTAATCAAGATACACATCCCCGCGATCCTGGTCTTTGGTAATTACTTTGGTGCAACCGCAATACCAGCACAGTGAAAAGCAGAAGGGAATATGGAAATAGAGCGAAACGGGTTGCGGTTCGGCATTTCGCTGCTTTAAGTACTGTTGCAGTTCATCCGCTTGGGCTTTCGTAATTTCTTTAAACTGCACAGCCGTGGGATAGGAGGTATAGCGCGGGCCCTGCACATTATATTTTTTGATCAAATTCAGATCGACATCAACCATAGCTCTATAACCTTGGTACTACTAAAATATTTATTTTAATCTAATAATTTGCATAAACCATGCCATTATATGGCCACAGATCAACACCGATTAAAACAGATTCCTCTTCCAATGCTTAAAACTTTTATATACATCCGTGCGAATCTGTGGCCAATTCATCACTAAAAATCCTTGGCTTTGAACAGGCGGACGCTTCGCCACAGAGGCAGCCCCATCCACAGGAACAGGCAGATCGTCGAAACGACCATTCCCAACATGGTACCGAAAAACCTGTTGAACACTGCGCCGGTATATCCCATCAGGGCCGAAATATTGAATTCCAACAACACGGTGATACGTGCCAAATCGATAGGGTTGAGCATGGTAATGGCCAGCATGGGCTTTTCTATGGGATAATCGCCGAGTAAAAATACCGTCAGAAGCACCAGCCCGTCATACAAAACAGCCAGAAACAGCCAGCTAACCAGGGCAAATCCCAATCCTTTAATGCGATCCTCAAAAAACCTGAGCCCCAGCCAGAAACCCAGTCCGGTAAATAGAATTGTTAACAAGTTTCCCAGCCCCAGTATGAGGCCGATAGATTGCCAGCTAGCCGTCAGTATCAATCCGCTGTAACTCATCGGCGTTAGTACTCCCATAGTAAAAGCAAGAGCCAGAGGCACTGCCAAACCGCCAAACAATCCCCAGAACAGGGAGCCGCGATCCAGAGGCTGAGCCAACAATAATTCCGTAAACTCACGGGACTGATACAGGTACAAGGCTCCGTAAATCATCCCGACCAGCGGGATCAGAAGCAACATGATATTGGAAATACTGAGCATAGCCTTGGGATCGGTACCCCCGAAGCGTATCATCGCATCGGCAAAGAGCAGGTAAATAAGGCCGTAACCGATCACCCATTTCCCGCGAAACAGATCCTTCCACTGATATTTTAAAATCGTCCATACTTTCATGCTGCTACCTCCTCCATCATTTTGGCCACAGCACCTTCCAGCCGCTGCTCCTGTTGTTTTTTAATCAGTTCATCCATGGGACCGTGATACCTGATTTTACCCTCGACGATAAAGATCAGGTGCTCGGCCAACTCTTCAATTTCACTCATTATGTGGGTAGTCAGCAGTACGGTCTTTCCTTTCTCTTTCTCCTCCTCCACCCGTTTCTTGAATCTAACGCTGGAATGCGGATCCAATCCTGCCGTTGGCTCATCGAAGATGAGGATCTGCGGGTCGAACATCATCGCCAACACGGCACCTACTTTCTGGCGCGTTCCTCCCGAAAGGTGCCTCATCCGTTTTTCGAGTTCGGGCTCCAGTCCGAAATAAGCGACCAGCTCATCTTCGCTGCTCGGCTGGCCACCCCGCACTTCTTTAATAAAAGTGAAGAGCTCTGCCACCGTCATGTTTTCGGGGTAGCGGGCCACCTGTGGCATATAACCGATATTTCGGCGATAATCCCATTTTCCGGACACAGACTCGCCATCTAACAAAATATCGCCTTCAGTGGGCTTTACCAGCCCCAGCAGCGCTTTTATGGTAGTTGTCTTTCCGGATCCGTTGGGCCCGACAAAGCCCGTAGCCCGTCCACTCGGGATTTCCAGGGAGATATCCTGAAGAACCGTACGTGGACCAAAATCTTTCCTCAATCCTTTAAATGTAATCATTGTACTTGGGTCATTAGCGGTTCAGAATCAATTAGTGTTTCCGGAGTGATTGCCGGCATATAGCGCTCGGCAGCATCCAGAATGTCAATCAACAGGCTATTCAGTAGCAGCAATGCCTGCGGCTGCTTTTCCACCAGAATCGAAAAAAGCCGAACCGGACGGTGGGGGACGTCGCCTACGCCATCCCTGTTCAGATCGTATCCTTCATAGTGGCTCCAGTAATTCTTCTTGAATTCGTTGAAGCTTTGCCGGCTGTTGGTGGAAATCTCAAATGAGTTAGCAAAAAAGTTATTTTTCGTAAACACGTTATCCGTGGAATTAGCCATCAGCTTAATCGCCCAGCCGTTCTGTTTGAATGTATTGTGCTCAAACACATTATGGTTGGTCGACTCGATATACAGGCCAATCGAATTATTGGAAAAAATATTACCCTCGATGCGGCTGTGATTGATCTCCTTCAGCAGTATTCCATATGCCGAGGAGCCCCAGTTGTCAGCAAAATGATTATTGATTATCTCTACATTATCGGTGTACATCACTGCCACCCCTCCGCCGTTATCACGAAAGGTATTAGACTCATACCTGCAGTCGTCCGAATACATGAAGTGTATTCCGTAACGGATGTTTTCTTCACTCAGGTTGCCGGTAATCGTGGCCCCTTCCACAAACTCGAAATACAGTCCGTCGCGATGGCCGGCAATATAATTGTCCCGAATGGTCACGTCCTTGCTGTACCACAGGTGAATGCCATTGCCCGATTTGGTCTCGCGCTCGCCCGATGCGGTAATGTGGTTGTTTTGGATAAGCGCATTTTGGGATTCGGCCAGGTAGATACCAAAAAAGTTATCGGTGAGCGTTACATTTTCGATCACTGCGCCGTTGGTTTTTTTCACCAGTATACCGGCGTAGTCTTCCATAAAACTCGTACTGGCATGCTGGACCTCCACATTCTTCAGGGTCACGCTGTCGCCCGTAATAACTACAACGAAGCCCTTATATTCGCCATCGATAACCACATCCTTTTCACCGATGATTGTCAGCGGCTTATCCACCGTTATATCGTGCTCCCGATAGGTCCCCGTTTTAATAAGAAGAGTATCATATGGAGCCGAGCGGTTAATTCCTTCCTGTATGGTCGATATAGAGCCAGACGGACGAACGGTAACCGCTTGAGCCCAAGCCGCCGTCGTGCACATCAGAATCATTCCGATGGTGATCAGTATATTTTTTTTCGCCCACATTGTTTACCTCAATCCTTTTCGAGGAATTTACCTTAATTTAACTTCGCCTACATCGGCATTTTCAGTTCTTTTACCTGTGCCCAGCTTAATATTTTGCCGGGTTTTTCCTTCAGATGCAGTTCGGCCTCCCGCTTCGTTGCGAAAGCCAGCAATGCTCCACCCATCGGGCTTTGTACAACCTCGCTCTGCACGAAGATCGCTTCGGAAACCTTCACCCATTTATCAGGCGCCGCAAAATCACTGACCCAAAGCACAGCATCCTTCATATCCGACCCCTCTTGCTGCTGAAAAGCAGCCAAGCATTCAATGGAATCAAATTTGTACGCCTTTCCTTTGCTGGTTACCAGCTCACTGGCAAATCGGCTATCGGTAATGATCATCTTGCAATGCACGCACTCATCCGTTCCGTAGTTGATTGTGGCCGGTTCCTGGCTACAGCCCGCAAGCCATAATAGGCCCAGCAAAATTCCCGCTATTTTAATAATTGGTTGTTTCATGATTCGCCTCCAACTATGCTGCCGCCGCTTGTTTACTTTTCATCTGCGAGCTTTTGTCACTGTCACTACTACCGCCATGACCTGTTTTCCACCAGATCCATCCGGCGATGCCCATAGAGATCAGCGCTATGTAAAAACTGATATGCGGTACCGACGTTGCATTGATATTCAGCAATTGTTTACTACCAATGAGGGGTGGCTGATACGTCATGCCCGGCACCTTGATGGGGGCATCGGGACTCAAATTATGTCCGTAATCATATCCCCAGATATAATAATCGACCAATCCTGCGATGGCAAAAAGCACAAACACCACCAGCCAGCCCATAATCCACTTGCGGTTGCCGAAAAAGGCAATAAGCAATCCGCTGATAATCAAAATTCCAAAGATATAGGGCATAGCTTTAAGCTCTGGAATAGATTCCGGTGTAATCCGTTTCATCCCTATATAATGGTTTAACCCATTGATATTATCGAGATCGTGACGTTCCTTACCGTGAATATCGTTAACGGTAATATTCATACCAATGCCTTCCGGATACTGCGGAGCTTCCATACTGATACTCCATATCGGGAAAAAATAGACTCCAATAAGCAACAGCGCCGCTATCGCCATCCATATTCTGTGTTTTTTATTCATCTTTTTACCTCAATTGTAGTTTTGTTAATACTGTAGTCAATAGTATAAGAGGGGGAGAGCTTTCACACTCTCCTCCACAAGGATTGAGGTCTTTAACGACCTGTTCCGTAGGCGATTTTTACATCGGAATCTTTTGGTGACACCCGCACGTAGCCCTGCATCTCCTGGTGCAGTGCCGAGCAGAAGTCGGTACAGTAGAAGGGAACCACGCCCACTTCTTTGGGCTCCCATTTTAAGGTTAGTGTTTCGCCGGGCATAACCAGCAGTTCAGCAGTGTTAGCACCTTTGATCGCGAAACCGTGCGGCACGTCCCAGTCCTGCTCGAGGTTGGTCACGTGGAAATACACTTCGTCACCTACCTTCACACCTTCAATATTATCGGGCGTAAAGTGGCTTCGGATAGTGGTCATGTAAACATGCACTTCATTGCCTTTACGCTCAACGCGAGCCTGCTTTTCGCTGGTAGTGGCGCTGGCATGACCATTTTCCTCAAGCTTGTAGTACCGTTTTTGATTCTTCATTACCTTGTCTCGCTTTATCGCCTGCGCATAGTGCGGCTCACCCTCAGTGGGGAAGTCGAGCAACAGCTTCATCTTGTCGCCGGAAATATCAATCAGCTGAGCTGAGTGGAACATTTCGGGTCCGGTAGGCAGGTAGCGATCTTTGGTAATCTTATTAAGCGCTACCAGGTATTTGCCGTCCGGCTTCTGGCTGTCCCCGCCCGGAATCATCAGGTGACCCGGAGAGTAATAGGTATCAATTCGGTCAACTACTTCGGTTTTTTCTACGTCCCACTTTACGATTTCAGAAGAGATAAAGGCCGTGGTATAGGCAAAACCTTTGTTGTCGAACTCGGTGTGCAGCGGACCGAGACCGGGGTTTTCAACTTCGCCATGCAGAATAGAATCGTACTTCAATACGGGAATTCCCATCACTTCGCCTTCGTAGTCCTTGTTCTCAATAGCTTTTTGCATTTTAGCAAAGGAGTGAACAGGAATAACGGTCGACAGCTTTCCGCCGGCTGCGATATATTGTCCCGTAGGATCCACATCAACGCCGTGCGGTGACTTGGGGGTAGGCAGGAAGTATACGATGCCTTCCAGCTCCCGGGGATCCAGAATGCGAACCTCATCTATGGTTTCGCTTTTTACGACCCCGCCGCTTTCCTCATCAATATAGTTATGGGCATGCTTGCCGGGGATCATGCGACCTTTGCCTTCTTTGGCATATTCGGCTGCTTTTTTCCAGTTGATAGCCGCAATAAAATCCTTGTCATTTTTAGAGGCATTAATCTCAAGCAGGGAGTTGGCCTGTTCGCTGTTGTAACTAGTGAAGAACGACCATCCGTTGGACGGACCTTTCCCGGCGTGCGAGAGATCGTAGTCAAAACCGGGCATCATGATTTGGAAATCGATGCTCATCTCACCGTTATCGGCCACTTTTATAAAGGAAATCGTGCCTTTGAAATTCTCTTTATATGAATCAATAGAGACATCCATATTCTCCATGTTCTCTTCGTCCATGGGAAGACTAAATCGCGTGGCTGCCGATACGTATTCGGTATTGGGTGTTACAAAAGAAGAAGCGTGGTTACCGGCTGAATTTGGGATCTCGATAATCTCCTGTGTTTTAAAATCATTCAGCCCGATACGTGCAATTCGCGGCGTATTATTTTCGTTCATAAACACCCATCGTCCGTCGGTTTCGCCATTGGTCTGCGAAAGCTCGGGGTGGTGAGCGTCGCCCCAGGGCACAAAGCCGTGGGAGGTATTCAGCATCGCCTTGGTTTCTTCACTGTATCCGTATCCGTTCACAGGAGCCTGTGCAAATACCGGAATCGTAAAAATATGGCGTCCGGAAGGTAATCCGTAAACACCCAGCTGGCCGTTATAACCGCCGGAGAAAAAGCCATAGAATTCGTCATATTCTCCCGGAGCTACATAAACTTTGGACGCTGCATCCGCAGAAGAGCCCAAATTTTGACCGTTTTGGCAGCCTGAAAGCAATAACCCTGACATCACCATAAATGGTAATCCCCAGGTTCGTATTAGTTTTTTTAATGAGTTCATAGTGATTTGATTCATTCGTTGATTGGTTAAAAAGAATACCTTGGTTTAATGCGGTACCCGGCATTTTCTGCTATTCTTCCGCTTGGTTTCGAGCCTTACTCAATTTCGGTTTGATCCTTATGCTTATCCATATACCGGAAAAACTCCAGGATGGAACGAGCCTCTTCCCGACTCAGATTCTGATTAGGCATAGGAGTCATAAATTCGGCCAGTTTTTTCTTGGCTTCGGGATGTTTTTTGAGCATTTCGGCCGGATTCAGCATCATATTCATGATGTATTCCGGGGATCGCCGCTCTACCAGGTCACGCTGGGCCGGGCCTACATAGCGCTCATCCAGTTTGTGACAGGCCGAGCACTTGGTTTCAAAAAGTCCTTCGCCCTTCTTGGCCAGCTGCTCATCGATTTCGCCCAAGTCCAGCTTTTCGGTAACCGGACCAATTCCGTTCTCTTTTTGGAAAGCCGTCAGGCCCTCAGAATCCTGCGAAGCTGTTTTTTGTGATGACTGATTGTCTCCACCGGATCCGCCCCCGCAAGCGGCGAGCAAAAGCATGGCGATAACAACCCATCCCGTTAGATATGTAACACTGTATTTCATTGTAGACCTCATTTATCCTTTAAGAGTATTTTATCTTTTATTAATGAAAAATCCTACTTGCAAATTACAATTATTCCCATTCAAATCCGCCGTCAGCTGTGATCCTCAGGTTCATTGTCTTTCCCTTTTTAGCCAATTCCACCAGGTCGGTACGTTCCAGCATTTCTCGAATTCCATCACGAGTCCCCGACCATTTATCATGCAACGGGCAGGGCTTTTGGGTCCCGCAACCCGGCAACCCCAGGGCACACTCGGTAAACAGTTCCACTCCGTCAATAGCAGCTACAATCTCGTATAAACTTACCTGTGATCCCGACTTGGTAAGACGAACACCGCCCTTGGGACCTTTTTGAGACTCCATTAGTCCCGCGGCAGACAGTTGCTGTAATATCTTTGTCAGAAAATGAAATGAGATATCCAGCTTCTCACTCATCTCACGTATCGACACGTACTCACCGTTTTGATTTGAAGCCAAATAGAGCGACGACCTCAATCCATATACGCACGCCTTTGATAACAACATATTAAAAAGGGTTTAAGACTATTTAGTCTGAAATTAAGGACTCTTCTAATAAGCCCCAAATATTTTTTTCGGTTTTTTTTAAAATAACCTCTTCATCTTGCTTTTGAGAAGGAACAGTAGTAAAATCTAACCCCGATATTAGAATATGATTATTAGATTAATAATCCATTACTGTTCCGTAGATGAAATTATTATCCCAAGGGTCCCAATACGCTATTTCGGCTGTTATTGCGCTATCGCGCCAGCCTGAAGGCACGACTATATCTGCCGCCGATCTGGCCAAGCCGCTGAATTGTCCGGCGGCCTACCTTTCCCAGATACTCTCAAAACTGAAGCCCTCGGGAATTTTGGATTCGCGACGCGGCCTCAACGGCGGGGTATACCTGGCGCGACGTCCCAATGAGATTACACTGATGGAGGTAATCGAAGCTATCGACGGTACCGACTTTTTTTCAAAATGTTTTTTGGGCATAGAAGGATGCGGCCAGATTGAACCCTGCCCCTTCCATAAATTTTGGTCCAAAGAACGGACGAAAATTCAGGACTGGCTTATCGAGACAACTTTTGAAAAGATCGAAAAAGAGATGTCGGACACCTGGTTCGATCTGCGGCTACATTATCAGTACAACTAAAGGCAATGACTACAGACACCCTCACCCATACCGACCTGAGCTGCTATCACTGCGGGGATGCCTGTGTAGAGGGGGCGGTATATCTGGGCGACAAACCTTTTTGCTGCGAAGGATGCAAAACGGTATTTGAGCTATTAAATGATAATGAGCTGAACAACTATTACTGTCTCGAAACGCAGCCGGGCACATCCCTGAAGCGTACTGAAACCCAACCGCGCTTCGACTACCTGGATGAAACGTCGGTGGTAGAACGGCTTATTGACTTTAGAAACGACACCTTCGCGTCGGTTTCGCTGTATATTCCTAATATCCATTGCACATCCTGCGTATGGCTGCTCGAAAATTTGTATCGCCTAGATAAAGGGGTAACCCAAAGCAGCGTCAACTTTTTGAAGCGGGAGCTTTCGGTTTCTTTTGATGAAAGTAAAACCACCTTACGCTCCATTGTGGAGCTGCTGGCCTCCATTGGCTATGAACCGGAACTGCGGCTCGATAATCTGGATAAAAAAGCATCTGCTTCGCCCGACCGGCGACTTTGGCTCAAGCTTGGGGTAGCCGGCTTTGCCTTCGGCAACATCATGCTGTTCAGCTTTCCGGAGTATCTGTCAGGATCTACGCTCAACACCTCGGGATCCTTCCACATTTTCTTTGGGATATTAAACGTAGTGCTTTCCCTTCCCGTCATTCTGTACAGCAGCGGGGACTACCTTAAATCGGCCTGGGCAGCCATCAAACAGGGCGGTATCAACCTTGACGTGCCCATCTCAATCGGCATCCTGTCTTTATTTGGCAGAAGCCTGTATGAAATTTTGACCGGTATAGGCCCCGGTTATATGGATTCCCTGACCGGCCTGGTCTTTTTTCTGCTGATTGGCCGCATTATCCAGAAAAAAACCTATGAACGCCTTTCCTTCGATCGCAACTACAAGTCGTATCTGCCGATTTCCATCACCGTAATTAACAAGCAGGGTCAGGAAACCTCAACATCGATTGATGCCCTTACCGAAGGTACCACCATGCTAATCCGCAACCAGGAACTTGTGCCGGCCGATTCGGTACTGCTTTCGGATAACAGTTTTATCGACTACAGCTTTATTACCGGGGAATCGGAGCCAGTGGAAGTACAAAAAGGTGAAATCATTTATGCCGGTGGAAAATTAGTAGGTCCTTCGGTACGCATGAATACCATTAAGGAAGTATCCAACAGCTACCTGACCAAGCTGTGGAACAATGCGGCCTTTGATGAAAATAATAATCGAAGGAACGTAACATCGCTCGCTGATCGTATCAGTCCCCATTTTACACTTGCCGTACTGGGCGTTGCCACCGCAGCCGGTATTCTCTGGTGGTCGATCAATGCTGAAATGGCCATCTCCGTTTTCACGGCCGTACTTATCATTGCCTGTCCCTGTGCACTGGCACTTTCCACGCCCTTTACGCTGGGATCGGCCCTTAATGTTTTTTCACAAAACGGACTGTATATAAAAGGGATTGACGTAATAGAGCGATTGGCCAACACCGGCTCCCTGGTATTTGATAAAACCGGCACGCTGACCAAAACCGACGAGGCCGAGGTATCCTTTCACGGAGGCGAACTGACTGATTCCGAGCAGTCGCTCATTAAATCGGCCTGCAAGCAATCGGTTCATCCGCTGAGCCAAAAAATTGCTGCCCATTTGGAAGCTTGCAGCAACCGGCCGGTAGGGCAATTTAAAGAAGAAATCAACAAAGGTATTTCGGCAACCATCGAGGGACATGCCCTCCTGATCGGGTCGGCGACCTTTGTATCCGGGCAATTAGGCGGAGCAACCATCGAAAAACCTGAGCATGATGATGCGACCTCAACGGTACATGTTGCCATTGATAGGGAATGGAAAGGCTGGTTTGAGATTGCCAATGCTTACCGTCCCGGTATTCGCGAGCTTCTGGCCAATTTTAAAAGCCGTTTTTCCACCTACCTGATTTCCGGGGATAATAAATCCCAGGAGCAGCAATTTGCACCCTATTTCAATGATAACTCGCTGCTCTTTAACCAGACGCCCCAGCAAAAGCTGGACTTCATTACGGAATTGCAAAACAGTCACCAAAGTGTAGTAATGATCGGCGACGGGCTGAATGATGCCGGCGCCCTGCAGCAAAGCGACTTTGGCATCGCGCTCACCGAAAACGTGAGTTCCTTCACGCCGGCCTGCGATGCCATCCTGGATGGAAGCTCGCTTCATAAGCTGGGTACTTTTATCGACTATGCCCGCTCCTCCATAAGTATTATAAAATTGAGCTTTGGCATTTCACTGATTTATAACCTGGTGGGGCTCGGCTTTGCCGTAAGCGGTCAACTAACCCCGCTGATGGCAGCCATCCTGATGCCGCTGAGCTCGATCAGTATCATGCTGTTTACTACCACCAGTGCCTACCTAACCGCTAAAAAAATGGGGCTGGATACATGGAAGTAATTTTTCTGCTGGTGGGATTCAGTTTGCTGGTGGCACTCATCTTTCTGGGGCTTTTTTTCTGGGCCGTGCGCGATGGCCAGTATGATGACAGCCATACCCCGGCCATGCGCATTTTATTCGACAACAACGATTCTGAGAATCAAAAAGAACAAACCAAAACCAATAACAACACTACGGATTAATGGGTACAGATACATTAACGAACACCAACAAGGCCGGTCTCGATACCTTCTACTACGATAACGAGATCGTCCGCAAGTTCGGGATTGCCACTATCTTCTGGGGCATCGTCGGTTTCCTCGTTGGCTTAACCATCGCTCTAAAGCTGATCTTTCCCGATTTCCTGGGTTTTATCCCTGAACTGTCATATGGACGGCTTCGTCCCCTGCATACCAACTCGGTAATCTTTGCTTTTGCGGGCAACGCCATCTTCTATGGCATATACTATTCGCTGCCGCGACTTTGTAAAGCCTCGATGTGGAGCAAAATGCTAAGCAAGATCAATTTCTGGGGCTGGCAGCTCATCATTGTTTCGGCCGCTATTAGCCTGCCGCTTGGTTTCAATACCAGTAAGGAATACGCCGAGCTCGAATGGCCTATCGATATCGCCATTGCCATTATCTGGGTAGTCTTTGGTATTAACATGCTGATGACAATATGGAAACGGCGCGAAAAGCATATTTATGTAGCCATCTGGTTCTACATTGCCACCTTCGTGACGGTAGCAGTACTGCATATCGTGAATTCGGTTGAGCTTCCCGCCACCTTTATGAAAAGCTATCCCGTTTATGCCGGGGTTCAGGATGCCCTGGTGCAGTGGTGGTACGGCCATAACGCTGTGGCGTTCTTCCTGACGACTCCCTTCCTGGGGATCATGTACTACTTTATTCCCAAAGCTGCGAACCGACCGGTGTTCTCGTATCGCCTGTCGATTGTACACTTCTGGTCGCTCATCTTCCTGTACATCTGGGCCGGTCCTCACCACCTGCTTTATACCGCTCTTCCGGGCTGGGCGCAGGCGCTGGGCACTGTCTTTAGCCTGATGCTGATCGCCCCTTCCTGGGGTGGTATGCTTAACGGTCTGCTGACCCTTCGCGGAGCCTGGGACAAAGTTCGTGAGGATCCCGTACTGAAATTCCTGGTAGTCGGTGTTACCGCTTACGGAATGTCCACCTTTGAAGGCCCGATGCTCTCGATCGCCAACGTGAACGCCGTAGCACACTACAGCGATTATATTATTGGTCACGTGCACCTGGGGGCCTTGCTCTGGAATGGCGGCCTCTCATTCGCGATGCTGTATTACATAACGCCCAAGATTTACAAAACGAAACTATATTCTATCAAGCTGGCTAACGTGCACTTTTGGTTTGCCACGCTGGGCGCTGTATTCTATGTGATTCCCATGTACTGGGGCGGCATCACCCAAAGCCTGATGTGGAAAGAGTTTACTTCAGAAGGCATTCTGGCTTATCCCAACTTCCTGGAAACGGTTCAGCAGATTATTCCGATGTACGCGCTTCGGGCATTCGGAGGATCGCTATTCATTATTGGCGCCTGTTTTGCCGTATTCAACCTGTTTAAAACTGCCAAGGGCGGTTCCCTAGTACCGGCCGAAGAAGATCAGGCGCAGTCTATAGCCAGTCACGGCGACGACAGCAACGAGAAATGGCACCGTCGTCTGGAAAGTCGCCCGGTACAGTTTACCGTACTTACGCTAATCGTAATTCTGATCGGTGGTATCGTGGAATATGTACCCACCGCACTGATCGACTCCAACGTGCCCACCATTTCCAGCGTGAAGCCTTATACCCCGCTTGAGATCGAAGGGCGTGACATTTATATCTCGGAAGGCTGTAATAACTGTCACTCGCAGATGATTCGTCCGTTCCGTTCCGAAACCGAACGCTACGGAGAATACTCCAAAGCCGGGGAGTTTGTTTACGACCACCCCTTCCTTTGGGGATCCAAGCGTACCGGTCCCGACTTGCACCGGGTAGGCGGCAAATATCCCGATTCCTGGCACTTGCGCCACATGAACGATCCTTCGTCCACTTCCCCGGGCTCCATTATGCCGGCTTATACCTGGCTGCTCGAGCAGGATATGGATATGGCATCCATTAATGACCGCATCTCTACGCTTCGTGCTATAGGGGTGCCTTATGCGGCCGGCTATGAAGAAGAGGCGCTGGCTGACATGAAAGCCCAGGCCGAAGCTATTACCCAGGGCCTCCATGAAAGTGGCTTTGAAGAGGTGGATGGCGTGGAAATCACATCCACCAAAAAGATCATTGCCATCATTGCGTACCTGCAGCGGCTGGGTGTTGACATCAAGGGCAACAACAATCCCTATGAAGGATTGCCTTCAAGCAAAGTGATAGGTACCGGAGCGCTCATTCAAAAAACATCAAACTAATTCCAAGCCATGTATAAAGAGGTATTACGATCGATCGAAGGCGTAGGCATCTTCCCCAGCATTTCGCTGGTGCTGTTCCTCGGCTTTTTTGTAGGCCTGCTGATTTACCTGTACAAGAAAGGGAACGCACATTTTGAAGATGCCTCGCGCCTGCCTCTGGCATCAGACGACTCAATTGAAAATCATAAAAACGACGAATCATGAAAGTTTATAAAGGTGAAAAGGATAAGCTGCTGGATCACGAGTATGACGGCATCAAAGAACTCGACAATCACATGCCGTTCTGGTGGCTCTGGCTGTTTTTCTGCACCATCGCTATCGCAGTCATCTACCTAATGTACTACCAGGTGCTGGGCTGGGGACCTACCCAATATGAGGAATACCAGCAGGAAATGGCAGCCGCCGAAGCCAAGTACGGCTCTCCCGATGAAGGAGAATCGGTAGAAGCTTACGCCTGGAGCATCAGCAATGAAGATGAAGATATAGAGGCCGGCAAGGAGATGTTCCACGGCTCCTCACAGTTGTGCTACAGTTGTCACGGGGCTAATGCTCAGGGGATGGTGGGACCGAACCTGACCGATAACTATTGGATTCACGGTTGTCAACCTTCGGACATTGCGGCAAGCATCATTCACGGTTATCCCGACAAGGGTATGTTGGCTTACGGCAGCGGTTCCAAGATTAGCAATAAAAAAGTGGAGCAGCTGATCAGCTATATCGCTTCACTGCAGGGCAGCAATCCGCCCGATGCCAAGAAAGTGGATGAAAGCCGCGCCCAGCCGTGTACCGAAGGACCGCTGGCACAATCCGAATCCTAAGCTAACAATATAATAGAAGCACTATCATTGCCTAGAACTATAACCGGTTCCGGGCTAAAATAAGTACCACAAACGATGTCCACAGAAAAAGATCGCCGAATCGACCAGGATACCTTCCGCGACCACCTCGCTACCGTCAACGAAGAAGGTAAACGAAACTGGATTTTTCCCAAGAAGCCCAGCGGACGCTATTACAAGGCACGTAATGTAGTGGCTACCCTGCTCCTGTTATTTTTCTTTTCCGGTCCGTTTATCACCATTAATGGGCAGCCCCTGTTGCTGGTGAACATTCTGGAGCGCAAATTCGTAATCTTTGGGATGGCATTCTGGCCGCAGGATTTGCACCTGCTGGTATTCGGGGCACTATCCCTGATCGTGTTTATTGTACTTTTTACGGCGGTATTTGGGCGCCTGTGGTGCGGCTGGGCCTGCCCGCAGACCATCTTCATGGAAATGGTCTTCCGCAGGATTGAATACTGGATCGAAGGTGATCGAAGCAGCCAAATCCGCCTGAACAAGTCACCCTGGAACTGGAATAAAATCTGGCGCAAGACGCTCAAGCACGGAATCTTTTTCGCGATGGCCTTCCTGATCTCCAACCTGTTTTTGGCCTACATCATCGGCAAGAATCAGCTGTTTACCATCATCACCGATCCGCCCTCACAGCACCTGGCAGGGCTGACGTCCATCACCATATTCAGCGGCGTATTTTACGGGGTCTTCGCCTTTATGCGCGAGCAGGTATGCCACTTTATTTGTCCCTACGGACGCATGCAGTCGGTACTGCTCGATAACAACTCCATCAATGTGATGTACGATTACAAACGGGGAGAACCGCGTACCAAAGTTAAAGACCGCGATGATATCGGCCGGAAGGCAACAATGGATGATTTGGGACTCAGCGGAGCCGAATATGGCGACTGCATCGACTGCTATAACTGCGTGCGGGTGTGTCCGATGGGCATCGATATACGCAACGGCACCCAGCTGGAGTGCGTGCACTGCACTGCCTGCATCGACGCCTGCGACGAAGTGATGGATAAAATCGACAAGCCACGCGGACTGATTCGATACTCTTCGGAGAACGCCATCAAAAAGGGAAAAGAGAAAATTCTGACACCTCGCGTGGCCGGATACAGCGGCATCCTCATCGTGCTCCTAACGGTCTTCTTTACGTTCATGAGCATGCGTTCCGATACCGAGACCTCTATTTTGCGTCAGCCCGGCACCTTGTTCCAGGAGCTGCCGCACGACCGTTACAGCAATATTTACCAGCTGAAGGTCATCAACAAAACCTTTGATACCATCGACTACCAAGTTAAACTGCAAGAACCTGAAGGGGAACTAACCCCGCTTGGCGACTTCAACACCGTACCGCCACAGGGTTCAGCCAGCGGACGCTTTTTGATCAAGCTTTCCGAAGAGCAGATGACCGGATCACAGACTGATCTCACCTTTGTCATCTACGCCAACGGGAAACAAATAGAAACAGTTACATCGGGCTTTATTGGACCCGAACCGCACCACAAGAAGAACCAAGGGGAAGAGGAAGACCATGACAACGAAGAATAAGCAGCAAGGATCCAAAAAATCGGGTTTCAATTGGGGCAAAGGACTGGCTATCGCCATCGTCCTGTTTATCAGCTCCACACTGGGAGTAGTAGCCTTTCTAATGAGCCTGGACTACCAGATCGTTACGCAGGACTACTATGAAAAGGCTGAGCAGTACCAGGAGCATATCGACCGGGTGGAACACGCAGAGGCTCTTCGCGAGCCGGTGGAAATTCAGCTTATTAATGATAGCAAAGAAATCCGCGTACGCTTCCCGGAATCCCTCCGGGCCAGCAACCCTCAGGGTACGATCCAACTCTATCGCCCGAGCAATTCGGACATGGACCGCAAGCTTACGCTTAATCTCGACAATACCGGTACGCAGCGTATTTCAGCAGCAGAACTGGCACCGGGCAAATGGTCAGTCAAAATTAACTGGTCGGTCGATAATAAAAGCTATTTCAAATCCGAAAACCTGTTCCTTTAGCAAGTGCGACTATCCGCATGCCATCCCCCTCAGTCCCCCTTCGAAGGGGGAAATTCGCTACTTTTAGCGAATTCGGGATGTGAATCTTAGAAATATAATTGAATGAAATGCGGGGGAAATGACCTGCCGCTCCGTCGCCTAAACTATGGAGCATCGGCGACCTCGATCCCTCCCTACGAGCAGGGAGGGAAAAATGGGAGTGCAAGTTGTTACTGAGTCTGTTGTCACATATAGTTTACCGCCCGCCGACAACATAAACGGGGAGACCTAGTTCATGCCCTTCTTTTCAAATCTGCTGGCAGATCCATTTCCTATCCATACTCCACCTAATATCCTTTGAGCCGGCATTTCATTAAAAAATAATTGGTTAAGCCATGGGGATTCAATGCATTTGTGCGCAAAATTATGTTAATTGAAAGTGCATCTTCAATAAAAAAGGGGACGGTATTATGAAGAAACTAATCTTTTCTGCAGTAATCTGCCTGTTAAGCATCTCTACGATATTCGCGCAAAGCCAACGCAACGACTATCGCAAACTGGATTATATCCATGTGGACCAAAACCATGCCGAGCAGTTCCTGAGCTTAGCCAAGCAGGAACTCAAGTCCAATTTTGCCAAGCTCATTGACGACGGAAAAATTAAGAGCTGGCGCCTCTACGCCGTTCGGTATCCGGGCGGAGAAAAAAGCGACTACAATTATGTGAGCGTAACTTCGGCTACCAGCCTTGATGATTTCGACGATAATATGTCGAACATTACCTCGATCGATTTTGTGCCCCAAACTGTAGCCGGCAAAAGCAAAGAGCAGTTAAAATCAATGTGCGGCCTTGTAAAATCGGAACTGTGGAAAATTGAAAATAAGATTACCGAGTCCGACGACGTCACCGTCCCGAGCAAGTACATGACCATGGATTATATGGACGTGACCCCCGGCAAGGAATATGACTACCTGATGCTTGAGGATGAAATCGCCAAACCCATCCATAAAGAGCGCATCGATATGGACCGGATGAGCGGCTGGGAAGTTTATTCACTGATTCTGCCCGGCGGCACAGAATACGATTACGATTATGCCACCGGTAATTATTTTAACAAGGTTGGATATATAGAGTTCGGTTTTACGACCGAGGTCATCAAGCAGGCGATGGGTGAAAACAGTAACGTTTCCGAATTGTTTGACACCATCTATCAAACCCGTGACCTGGTTAAGACCGAGATGTGGGAACTCGTTGATCATGTTAAATAAGTATCAGAACGAATCGATTTAAAGTCTTTAACATTCCGCTAGTAAAATCCCGCATTGCGGTTTATATCAAAAGCCGAATGCGGGATTTTAGTTTCTGCAAATGCAAGTTACTTATTCTGAAGAGCCTTTCCGCATCCGCTATACCTCTCACCGTCGATGGTTACGGTAACCGTTGCCGGAAAAGAAAATCCGCTCATCGCATCCTTGCAGGGCGTTTGCTCTATATCAATGGTCAAGTTTCGGGACGAGGTGTTTAGCCTGTAACGTCGGCCACCTGCTCCTGACTTCTCCGGTTCGGGCAGCGGCGCACTAAGTGAGTCGCCGCCGTATTGGCCCACGTATTTTAGTTGCCGGTCATTGGTGATCTCCAGGATCCAGCCGGGCTCCTGACCCAGGGCCCGAAAATCAACCCCTCGTATACGGGCAGCCTGCCAGGCCTTTTCTTGCGGTACCACCCGACACTGTTTCAGCGATCCGGAGGCCAGCTGGAGCAATGCTTTATCACCTTTGCTCCAATACAAAAAAGGACCGCTAACATAGCGCGCCCCGGAAGCCGACCGGGCGGGAGTAAGTTTGAGGGTCGTATCCGCCGTAAACAACCAAGTACTGTCGCGGGTCACATACGCCGAGAACTTTGTTGAATCATCACAACTGTATGCATATACATCTTCCGTACTGATACCGGAAAAATCCGGAAGCGCTACCTGAACCGAATCTTCATGAGCATCCGGGACGTCACTTCGTTGATCCGGTTTCTGACCGCTTTTTCCGCAGCTGCTAACCAACCAAGAACAAAGAAACAGTAGGAGCAGTATTCGGGAAATCGACAAAGCAGTTAAGTTCGGTTAGTAATCAATTCGTCCTGAAAGTACTATGCGGATCGGCTGCCATCAACCGAAAATTTACCCGGACCCAACAAGAAAAGAACAACCATGACCAGCAGGTAGAGCAGGGCAAGTTCCAGGTTACCCCCAAACGAATCGCCCGCCGGTATGTGGTGTCCGAAAGCGGCCACTCCCAGGTTAATACTCAGCACGAGTGCGGCAAACCGACTCCAGAATCCGATCAGCAGCAAAAAGCCACACACAGCCTCGGCAAACACTGCCAGGATTAAAGAGACTTCCGGTCCAAGGCCGATTGGATCCAAAAATTGCAAATTGCCATCCAGCACTCTCATCAGCTTGCCCCATCCGTGCCCGTAAATAATGAAAAAGGCTGAAACCACCCTTAACAGAAAGACAGAGGTTTTAATATCTACAAACTCACTTAATGTCGAAGAACTCAATCGTTTTAACATATATCATTCTTTTCGTTTAACATTGAACGAGCTTAATAAACGAATTTTTACTGCTATAAATCCAGAAAAAACATGCATTAATGTACTAAACAGATGATTTTTCTGTCGTTTTATCCATTTGAAAAGCTGCAAATGCCATGATAGTAGCCGCTACCACGGTGCCGATGGCAACAAAGAGGATGGTTTCCATAGCCACATGTTGGTCGATGGCCCATCCCATCAAAAAGGGACTTAAAGCCGTGCTGAGTACGGCCAGGGAGGAAAACAGCGAACGGATAGTGCCAATAATTTCGGTGCCGTACAATTCGGCCCACAAGGCGGATTTGATGTTGCTGCCCATCCCCATGGTAATGCCTATGCTCAGCATGTAAGCAAAGGCCGACCAGCTTCCGGGATGATAATAGGCAAACACCAGTCCCACCCCGAAGGGAAGCAGGTAAAAGGGAAAAAGTGTACGGGCACTCAGGTGATCAATGGCGGGACCGATGGAAAGAGAGCTCACCACGCGACTGGCCGCAAAACCTACAAAAGCGGAGGCAATAAGCGTTGCCGACCATCCCAGCTGTTCCGCAACCGACACCTGGTATAAAAACAGTCCTGTAGCCCAGAAAGCCGGGAGCAACACCGAGGGCGTGAGCAGCCAAAAGCGCAGGTCTTTCAGTAACATTTTATAAATAGGCCAGCTGCTTTCCTTCGCATTATTGCTATCCTCCTCGTCTTCGAGCAGCGAATATTCGCGCTTATTCAATATCAGGCGAATCATCGGGATAAACAGCAGGGCGATAAAAAGTACGATCACGCCCCAGGTCATTCGCCAGCTCAGAATCCCGAGCAAGCCGGCAATAATCATCGGCAGGATACCTTCGCCGATCGGATAGCCTAAGCTGGAAATGCTCAGCGCTTTACCGCGCTGGAGTTCAAAATAACGCGCCATGGCCGTCTGCGCTGTATGGCTGCTCAGTCCTTGCCCCGAGAGGCGAAGCAGTATGAGTCCGACGAACAGCAGGGCGATGTGCCAGGAAACAGCTACCGTCAGGCTGGCCAGCACCAATCCGCTTACGACAATCAGACTGTACCTGCGCAACGGAATATGATCGATCCATTTACCCAGATAAGGCAGCGAACCGGCGCTGATCAGCGTAGCCACGGAATATAAGCTACCAAATGTGGCATTGGACAGAGAAAAATCATCCAGGAAATAGGGGACAAAAAGTGAGATCAGGAACGTTTGTCCAAAACTGGATAGAAACGTAAAAGAAAGGCCGAACGAGAGAATGCGCTTTTCCTTAAGCGCAAAACGAAGATAGTTCAAAAGAAGATATCAGGTGATTGGGATTCATTTTAAATGACCCTGAAAATACGGTGATTCTATCGAAACCTAAACCATAGCGGTGACATAGATGTAGAGAAGCTAGGTGAACTTTCCATGAATACTTTAGTTTTCTGTTTATACCCGCCAATCCTCGTCGCAACGGGTAGCATTGCGACGAGATAAAATCCCAGGTTTATTAAAGGCCCCGTGAATAGATATCTTATGCCTATCTGTAATCAGCTTAGTTATTGTTAACTATCACTTATGGTTTTGACATACCATGTAAGCATTGCCCCTCTTTGGGAGTCGATATAAATTTGCGGTAGAACTGCGCGAAAGGCTACCAGATCTGAACTCCGTTTCTTTTTATTGGTTAAAGATTCAAGTGCTTCCTTCAGATGATATTTTGCATGTAGTCTGTATTTAAAGGCACTTTCTGAAAATACAAAGTCAACATTTCGGCTGCGATTAACCTTAATACTATCCGACGTTATCACCATGGCATACCGTTGATCCATAGCGCGATAGGTTGTCCAGGCATTTATGATATAAGTGCCTCTTTTAATGCCGGCAATATTATAGAACCCTGTGGAATCTGAAGTTACCCGCAAAGAATCTGCTTCCTCCAGCGACACATTGTTTTGATCGTTTAAAAAGATAGTGGCATTGGCAATTGGCTGAGCTGTTTTCAGGGAAACAACATAACCGCTTATACTGTTTTGAGCATTAATTGAATGTACGAAAACAAATAAACTGACCCCGAACAATAGTATTTTTTTCATCTGCTCTAATTATAGATTCATTATGTTAATTTCCCTGTAACGATCTTCCAAAATGTAGACAAGTTCAGTGTCTCTAAGATTTGTGGTTAATCAAACTTCTTTCCCCAATAACTACCCTCACCTAGTTTCGATTATTTATTTTGACAGGCTCACTCGGTAATGGATCATTAACACATTCCATTAATTCTGAATAATTAGATGCCGGGATATTAAAGGAGCGAAAACTGTTTATCATATACTGGTCGAAAAGTATGTCCTCATATATCCCTTGATGATCTAACCTATTCGGATATTTTGCCATCGCTTTTTCCGATGCTTTTCTTCTGGCTTCCTCTGCTTGGATACACACCTTATTTCGAATCGAGGCATCGGAAGGATAAACCAACTCCTTATGGACAATTTCTACATCTATGTGTTTTACATATCGCTTGCCTCCCGAAAATAGCTGGATTTGAACCCATCCATTTTGGGCTTGATATACTTGGAAAACATCTCCTTTTTCTGCTCTTATATGGTAGGAGGATGCTGTATCCGGCTCAGTATAAATACCAGCTTTATCTGAAATGACCCTGACATTAACATTAGTTTGGGCTTTCCCGCAGAATGGAAGAAGGTAAAGGTATATGATAAATATTGACGTAATTGCAGGCTTCGCAGATAATTTCATGTCTCCCTATTTAGGTTATTATTGAGAATACCGGCAAAATCTAGAATATCTCATGTCTCTTATTGTTTATTGGGTTAAAATGCTCCACTTGGTAACCAGATGATTGTACCTGACAGGCATCCTCGCAACGCAGAGCCCGCCTTCGCCGAAGCATTTACGGTAAAGCTGCTACATTCTAAATTGCTACGCGCAGGCAGGCATTGCGAGGAGATAAGATACGCTACCTAAAATGTCACTTTATCTTTTCAATCACTTCACCATCCTTATACCGCTCCTGGGTGATTATATTTCCCTCTTTGTCGTATTCTGTCATTATTCCCTGCCGCTCTTGATCTCCGGTGTATTTGACTTCAAACCCCAGCTGTCCGTTTTCGTGCCATGTACGAATATGTCCCATTCCATCTTCACTTTCGGTAGGCGGAACATTTTCATAAGCTAACTTTCCATCGTTATAGATTTCCTTGTAAATATGCTTGTCCAAATATCTGCCGGGTATAATTTTATTGATGTCTCCATTTTTCATATAAAAGACAGACTGGGTTTTAATCCCATCCTCGAAATAAGCTTCCATATACAGGCTGTCATTCTCAGTATGATATACCTTTTGTGTACCCGTAAACAGCTCGCCGGAAGCAGTGAACCGAGCGGCCGAGGCCTTGGGTATTCCGAGTTCCTCAGAGCGATTTAAATCAACATGAAGTTCCGGAACGCTATATAATTCTCCGGAATTTTGATCCGAAGAATCCGTCTTTTTGCTGCAGAACGTAAGAACAAGCAAGACCAGTACCGGCAGGAGCAGCAAGCTTTTTGAGCCGGACCGTACCGGAGAATACGATCGAAACATCATACGTATTCGCTTTTTGGTGAGTGAGAAGTTGATGCTGCTGGTTATGCTCATCGGTTTGTTTCCGGGAGTCACCTGTATCAGCATCTTTTGATAGTCACTTGGCGATGAAACCTTACTCACTACGGATTCATCCGCTATAAACTCATGATTCAATTTGATAGCATGTTTATAGAAATAGAGGAAGGGATTGAACCAGAAAATAACTTTCAGAAACTCGACCAATAGAACATCCAGGGAATGGAGCTGGCGGACATGGGTCAGCTCATGATCCAGGATTTCCGGCTCGATTTCTCCTGATTCAAATGATTCCCTCTCCAGAAATATATACTTAAAAAATGACTGTGGGATGACGGACTCATCCAGCAATACCAGGGTAGCCGGACCTGCTGCTTCATGACTTCCGGCTTTTATTTTATTCCTGATGTCCAATAATCCGCCCGCGAAACGTATCAACAGTAAATATGTGATCAATACATACAACCCAAGCAATATCTCTAAAACACCGATCGGCCAGTCCGGCTCTTTGGTAGTGGCCGGGGTTTTGTTTAGAGCTTTTTGTTTAGGTGCAACCAGCGGTTCAACGGATTTACTTACCGCTTCGGCAGGGGCATTAACCACTCGCTCAATTTGCTGCATTTCGACTCCCCCAATAGACTGTTCGGGGTGAATATCAAAAGAGATCAACGGAGCCGTAAGTCCAAATAACAATGCAAACAATAAAAAGAAGCGGTTGAAGCGATGCATTTTTTCATTTTCGAGCAACAGCTTATAAAGCACGAAAAGAACCCCAAGCAGTAGCGTAGATTTTATTAAGTAAATAATCATTGGTTTTCTCTCTTGATTTAATTAGATCCTTATCCATTTAATCGTTGAGCAGGAGACAACGGCTTGGGAGGGGCAGGTGGTGGATCTTCTTTGTGGACTACTTGTTGAAGCACAACCACTTTATTATAAATGCTCATAACCTCTTGATAAGTTGCTTTGAGTTTTTCCTCGTTTTCTTTCAATACGGGAATGTTTGCATATTCTCTGGACTTATTCAGGAGTGCTGTTGCATATCGGTTCAACAGGCTCTCAGGGTCTGCGGGTTTTCGTGGTGAGGACGGTTCTGTCATTAATTGGCTTTGCATCTCAGAAAGCAGTGCCCTTAACTGTTGCTTTTCTTTACTGGATAATGAATCTAAAGATTGCATTTTAGCGTAAATGGCATTCGTAAGTTCTAAAATTGACATTTGTTTAACGTCCTGTGCATTGGCATTGGGTATGCTGAATGCTAATAACAAACCTGCCAATAAGGGAATCATTGCCAATTGCTTGCATACTGAACGAACTTGATTGGGTTGTTTGGTCATCATAATAAATCGCTTTTTAGTTATAGAATAATGAATACTACTGGTCAGGGATGGGCTTCTCTGGTTTACCTTCATGTTTAACAACAGTTGTTGGTAGTGCGAAATACTATCTGAACTTGTAATTGCGACTTCATCCGCCAAGTACTCATGATTAAGCTGAATGGCTTTTTTATAGAAATAAATCACTGGATTGAACCACAGGAGAATCTTTAAAACCTCAACAAAGGTAATATCGAGGGAGTGCTTTTGTCGGGCATGCGTTTGTTCGTGTTCGAGAATAGACTTATCAATTTTACCCGTTAAATAAGTCATCTTATCCACAAAAATATAGTTAAAGAAGCTGTTTGGGATACTACAGCCTTCAACTAAAACCAATTTAATACGATCTACAGTTATCGTAGCATTTTGGTGTATTGTCGAAATAATCCGATACAAATTTCTCAAGAATCTAATTACTAATGCCAGGCATACAATTAAATATCCTGCTAAAAGAAGTTGATAGTAATTTACCGAACTGTTTTGTTTCGTGACTTTTGGAGGAACTAATTTATCTGGAGCATTATCAATTACTGTATTACGTTTCTGAACTTCCTGAAGGAAAGTTGAAAGCCGATAGTCAGAAGCAGATGTAATTCCATAATTTATAGTGATCAATGGAATAGTGAGGCTAAAAATCAGGCTGAAAAGTAAAAAGTATCGGTTGAAGTGATACATTTTTTCTCGCTCCAAAAAGATATAGTACACCACCAACAGTATTGCCATGCATGCACCCGATTTTACCAAAAAACCGATCATGATTTTTTCTTTTGAATTTCCTCTTCGATGATTTCTTTCAATTCTTCAAGTTCAGACTTCGACAAATTGGTTTCTGATGTGAAGAACGAAGCAAATTGTGCTGTTGAATCGTTGAAAAATGCTTTGACTAGTTTATTAAACCGTTTTAAGAAATAATCTGTCTTAGAGACCAAGGGATAGTATTCCCGTGACCGTCCTCGCTTTTCATAATCCACATATCCTTTCTCAATCATACGTTTGAGCAAGGTTGCAATAGTGGTTTTGGCAGGTTTAGGATTAGGATACTCCTCATAGAGATCGTTGAGATACCCGCTACCAATTGTCCATAAATGCTGCATGAGATCTTCTTCAGATGATGATAGAGACATATTTCTAAATTTGTAGTTTCTTTTCTACAAGTGTAGAATAAAATAATTAAACTGGCAAGTTTTTTCTCCAATCCACAACAATCCGGCTCTCTGTGTTAGTCACATCATAAAAAATACTACTATGCCATTAGCTAAACCACCAGAGCAAAAAGCCGGCAGAAGTGATCATAAACTATTTGAGGTTTTACTGGAAAGTGACAAACAACGAGCTGCAGATTACTTAGCCGTCCCCCCTCGTCGCAACCCGGAGCACTGCAACGAGATAACCTAAAATTAATTCATAGTCTCATTCTGTCCGCCAGCTGGCAGATCAAAATCTAAAATGAGTATATAAACATAGATCCTGAAATAAATTCAGGATGACATTCCTGCCCTCTATTAACGTCGCGGATTTTTCGCCACCTGATCTATCGGATGTCTCTGCAAAGGGCCGATTCTATCCTGCATTTATGAATAGTTATTGGCGTTTGAACGGGTACTCTCCGCCATGCTGATGCAAGGTAAACTCTTGGTATTTGTCGGACCTCAGGGAATCAAATTTCATAACCAATCCCGCCTGTTCAAATTTCATCGTTGTGGAATCGGTGGCCGTGAGGGGAATAGCGGGCTGACCGGTAGCCTGCGCCATCAACGATCCCTTTTCAATAAATACTTCGATATCCAATGCAATTTCTTCGGAGCTGTAATTACCCGCATATCGCTGCATTTGTTCTTTGGTAAGAGCAATCGCTTTGGTCTTTTCCATGGAGGGTATTTCAAAATCACGACCAAAATAGATACTCAGCATACCGATCAGAACATCGTTCATGGGGTAATTCAGCCCGTTTCCGGTAAAGGCAAAAGCCACATCATCATCCGGAAAATAGGAGAGGTTGGACTGGAAGCCGTCGATGCCCCCGTTGTGTCCATATGCATAGCGATCGTAGAACGGTATTTTCATCAGTCCCATACCCAGGCCGTTCTCCACATCGGTCATATGGTCCAGCGATTCTTGGGAGACCAGCTCTCCCTGGAAAAGTGCCCGGATAAAATCAGTCAGGTCATCCGGCGTGGATACAATCGCGCCTGCTCCGCCGGGAATACTCATATCGGTCTCCGGGGCAAGTATCCAGTCATTATCCTTGTATTGAAAAGAGCGCGCTTCGTTCTGGCCGGGGTCGATGCCGTCACCGTAATAAGTATCCTGGAGATCCAGCGGCTGGACAATGCGTTGCTGTAGCTGATCGGCATAAGAATCACCGGTGAGATCCTCGATAATATATCCCAGAAGTACGTAATTGGTATTGCTGTAGCTCGTCTTTTCACCCGGTTTAAACTGGGGGTCCTGCCCACGAAACAACTCCAGCAATTGCTCCCTGGAGCGCGGCTCGGTCATCCATTCAGGGTAATCCTCGGCATTGGTGAAATTGTAGAGCCCGGACTGGTGACGCAGCAGATCCTCTATAGTAATACCATCTGCCCGGGGAAGATCCGGGTAGAACTTGGCGAGTTTCGTCGACAGGCTTAGCTTTCCCTCTTCAATAAGCTGGAAGATCATGGTAGCTGTAAAAGTTTTTGTAACCGAACCGATGCGGTATTTGGTTTGCGTGTCCGCAGCATGACCATCGGCCTTGCCAAATGCTTTGGCGTATACTTCAGCACCGGCGGAATCGATAGCCACCGATCCCATGACCTTGTCGTTTTGCTCCAGCTTTTGCACGTAGCTATTCATTTTCTGCCGGTTGAAACTGTCCTGAGCCTGAGCCGACTGGAATCCCATCACGCTCAGTAACAATCCCAATACCAGTGATAACCCACTATTGCCCAATTTCTTCATTACTCTCATGTTTTTTATTCGGATTAGGAGATCGCCTACGAATTCAAGCAACCTATTGTTTCATAACTCTTGATGTTGATCGTTTCTGTTATAACTTACGTTTTGGATTTGTTCCAAAGTCAATCCATGACAAATCAGAGGTCGCCATGTACGATAATATGAATCCGCATGACTGTAATCCTCCGGGCACGCATTGTGAAAGCGTGTCGCATCCCGGCGGAGAGGAAAAGACCATCGAAAAGGCGGTGATCATGGAACATCGCTTTGCCTTTTTCTTCTGGATGAAATGGGTTCACCGGCTTCATAAACAAGATCGACTTAAACGCCCGCCCACACTGGTTACCATCGACTGGCACCGCGACCTCGCTCCGCCCACCGAATCCCAAAAGGAAGAACTCCACCGGCTTAATCCCGAAAACCTGTCGGATATTGCCAATTATGTATGGGCTCAGTTCGACCAGACCAACGACGGACATGTGCTCAGCGCCGCCTGGCTAAACCTGGTCGGGGATATCATTCTGCTGAAGCATTCCGCTTCCGAGATGCACGAAACGTTTGTGGACCAAGATGGCAAGAAGCATGAAATTTATGAATTTCGCGAATACGAACACCTCTGTAATTTCCTGAAAGACCGCAGTGACCCGCATGTCTTTCTCGATATCGACCTGGATTATTTTATTCACGGGAAGGGTACCCGTGAGGGTCCCCGATCCGAGGACTTTCAGACCTATTCCAAAAGTGAGATCAAACGGATCATCAATCCCTCAAATACCTTATTCAAGTATCTGCTGCCCAGACTCCAAGGCGTTACCATTGCCCAGGAGCCGGCTTTCTGTGGCGGGATTTATAACTCCAGCCGCATCATGGAGGTTGTGGATCGTCAGCTTTTCGACGAGCACAACCAATGGCGTCATCTGAACAAAGCAAACAAATCCTGAACCTACCCCCATGGTCTATATCTTGATGGGCGTCTCAGGCGCCGGCAAAACGCTGATTGGACAAAAACTCTCAAACGAGCTGGACCTTCCCTTTTATGATGGAGATGATTTCCATCCTGAAGCCAATGTTAAGAAGATGGCTTCCGGCCAGCCGCTCAATGATCGTGATCGCCGGCCGTGGCTCGAACATCTGGCCTCTAAAATTAACGAGTGGAACCAATCCGGCGGGGCCATACTGGCTTGTTCGGCGTTAAAGAAAAGCTATCGTGAGTTATTGATAAGCAAAAGTGCTCCCGAAGAAGTCACATTTATTTATCTGAAAGGATCAGCTGAGTTAATTGCCGGTCGCCTGTCGAACCGCTCGGATCATTTTATGCCGGAAGAGCTGCTTGCATCACAGTTTGAAGTCCTCGAAGAACCTGAAAATGCGATTACAGTTTCTGTGGATCAGGCACCTGCTGAGATTGTTGACGAAATCTTAATAAAGATCTCCGAAAAGTGACTTCTTCTCCAAAGTTATACAATAGATCCTGAACCAGGCTTTCACTTTGTTGAGTAATTTCTAAATTCTGCGTTAGCCTGTTCAGGATGACATGTTTGTTGCTTATAAGGGTAATAATAAAATCAAATTCAATAAATCAGTAAGTCTGTAAATCTATTTTTATATCTCGTTACAATGCTCTGCTTTGTAACGAGACAGTCTGAGTTTATTCAGTGACCCTATCTTGTTCTTCTCCTACTTGCAGGGGAAGAAACTCGTTGATTACGATTAAAAATTGCTTTCAGGAGTCCCTCTCCCTGCTCGCAGGAAGAGGTCAGGAGAGGATCAAGCAAAGTATTTCTGTTTCCCAAGCTGGAGCTTTGGAGCCAGAAACAACTTCCGTAAGTGTCATCCCGGACCCCGATCCGGGATCTGTTATCCGGTTTGCAATAAGGCTTTGTTCTTTCCAGCTTTTTAATAGATAGCTTATATCTTGCTACCACTCAAATCGCGCATTAGATCCTGAAACAAGTTCAGGATGACACATAATTTATATTTGAAGCCCTAACTTCTCTTGTTATCCCGCCCCCAAAAAGCTCCTAAACTCAACCCTTGCAATTTCTGTTTGATTGAAGACTTGTCGATTTCCATTAAAAGAACAATCCGGCAAAGACACCCTTTGCATATTTGCCTTGCTTTCGGTAGCTATTACTCAATAAAACTCTGCCTAACTAAATAGCTGAACGAAGGGGAACATGGAAAAAGCAGACATTGGCATTTACGGACTGGGAGTCATGGGGCGCAATATCGCTCTCAACTTCAGCGATCAGGGCTTTGAGGTCTCCGTCTTTAACCGCTCCCTGCCCGGAGAAGAAACCGTTGTCGATGATTTCATTTCCGGCGAGGCCTCCGGCACCGACATCCAAGGCTTTCATCAGGTTTCCGAATTTGTGCAATCTCTCAAGCAACCGCGCAAAATCCTGCTTATGGTTAAAGCCGGAGCCCCCGTGGATTCGGTAATCAAACAGCTGAAACCCCAGCTTGAGGAAGGTGATATCCTCATCGACGGCGGTAACTCCAACTATACCGATACCAACCAGCGCTGTCACCGGCTATCCGAACACGGAATTCGGTACGTAGGGATGGGGGTTTCCGGAGGCGAAGAAGGAGCCCGAAACGGTCCCTCATTGATGCCGGGCGGTAACAAACAAGCCTGGCCAGAACTAAAACCCCTTTTACAAAGGGTAGCGGCCAAAGCATCGGATGGATCACCTTGCTGCGAATGGATGGGCCCGAACGGGGCAGGCCACTTTGTAAAGATGGTCCATAATGGGATCGAATATGCCATCATGCAGCTGATTGCCGAGAGTTACCAGCTGATGAAAGAAGGATTAAAGATGGGCAACCCAGAGATGAGCACTGCCTTTGAAAGCTGGAGTTCCGGCCTGCAGGAAAGTTATCTTTTCGATATTACCGCGGATATCCTCAGCACTCGAGACCCCGAAAATGAAAACCGGTTTATTATCGATCTAATTCTGGATAAAGCGGGACAAAAGGGCACCGGACGCTGGACCGCCCTTACGGCCCTTGAGCTGGGCATTCCCGCACCGCTGATCACCGCCTCGGTTTATGCCCGCAACATCTCCAGTTTTAAGAAGCTGCGGGAACAGGCTTCGAACCATTTTAGCGATACCTATTCCAAAGCACAGCCACAGTCACCTGATAAACTATTAGGCCATCTCCCAAACGCTCTTCTGGGCGGTACGCTCGTAGCCTTTGCCGAAGGCTTCTGGTTGATGCGCGCCGCTAAACAGGAATATAACTGGAGTATCCCGTTGGCCGATGTAGCACGAGTCTGGCGGAGCGGCTGTATCATACGATCGGCGCTGCTGGATCCCATCGCAGAAACCTGTCAAACCGAATCCGGATTGCCTCACCTGCTGATGGCTCCTGATTTTAAAAATGCCCTCGTCAGTGCACAGGAAGGATGGCGGACAGTCCTGCAGTCTGGTATTGAATCCGGCCTGCCCCTTCCGGCCATGAATGCGGCACTGGCCCATTTTGATGCGCTCCGCACCGGGCGCCTGCCGGCGAACCTTTTGCAGGCCCAACGTGATTATTTTGGTGCCCATCAATATGAACGCACCGACAAGCCCTCCGGGCAGCTCTTTCACACTCCATGGAACAAGGATTAGCACCAGTTTTTTTAACTTAAATCATACCCATCGATATGGAAGACCTTCAACTCATTCTCGCAACGCTGGCCGGCATTGGTCTGCTTCTGTTCATGGTCATACGAATGAAAGTGCAGGCCTTTATCGCACTGCTGATCACCAGCATGTTTGTAGGTCTGGCCGGAGGCATGCCGGCAGGTGATATCATTGACAGCATTGAAAAAGGGATGGGGGGCACGCTGGGCTTTGTAGCCACCGTCGTGGGCCTGGGAGCAATATTTGGACAGATTCTGGAACACTCAGGCGGGGCCGAAGCCCTGGCACAAAAGCTCCTCAAGCAATTCGGTACCGAACGCTCCTCGTGGGCACTGATGATCACCGGCTTTATTGTTGCAATACCCGTCTTTTTTGATGTGGGATTTATCATCCTTGTGCCACTGGTTTATACCTTGGCCCAGCGCACCGGCAAGTCCTTGCTCTATTACGGCATCCCCCTGCTCACCGGACTGGCCGTCACTCACAGCTTTATTCCGCCTACACCGGGGCCCATTGCCGTAGCCGACATTCTGGGCGCCGACCTGGGTTGGGTCATATTCTTCGGTTTTATCATCGGTATACCGGCTGCGATCATTGCCGGACCGGTCTTCGGTGCTTACATAGGTGAAAAAATTCATGTTACCATTCCCGACTATATTGACTGGGATGATGCCACTGCTTCTGAGGATGCTCCACCCGCCTGGTTGATCATTGGAATTATTGCGGTCCCACTCCTACTTATTCTTGGCAATACCTTAACTGAAGCCCTGCTGAAACAAGAGGTTATAACGGCAGGCTTTACCACTCAGCTCTTTACCTTCATCGGCCATCCCTTTGCCGCTCTTACCATCGCTACCGTGATGGCATTATACTGGCTGGGATCCCGACGCGGCACTACCGGAGAACAGCTTTCGGAGCTGAGTATGAAAGCGATGCAGCCGGCCGGTATTATCATACTCATCACAGGAGCAGGCGGCGTTTTCAAACAGGTTCTTATCGACAGCGGGGTAGGATCGCTGCTGGCCGACACTATGGCCAACATGGGGCTGCCGGTTATCATACTGGCCTACCTGATCGCTGTGGCAGTACGCATTACCCAAGGATCAGCTACCGTTTCGATGATCACCGCAGCGGGTATTGTAGCCCCAATTATCCAGGAGATAGCCATTTCACCTGCACAGGTGGCACTGGTGGTCCTGGCTATTGCTTCCGGGGCTACAATTTTATCCCACGTCAACGACAGCGGCTTCTGGCTGGTGAATCGTTACCTGGGCCTCACCGAAAAAGAAACACTGAAATCATGGACTTTGATGGAAACCATCATTTCGGTGGTCGGATTCGCCGGGGCGTTGTTGATAAGTTTTATTATTGGCTAATGACCAGATCCCCGTGTGGCAAACAGATCCCCGGGGTTTCCAAAACCCCGGGGATCTTAACCAAGGGATTTTTAATAACCGCCCCGGCCTCCGCGGTCGCCCCCACGTCCTTGCTGCTGATCGTTACGTCCGAAGAAATACTGGAAATTCAGCGAAAAGGAACGGGACGACCAGCTGTATTCACGGTGGGAGTAGAAATCCGTATTAGAGTTTCCGTCAGTGGTCACCGTATTATTAAAGTTCTGAGAGTCGAGTACATCCCGCACATTAAAAGAAAGTTTGGCTTTGCCATCCAGGATATCGTAGGCAATGCCGGTATCCATCATCGTCATGCCATTTCGGCTCCCCTGCGGCGTATTACTCGGCCCGCGATAATGCATTGAAGCTTGGTAGTTCAAACCGTTGATAATCTCCCAGCGGATACGCATGCGCGCCTGGAAATTTCGAGATTCGCTGGTAAACACCTGGCTTTCATAGGTCCCGTCCATATTGGATCGAAAAATATTGGCATTCCCCGTCAAGGTAAATGAATCGGCAATTTCCTGATCTGCCGAAAACTCGACGCCCCAGGCTTTTTCCGTTGCAAAATTAATCGGGAACCGATACTGCACCCCGTTGCGCTGATCCGAGATATCCTCGATGACATCGGTGCGATAGCGGTAATAGAAACTGGTCAGCAGCGAACCCGACTCCCAGTAGTGCAGATACCCCAGCTCATAGGAATTACTGAACTCGGGCGTCAGATTCGGATTGCCGGTCCACTGGCTGCGAGTGTCTTCAAAATCGATGAACGGCAGCAGCGAGCGCGACCAGGGGCGTCGCAGGCGCCGGCTGTAGCTAACCTGTATCGACTGTTGTTCATTGAAGGAGTAGTTCAGAAAAACGCTGGGAAACAAGTTCAGATAATATTGGGAGTTTACGTCTCCGGTGTTTTTGATCTCCGTGCGAATATTGGTGTTTTCCGCCCGCAAGCCGAGCTGTCCGGAGAACTTGCCCACTTCGGTTCCCAGTATCACGTAAGCGGCATTTACGTTCTCGGTGTAGAGAAAATTCTGGGTGAAAGCCGGCTCGGTTTGCCAGGTCCCGTTAACCAAGGTTGATGCGCTGTAATCAGTATCCATCCATTCCGCATCTGATCGCAGACCTGCTTCAAGCTTGCCGTCTTCGCCAAGCGGACGTTTGTATTCTGCGTTAAAGCGCAGGTCCTTCTCGTTCTCACTATCTTTGGAGCGCTGCTGCAATGGATCCCCGGAACCCTGTTGTACAACCTCCTGAATATTGGTGTTAGCATTCTCGCGGCTAATATCGAAACTGAAATCTGCTGTCAATTTGTGATCATCCCCGTTTATTTTGTTTTCATACTCCAGGTTAAAATCGAAATTTCGCTCTTTCTGGATCTCTTTGTTATCGCGGTTGGTCTGCTGGAGCACCGGACCGCTAAACGCACCCTGCGAGTAGCCCAGGTCGGTATAGCGGGTATCTTCATTGTTGGTTTCTTTCTCTAGGCTGATATAGCTGCTGGCCGTCAAAACTTCGTTCTCAGACAGATAAAAATCTGCGCCGAATCGCAGATCCCCGTCGATTTCGGACTCATGGGCATCAGTTCGCTCGCGATACATATAGGTGGTATCCGGACCGGAAAACCGCTGAAACGAACTTCCGGCTTCCGGCTCCGACCGGTAATCAAGTCCGGTATCGATGAACCAGTTAATGTTATCCACGCGATAGTTCAGGTTTACTGAACCCTCATATTCCTCGGGGTAGCCCGTTCCGGCGCTAACGCTACCGTTCACACCGAGCTCTTTATTTTTCTTCAGGATGATATTGATAATGCCGGCCGATCCTTCCGCAGCATATTTAGCCGAGGGATTGGTAATAATCTCAACTTCTTTAATCATATTGGCCGGGATACTCTGTAATGCATTCACGTCGCCGCTCACCAAGCTCGAGGGCTTGCCGTTGATGAGTACACGAACCGACTCATTCCCCCGCAGGCTGATATTCCCGTCAATGTCGGTAGAAATCGACGGTACGTTATTTAGCACGTTGATAGCCGAACCCCCGAGGCTGGTAATGTCCTGGCCAACATCAAATACGCGCTTGTCAAAACTCATTTCCATGTGCGAGCGCTCGCCGCGAACCACCACTTCTTCCATCCTCTCTGAGGTCGGCTGAAGCTGAATCTCACCCAACCGTTCGGTTTCATTGGCAGCCAGTTCAACCGGCTCGGTGTGGGGCTTAAATGACAAGAAGGTGACCTTCACGACATAACTGCCCGGCCCGGTATCAATGCGGAAGGTACCGGTTGAGTCGCTGGAAGCCCCGGTTACGACATTTGACTGGGTAGAATCATACAGGGCCACCGATGCATACGGCACCGGCTTTCCTTTTTGATCCACGATTTTGCCGGTAATAAAGCTCTCTTCTGATTGCGCCCAGAGTGTTGTTGCGCTCAAAAGAAGCAGTGCTAAAACTGTAACTGTTCGTTTCATCAACTTGGAAATTCATTGCTGTTCTCCTTGATTCAGGGACAACATAACAGACGAAATTATTTCAACGTTGAATGAAAGCTGAATCAAATTTGAAGATTTGCCCCAATTCCGCCGGTTATAACAATTCTTTACAATTCCTGCAGCTGAGGCCGTAATTAACTTTTCCAACAGCAACACTCTTTTTTGTATGTTGCTTCAAACCATTTAACACTGGAATTGACAATGCCCGCATCCGATTCAAACTATTATACTGCACTGCCCTTGATGCATGACTTTTTCGAGGTCTCCCATCCCGAAAATTTTCATGCCCTGCCCGGCGATTGGTATGTAGCCGTAACCGATATCGTCAATTCAACTGCCGCAATTGAAAACGGAGCCTACAAAACGGTGAATATCCTGGGGGCTGCTCCCATTGTTGGAATGTTAAATCATGCGGGGCAGGGGGCCATCCCATACGTCTTTGGCGGTGACGGGGCCGCTTTCTGTGTCCCCGAACAAATGGCAGGTGACGCCCGACGGGTGCTGGCCGAAAGCCGTAAAGTAGGAAAATCCGCTTTTGATATGGATTTACGCGCCGCACTGATTCCTGTCAGGCACCTTCGGGAAAACGGCTACGAACTCAACATCGCCCGTTATCGGGTCTCGGAGCATTATGAACAGGCTATCTTTTCAGGAGGCGGACTGAGTTTTGCTGACCGATTATTGAAAAGCGATCGGGCGGATGTAGAAACTTTTCGTATTTCCATGGCCGGGGACGCCAATTCGGTCGATTTTTCCGGACTGGAATGCCGCTGGCAGGAAATCCCCCAGCCTTCCAAGGGAGTAATCACCCTGCTGGTTCAGGCAAATCCCAATCATCCCCAGCCGGATCCGGTTTACCGCAATGTACTAAAAGAAATGCGCCGGATTTTCGGATTCGATCATGGAAGCAATCCAATCACCGCTTCGCAACTGCAGATGAATTTATCCTACTCAAAACTAGGGCCGGAAGCAGCCTTCCATAACGCTGAAAAGAGCTGGTTTAGCCGGCTTTCATATATGCTGAAAATGCAGGTACAAATTATAGTAGGCAAAATATTGATGGCTCTTGGCTACCAATCTTCGGTCACCGATTGGTCGCTTTATAAGTCTGATCTGGCCAACAACTGCGATTATCGAAAGTTTGATGATATGCTTCGGGTCGTCATCAGCTCGGATCGGGATCAGCGAGCCAATTTGATTAACTTTCTGGAGGCTCAGTTTAAAGAGGGGAACCTGGCCTATGGCTTACATACGAGCCAATCCGCCATGATCACCTGTATGGTCTTTCAATACCATCGCGAACACGTGCACTTTGTGGACGGAAGCGGCGGCGGATATGTAGCTGCCTCCAAAGGATTAAAAAAGCGGCTGTCTCAATTGAAGAATCAACAAATTGCAAATACATAGAAAACCCCGAAGCGCTGAAACACTCCGGGGTCGTAATGATCTGTCAATAACCTAGTTACGATCAGTTTGTTGGATAAACTGGGTTACGTCATTATGAAATTTCTGCAGTGAGGGCTCATGAATGTACATCATATGCCCGGCCTCATAATATTTCATCGAGACATTGCTTTCCAATTCTTGGGGAATACCCAGGTGATCCATGGTATATTCGGCCCCTAAAAATGGGGTCGCCAAATCATAGTAACCGTTCAATACCAGTACCTTCAGGTTGGGGTTTTTAGTCATCGCTTCGGCCAGATCCGGCGCCGTCGTCGGACTCGTGGGGAAGAAGTTGCCGTTTTGCTCCCAATTCCAGTCGAATTTTGGCAGGCTATATGCCGATACGTTGTACTGCTTGTCTTTACCGAAGTTGAGCTCATTGTGATAGTACTGAAAGAACATCTGGGTATAAGCCGGACCTATGGCCGTACTCTGCGGATCATAAAGTGCATTCTGGGCCAGGTTTTCCAGGCTGTAGCCGGTATAACGGGAATCAAGTCGGCCAACCGTTTGTCCTTCACTACGCATCAGCTGCTTGGTAAATTCAGATTGCGTTACCCGCATATCAGCTTTATCGAGGTAATCTTTGCTGAGTCCGGTGTATTGCGAAAGCTTGTTGATAATGCGATTACGCTCGGCAGTAGAAATTTCATCCCCCTTCATCAGGGCATTGGCATAATCGGTTTGCGCGAACGTTCTCACTTCCTGGACAAAAGCTTTCAGATTTTCGGGCTTGTTTTCCAACTGATCGTGATATCTTGCCACAGCGGCATAGGTAGGCAAATAAACGACGTAAGGCAGACTGTCGCCATGACCAAAGGCGATGGTGCGCAGATCCAATACCGTAGATACCAGGACTACACCATTCAGCGCAATACCTTCACTATTTTGCAGGTAGTTGGCCACTCCTGCCGACCGCGTGGTACCATAACTTTCCCCTAACAGATACTTTGGAGAATTCCAGCGATTATTTTCGCTGATATAGGTGCGGATAAAATTGCCTACCGAACTGATGTCTTTGTCTACGCCCCAGAAGTCGGAGTTCTTGGCTTTGCCTACCGCGCGACTCACTCCCGTACCTACCGGATCCACCATCACGATATCGGTGGCATTCAGCAGGGAGTATTGGTTATCAGTCAGCCGGTACGGGGCCGGAGGTGTTGTTCCAGGATCTTCTACAACTACCCGGCGCGGGCCCATTACGCCCATGTGCAGCCAGATGGAAGAAGAGCCCGGCCCGCCGTTATAAGAAAAGGTTACGGGACGCTTCGACAGATCCTTGACGCCATCCTTGCTGTAAGCCGTATATCCGAAACTGGCAATCGGCTCTCCCTGATCATTGTGCAGGATCATTATCCCCGCCGTAGCGGTATACTTAATTTGTTCACCCTCAATGGTAACCGAGTGATGCGTCACCGACTTTTCGGCTTTAGGGACGGGAGTTTGTGCCGAATCGGCTTTGGACTGTGCTAGGGTGGGAGAGGATAACAGCTGCAGTACCAGCAGCATTACCATCCCAAACATGGCTTTTCTCATAACAGGAACCTCATTTTTTAGTGATTGAAATCTGTAGAAAAGGTATGAAATTCTGGCTACATCAAAAGAGCATTAACGTACTTTTACGTACCTTGGAAATTGGTTCTCGCAGTTTGTTACTCCCCCACGTACTCTGCAGGTACGGTTGAGGTCAGCCAAATTCCGGCCTCACTTTCGGATTGATAAAATAGGTAACCTGCCTTATGCATTTTCCCGGCGTAGACGGTTAGTACAACCGGGCTACCGTGACGTGATCCCACTTTCCGGGCATCCGATTCTTGAGCGGACAGATGCACAAAATTACGATTGGCTGAATGAATGCCTTCCCGCATGATAGAAGCCACATTCCGGTCAGCGGTGCCATGGTACAGATGCTCCGGCGGCTCTCTTGCCTCCAGCTGCAAATTCACATCAATGGAATGTCCGTAACCGGCCCGTATATAGTCACCGTTTTCACTCAGAATAAATCGCTGCTTACCCTCTTTCTGAAGCACCTTATGAAGTAGTGACTTGTTTAACGATTTTCCATGGTTTTGCGCTTTCCGTATCAGATCATCGATCTCAGCCCACCCGTTATCATCAAGTTCCAGGTTTATAGACTCAGGATGGTGCCGCAACACGTAACTCAGAAATTTACTGATGGATTTCAAATCAGGTTCAGTAGCCATCGCATCCCCAAAAACCTATTTGTACCAATTACGTTGCTTTAATAAAACTATTCTTCGATTTCGAAAGTAATTTCAAAACGCGCCCCATCCTGTGATGAGATTTCAAGGTCTCCGTCCAGCTGCATAATCAGGGTTTCAATAAGCGTCATTCCCAGCGACGACTGCTCCTCCATAGAAAAACCATCCGGCAAGCCCCGGCCATTATCGGCTACCGACAATGCAATTGTGTGATCGTGTCGTTGCAGGGTAATATCAATCTGTCCTTTATCCCTGTTTGTAAACGCATGTTTATAACTGTTGGTGATCAGCTCATTGAGTAAAAGGCCGCATGGCACCGCCTGACTCACTTTCAGATGAATAGACTCCATATTTTTGTTCACCCTGATCTCTTTTTGGGTATCGCTCATCGAATCGATGATCTTTTTTACCAAATCATCAATGTATTTATCCAGGGCGATTTCGGAGAAGGAATCCGAGCTGTACAGCTGCTCATGGACCATAGCAATAGAGTGGATACGTGACTGACTTTCTGAAAGCTTGTCCAATAGTTGCTCATCTTCGGTATTAAAAGCCTGCATTTCCAGCAAGCCGGAAATAATCGCCAGGTTATTTTTGACCCGGTGATGCACTTCGGCAAGCAGCGTTTCTTTCTCTTTCAGGGATTTACGAATCGTATCCTCGTATTCTTTATGCACCGAATTGTCACGTACATAGGCAATCAACCGCTTTTCTCCACCAACCTGATACAACTTGGTATGGATTTCAGTCGGCAACAACGTACCATCTTTCTTTCGATACATACGCTCCCAGGCCTCATCCCCGGTAGTCACGCTGGCATCAATATCTGAAACGGTGCCTTGGTACTCGTCCGGACGCAGCTCCCGTGTATTCATTCCGATCAGCTCTTCCCGGCTGTAACCAAACATTTCGCAGGCGCGCTTGTTGCAGTTTTTGATAATGCCGTCCAGGTCCACTTCGAAGATAGCATCAAAGGAAAGCTCAGCAAATGCGCGATAACGCTTTTCGTTTTCCTCCAGTTTCTGCTCGGCCCTTTTTCGCTGGGTAATATCCCGATTAATCCCCACCCAATATTCGTAATTCTTTTCAGGACTGGGAAAAGGCGACATATCCAGCTCTACCCAGTATGGAGTTCCATCTTTTTTGTAGTTAATAAATTCAACCCGTAGCGACTCATGATTCTTTACCTTTTGCTCGATCTGGTTGAGTACTCTTTGAGATGTTTGAGGACCATGCAGGAAAGTGGGTTTACGTCCAATCGCATAACCGGAACTGTAGCCGGTAAACTCTTCAAACGCTTTATTTACATAGATGATCTTCGAATTCAGCGGATCCGAAACGGGAGCTTTGGTCAGCACAACCATGTCGTTAATATTACTGATCGCCATCTCCTGCAGCTTCATGGTCTCGTGCTGCTCTTTCAGCTGCTGATTCACTGAACTCAGTTTGGAGGTGCGTTCCCCGATTCTTTTCTCGAGAGTTTTATTAAGCTCACGAAGTTGCTGTTCGGCCTGTTTTTGCTCGGTGATTTCTATTGACGAACCCACTATCGTTTTTAGGTCATCTTCCTCATTTTTGACCAGCTTTACCTCGTCCCGAAGCCATAAATAATGGCCGTCGGCATGGTGAAACCGGAATTCAATAACTTTCCCGCCCTCCTCAGGAATGGTTTTATACGTTTGCAATACCCGGTCCCGATCCTCTTCGTGGATACGCTGCACCCACAGCGTATCATTTTCTTTGAATTTTTCAGCCCTAAATCCCAAAATGTCTTCCACGTTGGGACTCATATACCGAACCGGGAAGCCCGCTTCGATGTCACAGTGATAAAAGATAATTGAGCTTTGTTTTAGCAGCTCTTCTATCGGAAAATCGATGGTGGTACCCGGGCTCTGTTTTGACATATCCTCATTATTTTAGAATGTGCTCATTGCCGTCTGAACATCCGGTGTGCATTTATTAAAAAAGGGTTAAAATACTGCTATTAAAATAAGGAGTATTTTTATACGCGTTTCAAACCTTTTTAGCTGCTTCGTTCATTCTTAAATAAAAAGGATTCATTAACTTCAAATGGTCCATTCCTTTGTTCTTTAAGAAAATATCTATACCATGATTTTCCTAGTGATGAGAATTCTTCCCGCATAACTTATGGTACGAATTAATACATGGTCCGGGCCGCGTAACATATCAACGGCATTAATGTATTCTTTTGCCCAGCGTTCCGACACGCGGGTTGTCGATGAACCCTTTTACGCTCATTATCTGCTGCAAAGCGGGGCGGAGCATCCCGGTCGCGCCGAGGTACTCGAAAGTCAACCCCGCGATGCTTCCGTAGTCATCGAAAACCTTTTACGAATTTCGACCGGCAAGTCGGTGCTATACCTTAAGAATATGGCTCATCACATGGTGGCAATGGGGGAAACCCTCAAGACGCTGCTCGATGAGTTTCAGCATGTCTTTCTGATTCGGGACCCTGCCGAAATGCTGCCTTCTCTTGCAAAGCGGCTGCCAAACCCAACGCTCCGCGATACGGCCTATCGCCGGCAGTTCGAACTTTTCGAAATGGTTAAGGCCAGCAATGGGCCGCTGAATGTTATCGATTCTGCCGAATTACTAAAGGATCCCGAAACTGTATTGCAAACACTGTGCTCGCGGCTGCAGATTCCTTTTTACCCTGAGATGCTCTCCTGGGAGGCCGGTCCCATTCCGGAGGACGGTATCTGGGCCAAACACTGGTATCATAACGTACACCAATCCACCGGCTTCAAACCGTACCGGCCCAGGAAAAGAGCGTTGCCCGAACATCTAATCCCGCTCTATGAAGCCTGTAAGTCTTTTTATCAACAAATGTTTGTACACGCAATTAAAGTGAACGCTTAATCCAATTATGTATGGCTGATAATAAACCCGAAATCCCGGATCCTCGAAATAAAGATATCAAGGTATGGATCGACGGGCAGCTCTATGATCGCCGGGAGGCCAAAGTGTCGGTTTTCGACAGCCTGGTCCAGGGCGGGGATGGCGTCTGGGAAGGACTGCGCGTATACGACGGAAAAATATTTGCACTTGAGGAGCACCTTCAACGCCTCCAAAATTCGGCCCGTGCCATGGCTTTTGAGCGAGTGCCCAGCAACGAAGAGATCAAAAAGGCCCTATTCGCAACGCTGGAGGCCAACGGTATGCGTGACGATACCCACATCAGACTCACGCTCTCACGGGGAAAAAAAGTAACCTCTTATATGGATCCGCGGGTCAACCAATACGGACCCACCTTAATCGTGCTGGCTGAATGGAAACCGCCGATTCATAGAAACCGGCAGGGATTACAACTCATTACTGCATCAGTACGCCGTAATACGCCGCAGTGCCTGGATTCTAAAATCCACCATAACAACCTGATCAACAATATTCTAGCCAAAATCGAAGCCAACGCCGCAGATGCCGACGGAGCGGTGATGCTGGATATCGACGGTTTCGTTTCGGAAGTCAATGCCACCAATATCTTTTTCGTTCATGATGGGGAAGTTCGAACTCCTTATGCCGACAGCTGCCTCCCGGGCATTACGCGGCAGATCGTCATTGATTTGTGCAATGAAAACAGTATTCCAATCACCGAAAAGCGCATAAGTATGGCTGAAATGTATTCGGCCGATGAATGTTTTACGACCGGAACCATGGGCGAACTGGTGCCAGCTATTGAAATTGACGGACGCATCATAGGCTCCGGCAAAAAAGGTCCCATTACTGAGCAACTACAACAGCTGCACTGGAAACGTGCTCAAACCACCGGCGAACCGCTCCCTTTTTAACCTATCCATCATGGCTTCGGCACCCTCCATATCATTCCAACAGGTTCATTTCGCATACGGTACCGAAACCGTACTGACCGACTTCTCCTTTTTAGCGGAACCGGGCCAACATACTGTAATCAAAGGAGAGTCCGGATCAGGGAAGAGTACCATTTTAAAACTCATTTTAGGATTCCTAAATCCCAATTCCGGCAGCATCACGGTAGGCCGCAGCAAACCGGGAAAAAGTATCCGAAAACAAACCGCCTGGCTGCCGCCCGGGCTGAACATCGGCGAAGGCACTGTTCGGGAAGTGATAGAGAAGCCTTTTCGATTTAGCGCAAATGAAAACCAACTGCCCGGTGAAGGACTTATTGAGGATACCTTCAGAACCCTGGGCCTGAGCTCTAAACTCATCAATAAAAATCTCCAAGACCTGTCGACGGGCCAACGGCAACGGGTGGGTATTGCCTTATCTTATTTGCTGAATAAACCTGTATTGCTGCTTGATGAACCCACTTCTTCCCTGGACGAGGAATCAAAAAACAAAGTCAACCAATTATTGCTTGCACAAACAAATAAAACTATTCTCTCCACCTCCCATGATCCCGCATGGATTAATAAGGCTGATAACGTTATAACCCTGGATTGATATGGAAATCATTAACCTTACTTGGTGGCAGCTGGGACTGGGATTCGTAATCATGCTGATTCCGGGCTGGATCCTATGGAAATACCGAACCGGACTAAACCGAAAGCTGCTCACGGCTTCGGTCCGCATGGTCTTGCAGCTGTTGTTTGTGGGATACTACCTGGAATACCTATTCCAGTATGACAATCCCTGGATTAACGCCGCATGGATTTTCATCATGGTAATTGTGGCCGATTTCGCGACCGTTGACCGCAGTGACCTCAGGCAATCACCAAAGGTACTCATCCCGATTTTCGGGGCCACGCTGCTGGGCATTGTAGTGATCGACCTTTTCTTCCTGGAAGCGGTCATCCAGCTTCCCAAACTGCTGGCCGCCCAGTATACCATTCCCATTACCGGCATGGTGCTCGGCAACTGCCTGCGCAGTAATGTAATCGGGATCAATGCCTTTTACTATAGTCTGAGCGAGCACAAGGAGCGCTACCAGTTTTTCCTCTCCTGCGGAGCCACCCGAAACGAAGCACTTCAGCCGTTTATCAGCGAAGCCCTGCAGAAATCAGCAAACCCAACCCTGGCTTCAATGGCTACGATCGGACTGGTGTCGCTGCCGGGAATGATGACGGGACAAATCTTGAGCGGCAGTTCCCCGCTCATCGCCATCAAATACCAGATTATGATAATGGTCGCCATATTTTCAGGCACGATTCTCTCAGTTTTCCTGGGTATTCTCTTTACTAACCGATGGGTATTCGAAGAAACCGACATGCTGGATGAGAGTATCCTAAAAAGATAAAGCAAAAGCCGGCATAAAGGTTTGATTTTAATACCGTTAAACCCTTACTATTAAAAAAGAGGGAGATTTAACATAACATCTTACCATTATGAAAAAACTAACGATCTCGACCCTCATCTTGGCCATTGCCACTCTCGTCGGCTTCACCGGTTGTTCCACCAGTCAAAAGACTGCGCAGTCATCTGACCAATCCGTGGCAGCCAATACAGGGTCTGACTACTGGACGCTGGAAGATTACCTGCGGCGTATTAACGGTGTGCAAGTACGCGGCAGCGGGAATAACACCTATTTATCAATACGCGGCCCCAATTCTATCGGGAATCCCGATGCTCAACCGCTGTTTATTGTTAACGGCCAAAAGGTTGGCCGGGATTACTCTTTCGTAAACGGCCTATTTTCACCCGGTCAAATTAAATCGGTACGGGTTTTGCCGGCATCCCAAACCAGTATGTACGGCATGGAGGGCAATTATGGAATTATTCTGATCCAGACTAAAGCCAAAGCCCATGTAGTCTCAAACCGGCAAAAGGATAATGCCTAGTGCTTATACTTACTTTTAAAACCCGAAATACTTTATCTGCTGATTAGCCTACCGAAATCACCGGGTAGAGCTTAATAAACTTCCAAAATTTATCCCGGTGGACGGAACAGGTCGGCACATTCAATAAACTGGTCCGCATTTCCCATCAGCACAAGTCGGTCGTCGACCTCCAACCTAAAATCGCCGGCCGGGTTTCCGATTGCCTGCCCCTCCCGCTTTATGGCTAAAACTGTAATTCCATAGTTCTTTCGCAGCTTAAGGTCAGCAAGGGTTTTTCCGGCCGCCGGTGAATCCGCACGAACGGCCACGGCCCGGGTGTGCAGCCCCTCCTCATCCAGTCCTTGCAATACCAAAAGGTGCGCCTCCTGTATGCTGCCACGCATGATTTCAAAATCATGGTTGCGTATTTTCTGTATATACCTGCTAATCTCCTCGTCCGGAATTCTGTAGCTGTCCAGAACGTGCGAAAACAGACGTACCGTAGATTCCATCTCTTCCGGAACTACGATATCGGCCCCCAGGGTTTGCAGACGATCGATATCACTCAGGTAGCGGGTCCGGACGATAATTTCCAGCGTTGGGCTCAGGTGTCGCGCTTGCTGCACAATGCGCGGACTGCCTACCGGATCATTAGTGGCAATGACACAAAGTTTGGCCCGCTCAATCCCGGCTTCGGAAAGTATATATTGCTGGGAAGCATCACCGAAGATTACCGGAATTTCATGATCCCGCATTTCTTTAACCGAATCGGGATTCATCTCTATAACAACAAATGGGATATCACTATCACGCAGCGCCTGAACCAGATGGCGACCTGCCGGACCATAACCTATGATAATGACATGATCCTCCGGCTTCGAACTTTGCTGCATCTGATCAGATGGTTTCTTTTCTTTACTCATTCCCCTCCAAACGGCCAGGCGTTGGCCCAAGGTTTTACCGCCATCCATTAACCAGGGAGTGATTACCATAAGCAGTACTGAAACTGCGATGAATATCTGGGAACCGGCCTCCCCCATTCCCGCGGGCGACAAGCCGGCCAGGCGTCCCGAACGTTCAAGTACAAAGCTGAATTCTCCGATCTGGGCCAGTCCCAGTCCTGCCGCAGCTGCTATTCTGACCGGATATCCCAGCGTCAACAAACTGCCTGTACTGATGGAAAATTTTAGGAATATAACTATGATGGCTGTCCCGGCGATGAGCAGCGGATATTCCATCACATAGGATAAATCCAACAGCATGCCCACCGATACAAAAAACACCGCATTAAAAAGGGTTCGCAACGGTAAAATTTCGCTGATCGCCTGCTCGCTATAATGACTTTCACTCACTACCAAGCCTGCCAAAAATGCGCCCAGCGCTAGGCTAACCCCTACCAGATTGGTAATAGCGGCCGTGCCAAAACAAAGAGCCACTACCGTCAGCAAAAAGAGTTCCTGCCTGCGTGTCTGGGCAATCTTTTCCAGAATCCACGGTACAATCCGCTGCGAAAGCAATAGCACCAGGACAATAATAAGCACAGCCTCACCCAGGATTAATCCTATATCTGCCACCGACTGTGATTGTCCGGCTAAAATAGGGACCAGCAGAACCATCAAGACAATCGCCAGATCCTGGAAGATGAGTACAGCAAGCGAAAGCTGTCCGGCGGGCGTATCGGTTTCGCCGCGCTCGCTCAGTAATCCCAAAATAATGGCTGTGCTGCTAAGCGCCACCAGGCAACCGGTGTAAATACCAACCGGCCAGCCAACACCCAATCCCCATAGGATCACTGCGACCAAGCCGGTGGTGATCAAAACCTGAAGGCCGCCGCCCATCAAAATTGCCTTTTTAATGCGCCTGAGTTTGTCGAGGCTGAACTCAATCCCGATAGAAAACAGCAGCAAAATTATGCCGATTTCAGCCAGGATGTCTACGAGCTCTTGGTCTTGGATCAATCCCAAAGCATTGGGCCCGATAACCACACCGGCAATAAGAAAACCGACGATCGGTACAATTTTAAGGCGATAGCACAGATAAGCGATCACCACGCTGACCACAAAAAGAGCTACCAGTTCCGACAAGAAAGGAAGCGTTACGGCGAAGATCATAGGCGAAGGTTGTTTTTGGGATGGTCCTCTCACTCAATAAGATACACGAACGGCAGCTTATTTGCTTTCAACCTTAGGATAGATATAATACAGCTTCAGTTTTGCTTCAAATTCACTGTTTATGTTACGTGCATGAAACTGTTAATCATCGAAGACAACGAAGATCTCCTGCAGAACATCCGCACCTATCTCAAGCGGGAGGGCTATATCTGCGAGTATGCCAAGAACTATGATCAGGCTTTCGACAAGGTGATGTCGTATACTTATGATGTGGTGCTGATCGATATTATGATTCCCGGCGGCTCAGGCCTGCAGGTATTGCGGGAACTTAAATCTGTAAATCCACAAACGGGCACCATCATTATCTCCGCAAAAAATTCGCTCGACGACAAAGTAGAGGGCCTTGAGCTGGGCGCCGACGATTATATTACCAAACCGTTTCAGCTGCCGGAACTGCATGCCCGTATCAAAGCGGTAAACCGTCGCCAGCAACGTGACGGCGAAGAAGTGCTGACCGTCAACGAAATTGCCATCAATACTTCGACTATGGAAGTCACAGTGGAGGATACCTCGGTAGATCTGACGCCCAAAGAATATGATCTGCTCCTTTATTTTGCATCTAATAAAAACCATGTGCTCTCCAAACAAACGATCGCTGAGCACCTTTGGGGCGATTATGTGGATCACCTGAAGAACCTGGATTTTGTCTATCAGCATATCAAAAATCTGCGAAAGAAACTGGAAGAGGCCGGAGCCCAAAATTATATTGAGAGTGTCTACGGCATCGGGTATAAGTTTAAAGTGAATAAGTAATTATGAAGCTGATCTCCAAATTTGTCCTCATCTACCTGGCGGTGACCGTCATTGTGCTGGGTATTGGCGGATATGTATCATACTTCATCATCAAAGATGAGCTGGATACCGAGCTCAAATGGCGCTTCCTAGACCGTATTGAGCGGGTCACCTACCTGCTGGAGCACGGCAAGGATTTCAACGGCAAAGTGGGCGATCGCGAAGACCGCAATCTCACTGTAAGCCAGCTATCCGAGACCGTGGAGCCCGACGTGCAGATCCGGGATACCCTCGTTTGGAACGAGCGCCTGCAGCAGATGGAACCCAACCTTAAGATGGATGCGTATCGAACGGTGAATGGCCACTCCTATCATATTACCACCTATGGGGCCCTGGTAGAAACCGATGACATTACCGAAGCAGTCACCAAAATTCTGCTGTGGATTCTGGGCATGCAGATCATCGGGGGCATCGGGGTCGGCTTTATTGTCTCCAACCGCCTGTTTAAACCCTTCCGAAAAACACTGGAACGCATCAAGCAGTTCAACCTGCAGGAGAAAAAGCCCATCCCGGCCGAAGAAACCAACGTTAAAGAGTTTGACGATCTGAACCATTTTGTAGAAGTGATGACACGCAAGGCCGTAAACGATTATCAAAATCTGAAAGAATTTGCCGAAAATGCGTCCCACGAACTGCAAACCCCGCTTTCGATCGCTAAAGGCAAACTGGAACTACTCACCGAGACCGACCTTTCGCCCGAGCAGTACCAGTATGTGGAGGCCAGCCAGCGATCCATCAAGAAGCTCTCGCGACTCAGTGAATCCCTGGCGCTGCTGACCAAGATTGAAAATCACGAATTTACCAGTACTGATGACGTCAACCTGACGAAAATCATCCGGGAAAGCACGACTTCCTTTGAAGAGTTCATCAAGCTAAACGGCTTGGATGTTACAACAAATCTCGAAGATAACGTGCTCATCCATATGCATCCGGTACTGGCCGATATCTTGTGGACCAACCTGTTTCAGAATGCCATCAAACATAACATCGAGGACGGGAAAATTGAGATTATGCTTACCGGCGACCGGCTGAAGATTGCCAATACCGGAAAGGCGCCCGACAAGGATACCGATGAGCTTTTCGAACGTTTCAAAAAAGCGGAACACAGCCCCGATTCGATCGGCCTGGGTCTATCGATCATCAAACGGATTGTCGATCAAAACAACTATTGTATTGAGTATAATTACAGCGAAGGCTGGCATACCATTGAAATTATGCTGAGCTGAGCGCCGGGATTATCTCCGAAGATAATTACCATTCAAAAAAGAGCGGCAGAGTTGGTATCTTCGGGTAAAGCAAAGAATCAATTCTATTTTATGGGTGCTGTGGTAGAATCCTACAAACTGGGCGATATTTCCGTAGAAATCACCGAAACGGATAATCCCCAAAAACTTAAAGTGACCTGCAACGACGGGAATTACCGCTCGGAATTTACGGTGCGCGAATACGAGTACAAAAATTATAAGCGCCACATGAATCAGCGCATCAAAACCGCCTATAACGAGCAGTACGAGGACGAAGAATAACAAAATTTATTTTTTGTCCATCCTTCTCTACCTTGTTGCCTTATAAAGAATTAGGGAGTTTAGCTAAAAAAAAAGGGGGTAGGGATGAAGAAAGCTATAATCAGCATTTTAGTTGTTATAGGTGTAGTTGTAGGCGGAGGATTAATCATTTTGTATACCGCTTATCCGGATGTTGGACCGGCACCAAACATTTCTGTTGAAGGAACATCCCAACAAATTGAGCGGGGCCGTTACCTGGCCGAGCATGTGGCCGTTTGTATTGATTGCCATTCCACCCGTAACTGGGATAAGTTTTCAGGCCCCATCCAACCGGGTACCTACGGAAGGGGAGGCGATGAATTTAATGAAGACATGGGTATGCCCGGCGTATTCTATGCTAAAAATATTACGCCCTTCAACCTAAGTGACTGGACCGACGGAGAAGTTTATCGCACAATTACTACGGGCGTAACCCGGCAGGGGCGTCCGATGTTTCCCGTGATGCCTTACCCGGCCTACAGCAAAATGGATAGCTCTGATGTAAAAGCGATTGTTGCCTACCTGCGCACCTTAAAACCCATTAAATATGAAGCCCCGAAGTCGCATGTCAATTTTCCGATGAATCTCATTATGCGAACGATCCCCGAACCCGCCGATCCGATGGATCGGCCTCCGGCTGAGGATAGTGTTGCCTACGGGCGGTATTTGACCACCATTGCCGGATGCGCCGAATGCCACACGCCACAGGAACAAGGCGCCGACATCGAGGGGATGTACCTGGCGGGAGGTTTTGAATACCTTATGCCCTTTGGCACTGTTCGTTCAGCCAATATTACTCCCGACCCCAAAACAGGTATCGGAAACTGGAGCAAACAGAAATTCATAAATCGTTTCAAGCAATATGACGTACCGGTAGATTCTCTAAAAAATGTAGAAAAAGGCGAATTTAATACCATTATGCCCTGGAAGATGTATGCGGGTATGAAAAGCGAAGATCTTGAGGCCATTTATTTCTATCTGCAAACGGTGAAACCGGTCGAGCATCAGATCACTAAATTCACCGCAAACACCAGTGATAATTAACCCATTACGGTAAAATTTGCTTCATGACATTGTGCAAAGATAATCCTATCATTAGCCGCATTCTCAAATAAAGTTAGCTGATGAAATCCCGGATTAACGCACTCGAAAAACAGTCCCGAAAACTTGAGCTCTCCCCCGAAGACCGCACAAAACTTTTTCAGCAGGTCCGGGAATACGGAGAGGATTTTTTATCCCAACTGCCCGACCTTCCGGCCTACGTATCGTCGCAAGAGAAAGGCGCAGGCGTCTATAACCTTCCATTCCGGGATTCTTCGCGTCCGCTGAATGAACTGCTCGATCTGCTCAAGTCTGAAGTAGACACGCCGGGCCTCAATCCCGCTTCGGGCAAACATGCCGGCTACATTCCCGGCGGTGGTCTCTATCCCTCGGCGCTGGCGGACTACCTGGCGGCAGTGACCAACCGCTACACCGGCATATTCTTCTCTTCACCGGGAGCAGTCCGTATTGAAAACATGTGCATACACTGGCTTTGCGAGCTCATGGGCTATGGGGAGAATTCAACGGGAAATCTCACCTCCGGCGGCTCGATGGCCAACCTGATAGGTCTGGTAACCGCCCGGGATGACTCCGGGATCAAGGCGGAGGATTTTCATCGCGCTGTTATTTACACCACCCACCAGGTACATCACTGCGTCATTAAAGCAATTAAATTTGCCGGGCTGTATGAGGCTACCCTTCGTACCATTCCCATGGACGATCACTTCCGCATGAAAACGGAGGCGCTGAAGCAGCAAATCGAATCCGATAAAGCGGAAGGACTGATCCCGCTGGTTATCTTTGCTTCTGCCGGCACGACCGATCTGGGGGAGGTCGATCCGTTGGATGATATTGCCAATATCGCCGAAGAGCACAACCTGTGGTTTCATGTGGATGCGGCTTACGGCGGCTTCTTCATGTTAACGGAACACGGCCGGGAAGTGATGGCCGGTATCGAACGATCGGATTCCGTCACCATAGATCCGCACAAGGGCATGTTTTTACCCTACGGATCCGGCGCCGTACTCGTAAAGGAGGGAGAGAAGTTGTTCGACTCCCAACATATGACCGCCAACTACCTGCAGGACACCCTCAAAGCAACCGATGAACCTTCCCCGGCTGATCTTTCGCCGGAACTATCCAAGCCCTTTCGGGGATTGCGGATGTGGCTGCCGCTGCAGCTTTTTGGTGTTGAACCCTTCCGCGCCGCCCTCGATGAAAAGCTCCTGCTCACTCATTATTTCTATGATCAAATTAAGCAGATAGAGGGTATGGAAGTGGGACCGGAACCGGAGTTGTCTATCGCCTTTTTCCGGTTTGTCCCCGAGCACGGAGACCCGGACGACTTTAACAAAGAGCTGGTAAATGCCATCCATGAAGACGGCAGGGTATTTCTCTCCTCAACGCACATTGAGGGTACCGTTTATCTCAGGCTGGCCCTCCTGCATTTCCGTACCCACAAAGAGGAAGTCGACCTGATTCTTTCGGTACTTCGAGAGAAGATTGATGAGGTGAAAAGCAGGTAAGCACTTTTTGCGTAGAAAGATCAGTCTGCCAGAAGAAAGCAATCTCGTACGGCATCAATCCTGCAAACTTGCCGCCTGCAGGTTGTCAGAAGCTTTGTTCAAACCAATACGCTCCACAAGGCGGGTAAAGCGGGCATCCTCCTTAATTTCATCCCAAAGCGGATTAGAAGGAATAAACAGCAGGGCACCAATGCGATCTTCGACGGCTCGCTCCAGATGGAAAAACACTTCATCATATTTTTTAAGCCCCAGGTAAATAAGCGCGATATCTACCGGTGTGGCCGTATATTCATCTTCAGTATGTCCCATCTGCAATACTTCCAGAAAGTGCTCCGCCACTTCGGTCATTCCCTTGCGTGCGGCCACGTATACCAACTGTGGAATATTCTTCTGCTCCTGCGAAACCAGGTTTTGGTAGATCTCAAACACCTCATGCGCTGCCTCATAATCACCTTCCACAACGTGAATCCAGCCCTTACCGTCGATGGCCGGAAGAAAATTGGCATCGAGCTCAAGAGTGTAATCGAACTGCTCCAGCGCATCGGCATACTGCCTGTCGTAATAATAGGCCCGTCCAAGTTCGGAATTGTAAATCAGGCTTGAGGGATCCAGCGTGAGGGCGCGCTCCATCCAGGGCAAGGCTTGTTCGTTTTTTCCAAGCACGCTTAAAAACAGGAAATAGGCATAACAGACCAGCGCATTGTCCTTATCGATATCAAACGCTTGATCAAATAGGCGCTGAGCCTCTTTGAATTCATAATAGAAAAGTGCTTGTATCAATGCATCCGCAGCATAAACGCTTGCAGAGAACCGATCCAGCTCCAGAGCCTCTTCAATATTGCGCTCGGCTTTGCGAAAAGCCAGGCGCGGCGACATCTGTCCCGTTATTCCAAGGTAAATGTAGCTGAATCCCAGCTGAACATAAGGCGGCAAAAATTGTGGATCGGCTTCAATGGCCTCTTTATAACTTTTGACAGCCTTCCTGATGGACGAGGAGGTCCATTTGTTCCACTGAAATTTTCCCTCCATAAACCGCTCATAGGCCTGCTCTCCATTTTGCGGATATAGCGAGCCGTCAATGTCAGGCAGATGCTTGGCCAGTTTACTGCGGCACTTGCCGATAATATTTCGGCACAGTACGTCCTGAATTTCAAAAATATCTTTAAGGTGCCGCTCGTAGGTCTCCGACCACAGATGAAAGCCGTCGCCGGTCTCGATCAGCTGGGCGGTCACGCGAATTTTATCCTTGTTTTTACGGACGCTGCCCTCCAGTATATGGGAAACCGAAAGCTTCTCCCCGATGGACCGGATATCTTCATTCTTGCCTTTATAAGCAAAGGCGGAGGTCCGGGAAGTCACGTCCAGCCCTTTCATTTTTGTGAGGCCATTTATCAGCTCTTCCGTAAGTCCGTCCCCAAAAAAGTCGAAGCCCAGTTCATCACTCATATTCACAAAGGGGAGCACTGCAATACGATTATTCTGTCGACCGGTTTTCGCTTTAATATCCTTGGATTCCGGAACCTTAAGTCCGTCATTGCTGATTGCATAGATGCTAATCGGCTCATGTACATTCTTGAGCTCGAAGGTATCCACGTAAGCGGTCTGTACTTCGGGATGGTTTTTAATCTCAGCCCGTATTTTTTCAGAGATCAGGATGCCGCCGGCCACGGCCAGTCCCTCCAGGCGGGAGGCAATATTTACCGCGTCTCCAAACACGCCATCTTCACGAAAGGCGACATCGCCCATATGGATGCCGATCCGAAGTGGCAGTTTTGGCTGCTGCAGCTCTTTTTGAATCTCTATCGCACACTGTACAGCATGCAGGGCACTATTAAAAATGGTAATTGCGCCGTCCCCGTAGTAATGTAAAGTTCTCCCCTCGAACTCGGTGGCTCTTTGTTCAAGCACCTGGCGATGCCTGTCTCTCTGCTTGTTGGCATTGGTTTCGTCCTCTTGCATCATCGCCGTATATCCAACAATGTCGGTAAACATCACGGCTGCAAGCTGACGAGTATTTTGGGGACTCATAATAGCCGTATTAAAATTGCGGCAGGCATTTCTCAGGGAGAATTCAGCCCACCCCTGCACTTCCATCTGCGAGAAGTATAAAGATACTTAAAGGTTTAGAAAAATGTCGGTTAGAGTGTATTAATCTAGCTACTCCAATTTGGGTAACGAATCTTCAATAGAATTATGCGGTTAGCCAGTTTAAAATTGTATCCAACACCAATCCTTTGCGATTTGCCGGGATACCATCCTGTCCGAGCTCAGCGTCGTTCCTAAAAAGTGCCTGGCTCACCGAAGCGGAGAGAGACGGATAGTAGCAGAGCGAAAATATATTTAGCAATAAATCCCGGGCCTTGACCGAAGCGATCTGATAATTATCGGCAGCCTCCTGAAGCTCCTGTTCAAAACTGCCCAGATTCAAATCGAGCTGTTCCTCGAAAATGGGCTGTAACCACTCTTGCTTTCGGCTGCTTTCCGTAATTACAAAAGTCAGAACGTCCGGCTGATCGACTGCTTTTTGCAGGCAGCCCTCTACCAGCTGCTCAATTTTTTTGAATAATGGGATATCCCGGGTAAGGATTTCCTCCAGATCTCCAAAGATATCATCCAGCGACTGCTTGTAAAGGTGTTCAAAGAGTTCTTTCTTGGTATTAAAATAGTAGTGGATCATCGCCTTGGTTACCCCGATTTGGTCCGCAATCTTTTGCAGGCGGGCTCCTTCGTAACCATTACGCAAGAATTCGTTTTGGGCAGCATCCAAAATTTCACGGGCGGTATCGCTTTTGGCTTCCGGCATAGAACTAATCGGTTAGTTAATATTTATTTGGAATATAATTCGCTCAATTCAGACTCACAAACCTATTAACTGAATAATTAATGGCAAATTTAAGAATTTTTGCCGTTGGCAATTGTTTGCGGATTCCTTTTTTATAACTTGTTGGTATGAAAAGCTTTGTTTCCATATCACTATTGTTCGCCTTGTTTTGGTCACCGGTTCGGCAGGATACGACTAATACCCAAACGCCCGGTCGTCCTACGGTCACAATGATTTCTATTGAAGGCTCCATTGCTCCTCCAACCACCAACTATATCGAGCGTGGCATTGTCACTGCACAAAAACGGGGCGACGAATGTTTAATCATCCAGCTGGATACTCCGGGCGGGCTTCTGGAGTCCACAAAGAATATCGTTCAGCTGTTCCTGGATTCCACTACCCTGCCCATCGTGGTATATGTAGCCCCGGAGGGCGCCCGGGCAGCCAGTGCCGGTACCTATATTACGATGGCCGCCCATATTGCAGCCATGGCTCCAACGACCACCATCGGTGCCGCATCACCGGTACAGATGGGCGGCGGGCAGATCGACTCGGTGATGCAGAAGAAAATCTTCAATTACTCGGAAAGCTTTATTGAAAGCATCGCCAACCGTCGCGACCGCAACGCGGAATGGGCAAAATCGGCCGTCCGGGAGGGGAAAGCCGTTACGGCGGATTCCGCACTGGCGCTGGGAGTGATCAATCTTATCGCTTCCAGTCGCGAAGAATTGCTTAACTCTATTGATGGCCGGGTGGTCAACGAAACCGATACCCTGGATACCCAAAATGCAACCATCACAGAACTCCCTACCAATTTAGCCGAACGATTTCTTGGCTTTATTATGCGTCCCGAGGTTATGCTCATTCTAACTATGATCGCCATTTACGGTATCATCGGCGAGGTTACCAATCCCGGGGCGATTGTACCCGGGGTGGCCGGATTAATCGCACTCGTACTGGTGCTGTATGCTTCTGCCGCCATGCCGATTAATATCGCAGGCTTTGCCCTGATTGGACTGGCTATCGTGCTTTTTATCGCCGAAGCATTTACTCCCACTTTCGGGCTGTTGATTGCCGGCGGGGCCGTATCGTTCTTCCTGGGCGCGCTGATGCTCTTTCAGGATCTTCCGGAATCAATGACCCTTTCCTGGAAATGGCTGGTTCCCGCAACCATTATCACGGTACTCTTTTTTGTTTGGATTGTAACGGAGGGAATTCGGGCTCAATTTATGGGCGTACGAACGGGTAAAGAATCAATGGTGGGCAAAGAGGCCGAAGTTGTCGACACTATTAATAACGATGGCGGAAGAATTTTTGTAAACGGTGAATACTGGAATGCGGTTAGTAATACCGAGATCACTCAAGGCGAAAAATGCCGAATTGTAAGTTTGAAAGGACTGACCGCGACAGTAGAACCGCTTTCAAATTCATCGTGAAAAATTCATTAGGTTGTATAATCAAACTATTTAATAACCAACGAGGTCACTATGGAAACCAGCGATTCTTTTTTTAACCTGATTACCTGGGTGGTCACTATTGCCGTACTGGCCGCTATTCTGATTCCTCAAGTTTTCAAAATCCTGCGCGAATATGAGCGCGCTGTGGTATTTAGGCTCGGAAAGTTTCTTAAAACCAAAGGACCCGGCCTGATTTTCCTGATTCCCTTTATCGATAAGATTGAGCGCGTGGATCTCCGTGTGTTAACCATCAATGTAGATCGCCAAGAGGTTATCACTAAAGATAATGTCACAGTCCATGTTGATGCTATCACATTCTTTAGAGTGGTAGATGCAGAACAGGCTGTGATCCAGGTTGAGCGCTATATCGAGGCCACCTCGTGGCTGGCCCAAACCACGCTGCGAAGTATTGTGGGACAAGTTGAACTGGATGAACTGCTGGCCAACCGGGATAAGATCAATAAGAAAATTCAGGAAATTATTGACCGACAAACAGATCCGTGGGGCATCAAGGTCACGGCGGTAGAAGTGAAGGACGTGGTACTGCCGGAAAACATGAAGCGTGCGATGGCGCGTCAGGCTGAAACCGAGCGGGACCGGCGGGCTAAAGTGATTAATGCCGAAGGTGAATTCCAGGCCGCCGAGCGATTGGTCGAAGCTGCCCATATGATGGAGAAGGCCCCGATGGCCCTGCAACTGCGCTACCTGCAGACCATGAGCGACATCAGCGAAGAGAATACCACCTTTGCCATGCTTCCGTTGCCGATGGAACTGCTCGAGGTATTTAAAAAAATGTCAGGAACAGAGACGCCTCCAAATAAGGGAACAGAAAGCAAAGAAGAATAACATTAAGCATAGAGCTGCAAAATCACTTTTCCCCGAAGGTGCGATCCCACAAATCACCAAAGGTATTGTGATTGATCTCAAAATTCGGATCCAGCTGCTTAAATCCGGTTACCCGGGTCGAATCTTTGTTTAATTGCAGCCGGTAGGTCCACACAAAAGGGGCCGCACCGGACTTCAGCCACAGGTCAGACCGGCCAAACCGCAAGTCATGAACCAACAGACGGCCGGCTGAATCTTTCTCCGCGGAATAGTATCCCTGCGAGAACCATCGCACTCGCTCGACCGGCAGCTGATCGCCAAAAGGAGCCAACAGTTCTTCGCGCTGAGGTATGGCCTGAAAGGAGATTTCGGAATCCTTATCGAAAACAGAATATAATCCTGCATAAAGCGTATCATTGGCAACCGCATAGCCCGTCCACAAAAAGGTATTGAACGGGGTGGGAGTAGTAATGTACTGTTGCGGATGGATCTTTTTCGCTTTAAAGTTCTGCTCAAATACACCGCTGACATGTACCTTTGCCGCGAATCCCCAGAGCAAATACAGGGTACTCACCGCCAATCCCAGGCTATTGGTCCATCGCCGGGCACGGGAATCCCTCCGAAGGAAAAGAGCAGTACCAATACCTGCCATCAGGGGCAGCGTGTACAGCGGATCAATAATAAATATGGAGTTAAAGCTCAGCGGATAATTGCTGAACGGCTGAAAAACCTGCGTGCCGTAACTGGTGCAGGTATCAATAAAAATATGCGTAATGAGGACCAGGAATACGAGCAGCATCCAGGGTCGCCATCCCACCGAATACCGGGACCGGTAGCACTTATGAAGCACCCAGCCAAAGAGTGGAGCAGCAAGCAGGCTAAATACAATGGAATGCGAAAATCCCCGGTGAATGGCCAACGCCTGTACTTCGCTGACAAAAGGCGTAGCCAGGACATCCAGGTCCGGAACAATGCCAAATACCGCACCCCAGAGCGGTGCCTTATTGCCGATTTTTCTTCCCAATACCGCTTCTCCGACGGCGGCGCCCAATGTTATCTGAGTTATTGTATCCATACGCTTTTGTAAAATTACATAAAGAAAGCCAATAACGGCTTTTGATTGACCAAAAGTTCAACTTTCCTTCAGAATTAGTTCGTTACTTTTCAGTAACAATATATTACATCTGTTAATGAACGAATTAGGCAGGAATTTTCATTTTGCCTGTACCTTTTGGAAACATCCATCTTAATTTCATCAAAATTCCATGAAGCTTCTGTTTTCTAACAATTTTTTGAACTACTGCCTCCTGATTGCCGGTGCTTTTGTGATGGTATCCTGTTACGGCAATTCGGAAAGTAGTAACAGTAGAGGCGGGAATACAGCGGCAAACATACCTGCTGTTGAAGCCGTACAGGCACGGTACGGATCTCTGCCGCTTTCCGAGCGCTTAAGCGGTACGGTCATCGCCCAAAACCAGGTTTCACTGTATCCTGAAATATCCGGGAAAATAAATACCGTACACGTCCAGAACGGGGATGTTGTTAAAAAAGGCGATCCCATTGTTACGCTGGAGGATGCCCAATATCAAGAGCAGGTAAACCAAGCAAAAGCCAACCTCCGGATCAACCAAGCCCGCCTCAAACAGGCTAAAGCGCGCTATAACGAACTGCAGGCTCAATATACGCGTACCAAAAAGCTGAGTGATCAAAACCTGTCGAGCGAGCTGGAAATGGAAACGCTGCAGGCTCAAATGTCATCGGCCGAAGCGGACGTGGAACTGGCTCAAGCCCAGCTGGAGCAATCACAGTCAAGCCTCAAAGGGCAACAGGATATGCTGTCCAAAACGGTAATTCGTGCCCCGATATCCGGATCGGTAGGTCAGCGCAATGCCGAAGTGGGAATGCAGGTCAACTCGAATACGCAACTGTTTACCATTGGTGATCTGGACAATCTGCGTGTGGAAGTTGTACTTACCGAAGAGATGCTAAACAAAGTGGAATTGGGCCAGACGGCTCGTATATATGTAGGACAGGATGGTGACAATCCTAAGATGATTGAAGCGGAACTGTCGCGAATTTCTCCTTTCCTGAACAATGTGACCCGAAGCACCGAGGGTGAAATTGATGTTAAAAACAGCAACGGTATGCTGCGACCGGGTATGTTTGTCCCCGTGGATATTTTGTATGGTGAAAGCCAGCAAACCACGCTGATTCCGACAAGTGCGCTCTATTCGAATCCAAATACGGGTCAGGAGGGCGTCTTTGTAGCCACTTCCATTGGTACCGAAGTAGAACCCGTTGAGGAAGTCGATCCCGACAATCCGCCACCGCTAACGGACCCCACCGAAGTGCAATTTAAGGAAATTGATGTCATTGCTGAAGGTCGTATGGAAGTGGGTGTCAGCGGACTGAAACCCGGCAGCTGGGTCATTACCGTAGGGCAGGATCTATTGTCCACCGGTCCCGGAGAGGCACGCGTCCGGACGAGTTCCTGGAATCGGATAATCGCTCTTCAAAGCCTGCAACGCCAAGACCTGCTTCTTCGTGTCTTGGATAAACAGGAAGATTGATCGCACCTGAGTCAAACTTTTATTCACGATCCTGAAATCTTGCTACTATGAAAATCACTGAAACTGCCGTCAATCGCCCCATCGCCACCACGATGCTCTTCCTGATTATCATCGTGCTGGGCGTAATCTCATTCCGTTACCTGCCCGTTGACCTGCTGCCGCCGGTTGAGTATCCACAACTTACCGTGGCCACTGAGTATCCAAATGTGGGACCGGAGGAGATCGAAAAGATTATTACCGAACGAATTGAAAACACCATTGCCGGCGTGCCGGGCGTGGAACGCGTTCGATCCAGCTCTTCAGAAGGCAGAAGCCGTGTTACGCTCGAATTTGCCCAGGGCACCGATATTGATGTGGCTGCCAACGATATCCGGGCAGCTCTTGACCGGGTACGCGATGAATTGCCGCCCGAAGCCGAACCGCCTCGCATCTGGAAATTCGATCCCAACAACTTTCCGGTTGTTATTGTAGGTGCCAATTCTGATATGAATCTGCAGGAACTCACGCAGGTTCTGGAGCGGGAAGTTACCAAACGGTTTGAGCAGATACCCGGCGTGGGGTCCATCGATGTTTGGGGCGGCGTATATAAAGAAGTACATGTGGAATTAAAGCGCGACCGCCTGATTGCCAGTGGTCTCTCTTCGGCACAGGTGCAGCAGGCCATTGCCAGTGAGAATGTAAATTTGCCGGGGGGCAACGTCAATTCGGGTGTCCAGCAGCTATATGTGCGTACCCTCGGGGAATATGAATCTATTGACCAGATTGCCAACACGATCATTACCATGGTAGACGGCAAGCCGATCCGCGTAAAAGACGTGGCAGAAGTAAGATGGGGCTACGAAGATCTGGGTCGTCTTGTAAAAATTGACAAGAAACCGATGGTGCGCTTTGGGATCCGTAAACAAACCGGCGCCAACACGGTGGCCGTTGCCCAGGAAATTCGGGATGAGATCAATCGTATCAACGGTGAACGCAACGATATGAAGCTGTTTGTGACCACCGACCAAAGTGAGTTCATTCAGAATTCCATTAATAATGTGCAACGATCGGCGATCTGGGGTGCCTTGCTGGCGGTCTTAATTCTGTACCTCTTCCTGCGCAACAGTTCGGCGACCTTTATTATCTCGCTTGCGATTCCCATATCCATTATCGCTACCTTTGGCCTGCTATATTTTAACGGATTGACGCTCAATCAGATGAGTTTCGGCGGACTAGCCCTGGGGGTGGGGCTGATTGTTGACAACGCCATTGTGGTACTGGAGAACGTCATACGGCTCAGGGAGGAGCGCGGGAAAGACTTAAAAGCCAGCGCCCTGGTCGGAACCCGCGAAGTGGGAGGCGCCATCGTGGCTTCTACTATTACCACCTCCGTGATCTTCCTGCCGGTAGTGTTTATGCAAACCATTTCCGGTACGATCTTTCAGCAGCTGGCGCTTGTCGTAGTCTTTGCCCTTGTATGTTCACTGTTCGTGGCGCTGACGCTGGTACCCATGCTCTGCAGCAAATTTTTGACGGTACAACCCGATAAATCCAAAAAGGCACAAAACAAAAACTGGTTCCAGCGGGTGTTCGCTATCATGGAGCACAAATACAGCAAGCTTATTGAACGTACGCTCAAGCACAAATCTATAGTCTTTGGAATTACCGGTACGCTCGTAGTAGCCTGCTTTTTGCTGGTTCCGCTGATCCCGGTTGAGCTGGCTCCGCAATCCGACGCCGATGAAATTGATGTGGACTTCATGATGGCCGACGGCACCAACATTGCCGTACAAAACGAATATCTGAAAGAGTTGGAAAAAGTAGTTCGGGCTAATCTTCCCATGGAAGACGTCGAACACCTGACCACCGAAGTTCGCGACGGCCGGGCCGAAGTGGAAGTAGCTATGGTAGAGGCCTCCAAACGCAGCATGAGTACCTCCAAAATTGCTGATAACATTCGTGAGAAAGTGACCGGCCTGGTGCCCGGCGGCGACATCCGTGTAGATGCTCAATCCGGTCTTTGGATCCTCCGACGACTCTTTGGATCCGGCGGTGGCGAAGCGGTAGAAGTACAGCTCCGCGGTTACGACCTCGATCGCGCCAAGTCGATCTCTGAAGAGATTAAACAGCGCATGGAAGAGATTCCCGAAGTCACCGGGGTTCGTACCGACCGACGCGAAGGGCAGCCTGAGCAAAATATGATTTTTGATCGTGAGAAAATCGCTGACCTCGGCTTATCGGTGCGTGAAGTGGCTCAAGTGATTCAGACTAACGTAGGCGGAAGCCGCGCCGGAACGTTCCGTGTGGGCGGAGACGAGTTTCCCATTAACGTCCGCTTGCAACCCAAAGACCGGCTAAGCACTACGGACCTGGAAAACATCTCTATTCGCACGCCGAGCGGCGAAGTACTGCCGGTTTCAGCCGTCGTCACCAAGAAAAAAGGCCGCGGCCCGACCGACATCAATCGTGTTAACAGTCAGCGGGTCTCGTACATATCCGCCAACTTAAAAAGCGGAGTGCCCCTGGGCGAAGCCGTGCAAAAAATTCAGGGCAAACTTTCTGATTTCCAGTTGCCGGAAGGGTTCTCGATTGTCTACAGCGGAGAATACGAAGAACAGCAAAAGGCAGCCGCTGATTTCCGTCTCTCTATTATTATGGCCCTGGTACTTATTTATATGGTGATGGCGGCCCAGTTCGAACGTTTCTTCGATCCGTTGGTAGTAATGTTTTCGGTACCGCTAGCCGTGATCGGCGTCGTACCCACGCTCCTGATTACCGGCACCACCATCAATATGCAAAGCATGATGGGGATCGTCATGCTGATCGGCATTGTCGTTAATAACGCCATTGTGCTCATCGACTATATCAACCTGATGCGTCGCGAGCACGGCATGAACGTGCGCCAGGCCGTCATCCATTCAGGTCGATTGCGTTTGCGTCCCATCCTGATGACCACGCTGACTACCGTCCTTGGCCTGCTTCCGCTTTCCTTTGGCATCGGGTCCGGAGCCGAAATTCAGGCTTCCCTGGCACGCGTAGTAATTGGCGGACTTACGGCCTCCACACTTGTAACTCTTGTATTTATTCCGGTGGTCTACGTGACGGCAGAAAATGTGCTTGGGAAGATACGTGCCAAAAGCTGGATGCCCTCCTGGGTGGCCGATGACGATATCAAAACGGTTCAGGCATAAATATTCGACTGGATTTTTAACACGGCTGTTCACTTTCTATCGGACTACTGATAAAAGGGACAGCCGTTTCTTTTTACAATTACATAACTTGTGCTTCGCCTCTGTTTTGTTATCCTTAATAGGTTACTTCCACGGATAAAAAACAAGATTTGATATGTCGATTTCGAGAAAGCATTTCTTAAAACAAGCAAGTGCGTTGACCCTTGGATTTACCGGACTACAACTGTTCAGCGGATGCGGCCCATCATCAAAAAGCAGCGATAGCAAAGGATTAATCACCGAGCCCTTCGGTCCCTTGAAACCTGATCCTGAGGGTATCTTTGATCTACCGGAAGGTTTTTCCTACCGCATTATTTCCCGATTCGGAGATATCATGGATGACGGACTCAAAGTCCCGCACCGTCCGGACGGCATGGCGACCTTTCCGGGTCCTGACGGATACACCATCCTCATTCGCAACCACGAAGTGAATCCGGCCAAGGGAGGCACCGAAAGTGCTTTTGGAGATGACTTTGCCCTTACCAGCAAGATTAATCCGGAAGATTTTTACGACCGCGGTGTGGACAACAATCCCGGGCAGGGCGGAACTACGACCATAGTTTATGATACACAAAATCAACAGGTCGTTCGCCAATTCTTGAGTCTTGCAGGTACTCTTCGCAATTGTGCCGGCGGACCTACCCCATGGAACAGCTGGCTGAGTTGCGAGGAAATCGTTACCCAACCCGATGATGTTTACAGCAAACCGCACGGTTATGTATTTGAAGTTCCGGCTTCTGCCAGCATCGACCGCGCCAACCCGGTGCCCCTAAAAGCTATGGGACGATTTAACCACGAGGCCGTAGCCGTCGATCCCGATAGCGGTGTGATATATTTAACAGAAGATGATTCCGAAGGATTGCTATATCGATTTATTCCAAATCAACCCGGGGAGCTCACAAAAGGCGGCAGGCTGCAGGCACTGGCCATCAAAGGAAAGCCCAGCTTTGACACGCGAAACTGGGATGGCCGGACCGTAGAGGTAGGTCAGCAGTTGGACGTCAGCTGGATTGACCTTGAGGCTATTGACAATCCCAATAACGATTTGCGACTACGCGGCTTTGACGACGGGGCGGCCCGGTTCGCCCGGGGCGAAGGGATGTGGTACGGTAACGATGCCATCTATTTTGCCTGTACCAACGGCGGCCCCGAAAAGCTGGGCCAAATCTGGCGATATACCCCCAGCAGTGACGAAGCCTCAGCAACAGAATCTGACAATCCTGGAGAGCTGGAGCTTTTTGTTGAATCTTTAGACAGCTCAATCATCGAAAATGCCGATAACCTTACGGTCGCGCCCTGGGGCGATCTGATCGTGTGTGAGGATACCAATGAAAAACAGGACCTGAACGGGATCACGCCAAACGGAAAAGTTTATAAGCTGGGACGCAACGCTAAATCCAACTCCGAGCTGGCCGGTGCTACGTTCTCTCCTGATGGATCTACATTATTCATGAATATTCAGCATTCCGGTCTCACGTTTGCCATTACCGGTCCCTGGGAAAAGGCCAGGGGTTAATCAAAAAAGCCCACCAGCATTTACTGATGGGCTTTGAGTTAAAAAAAAGAATGGTATTTATTTCTTAAGCCATAGCCTCAGCCGGCTCATCTACATACTGACCTGCCATATACCAGGCCGCACCGGCAAGGGCCAGATCTTTCAGCAGGTTGATCATGCTGGTAGGCATATTACCGCTAATGACGCCCGGCAGGTGAACACTTAATGCAAAAATTAGCAGCATTACTCCCAGCAGAATACAAGCCAGCCTCGTTTTTTGCTCAATGATGATACTGACGCACGCTGCCAGATGAGCCAGGCCCGTCAAATAAATCCAAAACACACCGCCCGGAATAGGCACCCATCCAACCATATTACCTGCATTAAACAGGTGAAACAAGCCAAATACTCCGAATGGCAATGCATAAAGATATCGACCTATCTTAGAAAACATAACTACCCCTCCTTTAATTAAGGTTATTACGGATTAATATATAGAAAAATAATTTAATGTTAAACTATATAGTTTCTGTTGTAATATTACAAGTCTCGAAGGGAGAGTTACTGCATAATTGCAAGCACTCGGTCTGGCGTTATTGCAAGCTTGCAAGTCGCCAATTGCAGCTTGCAGAATATCGTGGATCACTCAAATTTTTTTTCTCTCAAAAAAACCCTTCAAATCTATTTAAACACCGATTAAGATTTTTTTTGAAAAAAACATCTGCTATTGGTCCGTATTGGAACAGATGTTGTAATCATGATAACACAACAGACACAGTAACAATAAAGGGCAGTTATAAAGGATTTAACGATACGAATTCACTCTTTACAACAACAAAGCCTAAAAACATAAATTCATAAAGGTACAATTATGAAACTCTCAACTAAATATATCACTCTATTCCTGGTATCATTCTTTATGATGGTGGGAAGCGCTTTTGCTCAGCAGTTTGATCGTGAGATGCAATATTTCACATACCCCGATCAGCGAGGCATAAACCAATTTGAAGCTCCATTTACAACCGACGTTGAATTCGACGGTGTAAATGTTCGAATTGGCGGTTCCAACGCACTGCAATTCCAGGGATTGACCCAGGAAAACGATGCTGACAATCTGCAGAATCTGGAATCAAATTTTAACCTGGCTACCTCAAACCTCGACCTGGATGTAGCACTGGCAGCCGGTCTTCGCATGCACCTGCGTACCTTCCTGTCATCACAACACCACACCGAAACCTATGTTAAGGGTGGATACATGCAGGTAGACCGTCTGGATTTCATTTCCGAAGGTTTTGCTTCTGAATTGATGGATCACCTGCGTTTTAAAGTGGGTCACATGGAGCTGAACTACGGTGACAATCACTTCCGCCGTACCGACAACGCTGCCGCTATCCACAACCCATTTGTAGGTAACTACATTATGGATTCATACACCACCGAAGTTGCTGGTGAGATCTATTACTACAACGGCGATTTCATGGCCATGTTTGGTCTCAGCAACGGTAAACTGAACCAAAGCGTCGAAGAAAGTGCCATCAAAACCAAACCATCGGTTTACGGTAAACTGGCTTACGACAAAAAGATGGGCGAAGCTCTGCGTTTCCGACTGAGCGGTTCCATCCTCAACGTTGGACAATCATCTTCTATTTACCTGTACGAAGGCGACCGCGCCGGCACCCGTTACTATGACGTGATTGAAGGCGGAAACTTCCGCGCCGGACGTATTTCTCCCGACTTTACCCCGGGATACGGACAGCCTGCAGCTGCCGGCGAAATGACCTCCTTCATGCTGAATCCCTTCTTGAAGTTCGGCGGACTGGAATTCTACGGAGTGTTTGAAAATGCCACTGGTCAAATCAAGTCTGAAGCCGACAGCCGAAGCTTCAACCAATATGCCGGAGAGCTTCTCTATCGATTCGGTGCCAGCGAAGATGTATACCTGGGTGCCCGCTACAACTACGTTGACGGCGAAACCCAAGATGGTGACATCGAAGTCGATCGCTTCAACATCGGCGGCGGCTGGTTCCTGACCAAAAACGTACTCGCCAAACTGGAGTATGTAACTCAAAGTTACGATGGCGCCGGTTACGTAGGCACCGACTACGAAGGTGCTAAATTCGACGGCGTAATGCTCGAAGCCATCATTAGTTTCTAAGCATAAAACAGAAGGTTCCCTTTCCCCTTGGGAACCTGATTCATAGCCCTATAGACGATGTCGCCGTGACTGGCGGCATCGTTTTTTTTTGATCAATATCTTTTGCGGTGCTTCAGGCTTCCTTCCAACTCTTCAACCGTGATACTTGCTCATTCATAGTTCTTCCCCTTTGCTCGGAATGCCAATGCAAGGTCTCGCTATTGATACCTGAAATAATCCACAAACAACCTAAGCAGTATTACCCAGGCAAATAATTGATCAATGCTATTAAATGGATTTCTAAGTTAATTCGCAAATCGAACTAAAGTCGTCTTTGCAAAACCTTACAGTTATCGCTCTCTTTTAAACCTGTATCAGGAGATTGCCTGTCTTCGCCGAAATGTTGAAAGAAAGAACTCAAGAAATAAAGAGACCTATCAGGTAGAAACCACCTGGCTACCAGACTGGATCAGGTGCAGGCAGGTTAGTCGGAACCAGGGAAGGCCCGGGATCCGTGATTTGGGACTTTTAAAGACCTCCAAACGATAGTCTCTGCGATTATTAGCTCATACCTTTAATCGATACTTGCCAGCTGGCCGCCTAATATAGAATGAGATGGAAATCTGCATTAGTGGTAAGCTTAAGATAATGAATCAACAGATATAAACCTTTTAGGCCTCCCTTACCAGGTCTGCTAATTCGAATTTGAGACGACAATCAAGATATTTACCCGATTATCCCTCATAAATATATGAAAGACAAAAATATGGCTTTCATATTTGGCGTTTAACGTCCACAATTTTTTATAGCAATGGATTAGTACGCTGTTCATACCGGATATTTCATCTCCTCCTTCCTGAAGGCGGCGGATCGTACAACCAACCGAATACCATCAGCTATTTAATTAATAGAATTCCCCGATGCTTTGCGTCGGGGTCCAAAAAATCTGTCATTCCGGACCTGTCCTCCGAAGCCTTGGCGAAGGAGGGCTTGCTTCGGAATCTAAATAATAGAATTTCGGGTTTTGACCGTCGGTCAAAATGGAACCAGCAAAATACTCTGCAGGCTTGCCCTGGAGATTGTTGGTTCCAAGAAATTCTTTATTTGGTGGCACGACGATACTTTGTTCGGCCGATAATGCATGATTAAGAGAAGCGAAAACCTGTTCAAAATTATCCGGCAGAATAACTTGTCCATTACCACACTAACCCAATTGGGAAGAAAGGTGGACCCTTTATCGGATCAATCTAACAGAAAAGCATGCTGCCCACTTGGTAATATAGCTAACTTTCTGGATCGTAAACTTCTACGGTAAGTTAAAGTCACGGCGGTTTAAGGGATAGGCTCAAAAATCGGTAAGTAGAGAGGCATCGGGTATAGCCGAAACAGGCCGCTTAAGCTTCCAGCTTAGCAATAAATTTCTTGACCAGCTGGATAAGCTCGTCAAAATCGAGGGGCTTTAGCACAAAATCGTGGGCACCGCGGTTCAAAGCCTGCTGGGTTACTTCAACTTCGGCATAAGAGCTAAGCAAAATAACCTTGATAGCAGGATATTCTCCTTTGATTCTTTCCAACAGTTGAGTTTTGCCATATACCTGGCTATCGAGAATGATGAGCTCAACCTTTCCGGCTTTGAGGATTTGCATCGCCGTGGCCTCATCATTGGCCGTATAGCAGCAGAACCCCTCCTCATTCAAGACCAGGCGCAGTGAATCGCGTACCGCTTCCTCCTGATCAATAATTAAGATGGTATGAGGTTCCATGATGTAATAGTGCCGTTATAGTGTTGCTATTTTTACTAATGAATAATGCAATTTGGATACCACTTTTGATGAGAAGCCTAAACTTTTATCTCTGTCTGCAGAACCCGTGTTTAAAGTATATTAAGGGCTTTGAGTGCATTCGGCTTTATAGGCCCCAAAAAGATATATTGCACTGATGCAAGGTAGGGTTTTCGTTCGTTTGCAAGAGTGCAAGCGAAATAAAAAAATTAGGATAGGGAAATTTCCGGTATCGCTTTTGCGTTAATATTATGATTACTAACAGGGTTTAAACGCCAAATAAAACTTCAAAAGAAATTATTTGATGAATGGTATTTTTTGGAACGGTGGTTGCATACATAATTACCTAACACAATCAACTTCAAAAATGAGGCTATTATGAAATATTTATTTACAACTATTTTCTTTCTTTTGTTTGCCGCCACGGGCAGTGTTCTGGCGCAGACAAACAACTATATGTTAACTGATGACAGCAAAATGATGATCGAAGGAACGTCAACTATCCATGACTGGGAGTGCGACGTCGAGGAGATCAACCTGGATATTGCTATGGATACCACTGCATTAAGCGGTGATACTACAAGCAGCCCGGTTACGAGCCTGTCATTGTCCGTTCCCGTTGAGAAAATCGAAAGCGGAAAAGGCGGCATGAATAAAAAGATCTATGGTGCACTGAAAAAAGACAAGCATCCGAACATTACGTTCAACCTGACCAACACGGAACTGACAAACGTTACCGAGTCGAACATGCAGCTGAATGTAACCGGAATGCTGAACATTGCCGGTGTTGAAAAAGAAGTTTCTTTCCCGGTTGAAGGCACCATGCAGGAAGACGGTTCCTATGAATTTACCGGAGAATACGAACTGAACATGGAAGATTACGAAGTTGATCCTCCGTCCGCTGTTTTCGGTACCATTAAAAGTGGAGAAATGGTTACTATTACCTTTGACTTTATTGTAGCTAAAGCTTAATAAACCACGATGCTGCGTCCCGTTTCATATTTCACCAATCAGAGCCCGATTAACCAACGATGGCTATTGCTCCTTCCCCTGGCATTTGTCATCATTATGGTCACCACCATTCGGAGCGGGGCGCAGTCAATCGGGGGAAATATCAACATCAAAAAAGGGGCCGAGGTCTGGATCGAAGGTTCAGCAAGCATCGCCAATTACACCTGTAAAGCTGAAGAGTTATCCGGGGCCGGAGAAATTGAGAACACTCGAAATCCCGCATCCAATGTTCAAAGAGCACACGGTGACGTGCATATCGCCGTAGAATTACCCGTTAAGACCCTTAATTGTGGCAAACGCGCGATGAACAAAGATATGTACGAGGCCTTGAAAGCTGATAAATTTCCTTCCATTAAATATCAGCTGCTTGATGCTACCCTAGCCGATACACAGGACGCCGATACCTCCGAAGCATGGATGAATATCCGAACCCGCGGCATCATGGAAATTGCGGGTGTACAGGATACGCTAACTATTTATGTAAAGGGACGCGTACTGGATAACCGCCGATTTCATGTTAAAGGCAGCAAGCCGCTGAACATGGATACTTTTGACATCAAACCGCCAACAGCCATGTTTGGTTTGATCAAAGCCAGCAAGGAATTGACGGTCCACTTCGACGTAACCGTAGAGCTGGAGAATAAGGCTGAAGCATTTAGTGAGCGACCTAAAAAAGAAAACAACGATTAGCTTTTTCTTTTCCTTCCGCTAGTCTGAAAATCCAAGCCGCTCCATCTTGCGATACAGCGTTGATGGATCAATACCAAGCAATCTTGCCGCTTCCGACTTATTACCCTCCGTGCGTTTAAGCACGCTTTGAATGTGATGTTTTTCAAATACCTGCATGGCTTCATCCAGTTTGTCGGTATCCATCTCAAAGTCTTGATCACCGGATGGTTTGCGCAGCGAGGCGGGAAGATCCTCCAGTGACAGGTAATCACCGTCGCTCAACAGCACGGCCCGTTCGATAACGTTTTCAAGCTCACGCACCTGCCCTTTCCATTCGTACGCCATCATAGCCCCCATGGCCTCGCTCTCAATACCTTTGAGGTTGCGCTTGAGCTCTTTATTATATTTTTGCAGGAAATGATGCGCCAGCAGGGGAATATCATCTCGACGTTGCTGTAACGAGGGGAGAGGAATTTCCACTACATTCAACCGGTAATATAAGTCGTCACGGAAATTGCCTTTCTCTATCTCTTGCTCCAGGTCTTTATTCGTTGCCGAAATAATACGGGTATCAAAACTTACCGACTGATTTGATCCCACCGGCTTTACTTCCCGCTCCTGCAATACCCGTAACAGATTTACCTGCAAATTAAGCGGAATCTCGGCTACCTCATCCAGAAAAACGGTACCGCCATGGGCCGCTACAAAAATACCGTCCTTATCAGAATTCGCCCCAGTAAAAGAACCTTTTTTGTGGCCGAATAACTCCGACTCTACCAGGTTTTCGGGAATAGCCCCACAGTTTATTGCCAGGAAGGGCTTTTTGGAACGATCGCTGTTGGAATGAATCGCCCGTGCGACCAGCTCCTTTCCCGTTCCGCTTTGCCCGGTAACGAGTACATTACTGTTAGCCTGACTTACCCGCGCAACCATTTTATATACTTCTTTCATGGCGGGACTTTCACCAATGATATGGTTAAAGTTGTATTCCTTGTCGATCTGTTCGCGCAGGTACTTGTTTTCCTGCACCACATTCTTATGCTGCATCAGGTTTTCTATGCGGATCAATACCTCATCAAAGTCCAGCGGCTTCAGGATATAATCAGCCGCCCCCTTGCGCAGGGCCTGAATGGCCGTTTCAATGGTAGCGTGTGCCGTAATGATGATCGTTAACGTCTCGGAGGAATGCTGCAGGGCGTGCTCCAGAACACCAAGTCCGTCAACCTTGGGCATTTTCAAGTCGCTAATGATGATATCAAAGCTGGCCTTATCAATTGCTTTAATGGCCTGGGAACCGTCTTTAACCGCCGTACAATCGTATCCTTCATCCTCTAATACAATAGTCAGCGATTCCCTGATGCCGGATTCATCATCCGCAATAAGTATCGATCCTTTCATAAATTAATTTTTCGTCGGTAAGTGAATGATAAACGAAGTTCCTTTTCCGTACGTCGATTCAACTCTAATATCTCCGCCGGTTTTAGTAATAATGCCATGACTCACAGAAAGCCCTAACCCCGTACCGGAGCCAACATCCTTGGTTGTAAAAAAGGGCTCAAAAATTCGTGATTTATTTTCCTCTTTAATGCCTTTACCCACATCCTCAATCTCTATTTCCACGTGCCCATCATGTTGTTCCGTAGTAATAGTCACCTTGGGATTATCCACCCCCTTCATGGCATCAACCGCATTCAACAAAATATTCACCAGCACCTGGTGGATCTGATCGGGGACACAGGAAACGGAGAAAAGATCGGGGGACAGGTTCAGTTCAAATTCCACATCTCGGCAGCGGGCATCATGCTGCAACAGACCTACTGCCGAGTTTATAACATCGTTAATTTGCACATCTTCGGCCTGCATCGTTGAGGGGCGCGAGAAATCGACCAGATCCCGAACAATTTTATTAATCCGTTGTATATGCTCGCGTACTTTTTTTAGCTGATCCTGCAGAAATCCATCGTCCGTTTTACGCTGGCATACCTGCACCAGGGATGAAATAGCCGTCAGCGGATTACCCACTTCATGCGCCACGCCTGCCGCCATATGACCTACCGTGGCCAGCCGTTCGGATTGCTGAATTTGTTCTTCACGCATTTTTACATCGGTCAGGTCTCGCAAAATCTGTGATCGCCCTACAATCTCACCATCCTTATTGCGTATATAGGATTCCGTGAGGTTTACAAGCTTCTTTTCGCCACGTTTGGTAAGGCGCTCGGTCTCATAATTGCGCACGTGCCCTTTGTATTTCATACCGAATTCAATGCATTCCAACTCCTTTATTTCAATCAGCTCATTCGGCACAATTTCAACAATGGATTTGCCAATAATTTCGTCGCGATTCCAGCCCAGCATATCTTCAGCTCCCTGATTCCAAGAGGTGATGATCTCATCATTGTTGATGGAGATGATGGCATCAGCAGAGTGTTCAATAATATCGCTATACCGCAGTTTAGTGGCCTCAAGCTGATCCTCATAATATTCCCGGTAATTATACACCGTCCAGGCCGCCCATATCATCAGCACCAGGGAAACGGTCACTCCGCGGCTAAAATAAAGCCAGCGCATAGTTTCCTGGGGCGTATCTTTTAACAGCGTGGCATCAATAATTTCAAAGGCCCCAAAAATAACGCCCAGGATAATCAGCGATGTAAAAAACAGGTATCCCATCCGGGCTTCCCGCACAAAACGTAATAATTCTTTCATCGCAGCCTAGTGATTCTTATAGAGTTTGATTGCCATATAAGCTATTAATTACCAAGTGCCAAGCAAACGTCTGGTTAGAACGATTTGCCCTATGTGATACGCATTGTGATCCACGATCAGCAGGGCTTCTCGAAACAGGGTTTGCCCGTCCCCATAATCAAAAGGGACCTGCAGCTCTCTTTCCGGATCACGAACCAATGCTTTCATCTGCTCGATGCCATCCTTCACGGCTTCAATAGAGGATTCAAGTTCCTCCTTGCTTTCAGGCTGAGAAGACTCCGGCCAATAATCATCGGGCCAATCTAACGCTTCATAATCAGGATTAGTGCAAAACTCCAGAATATCGGCCTGCGCTATGCGGATATGTTCAATAAGCTCCCAGATGGTGTGGGGCAATCCCTCCACCGAAATGCCGGTTTGCTTATAGGTTAACCCCTGTACGGCCTGACTAAACTCCACGTGGGCATTACGACCTTCAAGTTGTTCTATCAGTAAATCTCGAATTGATTTCTCTGACTGCATATGAGCCTGAATTTAAGTTCGATTTCCGGTTTTTCTCACCAACAAATTATTTGGCGAAAGAAATCAAAACAGACGGATAAGGTAAGGAAAAATTAAGATAGTCGTATATAGGCGAAAGGGTTTTTGAGGAAGTATAGAAGCCAATGCGCCAGAAAGGGAAGGGATAAAAAAACAAAAAGCTCCGCTGCCGCGAAGCCTTATTTTCAAGTAACTGTTTATAATATACGGCGAATACCCTATACAGAACAAGTAATTCTATTACGCATGCCTCTTTCACTAACTAATATATAAGTAATAACTATTCAATATTAATTAATGCCATGGTTTTAACAGCAAAGAATAATAAAATTGGAAAAATAGCAGGCGCTTTTTTAGCCGAAATTGTGCCCGATATTCCTATATCAGGCGAAATATAAGTTTGGCAGTGTATAGAAACGGAAGCAAAAAGGAGGAGGAACAAATCCAGACAAAAATCCAAGAATACAATAGGAGAAAAATGGCCTTGAAGGAGGGAGCGAACAGGCGGTCCAGGCAGGAGTGCAAAAAGAAAAAGCCCTACTGTTGGGGGCTTTGTTTCAAGTAACTATTATTAATATAAATATACGAGATTAGTGCTATACAGAGCAAGTGAACTCGGAATTGACCAACCTTTATATAACTAATATATATTCAATATGGATGTAACATGCTTCTATATAGCACCCTTTATTGTTTAATATACTACCACCCAAGGAATATAAAGAGAGCATTTAGCTGAAATCGTGCATAAAAAGGCACTCTCTCGCAGCATTAGCTAAGGTTGGGGCGAAAATAACCTGGAATCGTAAAGAAGAATAGAGCTACTGCCAAAGATTGAACGGTCAAAAAAGAACTGGGTCGGTATGATCTTTGGGGACGTTACTGGAAGGCTGAAAACAAAAAAGCCCCGCTGCCGCGAAGCCTTATTTTCAAGTAACTATTTGTAATATACGGCGATTACCCTACACGGAACAAGTATTTCTTGTAAACAGTAGGTAATATACAAGTAATCTATAATTAACAGTATCTAAAATTTAGCTAAAGAATAATTATTGTTATCTTTCTTCCACTTGAAATCACACTACTACAAAATCAAAAAGTACTTTTTTGTGCATCATGCCTAAACAAGTTGGTAACCTTACGCTTTATTCCGTGGATGATCTGCATGAGCAACTGGGATTAAGCAAAATGACGATCCGGGCCTATTTGCGGGAAGGCAAAATCCGCGGCCGAAAATTAGGCGTACAGTGGTATGTTACTGAAGAAGCAATACGGGAGTATTTCAACGAGCCCGCCACCAACGGTGTAGCGAAAACTCCCAAAAAGAAAAAGAATTACCGTTATATCGTTAAGGGTATCAATGACCTGGTAAGTGAGCAGGAGGAATGCGAGACGGTCGAGGAAACGATCGAATGCATCAATAATCAAGCTATTGTGAGTCTGTTTCAGGTGGCGGTGATCGATAGCCAGAGCGACGAAGTTGTAGAACTGATCAAGGCACGGGATTTTTTAGATCGGCACGGCAAATAACACCGCATGAGAGCACATAAATTAACCTTGGCTTATATTAACTGGGGTTTAGGAGTAAAGACAATCAAGACTCATCACTCAAATAAGTATTAGGAGACACTTATAACCGACTAACTAACCATCATTATGCTAGAGAAAGAAGACACGAAACTGGAAATTTTTGGATTTGGAGATGAAGAAGATGAGGACAATTTCTACTGCCTCGTCAATCTTAATAAAAGTCCGGAAGGTATTGACCTGGAGAAGCTCTCCATGGCCGACCCGCGTAAGTTCGACGAAGCTCTTAATAATATGGGATGCATTTTACTGCTCCGGGGCGATGAGGTGGAAGAGTTGATCAAGCGGGGCGATATCGCCGACTCCGACCTGCATCAGTCGCTTTACGACCTGGCGGTAGAGCAAGAAATTATAAAGTGACCAGTATCTACCGTTTGCAGTGATCAATAAACAGTGTACAGGAATCAGTAATGAGATCTTACTGTCTCCATGTCATATGTCCGCCAGACGGAGGATTGGCATCTATTTTAAGCAGTAATTTAGAAGCTATGACTATGTTTCCTGCTACAGATCCTGATCCGCCGGCTGGCGGACAGGATGACACTAGTTTTATTTTAATATGCATTGCTAACTGTTAATTGTTCATTGTCAACTGTCCACTGAAAAAGGTTCGTGTTGCTGCCACCAGTACCAGGCGCGCAATATCGTGACCATGGTCTTGCCGTCGGATATTTCGCCGCGATGCACCATCTCCACCACTTCGCGAAACGGCAGGCGCTCCTTGATCAGAAACTCATCCTCATCAACCTGCTGGGCAAAGCTCTCGATATCCCAGGCCAGGTATAGGTGGATGACCTCATCCGAATAACCGATGCCGGGATAAAACTGTCCCAGGTATTCGTAGGTACTGCAGCTGAGTCCCGCCTCTTCCCTGAGCTCACGGCGGGCCGTGGAGTCGGCATTTTCTCCGGGATCGATTTTCCCGGCCGGAACCTCGTAAAAAATCTGTGACATCGGGTATCGAAACTGGCGAACCAGCATCACATCCCCGTTTTCAAAAACCGGTAGTACGGCCGAGGCACCGGGATGTTTAATCCATTCCCGGGTCGAAGTGCTTCCATCCGGAAGCCGGGCTTCGTCAAAAAACACATGAAGCAACCGCCCGTTAAAAACCTCTTTGGATGAAATGGTGCGCTCGACCAGTTTATGAGAATCGTTCATAGAAATATTTTTACGTATCTTTGTTGCAGCGTAGTCTGAATTCGACCTTCAAATGTAACAAACAAATAGGTTTCTATTGGCCGAATCATTTAATATCGACCAGCAAAATGTAGAGGTTAAGCAAGCCCTGTTAACTTGGTCGAACTTTATCTCTTTCACCCGCATATTGGTGGCCTTTCCCATTGTGTACCTGCATTATACCAATGGACAGCAAATTACCTGGGTGATCACGGCGCTGGTTTTGTACGGTATTATCTCGGACTACCTTGACGGATATGTCGCCCGCAAAACAAACCGCATTTCGGAATGGGGTAAAGTCCTGGATCCGGTAGCCGATAAGTTCTGCGCTTTTATTTTGTTTTGGTACGCCGTCTACATCGGCCTCATCCCCTTGTGGTTTTTTATCCTGGAGATTGCCCGGGACCTGGTGATTATGGCCGGATCACTGTATATCCGCCAAATACGCGGGAAGGTAGCCATGGCGGTCATGTCGGGTAAAATAAGCGTAAATGTACTGGGTCTGTACTGGCTTTCCGTATTCTTCTACCCGGATGCCGTAGCCGCCCATCAAATGCTGATGGGAGCCTCTTTAGCGCTTATGTTTTTCTCCTTCATTGATTATCTTCATCGTTTCTATTTGATACGGAGAGGCGGCGAATTTAACTGATCTCAAAACTGCTTTATCCTGTAACCAACACACTAAGCAACACAACTGCCTTTTAAATCAAGCATGCATTATGGGTTTTCTCGAAAAAATTGGTCTCAAACAAAAGGAAAAGGTTGAAAAAGGAGTAGAAAAGAGCCGGTCCGGTATCATGAAAAAAATCGGCAAGGCCATTGCCGGCAAAGATACCGTTGACGCCGCAGTACTCGATGAGCTCGAGGAGATCCTGATCACCTCGGATGTTGGCGTAAAAACCACGCTTGAGATCATCGATCGCATTGAGGCGCGTGTAGCGGAGGACAAGTATTTAAACAGTGACGAGCTACAGCGTATCCTGCGCGAAGAAATTATCACGCTGCTCAAGGAGCACAATCCCGATAAGCCGGCCGAATTCGACGCCGAATTTCCCGAAAAACCTCACATCGTAATGATCGTTGGTGTGAACGGTGTAGGCAAGACCACCACCATTGGCAAACTGGCTTATCTCTACAAAAAAGCCGGCAAGAAGGTGATGCTGGGTGCGGCCGATACCTTCCGTGCAGCGGCGGTTGATCAGCTCAAGATCTGGAGTGAGCGCGCCGATGTGCCCATCATTCAGCAGGGACAAAATGCCGATCCCGCAGCCGTAGCCTACGATACCGTGGAGTCGGCCCAGGCGCGTGGAGCCGATATCGCACTGGTGGATACCGCCGGACGCCTGCACAACAAAAAGTCGCTGATGAACGAGCTGGCCAAGATCAAGCGTGTGATGGGCAAAGTAGTGGAGGGCGCCCCCCACGAGGTATTGCTGGTGTTGGACGCTTCCACCGGACAAAACGCCATGCAGCAGGCCAAGGCTTTCACGGATTTCGTCGATATCACCGGGCTCGTGCTCACCAAACTTGACGGCACGGCCAAAGGAGGTATTGTCATCGGCGTTTCCAATGAGCTGGATGTGCCCGTGAAATACATCGGGGTAGGCGAGCAGATCGAAGATCTTCAGGTCTTCGACCGGGAGCTGTTCGTTAATTCCATGTTCAAAGATTAGGGTCTAAGATCCGCTGAACTAATGAGTCTTTTCTTCATTGTGTGAATCAACAAAGACTTGCTTTATTGAGAGCCTCGAGTGATAGGGGGCGAATCCTAATACAGCACACAAACGCAACGCACTTAACCTCAGCCGTGCCTTCCAAAAGGCCGGCGCTCAAAACCTGCTTGATCTCCAGCTGGAATGTGGATGATCGCTCTATCGCCCGCCTGATGGTCGACTTTTATCAGCGGCTGAAGGAAAGCAGCATACCCACGGCCTCACGGAAGCCAAGCTAAAAATGGATTCATAATAAACGATACCCACCCGCAATACCGGTTGCAGTTTGTTTTATTCGGCTAATAAAAACTAGACCTGGGACATGTTTTTAAGAATTCTACAACTCTATGACGGTTTAGTTACCCGTTTTTGTCGTAGTACTATCGTCATCATCGGACGAAGTATCTGTATCGGGATCCGGAGCGGACATTGCAAGTGCGGAAAATTTATGGTCTTCAAACAGATCGAACATAGTTATCTCCTGATTTTTGATTGAATGATTTAATACTACACCTCTTATAAACAGCTGTTCTGATAAGGTTAAATAATTTGTTACAATCCCCAAACTTTTTATGTTTATCTTTTGGTTTTCGGGTTTAAAAGTGTAAACAGAAGAGCACTTGCGGATATTTAAATTACGGCTTCTTTTTTTGATGACAGGGCTATTCTTGTTGCCAATCACCGGACTGGCACAGAATACCCAGTTGGCTGACTCTCTTTATGAACAGGGTCGAAAGTACGACCAAAGCGGGTATGAACGTCGCTCTCTATCCTTTTATCAAAGATCCTACCACCTTTATCGAGAAATGGGTGATACCCTCAATTCGCTGAAAGCAGGCAAGGAATATGCGAGTGCCCTGATGTGGGTCTCCAGGAATGATGAGGCAAAGAAGCTTTACCGGCAACTGCTGGAGGAGGCTAACGATCCTTACAACCGGGGCGACATCCTAAACAGCCTGGGCCTGTTGCATAAGCGGATGGGAAATATTGAAGAGGCGATGAAATACTATCAAAAAGCGCTACCGCTGGCCAACACTTCTGCCGACAGCCTGCTGATTGGAGTGGTATATGGCAACATAGGGGGGGTATATAATGCCCGGGGCAATTATTCAAAAGCGCTTGAGCTCAAGCGCACGGCCTTATCCTATTACCGTGGGCTGAATAACAAACGTTTTATTGCTGTTTCGCTGGGCAACCTGGGAGCAGCCTATAGGGACCGATCCCTGTATGACCGGGCCCTGGAGTATTTTAATCAGAGCCTTGAGATCCGGAAAGAGCTTGGAGATGTCAACCTGCTGGCCAAAATTTATAATAGTATAGCCATGGTACAGCGGCGGCTGGGCAATTACGATCAGGCATTAATCTCGTACAACAAGAGCCTGGAATACAGCCGAAAGGCCTCCACGCCCAACCTGACGGCAACAATATTAAACAATATCGGTCTGCTGTACAAGACACTGGGAGAATATGATAAAGCACTGGATTACTATCGACAAAGCCTGATGCTCAAAGAAGATATCGCATCCCCCCAGGAAATTGCCACTACCATCAAAAATATCGGTAAGCTGCTTTGGGAACAGGGAAAATATGAGGAAGCGGAGCCTTTTTATAAACGAGCGCTAGAGATCCGTAAAAAGCACGGCAATAGCTATGAAGTGGCCTCCTCACTGAATACCATGGTGAACCTGGCTTTAGAAAACGGGGACCTCGAGCGAGCCCAAGAATATACCGATCAGATTCAGGCCATCGGGGACTCGACCAGCAGCCCCGATATCCTGAAGGATGCGGCCCGCTTTAACGGGCGTATCAATGATATTCAGGGAAACAAAGCCGAGGCGATTCGTTTTTTCAAAAAAGAATATGCCTATAGCCGAACCCTTCCGGCCTATAAACAAATGGAAGCATTAATACGGCTGGCCAGCCAATATCACGAGATCCACTCCGACAGCGCCCTGGTGTATGGAGAACGAGCCATTAATCTTATTGAAAAACACCGATCCAACGCGGGTGCGGTAGCGGCACTCAAAACGGGATATTTTGGTCAGTACTCTTACTTCTACAACCAGATGGCTTCATGGACACTAACCTATAAAAATGATCCCACTTCTGCTTTCAAACTCATAGAGCAGGCCAAGGCCCGATCATTGAGTGACGAACTGGCCAAGGCGTCCCAGAACATTGAACAAAAACTGCCTGAAGAAGTGCGAATCGAGCGCAAAAACCGGCTGAACCATCTCGATTCCCTGTATACAACGCTCGAACAAACTTCTTCGCCCTCTCGGAAAGAGGACATACAGTCAAAAATCCGGGAATCTGAGCTCAGCTACGCGGCATATGAAAATAAATTGCGGGAAACTTACCCTGAATTTAAGTCGCTGCAACTGCCGGAGCCGATTGACCTGGACCGGGCACAGCAAATTTGTGATGCGGAAACGGCCATCATGGAATACGCCGTTGCGGGAGAAAACCTCATTATCTTTCTGATCAGCCAAGATGAGGTTCGCGCCAAGCAATTTTCCATTTCCGATGATCGGTCGCTGGAAGAAACGCTCACCAAATGGGTGGCCGATTACAAAGACGCCATTTTATCCAATGCTTCCCACACGGTATTGCACCGGGAGTCGGACAAGCTTTATCAGGCCCTTATTAAACCATTTGAATCCAGCTTAACACGGTTTTCCAATCTGATTATCGTTCCCGATGGGGCCCTGGCTTACTTACCCTTTGAAGCTCTTTGGCAGGGCGACCGCTACCTGATTGAAAACTTCAATATTAAATACGAACCTTCGCTCACCAGCCTAACGCTTCTTCATAAGCCTGAAGCCAGCCGCTCCCGCAAGGAATTGCTAGCCATCGCCGGATCCAACGTCACCGACGACAATAAGCTCCTTTCATACCGCAAAAGCAGCCTTTCCGCACTGCCGTCTACACTTATGGAGGTAGATTCTATTGCCACGCACTTTCAGCAGGTATCTACGTTGAAAGACGATGAGGTATCTGAGACCGCTTTTAAAAAACTGCTGGCGGAAAACAGCTACCGGTACGTTCACCTGGCCACTCATGGTGTCATCGATGAGAATAAACCCAATCGCAGCGGACTGGCGCTTTCGACGAAGGAGGCTATCTCTGCCTCATCCCGCGAAGACGGTATCCTGCGAAGCTCTGAAATTTTCGGTCTGGATATCAACTCCGATATGGTAGTGCTCAGCGCCTGCAATACCGGCCTCGGCAAGGTGGTCAAGGGAGAAGGCATCCTGGGACTGCAGCGCTCTTTCTTCTACGCGGGAACTTCCACCGTGGTCGTCAGCCTATGGAATGTATATGACCGATCCACGGCTACCATGATGAATGAATTTTACAAAGCTCTGATCAGCGAAAACGGAGATAAGGAAGGATGGGGCGAACACTTTTTGCGTTTCATCGGCTGGAACCATTCCCTGCCCTTCGGCGAAAAAGCCTCGGCCATGCGCAAAGCAAAACTGAAGATGATCAACCATCCCCTGTTTAACCATCCTGTTTACTGGGCACCATTTATCGTGGTAGGCCGGTAGGTTTAATGACCCCATCTTGTTCTTCCCCTGCACGCAGGGGAAGAGACTCGTTGATATTGTTTCGAAATAGAATACAGGAGTTCCTCTCCCAATCTGTAGGGAGAGGATAGGAAAAGAGGCAACAGAACCATTAACCTTTTAACTTTCCAAGAACCTTCTTCTTGAACTCTCCCAAAAGTCTAAATGTAGTCTTAGAAACGTTTACGTTAGGCTACCGAAAAATAAGTAGACCAATCCTCCTGTCCTCCTTCTACAAGGAGGAACTCTTGAAGGCAAACATGGCTTAGCCCCCTATAAGGCATAATTCAAGTCCCTCTTGGAGAAGAGGGATTTAGGGAGATTGCCATTGCCATACCTTAATTATTCAGGTGAACCTCAGAGACTTCGTTGATTACGCTTTAAAAATTATTCCCAAGTGTTCCTCTCCTAATGTGTAGGGAGAGGGTAACCTCAATCTTCCTTCGTAATTTCTATAAAGGCCTGGTTATCCACCGTGGGCGGATTATCAGTGTTGGCGACCATTACCGCTGACGCATAGATGGTGCGGACAATTTTCGCCATCTTGTCGAACCGGATTTTCTCAATTTCATCAGACGGACGATGATAATCCTCATGGACACCGGTAAAAAAGAACACGAAGGGTACCCCCAGCCGACCGAAGTTCCAGTGGTCGCTCCGGCGGTAGAACTGATTGGGATCCTGCAGGTCGTTGTATTTTTTATTGAGCTTAAGGTTGCCTGCCCGGCTGTTGGCTACATTTACCAGACTATCCAGCTCTGAAGAGATAATATCAGCGCCAATAATATACGTGTACTCCTCGATCCCTTCTTTTTTGTGCTCGGCATCCACGCGACCGATCATATCGGTGTTGATATCAGCTATAGTTTTTTCAATTGGAAAGACGGGATGATCGGAATAGTAGCGCGAGCCCAGTAATCCTTTCTCTTCACCGGAAACATGCAAAAACAGGATACTGCGCTTGGGCTTAACATTCTGCTCGCCGGCTTCGGCAAAAGCGTGGGCCACATTCAGCAAGCCGATGGTTCCACTTCCGTCATCATCGGCCCCATTATAGATGCGGTCGCCGGTAGAGTCGGGCTGACCAATACCAAGGTGATCATAGTGGGCGGTAAGCACTACCACCTCGTCTTTCAATTCTGGATCTGCTCCTTCGTAAAAAGCCAATACGTTTTTGGTTTCAAGGGAGATCTCCGAAGAATACGGGATTTGAGTCAGCTTGTAGCCCAGCTCTTTGGGCTGGAAGGAACCAATATTTTCGATTAGCTCGGATCGGTATTCATCCAGGGAGCTAACCTCCAGCAGATTGGCAGCCAGAGCAGGATCTATTCTGTTATAACCCCGGCTGAAACCTCCCGAGCGGCCGGAACTGCTGTCGCGATAGGCCAGACGTAGATTTGACGGCTCACCGAAATTCGCTTGTGACAACATCGCGGTGGAGTCAAATTCCTCGGCGCTCAGATCGGGAATTACGAGGATACCGGCAGCCCCCTTGCCAAGAATCGATCGGAAGCGCGAGCGGGCGCCAAATTCTTCCGAAATAAGTGTATCCCCATCGATCACGTGAGGAATCTCTTCAAACACCATCACCCATTTCCCATTAAGGTCCAAACCCTTCAGGTGCCTCACGTTATGCCCGTCGTCGTTGACGCCAAAACCGGCAAATACGATCTGTCCCGACAGGGTATCCGTCCCTCCAAAAGAACGAATGTACCTTCCGCTGGAACCGGCTGCGGACACCGAACGATCCACCAGCTGCTCTCCACCGGTATCGGTTTTATAGGTCGTGAATACGACGCTGTCGCTCTTGGTGGCGTTGAGCTCAAATCGCTGAAAATAGGAACCATCATCGCCCACCGGCTGCAGCCCTATCGCCCGATATTGGTCGGCCAAATAATCCGCTGCTTTTTTCAATCCTTTGGTAGCAGTTTCGCGTCCCTCCATGGAATCGGCCGAAAGCACTGCCAGATGGTTATACAAAAAGTCTGTTGAAATTTGATCCTGATACTTTAAAAGAGCGTCCGTACTGGTTATTGGTTCGGTACGGTTACTTTGGTCCGCAGTTTGAGAAGTGGCGCAACCTGCAGTAAAAATGAGCAGGCCGGCAAGAAATAAGGAAAAAAGCATATATTTTTTCTGATTAGTTGTTGGTTGATTCGGGCGTACCGATAATTTCGTCGACGGGCTTCAGGTCAAGGTAGAATGAAGTGACGTTATCATCTTCGATGTAGAGATTGATTTGGCGCTCTTTCAGCATTTCCAGAATGGCCAGGAAAGTGACTACAATTTCAATGCGATTACCCAGCTCGCGGCACATGGCGCGGAAGGAGGTACGTCCCCGGCGCTGCAGGCAGTCGAGTACGTACTCGGCCTGTTCCTCGATGGTGTACTCGATCTTCTCGACACGGTGAATAGCCTCCTGCTTTTTGATATCCGAGAGCACTTTTTTGAAGGCAGCCATCAGGTCGAACATTGTAACGTTTTTCAGGGCTTCGCCGCTGGCCTGTTTCTTCACCTGGTCGGCTTCATAATTGCCCCGAAAGTATGATTTCTGGGCTTCTTCGGAGAGGTTCTCCATCTTACCCGCCATCTCCTTATAACGCTTGTATTCCAGCAGGCGCTGCACCAGTTCGTAGCGCGGATCGTGCTCGTCAAGCTTCTCGTCGGATTCCTCTTGGGGCAGCATCATTTTGGCCTTGATCGACATCAGCATGCTAGCCATCAGGATAAACTCGCTGGCTACCTCCAGATCCAGTTCCTCCATCAGGTTCAAATATTCCAGAAACTGATTGGTGATATAGGAGATAGGTATGTCATAGATATCCAGCTCATCTCTTTTGATGAAAAAGAGCAGCAGATCCAGGGGCCCTTCAAAATTTTTTAGCTGAACACGATACATTGCCGGTACGAAAACTTGTCTGTATTAAATACCACTTGGAAAAAAGGGATTTTTTTTAGCTTTTACTACTTAAATTTATGGAGCTACTTTTATTTTTCTATCTTTTTACGCTTTTTGGGATAGGGATCATTTTAAGAAATAAACATGAACTATTCAGAACTGGTTACTGCCCTTCGGGAAAATAAGTCGGGGCAGGTTAATGAGATGCTTGAGGCGCTTCGCCCGCGCTTGATGGCATTTTTACGGATACATATGAATGCCAGCCGGCAGGATGCCGAGGATTGTGCTCACGATTCTCTGCTCTCTTCCATCGAAGCAATTCGGGAAAACGGACTGGAAAAACCCGAGCAGGTGGTTTCCTATATCCTATCGACCTGCCGAAATACCTACCTGAAGATGCAAAATAAAAAGCAACCTCAGCCGGTGGAGGAAATCGAAAACCGGCAGCATCAAGCTCCCCGGCAGCTGCAATCGTTGCTGGATGAAGAGCAAGAACGACTGCTGGAATGGTGCATGAACCAGCTTAAAAAGGAATATCGGCGATTTATGCAATATTGGTTTGAGCATCCTGATGCTGATGCTCAAAAGGTCGCAGACCAGTTTAGTATCAGCGTGAGCAATGCCTGGACTCGCAAGCACCGCCTGATTAAAAAGCTAAATGAGTGTTATGAAGAAAAAAGCAATTTATAATGTAAGGATTGGCTCCCCAAAGGGTCTTACTAAGTAAGATGTTAAGGTAAACATACCTTTAAGACAATATAAGTACATTTAGTACCGACAATCATGAACAAAATTTCAAGAGATTTCGAACTCGAAAAGCAGATCGATGCCTATGTAAAGGGTAGGCTCAGTGAACAAGAGGCTGAAGATCTGTGGGAAAATCTGCTTCAGCGTCCGAAGTATCTGGAGCTGCTAAAAACCGAATTGGGCGTAAAGTCCATCGTCGAGAAACGATCTTCCAATGCCAACGACCGCTCCCAAGCCGGTGAAGCAGGCATGCTTTATAGGGTTCAACAGTCATGGCCCTGGCTGGCTGCGGCAGCAGCGATTATTATTCTGATCGTAGCAATTAATGTGCTACGCACAAGTACCTCACAAAATGTGCAGGAAATGGCGCTAAAAGAAATTAATCTGGCCGAAAACCTGGCTTCAGCACAAATTCTGCGTTCCCAAACCGATTCCATAACCCCGGCCGATTCGCTGCTGAACCGGGGATTTCAGGCAGCCATTTCGGGTGAGCTCTCAAAAGCTCTCACCCTGTATGATCAGATTATCAAGGAATTTGGCAATGAGCCCGCCGCGGTTCAGGCCTATCTGAACAAAGGTATTATTGAGTACAACCGGCATGAATACGAAGCCTCCATATCGGAGTTCAAAACCGCCCTGCAAAAGGCAGATGAACCTAACTTTACCAAAGAGAAGGCATACTGGTACCTCGGTAACGCCTATATTAATACCGACCAGCTGAGTCTTGCACGGGAAGCCATTCGCGATGCCCACGCCATGGAAGGCATTTACCAAAAACCGGCATCGCGCCTGCTCGAAAAATTGGATCAGCAGCTGGATTCAAACACCGATCATGCAGAGAATTAAGGGACCTATTCCCAGGAGACATTAGCGGGAAAGGCCCGGTTGGGCTTCGGAACTTTGCAAATAATGAGTTACTTTTGCTAGTAAAAGAAGCAGAACTAACTTACCAGTACTCCTATTTTGCAAAATCCTCTGCTAGACGCCTCTGATAATGACCGGGAATTTGAGCAAACGCTGCGCCCCAGGCGCATCAGTGAGTTTGTAGGCCAGCAAAAAGTCATTCGCAACCTTTCGGTCTTCATCAAGGCAGCTCAAAAACGCGAGGAAGCCCTGGATCATGTAATCTTATCGGGGCCACCGGGCTTGGGCAAGACTACCCTGGCCCATATCATCGCCAATGAAATGGGAGTACAGATCAAACCCACCACCGGACCGGTGCTGGAAAAACCCGGGGACCTCGCCGGAATGCTCACCAACCTGGAGGAAGGCGACGTGCTGTTCATCGATGAGATCCATCGACTCAATCCGGTTGTAGAGGAGTATCTGTATTCAGCCATGGAAGATTACCAGCTGGATATTGTAATCGATTCGGGTCCCAATGCCCGCAGTATCCAGATTGAGCTAAACCGCTTTACCCTGGTCGGCGCCACTACCCGCAAAGGATTGCTAACGGCGCCCTTACGTGCCCGATTTGGCATCGATATGCGACTGGATTATTACGATGTGGAACTTCTTCAGCGTATTGCCCTGCGTACCGCCTCTATTCTGGATATGGGAATTACAGACAACGGTGCCCACGAGATCGCGCGCCGCAGCCGCGGTACCCCTCGAATCGTTAATAAATTGTTGCGACGCACTCGCGATTTCGCCCAGGTGGAGGATATGGATACCATCACCGACGAAATTGCAGACAAGGCACTCAATGCACTGGATGTCGACCAAAACGGATTTGACGAGATGGATATCCGCATTCTGAAAGCTATCATCGAAAACTATGACGGCGGCCCGGTAGGGCTCGGTACTCTGGGTGTTGCCGTAGGTGAAGACAAGGGAACCATCGAGGAAGTGTACGAACCCTACCTGATAAAAGAAGGTTTCCTGCAACGAACCCCAAAGGGACGCATTGCCACCCGTAAAGCCTTTCAGTACCTGGGGGTAGATCCCAACCAAAAAGAGACCAATTTATTTGATTAGGCTATAAAAAAATAACCCTAAAACTATAAGCTTTTCATCATCGTTCCATTAATGAATTAAATTCAAAAAATCAAATAAATTTACATTTTTAGGGAATTAATTTATTGGGATATGTGATTGTAGGCTATTCACTCACTATTAATCAATCACATGTCACGATGGATACAATCTCAAACAATCCCTTAAAAAAGTTTAAGTCTGGGCTGTTAAACCTAGCCTTTATGGTTATGGTCGCGGCCTTTATTTCGGCTTGTGGTAACGACGATAATGGACCTACTGATTCCGGTAACGAAGTAGGCACTATCGCAGAAGTTGCACAGGCGAATGATGATTTTAGCGACCTGGTTTCTGCATTGCAAGATGCAGGCTTGGTCTCCACACTGAACGGAACCGGTCCTTTTACCGTGTTCGCACCTACCAATGATGCTTTTGCAAATCTGCCGGATGGACTCCTTAGCAGTTTGAGTAATGATCAACTGGTAGAAATTCTTAGCTATCACGTACTCTCCGGCAATATTGGATCCGGCGACCTGTCTGCCGAACAATCGGTAGCAGCGCTGGCCGGCGGCGACCTGTTCATTACGGCAGCCAATGGCAACGTATCGGTCAATGATAATGCCGCAGTCAGCAATGCTGATATCGAAGCATCCAACGGCGTTATTCATGCTATTGACCAGGTAGTACTCCCCGATGGATACCTGGATGTGGTAGGCATTATCGCAAAACGTTACGGCCTGCAATCTCTGGAGGATGCGGTAACCGGTGCGGGCCTTATTTCCACGCTTCAGGGAGACGGTCCCTTCACGGTATTTGCACCGTCGAATGAAGCTTTTGGCAACGTGGATCTTTCCGGGCTGTCAGAGCAAGAAATTCAAGATATCCTGACTTATCATGTAATACCCAGCAAGGTTCTTTCGAGCGATTTGCAGCCGGCTCAAACCGTAACAACGGTTAACGGCGAAGATCTGATCATTGAAGTTGCTAATGGCAATGTTACCATTACCGATAATTCCGGCCAAACGTACTCGGTAACCGCGGCCGACCTGGAAGGCACCAACGGCGTGGTTCACATTATTGACGGAGTATTGAATCCGGCCCCTAACATTGTAGACGTAGCCACTGATGCCGGTAACTTTACCACTTTGCTTAGTGCCCTGGAACAAACCGGGTTGACTTCTGCATTAGAAGGGGCAGGTCCCTTTACGGTCTTCGCGCCAACGGATGCCGCTTTTAGCGGTGTAGACCTGAGCGGACTTACCGATGATCAACTGGCTGAAATTCTGCAATACCACGTAGTATCCGGTGAAATTGCTTCCGGTGATCTTTCTGCCCAGCAAGCAGTAGCATCCCTGACGGGCGACAGCCTGTACGTTACCGCCGATGGCAGCGTTGTTGTGAATGATGCAGCCACGGTAGCCACGGCTGATATCGGGGCCTCCAACGGTATTATTCATGCGATCGACGGCGTTCTGCTGCCTGATAAATATCAGGATATAGTAGGAATTATTAGCAAGCGTTATAAACTGCAAACCCTTGAGGATGCCGTGGTAAGTGCAGGATTGGCTTCAACACTGCAAGGTGACGGCCCATTTACGGTATTTGCACCGGATGAAGCTGCTTTTGAAGGCGTCGACCTAAGTGGACTAACCACCCAGCAGCTAGCCGACATCCTTACATATCACGTGATTGCCCAGGAAATCACCTCCGAAACCATCTCTTCAGGCACCGTTACCACGGTCAACGGCGCTACGCTGGACGTTAACGTGGCTGGCGACGGTTCGGTGACACTTACCGACCAAGCCGGTAACACTGCTACGGTAACGACCGTAGACCTGCAAGGGACTAACGGTGTGGTTCACATTATCGACGGGGTTCTGTCACCGACGCAATAGCCCTGATTTTACCCTGTCATTAAAAGCTGCATACCTTTCGGATGCAGCTTTTTTTATTTTTGGAAGCCTACATTCATCTGCAATATTATCGATATTTTTGTAGCTTCTGTGCTTGTTAATATTCAATCATTGACCCGAATTTGTAGCATGAAAAATCTTTTTACTTCCGAGTCTGTATCAGAGGGACATCCCGATAAAGTGGCGGATCAAATTTCCGATGCGATCCTTGACGCCATGATTGAGCAGGATCCTGATTCCCGGGTTGCCGTCGAAACACTGGTTACTACCGGGCTGGCCGTTATTTCAGGCGAAGTTACCACTGATGCCTATGTAGATGTGCAGGAAATTGCCCGTGATGTGATCCGTGAAATCGGATACACCAAAAATTCGTACCGTTTTGATTCCGAATCCTGCGGGGTCCTCACTACCATCCACCAACAAAGTCCGGATATTGCCCAGGGGGTTGATGAAGGTGAAAAGAAAAAAATGGGAGCCGGTGACCAGGGCATGATGTTCGGCTACGCCAGTAAAGAAACCGATACTTATATGCCAATGTCGCTGCAGTTCTCTCATGACCTGCTACGTAAGCTGGCGCACATCCGCAAGAAAACTACCCTGCTTCCCTACCTGGCCCCGGACAGCAAGAGCCAGGTTACGGTTGAATACGACGATGATGGCAAACCTGCCCGTATCGATACCATTGTTATTTCCACCCAACACGATGAGAACGTCGACCAGCAGCAGATCAAAGAGGATCTTAAAAAGCACCTTATTCCGGAAGTGATTCCCGAAGATCTTATGGATCCCCGAACTATTCTCCATGTGAATCCAACCGGCAAGTTTGTGATCGGAGGGCCCCACGGTGACACCGGGCTGACGGGACGTAAAATTATTGTGGACACCTATGGCGGACGCGGAGCCCACGGTGGAGGAGCGTTTTCCGGAAAGGACCCCTCCAAAGTGGATCGCAGTGCTGCTTATGCTGCCCGACATATTGCCAAAAATGTTGTTGCAGCTGATTTGGCTGATGAATGCCTGGTGCAGCTGGCTTATGCTATCGGCATTCCCGAACCGGTTTCCATTAACGTAAATACCTATCGCACCGGCAAGGTAAGTGACATTGCATTGGCATCAGCCATTCAGAATACCTTTGATCTTACACCGAAGGGTATTATTGAGCGTTTTGACCTGAAGCGCCCCATGTATAAGAAAACGGCTGCCTATGGACACTTCGGACGTGACGAATTTCCTTGGGAGCAACTGAATTATACCGACAAACTAAGTAACGCCCTTTAGGATTTCATCTGACCATAGTTGAATAAACCAAAAGAGCCTGTTCATAAACGAACAGGCTCTTTTTTATTTACCAACTAAATATTGTTTAACTGTCTTTAGCCGTCCAGCAGGTCTTTCAGCTTGTCTTTGGCTTCATCCAACAATCCTTGCTTGACCGCTTCCCGAGAAGCCTTGCGCAAAATAGGCTTCAGTATTTGTCGCATAGACTGTTCCATGGTATTATTTCCACTGCGTCCGATCCCGTTGAGTTCGATGCTGGAAAATGAACCTTCTACCGTCTTCTTTTCCCCAATATCAGCCGTCAGCGTCACGTGACCATCCTGAACCAGCAGGTGATCAATTACTACACTTATCCCCGACTCTGAAGAGGAACCTCCCAGTTTATCGGTCAGTGCATCCAGGTTGCTGCCGCTGGTTTTCTGTTCAAAATAAACTTCGGGTTTCTCGATCCGGATATCTTTTACGATGACCGTATCCGAAAGGAGCGAGGACAAAGCAACCCTGATACTAATCTGCTGAAGCTTTAAGGCCGGGTTATCACTGAATCCTTCCGGGTTGTGGATTGTAATACCATCTATGGTGCCTTCCCCATCCAGTATGGAGATCGAAACGCTGTTTACCTCAACCGAGGTATCCAGCATTTCGCCGGTGGTACTTTCGATATTCGATTTCACGATTCCATCAATACTGAAAGAAAGTACGAGCGCTCCGATAGCTGCAATAGCAATTAGGGCGACAAGCCCCTGAAAAACTGGTTTCATATATTGTGTCCCGTTCGATTGCTGTTTAGGTTGCCAATAATTCTCTCTAAATATAACGGACTCTCGCCTTAATTCAGGATTAAATCTGTTTACATTCATCTGATCTACTTTAAATGGAAACAGGCACTATATTCTCATCTTTTTGCCATCCCGGCGAGAAAATAGTAAGGTCCTATATCTTAAAAGATTTATAGACCGATAAATGCAGCCCGAAATCTATCATCGTGGAAGAGTCGTATATCGTTTTTAGAACCTATTTTCATTCCCACCAAGCCGAGCTAGCCTTAAATAAACTAAAGAGTGAGGGAGTAAATGCCTATCTGACCGACAGTAACATGGGAAGTTTTAGCTTTTTGGGTATGGCATCCGGTGGTGTGAAGTTACATGTGGCGGAAAGCGACCTGGAACAGGCCGAAGAGATACTGTCCCGGGATGAATCAAAATCCTGAAGATTCAGAAGATATTGCCAAGAGGTTTTTGCAAATAAAAAGCCCCACAATCCTATTGCAGATCATGGGGCACATCTCAGAAAAAAGAACAGTTTTAATATCAGTTCGCGGAACGGCCATCTATAGTTTGACCGAAGAAAATGGCATTCATAAACAGCTTATTTGTCCCGTACCAAAATGCCCGGAAATTAGGATTGTCGATCATCGAAATTACCCGGCCTCTTCCCGCATCACTGACGACAATAGCGGCCGTGCCTTTGAGTTTCTCCAGGTTATCATCCGAGATATACCCGCTGGCAAGCGGCTCGTCGGTATAATAGAGCGGAGTGGCATAGGGATTTTGAGCCTTTTTCATAAAAAGCGTACTGTTCCGGAATACCGTTAAGTCATCGTCATTGTAACCGTATCCCAGCGGATGCGTTAGATCCAGCTTTGTGTGGAAAATAGTGCCCCCAATGTACTGCGCGCCGCGAGCGCGGTCCATTTCGGCATAGGGTTGGGGCGTTACTTCTTCATCCTTCGACTCGGAATCATCATCCTCCACAAAACTGATGTTGGCCAGCTTCTGAGCGGCCGCCCAGCGATTGGCGTATTTAGTAGTGATCAGGGTTCCGCCATCCCGGGTCCATTCCTTGATTTTACCGGTAGTCTCGCTGCCAATATCATCATACCCACCATTGACCATCACTATCACATTATAGCGATCCAGATCGGCTTGACGCAGACGATCTTTACTCAACAGGGTGGGCGTCATGGCGTAACGCTGATCGAGAAGATGCCATACCTCACCCGCCTCATAACCGCTAACACCTTCGCCGGTAATTATCGCCACATTGGGTTTTTCAAGGTCCACGAACGATTCGCTTCCCATATCAATACCCACAGGTGTAGCTCCGGATCCCAGAGAATAAATGGTAAGCCCGTCTTCTCGAGCAGAGGTCTGAATTAATTCATGAATTTTATCACGATCCACCTTTTGCGGACCCAATGGCACCATCACCGTACCATAGTCGAATGAGTGCCGGCCCTCCGAGGTAATGGTGGTAAAGGGCTTGGAAGCCACTTTGACTCGGACATCGTTTTTCAGAAGCCGGTTCAAAGCGCGGGGCGCATAGTACTCATCCCATTCAAATACATAGGCAAATTCCGCTTTCTCTCCGGCCACTTGACCTTGGGGAAATTCAGGTAATCCTTGTACCTCAGCACCGAGAAGATCTTCATCGTAATCCCGTCCCCGGAGTTCGGCAAAGGGCATATCAAAAGCATAGGGCATCGTCCATGCGGATACATCGTAAAACAGGCTGTCGCTGAAGGTAGTACGACGTTCAAAAAGCGCTTTTACGAACCGGTACTGTTTTTGATCGGACGGAATAAGGTAGGAAGAATTGGCTTTGAAAGATTTTCCGTCAACATTCAGGTCACGCGCCAGTCGGTGTAGCTCAATATTATGCCGGCGGAGTAGCTCAGCCAGACGAAAAGTACGGGCATGGTCGGCATCGGTACCGAATACGTAGCCCTCAATATCCGCCTTTTCGCCTTCTCTTTTGGCCTCCTTATAAAAATTACGCTGATAATTCAGGATTTCCGTGCGCAGGCTCGTCCCCGCCTCCAGCGTAGACAGCGAGGTCATAAACTGATTTTTGATGGTGAACGGAAAGGTGAGTACGCCATGGATACTTTCCTGTGCGTGTCCCCGCGAGCTGGCCTGTTCAAACAGGATCCCGATACTGCCGTTTACATCGGGATAGGTTGAGCCCTTGCCATAATAGAAATCATCATAGTTCTCCTCGGAAAAATACAGGCGCTGTGCTTTATCCAGTTTCTCAATATGATATTCCGCAATGGCTTTGGTCAACTCCTGATTTTGCTCTGGCGTCAGGGGATTGGTCCGCTGCTTGACCCCGGGTTGGAAAAAGAAGGTATCGTTGGTACCCATCTCGTGGTGGTCGGTGAGCACATTGGGCATCCAGTGGTAGAAATTATTGATGCGGCCCTGGCTTTCGGGATGCTGCACCAGCATCCAGTCGCGATTCAGGTCAAACCAGTAGTGATTCGTTCGTCCGCCCGGCCACGGCTGGTTCAGTTCCATACTGTTGGGATCAGAAACCAGGTGCTCGCTTTTATGCGTATTTACCCAGCTGGCAAATCGATTCAGTCCGTCGGGATTAAAGCTGGGATCCAACAGAATCACGCTGTTTTGCAGCTGCTGTTCTATTTTAGTTCCCTGAGCCGCTGCCAGGTAGTAGGCTACCAGCATTGAGGCATTGGCCCCGCTCGATTCATCGCCGTGGATACTGTACCCCCAATACATCACAATGGGCATATTTTCGGTGTTAAGCTGATCGGATTGTTCGGGATTGGTCAACGCCACGTGATCTTTACGTATCTGTTCTATGTTTTGCTGATTATCCGAAGAGGTTACCGTCAAATACAATAGGGGACGATCTTCGTAGGTTTTGCCGAATTCGTGGAGGGTAATCCGATCGGATGCTTCGGCCAGCGTGCGCATATATCGCACCAACTGGTCGTGGCGAACATGCCATTCGCCGGGCACCATCCCCAGCACTTCTTCCGGCGTGGGTATAGCGGAATCATAGGTAACGTTCTGCGGCAGATAATAATCCATTGAGGCTTTGGCATCCGCCGGATTTTGAGCCCGGGCCGTAACCCCCATTAGGAGAATAAACGCACTAAAAACAACGGTTCGTAATCGCATACTTTTCTTACTTAATTAGCATTCATGTCTGATTTTACGCAAGCCTGGCTGAGTTTGGCTTCCTAAAGGTCTTTTAGTGTAAAGGTTCTAAATGAAAAATGTTTTTAAAAAATAAACGTGCCAGCGACTTCATATTCACTCCATCCCTCAAACAAAAAAGGCACCGGTCGCAAAACCGATGCCTTTTATTCCTTTGTTTTGATGAATTATTCTAGGCGTAGCGGAAGATAGCCGCTATGGAGGAACCGTCGGGCATCTCATCCTTGTCCAGGGCATACACATTGCCGCTCTGAGTCAGGGTTTTGATGGCTGCCATATTGATCAAGTCGTGTTCGCCGTTTTTAGGTTCGCTACTGTGATGCACGACGTCGCGTTCGGTATCGAACCAACCCCAGCTGTGTTCACCTACGGGCACAAACAGTGAATCAATCTTGCCGTAATAGGCCGCTTCCACAATTTGGGTAAGATTATCGGATTGCTTTTCGGATCCGGACAAATCGCCAAAACGACGAATGTCTTCATACATATCCTTCAGGAAGTATGACTGGATCACTTTCCACCCTTCATCACGAATTTCTGCATCACTTTTAGGATCGGGATTCCCGGAAACGGTCTGATCCATCAAACGACTGTAGTGGTTTACCTTTTTGTAGATAGCCATCGCCTCATCGATACCCGCCAGCACGAGGGGATCATTGCGCTTGCGCAAAATAGAGGTCACCTCATTTTCAACGGTCTTCAGGTAGTTTTCCACGTAGTCGGTTTCTACCGAGCCGTCGCCCCAGCCATGAAACATCGAGGTCGAGCCACCGCTGCCCGCCGAGGTGATGTTCTTCTCAAAATTTTCGTACTTCTTAAACTCTTCCATATTGGTGGGTGAGTCGGTCAGCTCAATTTCCTCGACGCTGGCCCGGGTGCACTTGAGCAGACGTACGTTCTTTTGGCTAATTGCCAGCAGGCAAAACGTGCCTTCCAGTGATATCATCGGAACCAGCGGGGTAATCAAAAAGTGATCATCAACCATTACCCGCTCCTTAAATTCATGCGGAATGCGATAGTATTCAAAGTCCTCTTCGCTCACAAAAATTGCCAGTCCCCGGTCGTTGTGTTGCCAAAATAGTGGCTTATCCAGCAACTTGCGCGGTTCCTCCAGCAGTTCTTTAATTTTTTTCTCAGGGACCTCGTGAGATACCAGTTGTTTCTTTGCTTCATTCAATAAATTCTTTAATCGAATGGGATCTTGCTGTACTTCTTCCCCCATCTTGTGCGTCGGCAGATACAGCGAAATGCAAACATTATGTTCCTGTTTCGCTAAATCGAGGATGTCTTGACGTGTAATCATATAAACCTCCGGTTCTTTTTCAGTTGTATCCTCTGGAAAATTGTAAACAATTAGGGTAGTTCGAGGGTTCAACCCTTCTCCGTTTTAATATCTTGATCTAACCTCCTAGTTTAGTTCTCTTCTCTTTGTTTGTATTAATACCTAAAAATAGTATATAATTTTAAAAAGGGACTAATCAAATAACGAATGAATCAGCAAAAAGATATTAGGGCAGAAGAAAAAGATAAGTGGGAAGGGATAAAGCAGAGTCTGGGTCCGGGCCTGTTGATGGCCGCGGCAGCAATTGGCGTGTCACACTTGGTCCAATCGACCCGCGCCGGAGCCACTTATGGATGGGCTATGGTTTGGGCTGTCGTGCTGGCCAACTTCTTTAAATATCCCTTTTTGGAGTACGGACCGCGCTATGCCATCGCTACCGGCGAAAGTATGATTGAAGGTTATAACCGGCTTGGCAAATGGGCCATCGGTATTTTTGTGGTATTTACTATTGGTACCATGTTTGCCGTGCAGGCTGCTGTGACGATTGTAAGTGCCAGCCTGGCGGCAGAACTCACGGGACTCACTTTAACGCCGCTGGCATGGAGCGCTATCTTATTAGCTATCTGCATCCTTCTGCTGATATCCGGACAGTATTCGGCACTCGACGGGGCTATCAAATTAATTATGGTTGTACTGGCCGTCTCTACAGTTATTGCACTGGTTGCCGCACTTTTCCAGGGCGGACAACATCAGGTGCAAACTTATTACCCGAGCATCTGGGATGTAGCGGGGGTTTCTTTCCTCATTGCCTTGATGGGATGGATGCCCATCCCGATCGACGCTGCCGCCTGGCACTCGCTATGGTCGCTGGAACGCGTCAAACAAACCAAGTACACGCCCAAGCTCCGGGAGAGCCTGCTGGATTTTAATATCGGCTATATCGGCGCAGCGCTGCTCGCCCTTGGGTTTCTGGGCCTCGGTGCACTGGTGATGTACGGCAGCGGTGAGGAATATGCCAGCAGCGGAACTGCTTTTGCCGGCCAGCTGATTAGTCTCTACACCGACAGCCTGGGAAGCTGGTCGTATCCGGTAATCATCATTTGCGCTTTTACCACCATGTTCAGTACTACGCTCACGGTAACCGATGCCTACCCGCGGGTCAGCCGACGCATGCTGGAGGTGCTGATGCCTGAAACCTTTGACGATAAAGACAACCTGCGGATCTACCGTATCCTACTGGTTGCTATCTCGGCGCTTTCGCTGGGCGTGTTGTACTTTCTGGGCGACTCTTTTACGCTGATGGTTGATCTTGCCACTACGCTCTCTTTCCTGACGGCGCCCGTGCTGGCTTATCTCAACTACCGCTTGGTTACGGCCGACCACATGAAAGAGAAATTTCAGCCAAAACCCTGGCTGAAGTGGCTGAGCTGGAGCGGCATCGTTTTTCTGACAGGTTTTGCCCTGCTGTATCTCTATTGGATTATTCGGTGATCGGTAGTAATACTCATCGATAACCTATTCCTCCAATTCCAATAAAATAAGCACCTTAGTGAGCCTATTAGTATATTAAAACCGGGAATCAAGCCATTTTAAAAGCTAAAAGAGAAGAGATCGCTATGAAAATTATTCCGCTGTTGGTAAAAGAGTTAGAGAATGAGGCCAAAACGACCCGTAACTTTCTGGATCTTGTGCCTGTGGAAAAGTTTGACTGGAAGCCGCATGAAAAGAGTATGACGTTAAAACGACTGTCCGTACATATTGCGGAGTTGGCTTCATGGCCGGACATGGTAATCAATACCGATGGACTGGATTTCGCGGAATCAGATTACAAACCTACAGCAGTAGCAAATGCCGAAGAGTTAAAAGAACTGTTTGAGGAATCCTTTGAAAAGGGGAAGGAAGCCCTTCAGTATGCTGACGAACAGATCCTGAATGATACATGGACGATGCGTAATGGGAAGCAGGTAATCAGTGAAAACACCAAATACGAAATGATTCGTCATTCCTTCAGCCAGATCATCCATCACCGGGCACAACTCGGCGTCTATTTGAGGCTGCTGGATATACCCATTCCCGGCAGTTATGGTCCCAGTGCCGACGATCAGCAGTTTGGCTAGGAACTCATTATGACAACCTAAGTTCAGTTGGAAATCAGTGCTATGAAGAAAATAAAGAAAGGATCTTATGGCATACTCTTGGATCCCACAACCCTTCAATTCCAGCGACGGGTTCAAGGACCCATTAGAAAATGTCTAGGCATATCTGACTGAGGCTGAAAACCGTGGCCAATGGCTGGCTTCCGGCGCAATGGATATAAAAAACGGAGGGAAAGTAGAACTAATCTTCAATCATAACCCCTTTAAAAAGGAAAATGTCAAGCAGATAGTCCTCACCTACATCTAGCTACAGCATTTCAATAACTCCTTAATTCAAACCTTTAACTGGCAACCGGTGTCGCTGATCAAGCTCGGATTACCT
>Ga0207756_100045_pt1 | contig 177453 bp, 171 predicted proteins | sample A23M1SouthBayCA_FD_187748 | JGI IMG/M metagenome (GOLD analysis project Ga0207756, IMG submission 187748) | Aerobic enrichment media microbial communities from Eden Landing Ponds, California, USA - A23 M1 (3) (SPAdes) | ecosystem: Environmental > Aquatic > Marine > Unclassified | place... | reverse complement strand
GAGTGCCAACCCTTGAAATGCCGGCGGTGGGTGGAGAACCCGGTAGGTTCTGTGTGAGCGCCAGCGAACGCAGAACAGGCCAGACTTCGTCTGGCCGAGGTTCGGAGCCCCCCCGGCATATCTTATCACGTCGCTCGCGTTGGCGAGCGACAGCCACGTGATGATTTGCGGAGGGCTCCGAACCCTGAAGGATTCACGCGAACACCAGTGAGCGTGAATGAGAGGAGCGCTTGCGCTCCTCGTCGTTCGCGAGCCCTTCCCCCGAGATTCCTTTGTCGCGTCGCTTGCTCCGTCGAACGACAACCACAGACAGCGGATTCCAGCACGATAGGAGGATTTCATATCGCATATATTAGTTTATAAGTGCAACGTAGACTGTCCCCGAAGTGGCGGTTTCGGGAGTCTGGAGGCAGATCAGCCGCCAGAACGGCACTGCCACAGGCCACGGTTTGCGGTCATCGCCTCACGCTCGGCGTCGGCGTAGCGGTCGCGTTCGGAGAAGGAGGTGTCGTACAGGCGCGCGTGGCCGTCCTCGATCAGGTTGTAGTTCACCGAACTGTTCTCGCGGATCACGATCCCCAGCAATCGCCCATAGCCACCTCGGGTATCGCCGCCGTGGTCAAGACGGATCGTGACCTGCTCACCGGCGAGTCTTTGCTCGACTACGGCACTGGCGTTCTCTCCGGTGGCTCGAAGACACGCTCGTCCCGACTCGGTGTCGGGGACGCCCTCGAACTCTCCAGGTTGGGTTTCGACGTGGACTTCGGGGGTGTCGATCCCGAGCAGCCGAACGGTGTCGGTCGATCCGTTGGTAAAGCGGACATCGATCGTGTCACCGTCGACGACGTCGGTGACCGTGGCTTCGTATGTGCTTCCGGCGGTGCCCGACCCAACGTCGACCTGGACGGAACACCCAGCGAGTACCGCTATTGTCGCTATCCCGGCCATGACGACCGATCTCTCGATGTTCACACCAACTCTGTAGATGGCGATTCCCCCTCAGTCTGGTGGTGTAAATTGTATGCGACTATATCGAATCTCCGTGGCCGTTCGCACAGAAGTTCGGAGTTTGGGTGATTAACAAAAGAGAACAGGGGTTGAGTGATAGGTCTGAGTATAGAGAGGAGTACTTTGGCTAGTTTTGGATGTGCGTATTCGGTCAGTTCTTTCTATCTGGTTTACAACGGTGTGGAAAAACAGTCGGTGTGAGTACTCTGCTCTAACAGGGAACAGCTATCTCGGAAAATACAGTGGTGAACGTCTATCCGATGGTTTCGTCCAAGTGACAGCCGAGGAGTTGGCTGAGTTCTCCGGCTGAAAGAGGGGGTGATTCACCGAGGTCAGCATCGAGTGCATGCCGGAGAATAAGATTTGTCAGCCTCCAGGCATTATACATGAGAACGCCTGCGACGAAGGTGAAGAGCCGGACACGGTAATCAGTGGAGCAGGTTTGCGGGAGGAAGTTGTGTTTGATGGATTTGTACTCGTTTTCGATTGTCCATCTGTCTCGATACTGTGCGGTGATAGATTCAATCCGTTCGACTGGGATGTCAGCATTGGTGGTGAAAATAGCGTATGAGTCGCTCGACCCTTTCGAGGGGACATAGAGGAAGTCTACACCGTGTTGGTTTTCGGTAGTTGTGAGGGTGACATCGTGAGCGACAGCACAATCGGCGTTCGGGTGCCGCTTGATATCCTCAACATTATCGAGGTCTTCCTTCGCACTGAGTCGCTTGGGGATGAGGTAAGTCACCCCGTGCTGGTCTAATGTGCCCCGGACATCGTGGGTATCAAACTCCCGGTCTGCAAACACCTTGTTCACAGCTACGTGTTCTTTGGCTTTGGAGATGAGGCGGTCAACAACGTCTGCAATCGGCGTTCGGTCTCCATCGGTTTCCCAGAACGAGTTTTCCTTGACAGGCTCGATAGCGAGGATAATTGGTGTGTCTTCCCCGACGATTGAAATTGTTGCAAACTTGTATCCTCTCTCGTGTTCGTCTTTGAGTCCACTCACCATCGAGGGGTAGTCCTCTTTGAGGATTTCGAGTTGGCGGTGTTTCCACGGTGACGGGCTGAACTTCCAAGGAGTCACGTCGATAGCGACGTTTACAGGCTCCTTGAGACTCTTCTGGAAGTCTGTTTCTTCTATCAGGTTTGCAACAGCCGCGTCAAATGGTTCTAACAGAGTTTTCCGAATGCGTTTCCACTTCTGCGGACGAGACCCGTCATCGAATTCTGGGAGAGTAAGTTGTGGGTCTGGGTGACCGAGCTTTTTGATTGTACGCGTGTGGGTGTCTGGGTGCGGGAGTTCATCCCGCCAAGAGAATAGTGTCCCGATGGTATCCAGGCCGGTTTTTCCATTCCCGACCATAGAGAGATAGGCCTGAACTTCGAAGAATACGTCGTCTTCGTATTTTGCGTTTTCAGCACGATTGGTCTGGAATTCGGTGAATACGCGGTCTCGGGCAGTTTTCACTGCTCGACGCATCTCTTTGACTGTTAGCGTGTCCGTGTTCAATTCTGACGGGTTGATTGGTGGCGGTTCATCCGGTGTGTCAATCAGCCCATGCTCATCTGCGATTGGTTTGATTCTATCGACTAATTTGCTGAGGAAGACTTTATCCTGATATTCGAGTCGATTACGGCGAGTGTATGAGAGGGTTTGACCAGTAGGTGGGTGATTGAGTCCAAGCCGGAGTTGAACGTAGGGCCAGAGTCGGAGTTTGTTTGCCACTTCTTGGTCGGTGAGGTCACTGACCTCTTGATACAGAAGGACGCGGAGGATGGTGTCAAAGTCGTACTGCCGGTCGCTGTCGCGTGTGTACGTGTCAGATAGATAGTTCTCAGGGAGTCCCAAAGACCCGATAACGTCTGTGATGTGGTCGTGTCCACGGCAAAGCCTCTCAACTTGCTCTGTGATGGCGTCAAGATATCTTGACCGTGCTTCGGTGTCTCTGGAACTCATGTGTAGTCGCGCTTGATACGCTAATGTTTCCTCAGATTCTGACTAAACTGCTGGCGTGTGTTTTCCACTTCCAGTTCGGAAACAGCCGCTTAAGAGAGTAAGAACCGAGTAGGCTCTATTCGGGACCAAACTCAGATTCAAAGTTTACTCAGAATCTGAGCGCACTCATATCTTTATTTTACCACCGCCGCGAGGAGGACTTAGATGTCTCTATCAATCCCTGAATTTCTTTCACAGAAAGGGTCAGTTGAGTTGATATGCGAAATTGACCCACAAGGCTCTCATTTCGGTGATTTGGAAGAAGAACTGGAAAATATAATCAGCCATGACACACTTGCTAAGCGTTTAGACGATGGATACGATGCCTCACTGATTGAAGTACGTGGAGTAACCGGAGAGCAAGGCGTAGGCGGAATCCATAAACTGACTTCTTGGGGAGAGGACATTCAGAAATTCTTCAGGAATATCGGTCTCGTAGCTCTCCATGAAGAACGAAAACGCAATCTCAGACAGTTCAAAGAGAAGCAGGAATTAGCTGAAGGGTTCCTCTCTGAGAGTTATGATGAATTCTTCATAGAGTTCCAGAAACCACGAGGTGAACTCATGCGTGTTCCAAATATGGTTGACGCATGGGATGAGTATCTTGAAGGAAATGAATCCGAAGAAACCGATTAAACGTCTGGCGGGGTGAGATTCTTCATTTTGAAATCAGACTTGGGGACGTACTGCCCGGCAAGAACAGCAAGCTCGCGTGTTCGTTCGATGTCTGCAAGATTGTGGAGTAGGAGGTCTTCCCAGTTTCCTTCCTCGAAGGCAGTGACGGCACTACCACTGTCATCGAACGGGTCGCAGTCGTCGTTTCCAATTAGTTTCTGATAGACGCTCACGAGGTCATTCTTGTCGTCGGTGTCGAATCGGTTCATCATCGTCATCACGTCCGCGTACGCGATGTCTGGGAACGGCCATTCGACATTACACCGAACGCACGCACTTCTGACGAATGGAAGGTCAAAGCCTTGCTTCCAGGTCTCGCCATTATAAGCGGTGAGGTAGTGGCTATCTCCGTCAATACTCTTGTCAGCGAAGTCAGACAATGCCCGTAGCAGTGTCTCCTCTTCTTCGCAGACCCTCACCTGGACGTGTGACCCCGATTCAGTTTCCAGAACTGTTTCAAGAGCAGTTGCGTTAGCTGTACGCCCATCGGTGTTCAGCGCCAGCCAGGAACCCATCTCGGTCGCTACGCCTGCGACGGTGATTACTGCACCCGGGTCAAGGCCTGAGGTCTCGATGTCGAACGCTCTCGGTTTGAGGTCGGACATACCACAAGCATGTGCGAATTGAAAGGTATAATTCGGCGTGTCGTTTCCACTTCCAAAGAATTTGGGACAGCTAGGTGATTGCTAAACAGATTATTACTGTTGTAGAATCCGGGGGATAGGGGACAGAATTATCCTATCAACCATCTCATACACCTTATGGAAGAAGAGCTAGTTATTGTTGTTTCTCGGGACAGCAAGGAAGCTGAATCCCTCTGTCAGAGACTATCAAAAAACCTCAAAAAGAAGGGTTTGGAGTCTTCTGGACCGCTTCGTTTACCTAAGGTCCACATCACAGAGGCAAAGCGTGTGGTACATGATTTTGAGGAATCCGAGGATGAGAAGCATGGCTGGTTAAACGATTTGAAACGCGACACAATTAGTTCACTTGGACATGCTAAGTCGCAAATGGTGAAGGGATATAGCTTTAGATTCCGACGACGGGTGAATTTTGACGGTGAATCTCTTCTCAATTCCTTAGCTGAAACATCTGATGCTACAGTTATTCAGACCACAAGAATACAAAAGTCCTCTCCGGATACGAAAAATGCCCCGTTCAGCTATGACCCTGCTCAGGACTTCGTAACCGAATTGTAACTGGACGCGTTGCCTCTTGTGTTGCTGACTTATTTGCACCGACAGAACCAGAAGTGGAAGTATTGGAAACACCCCTCTTCCAATTAAGTGGTTGGAAAATCAATACGTAGGTGATGATACGTGATGCACGGGTTCTGCACCCCGAATTCGTGCCAGGCGACGTGGTGCATCGCCAGCACGAAATCAATACCCTCACTGCCGCCTTAGAGCCGCTGACGAACGGCAATATAGCGGAACCCGTGTTCCTTTACGGGCCATCCGGGACCGGGAAGACCTGTATCGCCCGCCACACCGTTGAGAAACTCCGTGAGACTGTTTTCGACCTCGACTCGAATACCAGTATGTGAACTGCTGGGAGGACTATACCCGCTTCAAAACGCTGTATCGGATTCTCGACGGTCTCGACAAGAGCTTCGATATCCACCGCCAATCCACTCCCCGAGACGTGCTTCTCGACCGGCTCAGAGACTACGATGGCCCTCCATACGTCGTTATCTTGGATGAGGTGGACCAGCTTGAGGACAAACGGATTCTCTACGAACTCTACCGGACATCAGGGGTCGCGTTAATTCTCATCGCTAACGACGAGACAAGCGTGTTTGCAGACCTGAATCCCCGCGTCTCAAGCCGATTTCAGACAAGCGAACGCATCCATTTCAACCGGTATACGCTTACTGAGTTGGTGTCGATATTGGAAGACCGAGCTAAGTGGGGCCTCGAACCAGACACTGTTTCCACTTCTCAATTGGAAACTATCGCTGACGTAGCGGCAGGTGATGCACGAGTGGCTATTGGTATCCTCCGGAACGCGGCAAAGAAAGGGTCTCAGCAGGGATTAAAGGAAATTACTGACGTAGTGATTCAGGAGTCTGTTCCGGAAGCGAAATCGGAAATTCGTCAGCAGAATCTGGACAAACTCACCGAAGAACAGCAAGTAGTGTATGATATCATTGCGAAGACGGGGGAGATTGCTCCGAGCAATCTCTATGAGGAATATCGAAGCCGTGTTGAAAATCCGAAAACTGATAGGACTATTCGGAATTATCTAGAGAAGATGGAGCGGTATAACCTCATTAGGGCGGAAGGAGAAAATCGGGGCCGGACATATCGCTCTATTAATTGATATCCCTTCAGTGCTAGATAGGTGGGCTATCAGACTTCTTTTGACCACTGGTCGTTTTGCCTCGACACTTTCGCTCGAAGTTTCGTTTTCGAGATTCCGCCTTTATCCGCCCTGCTGTGGCATGTTGGGCAGAGGGCAATGAGGTTATCATATTCGTTAGGGCCTCCCTCAGAGCGTTTTTCGATATGATGAACTTCTGGGGAGTCAGTCCGGTCCCCACACCACTCGCACTCTTGGTCTGCTCGTTCAAAGTAGATGTTTTCCTTCATGCGCTTTGGAGCAGGTGGTGTCTTTTCAGTTTCAGTCTCTGTTTCTGTCTCAGAGGTTTCATCAGCGTTCTCTTCCTCAACCGAGATTAGATACTCAATAGCGGCACTTCTCCCTTCGGAAGCATAGACACGATATGTTAATCCAAGGACGATTACACCGAGTCCGAGTAGCCCGATTCCTAAGAGAGTGACAGGTGAACTTGGGTCGAAACCGCCCTGTTGAATGGCAAGCCCGCCAGCAATGAGACCGACAAGAAGGAAGCCACCAGGAGGAAGGTCTGGCATTTCACCATCTTCTGTTGGTTCCAAGCTAGTATCTATCTCTCCTGAACCAGTTTGTGGCATACCTATATTGGGTCCAGAAGCTCCACTTTGAGAGCGTCCATTTGCCATTTCTTGGAATATCTCTTCTGCGTCGGAGAATGATTGGACTTCACGAACAGGCATGGTGAAGTCACTACGCTCATCGGTGAAGTCTGATGGCGTGTAGTCGGCAGTGACAATCTTCATCTCGGGTTGCTCTTGATACGTCACTTGATATACTCCGGCTTCTTGTTTTTCCAGCCGCCAGTTTCCTTCTCTACGGACAACTCCCATTTTGTAGAACATCTGCTTTCAGCGTAGTATCATTTACGCCTCTGAATGTCGATTCTCCAGACAAACCCTTCCAGTCAATGATAGACGTTCTATTGGTGTCTCTTATTTGAGACTATTTGCTAAGTGTTGCTTTGTCAAAAGCCATCTTCCGAACGTCTGGTTCGCAGTTTTTGTTGGGCCACTGTGCTGCGCCATCTGCTATTGATCGAACGATATATCGGCCTCTGTGAATATATCCTGTTCATGTCCGATCCGGCCGACAGTTTTGTACAATCTGCTCGGGGGATTCACTCCGGGACCTGCGTCTCCCAGGGGGACTACCTCTGGCGATATCGCGGCACTCTCACGGACGGTCAAGAAAACGTCCGCATTTTCACCACGTCTCCGTCGATACACCAGCAGGCCGTTCACGACGCGTTCTGGCGAGCCACTTCGGGATGGTTCAACCCCAGTTCACACGAGAACGTCGTCACGGTGTACGACCGAGGCAGGAACCCGCGGCCATGGATTGCGGTCGAGACAGTCAATGGGTCGCGTCTCACCGATGTCCAGTCGGAGCTGTCCATCGGAGGCGCTCACGAAGTTGTCTCTGGAGCTGCCGAGGCACTTCGCGTCGCAGGCCTCTATAACGCGACGCACGGATCGTTAGCACCGACTGATATCTGGGTGACTACTCTCTCCGAGGAAGCAGGTGCGACTGCCGTCGTCGACGAGTGGGGACTCGAACGTGCGTGTCGCGTTGCGGCTGACGACCCCCCTATCACTCCGTTCACCGCTCCCGAACTAGTCGACGATCCTACCGCCGTTACAGACCGAACAGACGTTTATGGGCTGGGTGCCGTCACGTACTACGCCTTGACGGGTCACGCACCGTTTACCGTCGACGCGCTTGAAGCTGGCGTCAGCTCCGGCCAGGTGACGCCACTGAGTGCGGTCGTGCCCGAACTCCCGCCAGCGGTTGACGATGTGGTTCTTACGGCACTGGCACCGACACCCGGCGGTCGCCAGTCGTCACCTTCGCAGTTTGGAACAGACCTCTCGTTGGCATTCCCCGACGGATTCTTCGATTCCCAGCCGACCCAGGATCAGACGCAGCCTGCGCCCACTGGCCAGCCTGTTGCCGACGACGGCCCATCCCGGGAGGGGCAACGGGCCGCCGATACGAGTGAGCCGCCTTCTCGCTCTGGACCTGACAGTACCAGTGCTGGGCAGACGGCTCCGGGTGGAGCGAGTTCGTCGCCCCTCTCTCGTCGGGCAGTCCTCGGTTTTCTCGGCCTCGCGGGTGGCGGTGCCGTGGTCGCTTCCCAGTTACTCGGCGATTCGGATTCCAGTGGGGTGCTGGGTGACGAGTCCGGTGACCGATCAGGCAACGGTGGTGTCGCCACGCCGTCTGATGGCCCAGCGACGACGGAACCGCCGGCAGACACACCAACTCCGGAGGAGCCGCCGACCGAACTGGATCCGTCGATCCATGCAGACAAGGCCCAGAACGCCTGGGAGCGTATCACCGAAAATCCGGGGCCTGCTGCCCAGGACCTCCGAAACCAGGCCCACGTCGATATCGAGGAAGCAGTTCGCGATAGTGCGATCATGCTGAACTTCATGCACGACGTGAGCGAGCGATTTTGGTACGATCACGTCGATGTCCCGAAGTACGGCGCCCTGGGCCCGTCCTATCAGCAGCATAATCGGACGGAGCTGACTGATGGGAGCACGGAGCTGAACCTGATCAACAGCACGCACAACTACATCGACCCGATCGAATCCGACGACGAGGCGTCATCGAGGGTAATTACCCAGATCTACGAACCGCTGGTCAACTACCCTAACGGGGTCCCGGAACTCGAAACCAAACTTATCGAAGGTATCGAACTCTCCGACGACCAGACGACGTACACGTTCAACCTCAAACAGGGCGTGCAGTTCCACGACGGCAGTGAGCTGACGGCCAGCGACGTCGTTTACTCCTGGCGGCGCGTCGTCGAATCGGAAAACAGCGTCCGGTCGAACTTCATGCTCTCCAGTGCGACCGGCGTCGGTGCGGTTCACGAGACTGACGTCGAGGGCAACGTCGTCCCGGACTCGCTGGGTGTGACGGCCGTCGACGACTACACCGTCGAGCTGAAGATTGAGATGCCCAACCCGGACACGCTAGACGTACTCACGTACACGGCATTCTCGATCGTCCCCGAGGGGATCGTCGGCGACATTGAGGGTTACGAGGGTGAGGTATCTCACGACGAATTTCGACAGAACATGGGCGACGGGACTGGCCCGTTCCAGTTCGACTACTTCACGCTCAACGAAGAGTTCCGCGCAGTCCGGTACGACGACTATCACGGTGAGGTCGCGTCGATCGAATCGATCCACTGGAACATCGTCGAGGAGGCCGAGGCGATCTACACGCTGGCGATCGAACAGAACGTCGACATCTTCGAGTTGCCGGCCGAGTACTACGATCCGGTGAAAATAAGCGCCGAAGAAGACAATCGCGGCCGCGATGCTGGCACCTACGGGACACTTGAGAACGGAAAGACGGTCAACTACCTTGCCGTTCCGGAACTGGTGACCCGGTACTTCGGGTTCAACGCCCGGAACGTGCCGCTTGCAGTCCGAAAAGCGTTCGCGTACGTCCTCGATCAAGAAGAGATCGTCAACGACATCTTTGAGAGTCGTGGTGTGCCAGCATACAGCTTCACACCGCCGGGAATCTGGCCGACCGGTCTGGACGGTTATGAGGACTTCGTCGACGAGTATCCCTACAGCGCCAATGAGGCCGATATCGAGGGCGCCACGGAGGTCCTCGAAGAGGCTGGCATCACTCCGGACGACCCGTTCAGCCTGCAATGTACGGTCTACACGAACCCGACCTACCAGCAAGCTGCCGAACTGCTGCGTGACACGGTCTCGGGCAATGGGATCGAGATGGAGATCGAGCAGGAGGACTTCGGGACGCTCATCCAGCGCGGGTACGACGGCGACCTGGAGATGTATTCACTCGGCTGGGGTTGGAGCTGGCGGAGTCTCGCTTTCGGTCACTCCGGCTTTGAGCCCAAGAACACCGACACCTCGCGGATGCCCGAGGAAACTGACGGCTACTACCTCGACTGGCAAACCGAACTCTCCGAGGAGTATCGCTGAGCCGCTACTGGAACCATCGCCGGCCCGACCCGGTGCTCCGCTGGCTTTGCTGTGCGTCGCCCTTGGCGCGGTCCAGCAAGCGCTCGATACGGTCGTCCATCGGTGGATGGGTCGACAGGAGTCGCGTCAGGGCCCCCTCCTCGTCGCCCTGGACGTACAGCGTCGAGAGCAGGCTTCGCTGGCGCTCGCTCGCACGGTCGATCTTCTGGAGAGCGCGCGCCAATGCGATGGGCCGGCCCGTGAGTTCGACGGCGCGATCGTCGGCTGCATACTCCCGGCGACGGGAGTGCGCGCGGATCAATACAGTGAGTCCGACCGCGAGCAGCGTCACGCTGAGTGTCGTCCAATAGTAGACGACCATGATTGGGTTGCGCGTCCACTCGCTGGGCCGGCCGCGGATCCAGGCCCAGCCGCGGGCGATACCAATGACCAGAAGCAATAGGGGCAGGAGGGGAAGCAATAGCAGGCCGACGATCGTTCGGAGGACGCTGTACGAGAGGGTCTGGACGAACGCGTCATAGTTTTCGAGATGGGCCAGTTCGTGGGCGAGGATCGCCTCACGCTCGTCAGGTGAGAGCATCCGGAGGAGCGTCCGGTCAAGCACGAGCACACCCGAGCGAACACCACCGAGCGCGAACGCGTTTGGGACGCCAAGCGCCGCGACGACGACCCGCGGCCGGTCGACACTCATCTGCTGTTCGAGTCTGTCGAGCTGATCGAACAGTGCTGGGGCGTTCCGGGGGCCGATCTCGATTCCGCCCAGGCCAGCGAGCAACTGTTGCGTTCCGAACCGGTAGCTCAGGTAGCCCGCGACGAGGACGACGACACCGATCGTGAGCAGGGCGGGCAGTAGATCTGGCGGGCGTTCCAAGAGATATCGGAACAGCTCGTAGGTCAGGAGGGCCGCAAGCAGATAGATACCGAACAGTGTCACCCCGATTAACCCCATCAGCGCCCGCCGAGAGAGCCACGCCATGTATGTGTCGTGAGTGTGGCTGTCGGTATAGCTCCCCCGCTTCTCCAACGATCACAATTGTATTATGGGGGAATCACGAAGGATCGAAGTGTATCTGGCGGGGGTCAGGTACGTGGGGGTTCCATGCGCAGGCTGTTCGACACACCAGCGGCTGACACCGGTATCGGCAGCGACCGCATCGTCTCTGGGTTCGCGTTCTGGTCGGCGATCTGTCTCCCGTTCGTCCAACTCTCGCTGTTGGCCGGCGGGCTCGATTCGAGACAGGGACTCGCCGCACTTACGCTCCTGTTGGCCTGTAACGTGCTGGCTCTGGTGGTCGGACACCAGCATCGACGTGAGTGATAGTGGTTGCTGTCGGTCTGTTCCGGACTAATCGCGCGCAGTCGTGCGATCGGGCCGGTAAATTGCTGCAACAACCACTATGAGCTCCCCGTTTCGAGAACATCAGGTGAACCGCGAGAGTTCGCTGGCGAGTGCCCGGCGTTTCAGCAGCGCGAACCCGCTCGCGATGCAGACGAATCCGAGCGCAGTCGAGATATCGATTACCTCACCCAGCAGCACGACGCCGACGATGGCGGCGACGACTGGTGCGAGATAGGAGACGAGGTTGATCTCGACCGGTCCGAGCCGCTCCAGCAGGTCGAAGTAGATGAGAAATCCGACCGCGCTGGCGACGACCGAGAGATAGCCCAGAGCCAGGAGTGCACGTGGTGACCACGTGACCGCCGAGAGTCGTTCTCCCGGGAGCGTGAGTGCAATCCCGTGCATGAGTATTGCACCGCCGGCCATCGACCACGCTTCCATCGTCTCGATGGGGAGGTCGGCGTCGAGCCAGCGTGTCAGGACACTACCGAACGCGAACGAGAGCGCAGCGCCGAACACGAGGAGGCTGAAGACGACGTTCTCGGTCAGGAGATTCGCGGGATCGGGGCTGACCAGGATACCGACCCCGATCAATCCGAAGACCATCCCAGCGATTCCAGCGATGGTGAGCCGCTCCTGGGGCAGAAACAGGCGGGCAAATCCGGTCGTCAGCACAGGCGAGAGACTCACGATCACGGCGGCTGCAGCACTGGTCGTCCCCTGTTCGCCAACGAACAGGAAGACGTGATAGCCGGCGATGAGAAAGACCGCGCCGACAGCGACAGCGGCCCAGTCTTCCCGGTTCCGGGGCCGCCACTGTTCGACTGCGATCATCATATAGGCGAACATGAGCACACCTGCGATATCGTAGCGGATCGCCGCGAACAGCACTGGGGGGATGTCGGCCAGCCCGGCCTTGATCGCGACGAAGGCGCTGCCCCAGACCACCGAGAGGACGAGGAACAGCAGGAGGTTTCGATATCGGCCCACCGTTAGATGGATTCGTCCCGGTCGCTGAGCGTCCGCAGGACGTCCTCGCGGGTGATGATCCCGACGAGTTCGCCGTCCTCGACCACCGGCAGGCGATTGATGTCCCGGTCCGGATCAGCCAGGAAGTCGATCACGGTGTCGACGCTGTCGTCTGGTGAGACAGTGACGACGTCGGCAATCATCACGTCACTGATCGGCTTGCCGGAGTTTTTCACGAGGTCGATCCCGACGTCCAGATCGCTCCAGGACAGATCCACGCCGTAGGTCAGCGTCTCGATAAACGGCGGAAACCCGATCGGGATCCACAGCCTTCGATCGGAGGGCTGGAAGAGATCGACCAGGTCCGTCTCGGTGACGACGCCGACGATGGCCCCATCTTCGACGACCGGGAAGCCACTGAAGTCGGCTTTCGCGAGTCTCGTCAGGACCTCGCTGACGTCGTCGTCGGGCGCGACTGTCTCGACTGGACTCGTCATGATATCGCGAGCAGTGACCATGACCGAGCAATCGAACGGCCGGGCCGTAGGCGTTCCGGTCGAGCCCCTCTTGTGGCCGGTGTCGCCGTTTCTGCCCGGGCCCACACTTTTAAATTAGTGGATCACGAATCGAGGGTATGGCCGCATATGGCCGGCCGTCGTTGCGGGATCTGTTCGACGAATCGCCAACTCCCCACATCGCACATCCGCCGCGCACACATCATCGAGACTTCTACGTCGCCACCGACGGCTCATTCAGAGACAGCGGTGGCGGTCTCGGCGTCGTCATCGAGACACGAGATGGCGAGCGCGTCGGCCGCCTGTCGGTCGGGGATCGGTCGCCAGACAACAACGTCGCCGAGTACCGGGCGTTGCACCTCGGGCTCGATCTGCTTGCCGCGCGAACGCCGTCCAGTGCACGCGTCGGCGTCTTGCTCGACCACGACGATCTGGCGGCGAACGTCAACGCCGCCGTCCTGGCCTCCCGAGCACCGACAGCCGAGCCACCGCACTCGCTGACGGTTCCCGCGGAGACGCGATATCACTGGCGGGGCGTGATGGCCCGGATCAACGGCTTCGCGGAGATCCGGGCGGCGCGGATTTCGAGTGATCGTAATCCCGCCCATCCGCTGGCGAACGCGCCCGATCAGTACGGACACGTCAATCAGGAGCCCGATCGGTGCGTACTCCCGGAACCGATCGAACCCACCGACGAACAGGTCCCACCACCGTCGCGGTCCAACCGCGGCAGCGCCAACGCGAGCGACTAGGCTGGCAGCACTCAGGGTTCGCCCCTGCTCAGGGCGCTCCCTCGCGTTTGCTGTCAATTGCTATTCGTCAGGGCGAAACGATTACAGCGGCTTGCATACAACGCATACATATGAGTACCTCGATCCGAGTTTCAGACGAGACCAAGTCCATGCTCGCTGTATTGAAGGAAGAGGGCGAGAGCTGGGACGAATTTTTAGCCCGGCTTGCCCGTCGTGAGCGTGATGTCGACGATCTCGGCGGCTTTGCTGCCGAAGGTATTGAGCAGGGCATGGAACAGACACACGAGGAACTGAACGAATCGTTCGGAGAGAACGTACGAGAGGAATGATCTGTCTTGATAATAGCGTTCTTCGACGCTTTGCCAGCCCGAGTCAGTCTCCGGCGGTCGATGCGTATCTCAAAGAGAACGCCTCGGTCCCGTGGGTAATACCCGCAACAGTTGCGTTCGAGTACTACGTCTTCTACGACACGCAGGCAGACATCCGAACACAGCAACGGCTGCTCAATTCACGACTAGATGGAATTTTACCACTCACTGACGAGGTAGCTTCCGAGGCGGCTCAACTCCGGACCCTGCTCGGACAACACGATGTGTCCCTCAATCTCGCTGATCTCCTTCACGTCGCGACTGCACGGGACGCCGGCGCGACATTCGTCACGCGGGACGCTGCCGACTTCGACAAGCAACCACTCAAAGACCTTCTGGCGATCGATATTATCGACAGCTAGTTTTCACTCTCCCTGTGCGTCAACTACTGCGACCCCTGCCAGATTCGGACGACCACTTTTTCCCGCTCGGATTTCCTCGCGCGCCTTCGGTGCGCTGTGGGAATCCATCGCGGCAAAAACGTGGGGAAAAAGGCTGACGCCTCGCTGCACTCGGCGTCAGGGAAACGGCGCTCACCGTGTTCGCGCCGTACGCTGACTACTCTCCCTGTGCGTCAACCACTGCGACCCCTGCCAGATTCACGATATCTTTCACCTCGTCGCCGCGCTGGATGACGTGCACTGGTTTGTCCATGCCGACGAGCATGGGGCCGATTGCTTCCGCGCCGCCCAGCCGTTGCAGCAGCTTGTAACCGATGTTTCCGGCTTCGAGATTCGGGAAGACGAGGACGTTCGCCGGATCGTCGAGCTCGGAGAAGTCGTAGGTGTCGGTGAGGATGTCCTCGACGACGGCCGTGTCGGCTTGCATCTCGCCGTCGACCGGAAAGTCAGCCCTTGGATCTTCCCGGAGCATCTCGGCCGCGCGGCGTGGTTTCTCGGTTCCTTCGGTGTTGACACTGCCGAAGTTCGAATAGGAGAGAATCGCTGCCCGGGGGTCGACGTTGAATTCACGAGCCAGGTCGGCGGTGTGACGGGTCACCTCGGCCATCACCTCCGCGGTGGGATCGGTGTTCACGGTGGTATCGGCACAGAAGACGACCTGATTCTTGAACGTCAGCATGTAGACGCCGGCCACGTAGTCGGCGTCGGGCGCCGTGCCGACGACCTGCAGTGGCGGCCGCAGCGCCGAGGGATAATGGTGGGTCAACCCCGTGAGCATCGCGTCGGCTTCGTCCATCTCGACGAGAACGCTCCCGAGATAGTTACCGTCCCGGACCAGCTCGCTTGCTTCGCGGCGGGTGACGCCTTTGCGCTGGCGCAGTTCGTAGAGCCGGTCGGCATACCGTTCCAGGTCGGATTCGTCCGGATCGAGGATGTCCGGATCGAAGCTGAGTCCGAGCGTCTCGACGATGGCCGTGATGCGGTCGCGATCGCCCAGCAGGAGCGGGCGGGCGATGCCCTGATCGAGCAGCTGATAGGCCGCACGGATCATCTTCTCGTCGTCGCCTTCCGCCAACACCACGCGCTTGGGGTCGCTTTTGGCTTTGTTCAGCACGACGCGCATCATCTCCCGGGACTTCCCGAGGCGGGCCTCCAGGCGTTCGACGTAGGCGTCGAGGTCGATCTCGGTGCGGGCACAGCCCGACGAAATCGCTGCTTCGGCGACTGCGGGCGTCACCTCGAAGAGGACGCGCGGGTCGAGTGGCTTGGGGATGATGTATTCGGGGCCGAACTGCAGCGGATCGTCGCCGTAGGCCTTGACGACGGCGTCGGGGACGTCCTGCCGGGCCAGCGTCGCCAGGGCGCGGGCGGCCGCGACTTTCATCTCCTCGTTGATCTCGGTCGCCCGGACGTCCAGCGCCCCCCGGAAAATAAAGGGGAAGCCGAGGACGTTGTTGACCTGATTTGGGTAGTCCGACCGCCCGGTCGCCATGATGACTGTATCGTCGCGGGCGTTCTTGGCGTCCTCGTAGGCGATCTCGGGGTCGGGATTCGCCATCGCGAAGATGATCGGATCGCTGGCCATCGAGCGGACCATCTCCTGGGAGACGATTCCACCGACGGAGAGGCCGACGAAGACGTCCGCGCCGTCCATCGCGTCGGCCAGATCGCCTTCGGGGCGGTCAGTCGCGAACTCCTGTTTGAACTCGTTGACGTCGCCGGCCTCGGCACGAGCCTCGGTGATGATTCCCGAGGAGTCACACATAGTGATGTTGTCCTGATCGACGCCCAGCGAGACGTAAAAACGAGCACTGGCGATCGCGCTGGCTCCCGCGCCCGAAAAGACGACGTCGAGATCGGCCAGCTCCTTGTCGGCGAGTTCGGCGGCGTTGAGCAGTGCGGCCCCGGAGATGATCGCGGTGCCGTGCTGGTCGTCGTGGAAGACGGGGATGTCGAGCTGTTCGCGCAGGCGCGCTTCGACCTCGAAGCATTCGGGGGCTTTGATGTCTTCGAGGTTGATCCCGCCGAAGGTTGGCTGCATCGCCGAGACGGCCTGGATCATTCCGTCGGGATCGCTGGTGTCGAGTTCCAGGTCGAAGACGTCGATGTCGGCGAAGCGCTTGAACAGGACGCCCTTGCCCTCCATGACTGGCTTGCAGGCTTCGGGGCCGATGTCACCCAGTCCGAGGGTTGCGCTGCCGTCGGAGACGACAGCCACGAGATTCCCTTTGGCAGTGTATCTGAACACGTCGGTGGGGTTGTCTCGGATGGTGCGACAGGGGGCGGCGACGCCTGGCGAGTACGCCAGCGATAGATCCCGTTGCGTGTTGGTCGGTTTAGTGGTCGCGATCTCGATCTTTCCAGGGGGGTCCTGGCTGTGATAGTCGAGTGCGTCCTCGTCGAGTCCCATGACGAATAGCCGTCGGGCGAGGACAAAAAGCTAGGCCGGGCCGTCTGAATGGCGGCTGCGGACCAAACGAACGTCCATAAGTAGATGCGGACCTGAGCCTGGGATATGCAACTGCGCCGGCTGTTCATGGGTATTCAGCTCCGGCGGCTGCTCGCGGGCACGACCGGGCTGACGTTCGTCCTCATGCTACTCGGAGTCTACACGGCAGGTTCGGGCGCGGGCCTCACCTGCGGGGCCCGGTGGCCGTTCTGTGACGGGGCCGTCTTCGGGCTCTTTCCGGCCAACTGGATGAGTTTCGTCGAGTGGTTCCACCGACTCGTGGCCATGATTACTGGCTTCGTCATCCTCGGGACCGCCGCACTGGCCTGGGCACGTGGCGCGGATCGGCGCGTCCGCTGGGCTCTCGTCGGATCGATCGCACTCCTCCCGGTGCAGATCGGACTCGGTGCGCTGACGGTCACCGTTGGTGGGCTGTTCCCGTGGGGCTATTCCCCGCCCGTGCAGGCCGCACACTACCTCGCCGCACTGTCGATCTTCACCCTGATCGTCTACGCGACGGCGATCACCTACGCGCCTGTCGACCGTTCACGCCTCCGACTCGCCGCCGTCGCGGCCGTCGCGCTCGTCCCGCTGGGCCATCTGTTCAGTTTCGGGACTGTCTTCGCGTACACGCCCGAGACGCAGATCGTCTACTACGGGCTGGCGCTGGCCCTGTTCGCGCTGCTTGTCGCCGTCGCGGTCTGGACCCGAACACACGAGGGCCGCGAGGCGGCCTGGCAGGGCTATCTGAGTATCGCTGCCGGACTCCTGCTGGCCGTTCAGATGCTGCTGGGCCGCCACGCGCTGGACCCGCAGGGACTGATCCTGGCCGACAGCGTGGCTGGACTCGTTTTCGTCTTCCTGCTCGGTGGGGCGTGGCTGGCCTATCGCGCCGACGACACGGACCTGCCGCTGGTGGGTTCGTTGGCGCGATAAGCGGAGCTTGTTCTGATTCAGTGCCGACCGAACCGTGAGTCTGTCTTACTGACAGCGTCTTCCGGATTGACCGTCTGTTTCTTGCTGGCGTCGCTCGTGAGTGTCATCACTCCACGACCGAGAACGAACAGGCCGACTATCGAGACACTGCCCCACATGAGGACGCGGGTCGCGACTGTGAGGTCTGCCAGCAACTGTACTGTACCACCGAACGTGAGGAGTGTACCGAGTGTTATCAGTACAACTCCGCTGAGTTTTCGCATCTCCCTCACCTCCACTGATAGTGATTGTTGTAAGTCTGTTCCGCCTCCGTCGCACGCCGTCGTGCGATCGTAGCGGTAAATCGTTACAACAATCACTATGTGTCTAGTGACGTTTTCTGTCACCATCACTGAAAAAGCACCGTTGTTCGTCGAGATATGGTGGGAGCCATCGAGACTGACCGAACCGCTTTTGCCCGGCGGCCGGGAAGCAATCGCCGATGAACGTCCTCGTGGTCGGTGCCGGCGAGATGGGCCGGTGGTTCGCGACCGCTCTGCGTGACGGGAGTGACGCCACTGTCGAGATTGCCTTCAGTGACGCCGATCCCGCCGTTGCCGAGGCTGCGGCGGACGCACTTGACGCACGCGCTGTGGCGCTCGACTCAGAGGACACGTTCGACGTGGTCTGTGTCGCGGTTCCGATTCCCGCTGCCGAGGAAGTTATCGCCCAATTCGCCGGGCGTGCCAGGGCTGCGATTGTGGATCTGGCAGGGTATATGGCCGGTCCACTGGCTGCCATGCGCGAGCACGCGAGCGAGCACGAACGAGTCAGTCTGCACCCACTGTTCGCTGCCGAGAACGCTCCCGGCAACGTCGCAGCCGTGGTCGATTCGGGTGGTCCGACGGTCGACGCGATCTGCGAGGCGCTCTCTGCACGCGGGAACACGTGGGTCGAGACTGACGCAGCGACCCACGATCACGCGATGGAGACAGTCCAGGCGGCTGCCCACACCGCGGTTCTGGCCTTCGGGCTGGCCGCTGCCAACGTCCCTACGGAGTTCCAGACACCCGTCTCGGCGGGTCTGTTCGACCTTGTCGAACAAGTGACCGGCAACGATCCGCGAGTGTACGCCGACATCCAGGCGACCTTCGAGGGTGCGGCTGCGGTCGCCGACGCTGCCGAACGGATCGCCGAAGCCGATCGCGAGGCCTTCGAGGACCTCTACCGGGAGGCAAGCCATGAGTGAGCAGCGCCAGGCGATCAAAGAGAACGCCCAGTACCTCCGGAACGTCCGCCCGATCGATCCCGAGGAGATCTACGAGTACGTCGACGGCCAGCCCCACCCGGCGGTGGTCCGGGAGACGCTCCGAGACCTGTCCCTAGAACTCGACCTGATCGAGCGCGAGGACGGAACCTTCGTCCCGGCACCTGAGGGACCCGTCTCGACGGATTTCCACGGCGTCGAGTCGTTTCCGGAGGCCTACGCTCGCGAACTCGAAGACCTGCTCGTCGCGGAGTTCGGTCCCGGCTGGCCCGAGGGCACCAGCGGTGACCGCCTCCGGGAGCGACTCGCGACGCTCAAGGAGGCCTACTTCGAGCAGCACGAGGTGGCATACGACGAACTGACCGCGCTGGCCTACGCCATTTACCATCTCCCCGACAATTATGCCGTCACCCAGTACGTGCTGGCGCCGTTGATTCGGGAGGGGCAGATGCCGTCCAGACTGCGGGTGCTCGATGTCGGTGCCGGGACGGGCGGACCGGCGCTCGGGCTGGCCGATTTGCTTCCGACGGACGCGCTCGTGGAGTATCACGCCGTCGAACCGAGCGCCAACGCCGACGTGCTCGAGTCGATGCTTGAGGAGACCGGTCGGAATTTCCACACGACAATCCACCGCGAGCGGGCTCAGGAGTTCGAGCCCGAGGGGACGTTCGATATCGTTCTCTTCGCGAACGTGCTCAACGAACTCGACGACCCTGCGTCAGTCGTTCGCGAGTACGGCGAGTGGCTCGCCGACGATGGATCGCTCGTCGCGATCGAACCGGCCGACCGGAACACGGCGACGGGGCTGCGCCGGGTCGAGCGCACAGTCGAGGACGACTTCACGGTCTACGCACCGACCTGTCGCCTCTGGCCCAGTGCCACGCCGGCGGTCGACCCCTGGTCGTTCGACCGCAGACCCGACCTCGAAGCGCCGGCGTTCCAGCAGCGACTCGACGACGCCGCAGGCGACGAGTTCGAGAGTGGGACCTTCGTCAACAGCGATGTCCAGTTTGCCTATTCGATCTTGCGGACCGACGGGGCCGAGCGAATCGGTTACACGCCGGATCGATCGCGAGTCGCGCCGCTTGCCGACGCCGAGGACTTGCTGACCGACCGGATCGATCTGGTCGCAATCAAACTCAGTCACGATCTCAGCGACGGGGGCAATCCGCTGTTCGTCCTCAGCGACGGCAGCGAGCGTGAGCGGGTCTTCGCCGTGTTGACCAACGAATCGCTGTTGACGCGGGACCTGCTCGATTCCCCCTACGGTGGGCTGCTCGACATCGAAAATGCGCTCGTCCTCTGGAACGACGACGAGGGCGCGTTCAACCTCGTGATCGACGACGAAGCCGTCGTCGACGACGCCTCGCCGCCGTCGCTCCGGGGCTGAGACGACTCTCTGACGTCGATCTGTTCTGGCAACAGTTGCTGACCGTTGGGCAGTCTCGGTACAGTCTTATACACGCGGTCGTTACCCCCGCCCATTCCATGATTGCCCGGAGGGTGTCTCTATGACAGACACGGAACGGGGTAGTCCCTATGCCCCGCACACGGTAGCCGAGACGCGATCGATGCTCGACGAGGTGGGCGTCGAGAACGAGGAAGCGCTGTTCGACGTCCCGGAATCGGTCCGGTTCGACGGCCAGTTTGGGATCGAGGCACGAAGCGAGCCTGCGACCCGTCGAGAGGCCCGGCGGACGCTCGCGCGCAACGACGACCTCGTCTCGTTTCTCGGCCGGGGTCACTACGCTCACGAGGTGCCGTCGGTGGTCGCCGACCTCGCCTCGCGCTCGGAATTTCTGACGTCCTACACGCAGTACCAGCCCGAAGTCGCCCAGGGGTTCCTACAAGCGCTGTTCGAGTATCAGTCGATGCTGGTCGAACTCACGGGACTGGAGATCGCCAACTGCTCGATGCACGACCGTGCGACCGCGCTGGGCGAGGCTGCGACGCTCGCTACACGCGTCCGCGAGACGTCCGGATCGACCGTGCTGGTGCCGGAACTCGTCCGGGACGAACAGCTGGCTGTCCTCGAAAACTACGCCCACGGCGGCGACCTCTCCATCGAGACCGTCCCCGCGACCGACGGCACTGTCGACCTCGACGCTCTCGAAGATGTCATCGACGACGAGGTCGTCATGGTCTACGCCGAGAATCCCACAGTCCGGGGGACCATCGAGGAGAACCTCGAAGCGATCGGCGACCTGGCCGACGCTCACGACGCGCTGTTCTGCCTGGGCTCCGATCCCGTCGCACTCGCGCTGTTGGAAGAACCGGCGAGCGTCGGCGCGGACGTCGTCGTCGGCGACGCCGGGACGCTGGGGCTGGGACAGGCCTACGGGATGGGGCACGGCCTCTTTGCCACCCGCGCGGACTTCCTCCGGCAGGTCCCCGGCCGACTCGTCGGCGCGAGCACCGACGAGAGCGGTCGCCGGGCTTACACGCTCACTCTCCAGACACGCGAACAGCACATCCGCCGCGAACGTGCGACCTCGAACATCTGCACGAATCAGGCCTGGGTCGCCCTCCGGACGGCGATGCACGTCGCCTGGCTCGGCCCCGATGGCCTCCTCGAACTCGCCGAGGATTGCGTCCGCAACGCCCGCGAACTCGCCGCCCGTATCGACGAGATCGACGGCCTGCGTGCACCCGTCCACGACCGTCATCACTTCCGAGAGTTCGTCGTCGCGACCGACCAGCCCGCTGACGTGATCCGCGAGGGGCTCCACGAGGAAGGATTCGCGATCCACGCGATCGGCGAGCATCGGCTGCAACTGTGTGTGACTGACGCCAACGAGCACGCGACTGATCGACTAGTCGCCGCACTTCGGGAGGTGGCCTGAATGCACTACGATCAGGCTCGCTGGGCCGACGACGAGGCGTACGAATCCCTGCTCGTCGAGAAACGAGAGGCGACGGTCGAGCCGGGCGGTTCCGAGGACGCACCGCTGCCCGACGATTTGACCCGTGATTCACTCTCGCTGCCTGCGCCTGCCGAACCCGAGCTGGCGCGTCACTACACGCGACTCTCACAGGAGACCTACGGCGTCACCAGTGGCCCGTTCCCGCTCGGGAGCTGCACGATGAAGTACAACCCGCCGCTGCTAGAGGACGTGGCCGCCGACCCGGCTGCGGCGGTCCATCCCGACCGCCCGGTCGAGACGATCCAGGGAACTCTCGAAGTGATGGCGACCCTGCAGGACTGGCTCGGCCGGATCGGCGGGATGGACGCCGTGACCCTCCAACCGCCGGCGGGCGCGGCGGGCGAATACACCGGCTTGCTGATCGCGAAAGCCTACCACGAGGACCACGGCAACGATCGCGACGAGGTCATCATCCCTGACAGTGCCCACGGCACCAACTTCGCGAGCGCGGCGATGGCCGGCTTCGATGTGGTCGAACTCCCGAGCGCCGAGGACGGCCGCGTCGACATGGACGCGCTGGCGGCCGCCGTCGGCGAGTCGACGGCCGCACTGATGCTCACGAATCCGAACACGCTCGGGTTGTTCGAGCGCGACATCGAGACAATAGCTGATGTCGTCCACGACGCCGGCGGGCTGCTCTACTACGACGGGGCGAACCTCAACGCCCTGCTCGGGCGGGCACGACCAGGCGACATGGGCTTTGACGTGATGCATTACAACGTCCACAAGACCTTCGCGACACCTCACGGCGGGGGCGGCCCCGGTGCAGGTCCTGTCGGCGTCGTCTCGGATCTCGCCCCGTACCTTCCCGAACCTCACGTTCGAGAGGTGCGAAGCGCCTCCGCCAGCGACTACGAACTGTACGAACCCGAAGCGTCCATTGGAAAGGTCCACGGCTTCCACGGCAACTGGCTCGTCCTCTTGAAAGCCTACGCCTACATCCGGCGGCTGGGCGACGAGGGACTGGCCGACGCCAGCGCGAAGGCCGTCCTCAACGCCAATTATCTGGCCGAGCAGATCGACCTCGAAATTCCGTACGGCCCGTTCCACCACGAGTTCGTCGCGAGCGCGGGCGATCGGGACGCAATCGACGTCGCCAAACACATGCTGGATTTCGGCGTCCACCCGCCGACGACGAAGTGGCCGGAACTGGTCTCCGAGGCGCTGATGACCGAGCCGACGGAGGTCGAATCGAAGGACACCCTCGACCGGCTCGCCGCGGCGTTCGCGGCCGCCTCGGCTGCCGAGGCGTCCGAGCTACAGGACGCACCTCAGCGGACCACTGCCGGGCGGATCGATCAGGTCGAGGCGGCTCGGAATCCGCGGCTGTCTTGGCACGCGCTCGACGGCGCGGAGTAACTCTATCGTTCGAACAACTGCGGCCCGTATTTTTGCCGTCGATGCACGAGACAGCCGGCCAGTATCAACAGCACGCCCACGAGCCCCGGCGTCGCGACGGTAAAGGCAGGACGAAGGACGTCCGCGAGCAGACTCGTCGAGAGATTCGCGGCCGACAGGAGCACCTCGACGTCGTCCCAGCGGATCGCGACCGACGCGACCAGCGCGCCCGCGACGAGCAACTGCCGGGGCCACCCCGATTCGAGCAAGTAGAGTAGCGGAATCAGCGGGAAGGAGAGGATCACGACGTAGATTGGAAACGAGGGGAAGAAGACGAGGATGGCGACCATCGTGCCCATGATCGAGACGAGCCGATCCTCGCGGTCCTCGATCGTCCGGTAGAGGTACCCGACCGTCGGCGCGAGGACAGCCAGCGCGAGCAGGCCGTAGAACGTGGGATCCACAGTCGGGAAGAGCACCGAGATCGGCCGGCGGATCGTCAGATAGGTCGCTTCGGGGTCGAGGCCGCCGGCGAACCCATCGGGTGAGAATCGCGGCAGGATCGCGTGCTCGACGTAGGCAATCGAGAGGTCGACGCCGAAGACGACGAGGCCGAGCGTGAACCCGACGACGGCAGTGCCGACGGCGGCGGCGATAGCTCGCCAGGCCCGTCGCCGGAGCAGCCAGACGCCGACCGCGGCGGGAAAGACTTTGACGAACGCGGCGAGTCCGAAGGCACTCCCGGCCAGTATCTCGCGGTCTTGATCGAGCGCGACGAATCCGAGCGCCAGCGCGGCGACGAGGTGGTGGTTGACCTGCCCGAACACGAGCGAGGGCATCGAGTGGACCGACGCGACGACGAACGCCCCGATCAGGCCGCGGTCGAACCACGGGAGCGACTCCCCGCCGACGCGCTCGATATAGCGGATGATCAGCCACGCTCCAGCGAGTCCGGCGACGATCGTGAGGAGGGTGTGAATCGCGAACCCGACCTTCCAGCCGAACAGCGCTAGCGGAACGAATCCAAGCACTGTGATCGGTGGGTAGACGTAGTGGAAGTAGTCCGCTAACCCCTCCGGAACCGCCGTGTAGAAATTCCCGCCTTCGAGGGCGACTTCTCCGGCGAGGTGATAGACGACGTAGTCGATGGCGAGGTGGCCGCGACTGGCGAGCAGGATGTACAGGAGGTTGCCGATCCCGAGGGCGATCCCCACGAACAGGACTGCTCGCGCGCTCAGTTTCGTCTCGTCGACGCGTAACACGTCTGCGTGGGACGAGCAGGTACGTAAAAAACGGTGTGATTCAACAGTCGAACGTCAGTTCTCCAGCAGGACGCCGTCGATGGCGTGGAGGACGCCGTTTGACGCCTCGAAGTCCGTCGCGACGATGGTGGCCTGTCCGTCGTTGAGTACGCCGCCGTCCTGCGTGACGAACCCCTTGTTCAACATACGCAGGCGGGGGGCACCTAGCACGGAGCTCGCGTAGCGGCGGCCCCGTGTGAGGTGGTAGGTCAGCACGTCGGCCGGGATGTCACCGGCGTTGGTCTCGTCGAAGCCAATCGCCGCGAAGGCGTCGTCGACCGGGGCGAAAACCGTGTACTGGCCACGCCGGGTGTTCAGCGTCTCCAGGAGCGCGGGCTTGGCCACCAGGGCGGCGATTAGCGTGTCGAACTGCCCCGCGTACGGGCCACTGGTGTTGGCCGCGATAGCGAACTCGACGAGTGTCGGGTCGGCGCTCGCACCCTGACGTTGTCGACCGGCGTCACGGCCGCGTGGTCCCCGCCCGCGTCGTGCGCTCGCAGTGCCGACGCCCCCGAGTGCGAGTGCCGCACCGGTCGCGCCAATCGTCTTCAATACTGTTCGCCGGCCGATGGGTCTCTCCATGATATATTCCTCGATACATATTGGATCACTAAGGTATTAACCTAGATACCCATTCCTTTCGGTAGCACGCTGGCTGGAACGCTCGGAACCGAGTCACAGTGGTCAAATCGTGGCCTGCCGGTCACTACCGAGCCCAGAGGACCAGTGTTTTTGTCGCTGCCCGACCCCACTCGGAGTATGACAATCGGCGACGTCTTCGAAGTCACGACCGGGACCTGTTCGGATCTCTATTACGTCGACACCGGGATGTACGATGTCGAGGAGTATGGCTCGGTCTATCTGCTGAACGACGATCGGCCAGCCCTGATCGATACGGGGATTGGGACCAACTACGAGCGGATCCTCGATTTGCTCGCGGAGGCAGGGGTCGCCCCCGAGGAACTGGCCGTGATCGCGGTGACGCACGTCCACCTCGATCACGCCGGCGGCGCGGGATTGCTGGCGGAAGCCTGCCCGAACGCCGAGGTCTTCGTCCACGAAACCGGCGCACGTCATCTCGTCGATCCCTCGCGGCTCTGGGAGGGCACGAAAGCGGCCGTCGGCGAGCAGATCGACTTCTACACCGAACCGGAGCCGGTTCCCGAGGAGCGTCTCATCACGTTGGGCGACGGCGGCGAGATCGATCTCGGGACCCACTCACTGAACGCCCACCACGCACCGGGTCACGCCCCCCATCAGGTGGTGTTCGAGGATCCCGCAAACGACGCCGTGTTCACGGCCGACGCCGCCGGGATCTACACGCCCTCGACCGACGAGGTACACGTCACGAGTCCACCTCCACAGTTCGACCTCGAACAGGCGCTCGCCGACGTCGAGATGCTCTCCGATATCGATCCGGAAACCCTGCTTTACGCCCACTTCGGGCCGGCCCCGACCGCGGATCGCCTGGACGAGTACGCCGACCGACTCGATTCGTGGGTCGAGGAAGTCGCGACCGTCCGCGACGACGCCGGGAGCGACGAGGCGGTGATCGACCACTTCCAGACCGCACTGGAGACGCCTGCTGTCTGGAGCGACGTGAAAGCGCGTGCGGAGATCGCGATGAACGTCCGGGGCGTATTGCGGTATCTCGATCAGTAGTCCTGTGGCCGGCCCTGGTCTCCTCGTCGGTACATTTTTATTGGCGCTCGGAGAGCCTGAACATATGGCCGTGGGGGATGCCAACGCAATTTCGCTCGGGGAGTGTCGTGATATCTACGCCGTCGACGTCGGGATGTACGATTTACCGAACCACGCGTCGGTGTACGTACTGGATACGCCGAAACCGACGATCGTCGACGCGGGGACGGGCGTGAATGTCGAGCGGGTCGTTCACGCACTGACCGAACTCGGAATCGCTGCCGAGGAGGTCGGAAATATCGTTCTGACGCACGTGCATCTGGATCACGCTGGCGGTGCGGGCTTTCTCTCGCGTGCGTGCCCGAACGCCGACATCTACGTCCACGAACACGGCGTGCCACACCTGCAAGACCCCGCTTTTCTCGTGGAAGAGACGAAGCGGCTCGTCGGCCAGGTGGGGTGGGATCGCTACTATGTCCAGCCCGGTTCGATCGACGCAGACCGCCTCCGACCGGTCGCCGATGGCGACGTGATCGACCTCGGCGACCGTGCGCTCAGGGTCCAGCACGCCCCAGGCCACGCCGGTCACCAGGTGCTGTTGCACTCGCCCAGCGACGACGCCGTCTTCACCGGAGATGCCCTCGGTATCTACGTCCCCGAGACGGACACGATTCGGGCAATCTCGCCGCCGCCGGAGTTCGACGCCGAACAGGCGCTCGCCGACGTCGAGACGATCCGCGAGCTCGATCCCTCGACACTGCTGTTCAGTCACTACGGGGCAGTCCCTACCGAGGACAGACTCGATCGAGCGCGGGCGGCGATCGTCGAGTGGGTCACCATGGTTCGGGACGCCCGCGAGGCCGCCGAGGCCGACGGTGCGGTCGTCGCGCAGTTTGTCGAATCGATCGACAGCCCTGATCGGTGGTCCGATATCGTCGCCGAGATGGAGACGGCGATGAACGTTCGTGGCGTCTTGCAGTATCTCGATTGCCACGACGGTGAGTTACCAACGGCAGTCGTCCCCAGCGAGTGAGGGTCCCACATGTGTCTCCGGTTTCTCCGGAGCCACCTTCTTCATAGAGTCGATATCGTCTATTCTCAGGTGGTGATAACTGCCAGCATCTTCAGGGCTCTTCGGCACAAAATTCGACGTATGTGTCCCGGAACGGACGCTGCCACCGAACTCTCGGACCGTGCGGACCGATTGGTTCGCGATTCGAAACGACGTCTGACCGCCGAAATCGTCGTCAGGTTCGAGCCATCCGCGTGCGCGTGTCCGGTCGTCTTCGATGGTGGCGCGTCGTCACCGATCGACCACCACGTTATCGACGATACCTGTCACGTCACGTGCCGTGACGAAGGGAGCGACACTGCGGTCCATCATCGCCAGACTCACATCGAGGGTGACTGTATCTGCCGAATCACCTCTCGTCACGGCTGTAACCCCTCGTTACAGTCGATCTCCGATCACGAACTGCTCATCCGCACGAATCCACCCGACAGGGAGACGCTCCGGGCGCTGGTGTCGGATCTCGGGACCATTGCCGAGTCCGTTCGACTGCAGCAACTGGTCGTCAACACCGACGGAGACGATTCACACTCGGAACTGGTCAATCTCGAAGGGCTGACCGAGACCGAACGCGAGACGATTGATCACGCGATCGTCGCGGGATACTACGACCGACCACGAAGTATCTCATTCGACGCACTGGCCGACGAACTGGGAATCTCGAAATCCGCCCTCTCGAAACGCCTCACGTCGGTCGAGGCCAAGATCATGCGTGATCTGTTCCGCAACAGTGAGTGATCGTCACCCCTATTTAAAGACCTCAACAATGGCCGGATAGTCGGTAGGCAGACTGTCGCGTAGATATAGTCGTGGTGACCGCTACGTGACCGACAGCACCGACACCGACGAGACGATGGCGGCCGTCCTCGACGACCCCGAGTGGGAACGACAGGTCGAGGACGTCCTTGAGGATGGCCCCAATAGTACAGAACTGGGCAAAGAGATGGGCCGCGATGCCGTCCGGGTCAGCATCGGCGAGATGTCCGAGGCAGCCTTCCACGAGAAGTATCACGACGCCGTCGTCGAAGAGTTCGGCGTCGACGATCGCCCGACGAAACCGGAGGGATACGATGAGTGAACAGGAGGGCGTCAGCCGGCGGAACGTCCTGCTCAGTGCCGGGACGGCAGCCGGCGTACTGGGGATCGGCGGTACGAGCCTCTTGCAGTCGCTCGATACCGGTGGCCGAACGCATGCCGTCGAGCAGTTCCTCGACGAAAACGCGGTCTTACACGGCTACTGTTCGCCGAACTGTCGCGGGAAGTGCCAGATGGACGTCCACGTCCGCGACGGCCAGATCAAGAAGGTCGAGCCGAAGGTCCCGGACAACGAGGACTACCGGCGCTCGTGCACCCTCGGGCTCAACCACGCCCAGCGGACCTACAATCCGACGCGACTGAAATATCCGATGAAACGGACCGACTGGTCGCCCGGTGACCCGAATCCGTCGGGCCGTGGTCCGGAGGCTGAATTCGAGCGCATCGAGTGGGACGAGGCTCTCGACTACGTCGCAGACGAGATGCTTCGCGTACGCGAGGAATACTCCCCGGAGAGCGTCTACTTCGAACTCGGGTCTGGGACCGACGGCATCGGAGAGACCGTCTATAGCCGCCTGGCCGGCGCGTTCGGCGGGACGATGAAGTCTTGGTCGATCGACATCAACGTCGGGCTGGGCTTTCGCCGCATCACCGGTGGTGGCTACTTCAACACGCCCACGAACCAGGCGACCGACATCGAGAACGCTAACACGATCGTCATCTGGGGCGGCAACATCTTCGAGAGTCGCTTCCAGATGGACGCCTCGAAGGTACTCGACGCGAAGCAAAACGGTGCAAAGATTGTTGTCGTCGATCCGGCCTACAACACGACCGCGTCCAAGGCCGACATGTGGCTCCCGATCAAACCCGGGAAGGACGGCCACCTCGCGATGGCCATGATTCACACGGCCTTCGAAGAGGACTACCTCGACGAGGAGTTCCTCCGTGAACGCACCCTCGGGCCGGCTCTGGTCCGGGACGACGGCTCCTTGCTGCGGACGGCCGACGTCTTCGATGACGGTGACGAGGAGACGCCGGTCGCCCTCGACGAGTCGTCGGGCGAGCCGGTCGCTCTCGAACCCGAGACGTACGGTGAGTACGCCCTCTTCGGCGAATACGAGGTCGATGGTGAGACGGTGACGACTGGACTGACGGAGATCCGCGAAGCCGCTACCGAGTACACCCCAGAGGAGATGGCCGACTACGTCGGCGTCGATGCCGAGAACATCCGCCAGACCGTTCGCTGGCTCGGCAAGCGGGGCCCCGGCGGAATCCTAACCGGCCTGGGCGTGGACCGGTACGTCTACGGCCACATCTTCGGGCAGGCCTACGCAATCTTGCTCGCACTGCTCGGACAGTACGGGATGAGCGGCTGTGTGACCGGTGGCATCACCCAGGGCGGCGGGTTCGCGAGTGACTACGGTGCCGTCGAGGACGCGCCTGGCTCACGCTATCTCCAGCAGAAGGGGATCCTCTCGGCGCTGGCGGGCGAGGACGACAAGCCGATCAAGGCCATGTACGCCATGGCGTCGAACTTCACGGCTAACCAGATGCCCAACCGCCAGCGCTGGCTCGAGGCGCTCGAAAACGTCGATATGGTTGCCGTGGCTGATATGCAACACACGCCGAACGTCCAGCACGCCGACATCGTCTTGCCGGCGTCGCACTGGTTCGAACGCGAGGACGTCGCCGGCTCGTGGACACAGCCACACGTTCGCTACCGCGAACCGGCTCACGACCCGCTGTGGGAGGCAAAGAGCGACCACTGGATGCTCGTTCGACTGGCCGAGCGGTTGGGCCTCGGCGAGCACTTCGATCGCGACCGCGAGACGACGCTGCGGAAGATCCTCGACGCCGAGGATCGGTTCACGCTCGAAGACCTCCGTGAGAAGGGGACCTTCTACGACGATAGCTCCCCGGAGATCATCTGGCAGGGCGAGTTCAACACTCCGAGTGGCCGGCTAGAGATCTACGACGAGGATGCTCCCTCCGAGGACGGGACCTCTCTGAAGGTGCCGGTCCCGATGGAGAGCCGGACGAGCCCCGACCACGAACTCGCCGACGAGTACCCGCTCACCTTCCTGCAGAAGCACAGTCGGTGGCGGATCCACTCCCAGTTCGGCCGGATGCCGCGGCTGCGACAGATCGAGCCCGAGCCCGTCGTTGACATCAACCCCAGCGACGCCGAGGCCCGCGGCATCGACGACGGCGAGTACGTCCGGATCTACAACGACCGCGGTGAGGTCGTCGTCAAAGCTCGGTACAACGAGGGCTACCGACCCGGGATGGTCAACGTCAACCAGGGCTGGTGGGGCGACGACTACGTCCAGGGCCACCACAACGACCTGACGCACACGGACGTCAGCGACGCCATCGAGAACTTCGCGTTCTACGACACGCGCGTCGAGGTCGAACCGGCCCCCGACGACGTCGATACCAGCCAGTACACGGACCCCGAGCGAGCCCCGTGGCTCGACGGGTACCCAGACGGAGGTGAGAACGCATGACGAACTACGGAATGGTAATCGATCAGGAGCGATGTATCGGCTGTCAGGCCTGCGCGACGAGCTGCATGGAAGAGAACAACGTGGGACTGGGACAGGCCTGGAACCGCGTGCTCACCGAAGGCGGCGACAACATCGAGACCCCGGCCGGAAGCTACCCCGAGGACGGGAGCGACGGGACCGGGACCATGTCGATGGACTTCCAGCCGACGGCCTGCCAGCACTGCGAGAACGCACCCTGCGTGAAAGTGTGTCCGGTCAACGCGACCTACACGCGCGACGACGGAATCGTCGAAATAGACTACGACAAATGCATGGGCTGTCGCTACTGCATGGCGGCCTGCCCCTACAACGCACGGGTGTTCAACTACGACGAACCCGATCACGTGCCCGACGACGGGACCGGGAGCGTCGCGAAACGACCACAGGGGGTCGTCGAGAAGTGTACCTTCTGTAGCCACCGCGTCGAGCAAGACCTCGACCCGGCCTGTGTGGACGCCTGTCCGGCCGACGCGCGGATCTTCGGAGACCTCGACGACGAGGACAGCACCGTCTCGAAGTACGTCAACAAGTACGAGACCCACCGACTGCTCGAAGATCTGGACACGGAACCAAGTACGTACTACGTGCGCGGGGAGATGACCCCCGGACGGAAACGTATCGGCAAGGAACTGGAGGGGACCGAGCGAAAGGACGTCGCCCTCCCGGACGGAGGTGACGACGCATGAGCGAAACCGCCAGCACTGGGGGCTTTGGCACGCCCGGAAAGGTCTGGCTCGGCACGCTCGTCGTGCTTGTCGCGGCCGGCGTGCTCGCCTGGGCCTATCAACTGAGCGAGGGGCTGATCGTCACCGGGATGGACAACGTGTTCTCCTGGGGGCTGTACATCATGCTGTTCGTCTTCTTCGTCGGCCTCTCGGCCGGCGGGCTGATCATCTCCAGCGTCCCGAAGTTCTTCCACTCCGATCGCTACGACTCGATCGCGGCCCTGGGCGTGCTGGTCAGCTTCGCCTGCATCGTCGTCGCAGGCCTGCTGATCCTCCCCGACCTGGGTCGCCCGACTCGAGTGGTCGGCTTCATCCTCTCGCCCGACTTCCGGTCGCCGATGGTGTGGGACTTCGCGATCGTCGTACTGTACGGCCTGTTCACGGCCGGGTACTTCTGGCTGCTGACCCGGCGTGACCTCGCCGCGCGCGGCTCCCGGCTGGCCTTCGGTGTCAAGGATACCGAAGCCGGCCGCAAGCGCGACAAGAAGCTGAGCTTCTGGGCGGCTGCGATCGCGATCCCGCTGGCGGTCGCACTCCACTCGATCACCGGCTGGATCTTCGCGCTGCAGATCGGCCGTGGCGACTGGTTCAGCCCGCTGGTCGCGCCGATGTTCATCATGAAGGCGCTGGTCTCCGGACTGGCGCTGATGCTCGTCGTCGCAATCCTGGCCGACCGGTTCACGCGGTTCGAATTCTCTCGTGAACTGGTCCCGGAACTCGGCAAAGTACTGGGCATCTTCGTTGCCGTCCACATCGTCTACCTGCTGGCGGCCGAGCGACTCCCGCACGCGTGGGCGGAGAACTTCGAGTTCTGGTCGATCACCAGCGGCTTCCTCGTCGGCGACTCCCTGTCGTTCTGGCTGTGGACGCTCGTCGGCGGTGCAATTCCACTGGCGTTGCTGGTGACGCCGTCGCTGCGGCGGAAGGTGTGGGCGGTGTTCACCGCGAGCGTGTTCGCGATCGTCGGGATCCTCTTCGAGGGCGTGAACCTCATCTTCACCGGCTACGACCAGCTCAACATCGACGCCGCGCCGGGGGTCACGACCGGGACGGACTACCTGAACTACGGGTCCAGCGTCTGGGCGACCTCGGGGTCGTACACCCCCACAATCGTCGAATTGCTGATCTCGATCGGACTGGTGGCGCTCGGCGCGTTGATCGTGACGCTCGGGCTCCGGTTCTTCCCGGTGTTCCCCGGTGAAGCGGTCGAGACACACAGGCGCGAGGAGAGTGCTGGCGACGCCGCCGTGGCTGACGGTGGGCAAGCGCAAACCGATGGCGGACAACCGCGGACTGACGGTGGTGTCGATGAGTGACGCCGCGGACGTGACGGGCGACGCACCACAGCTCGCCCAGGGATACGCCGTGCTGGCACGCTGCTGGCGCCAGCCAGACGAGGAGCTGGTCAGAGCAATCGAGTCAGGCGCGCTCGACGCCGTCGTTCCGGGGGTCGAGACGGTCGATCTCCAGACGTTGCGGACCGAGCACGCGCGATTGTTCGTCGGTCCGAAAGACCCGCCGTGCCCGCCATACGAGAGCGTCTATCGCGACGCCGACGACGACGGGTTCGGTGCCGTTCTGGGCTCCTCGACGCAGGCGGTCGTCCGGTGGTATCGTGAGTACGGCCTGGGACTGGACCCCGACTGGCCTGACCTGCCGGACCACGTCGCGACCGAACTCGAGTTCGCGGGCCACCTGGCGGCCACTGAATCGCCCGACACCGTCGAGCAGTTCCTCGAAGAACACCCCCGTCAGTGGTTCGGGATGTTCCTCGACAGCGTCAGAGCAGCGACAGAGGAGCCGTTCTATCGTGAGCTTGCCGAGGCGACCGAACGCGCGATTCGCTGAATAGCCGTCGGGCGTTTTTTTGATGACTGACCGCCTCGCGTACGGAGTGCTGTCGTCCTGGATCACCCCCGACACACCGACGCATGCGGGCGGCGATCCGTTGCCCTTATATGCGGGCACGTCGGAGCATGCAGACACGAATCGTGCAGGGGGATCGCCCCCGAGTCCGTTGCCCGTCGGTGTCCGACCGACGCTACTGGGCGCGAGTATGCCAGCAAGCGTGTTGTGGTAGCCAAGCGGCCCAAGGCGCATGGTTGCTAACCATGTGGCGTCAAGCCTCCGGGGTTCGAATCCCCGCCACAACGCTCACTACAATCCACACATGAGTGCAGAAGACCCAGACGCGGACGAAGCGCCGGAGGACGATGAGGACCTTCGGTATTTCGTCCGTATCGGCCAGACGGACCTCGACGGCACGAAGTCTGTCGAGCGTTCGCTGACAGAACTGAACGGTATCGGCCACCGCGCCGCTCGGATCATCGCCCAGAAGGCGGGCGTCGATCGACGGGACACCTTCGGTCGCCTCGACGACGAGCAGATCGACGACGTCGTCGAGCTCGTCGAAGGCTTCGCCGACGAAGTCCCCGAGTGGCTCGCGAACCATCGCAACGACTTCTTCAGCGGTGAGACGTCCCACGAGATCGGCAACGATCTCGACCTCACCAAGCGGCAGGACATCAACCGCATGAAGATGATCGACTCCTACAAGGGCGTCCGCCACAAGCGCGGACAGAAAGTCCGTGGTCAGCGCACCAAGTCCACGGGCCGTACCGAGGGGACGATCGGTGTCAACGTCGAGGCGATCAAAGAAGAGCAGGCTGAGGAAGCCGCAGCAGGTGACGAATAATGGCGCTCGGATCCAACACCAAGTTCTACGAGACGCCGAACCACCCCTATCAGGGCGAACGGATCGGCGAGGAGTCCGGTCTCCTCACCCAGTACGGCCTCAAGAACAAAGAAGAGCTCTGGCGTGCCCAGTCCGAGCTTCGTGGCTACCGCCGCGAGGCCCGAGAACTGCTCGGCCAGGCCGACACCGGCGTCTACGAAGCCGACGAGTTCCTCGCTCGGCTGAAGCGCCTCGGTATCCTCGACGACCAGGACGGGCTGGACGACATCCTGAGTCTGGACGTCACCGACGTCCTCGAGCGCCGTCTGCAGACGGTGGCCTACCGCAAGGGCCTGGGCAACACGCCCGAGCAGGCGCGACAGTTCATCGTCCACGGTCACGTGACCGTCGACGGTGCGCAGGTCCAGACGCCCTCGAAGAAGGTGTCGATCGAGGAAGAGAGTTCGATCGCCTTCGACGAGAACAGTCCGCTCGCGGACGAACTCCACCCCGAACGCGCGGAGGAACAATAACATGGCAGAAGACGACAGCAAGTGGGGTATCGCCCACGTGCACGCATCGTTCAACAACACGATCATCACGATCACCGACCTGACGGGCGCGGAGACGCTCGCCAAGTCAAGTGGCGGGACGGTCGTCAAGCAGAACCGTGACGAAGCCTCGCCCTACGCCGCGATGCAGATGGCCGAGGTCGTCGCCGAAGACGTCCAGGCCCAGGGCATCGAGGGTGTCCACGTCCGCGTTCGCGGACCTGGTGGCAACCTCCAGACCAACCCTGGCCCGGGCGCGCAGGCGACGATTCGAGCACTGGCCCGTGCCGGTCTCGAAATCGGTCGTATCGAGGACGTCACGCCGATTCCACACGACGGCACACGCAGTCCGAAATCCAGCGGGTAACTAAACAATGGCAGACTACGACGTAGCGTTCATCGAGCGGGACGATCGACGGGCACGGTTCCTCGTGCGAGGAGTCACACCGGCGTTCGCCAACGGCATCCGCCGGGCGATGATCGCCGACGTGCCCACCTTCAGTATCGACACCGTCCGATTCGTCGAGAACTCTTCGGTCATGTTCGACGAGCAGATCGCGCTCCGGCTCGGTCTGATTCCGCTGACCACGCCGCTGGGCGAGGAGTTCGAGGAAGACGACGTCGTCACGCTCGCACTCGATGTCGAGGGGCCCGAGACGGCCTACTCCGGTGACATCGTCTCCAGCGACGACATGGTCCAGCCGGCCGACGATGACGTGCCGATCATGGACCTCAAGGACGGCCAGCGCCTGGAGTTCGAGGCCGACGCGACCATCGGCTACGGGAAAGACCACGCCAAACATCAGGGCGGCGTGGCCGTGGGCTATCGACACCTCCAGCGCGTCGAAGTCGTGGGTGACCGCGACGAGTTCGACGACGGTGATGCCGAGATCGTCCGTGGCGTCATCGAGGACGAGGACGGCGAGCTCGTCCCGACAGAGGAGTTCGACAACGACCTCACCCAGCGCTACCCTGACAGCGAGGTCGAGGTCCACGACGTCGAGAACGCGTTCGTCTTCGACGTCGAGTCGGACGGCTCGTTCGACGTGGACACGCTCGTCCAGGCAGGTATCGACTCGATCCGCGGTCGCGCGGACGAATTGAAAGACGCGGTGCAACTGTAAGGATGAACACGACCCTTCCACTCCCACGGCGATTGACCGCTGCCCCCAGTGGTGCGAGCGGTGCGGATCGCCGGACCGAAAGGGGTTTGAAGGGTCGCGTGAAACAGACTATTGCGAGCAGGGATAGCCAAGTCTGGCCAACGGCGCAGCGTTCAGGGCGCTGTCCCGTAGGGGTCCGCAGGTTCAAATCCTGCTCCCTGCATTCTTCGACTCGCCACACCCGGCGAGTCGTAATGACGAGCACAGCAGGTTCGAACGTCAGTTCGAATCTTGCTCCCTGCACTTTTCAGGAGGGACGTTATGAGTAAGAGTAACCCGAGACTCAGCAGTCTTATTGCCGATCTGAAGTCGGCCGCCCGGCAGTCGGGCGGAGACGTCTGGGGCGACATCGCCGACCGGCTGGAGAAGCCGCGACGCACACACGCGGAAGTCAACCTGGGGCGCATCGAGCGCTACGCCCAGGAAGACGAGACCGTTGTCGTTCCGGGCAAGGTCCTCGGCAGTGGTGTCCTGCAGAAGGACGTCACCGTCGCGGCCGTCGACTTCTCAGGCTCGGCAGAGACAAAGATCGAACAGGCCGGCGAGACCGTCTCGCTCGAGAAAGCAGTGGCTGACAACCCCGACGGATCGAACGTGCGGGTGATCAAATGAACGCAGACACTATCGACGCCGACGTGATCGTCGACGCGCGTGACTGCATCATGGGCCGCGTGGCCAGCCAGGTCGCAGAACGCGCCATGGACGGCGAGTCGGTCGCCGTCGTCAACGTCGAACGCGCGGTCATCACCGGTAGTGAAGACGACATCACGTCGAAGTTCCGCAAGCGGCGGGACCTCGGCTCCGATCGCGGCCCGGCGTACCCCAAGCGACCCGACGGCATCTTCAAGCGCGCCATCCGCGGGATGGTGCCCTACAAGGAGCAGCAGGGCCGCGAGGCCTTCGAGAACGTCCGCGTGTACGTGGGCAACCCCTACGACAGCGCTGGCGAGATTCTCGACGGGACCTCGCTTGATCGACTGTCGAACATCAAGTTCGTCCAGCTGGACGACCTCTCAGAGAGCCTTGGAGCCAAGCAAACATGGTAACGAACACCTCAGGCAAGAAGAAGACTGCCATCGCTCGCGCGACGGTGAGCGACGGTAGTGGTCGGGTCCGGATCAACTCCCGGCCCGTCGAACTGGTGGAACCGGAGCTGGCGCGGCTGAAAATGCTCGAGCCCTTCCGTATTGCCGACGCCGACCTCCGCGAGGAAGTCGACGTCGACATCACGGTCGAGGGCGGCGGGACGACCGGGCAGGCAGACGCCACCCGGACGGCCATCGCCCGCGGGCTGGTCCAGCACACGAACGATGCGGAACTGCGCGACGCGTTCATGGAGTTCGACCGGTCGCTACTGGTCAACGACGTGCGCCAGTCCGAGCCCAAGAAGTGGGGCGGACCTGGTGCCCGTGCGCGTTATCAAAAGTCCTACCGCTAAGGTGATACAGTTATGATGGTACCGGTCAGGTGTTTCACCTGTGGAAACGTCATCGGCGGGCACTGGGAAGAATTCAAAGCGCGGACCCGAGAGGGTGACGAGGACCCGGAGAAGGTACTCGACGACCTTGGTGTCGAGAGACATTGCTGTCGCCGGATGCTCGTCTCCCACAAGGACCTCGTCGACATCGTCTCACCCTACCAATGATGGGACAGCAGTACAATCGCTACGAAAAAGCTCGCATCATCGGTGCGCGAGCGCTGCAGATCGCACACGGCGCACCGGTACTGGTCGAGACCGACCAGACCCAGCCGATCCTCATCGCGGCCGAGGAGTTCGACGCTGGCGTTCTCCCGTTCACCGTAAACAGAGGTAAACACACATGACGCTGATCACCGACATCCGACTCCGACGCGTACTGGACTCCCGAGGTAACCCGACTGTCGAAGCCGACGTCACCACCGAGAGTGGCGGCTTCGGCCGCGCGGCCGCACCGAGCGGCGCAAGCACGGGCGAACACGAAGCCATCGAACTCCCGCCGAGCGAGGCTATCGCCAACGCCCGTGAGCACGCCGTGCCGCGGCTCGTCGGCGAAGTCTACGCTGGCGACCAGCGAGAGGTCGACGGTGTGCTTCGGGCCGCCGACGGCACTGACAACTTCTCGGAGATCGGTGCGAACGCCGCAGTCGCCATCTCGATGGCTGCTGCCAAGGCCGGTGCCGACGTGCTCGGTGCGCCGCTGTACCAGCACCTCGGCGGGACTTTCCGAGGCGATCAGTTCCCGACGCCGCTCGGGAACGTCGTCGGTGGCGGCGAGCACGCCGCCGAGGCGACGAACATCCAGGAGTTCCTTTCGGCACCAGTCGGCGCTCCGAGCGTGACTGAGGCAATCTTCGCGAACGCGAAGGTCCACGCCCGGATCAAGGAACTGCTCGAAGAAGAAGGCGTGCCGACGAACAAGGGCGACGAGGGTGCCTGGGCGCCGCCGATCGGCGACGATACGGCCTTCGAAATCGTCGACCAGGCCACCAGCGAGATCGCCGACGAGCTCGGCTTCGAGATCGGCTTCGGTCTGGACATGGCCGCTGCGGAGATGTACGAGGACGGCGAGTACGTCTACGACGGTGAGGACAACCGGAGCACCGACGAGCAGATCGAATACGTCACCGAGATGGTTCGAGAGTACGGGCTCGTCTACGTCGAGGACCCGCTCGACGAGAACGACTTCGAAGCGTGGGCCGACCTTACCGACGAGGTTGGCGACGAGACGCTGATCTGTGGGGACGACCTCTACGTGACTAACGTCGAGCGTCTCCAGACCGGGATCGAGCAGGGATCGTCGAACTCGATTCTCATCAAGCCTAACCAGATCGGAACGCTTTCCGACGCCGTGGACGCGATCGAACTCGGCGCGAAGAACGGTATCCAGTCTGTCGTCTCGCACCGATCCGGCGAGACCGAGGACACGACAATCGCCCACCTCGCCGTCGGCGCTGCGGCTCCCTACATCAAGACCGGGACCGTCGCCGGCGAGCGGACGGCGAAGCTGAACGAACTGATCAGGATCGAAGAACAAGCATGAGTCAGGACGAAGACGACGCAGACATCGACGACGCTTCGGAGCCAGCCGGCGAGGCCGGCGCGGTCGCCGAGGCTGAGGAAGCGCCCGCGTCCGATGCCGACGAGGCCCCGGACGTCGAGACACCGGCCGAGGAGGCCGACGCTGAGGAAGAGCAGGCTGCCGACGATGAGCCACAGCTCGACGAGGACGTCATGCCGGAGGGCGAGGAGGCCGACCTCCTCATCCCGGTCGACGACTACCTCGGTGCAGGGGTCCACATCGGGACCCAGCAGAAGACCCAGGACATGGAGCGGTTCATCCACCGCGTCCGCACGGACGGCCTGTACGTGCTGGACGTCTCGATGACCGACAAGCGGATCCGCACGGCAGCGGACTTCCTGTCGAACTACGACCCCGAGCAGATCCTCGTGGCGTCGTCTCGCCAGTACGGTCGGTTCCCGGCCGAGAAGTTCGCGACGGCCGTCGGTGCCCGCGCCCGAACCGGGCGATTCATCCCGGGGACGCTGACCAACCCCGACTACGAGGGCTACATCGAGCCCGACGTCGTGGTCGTGACCGACCCGATCGGTGACGCCCAGGCTATCAAGGAGGCCATCACCGTCGGTATCCCGGTCATCGCGATGTGTGACTCCAACAACACGACTAGCAACGTCGACCTCGTCGTGCCGACGAACAACAAGGGTCGAAAGGCGCTGTCGGTCGTCTACTGGCTGCTGGCCAACGAGACGCTTGATCGCCGTGGTGCCGAGCCGTCCTACGAGCTCGAAGATTTCGAGAGCGAGATCTAACGCCCCTCGATTTCGGTTGTTCTGTCGACGATCGTCGTTTCGCGTGTTCGCAGGCCTCGACTGATCAGCTATAGCGATCTTCTTCCCAGGGATTCGCGGTGTCAGAGTAGCCACGCTGTTCCCAGTAGCCCAGTTCTGCCTCGGTGAGGAAGGTGACGCTGTCGACCCACTTGGCACCTTTCCAGGCGTACTTGTGCGGTGTGACGACCCGGAGCGGGCCACCGTGATCCGCGGGGAGCGGTTCGCCGTCGAGTTCGTAGGCGAAGAGGACTTCCTGGCGGTTGCAGGCCTCGAAAGAGAGGTCAGTCGTGTAGTCGTCGGCCGCGCCGAACATGACGTGGACGGCGTCCTCGGAGACGCCTGCTCGCTCGACGATCTCGGGGAACGGGATACCCGTGAATTCGTTGTCGAGGCGACTCCAGCCCGTGACACAGTGGAAGTCCTGCAACTGGGTCTCGCTCGGGAGATCCATGAACTCGTCCCAGAAGTAGGTGAGTTCGTTCTCGACGGCTCCGGTGACGGTGAACTCCCAGTCGTCGGTGTCGACTCGGGGTGTCCCGCCTTTCGAGAGGACCGGAAAGTCCTCGCGCTTGCTCTGGCCCGGAGGGAGTCGTTGGTCGCCAAATTCCTCGTAGATGTCCGTTACGTCGCGCATTGGTCGCTGTTGTTACTACAGACTGAAAGCGGACGCGGATTCTGTCGGTGGTGATCACTCGCCGTTGAGCCGATCCGCCAGCCGTGCTGCAGCCGCCACGTGTTCGTCAGCGACCTCGTCTTCGGTGTCCTCGACCTCGGCCAGTAACGACGCAATATGGCCGACACGGTCGCGGATCAGTTCTGGATCGTTTGGCGCGTCCACGAGGTCAGCGGCTATCGCTTCGGCCTCGCCGATCCATCGACTCGCGGTTCGCTCGATCGGCCGTTCTGCCGTGGCTTGCAGGTGTTCGTGGAGTTCGACGACGACTGCTCGACGTTCGTCGTCGTCTTCGATTGGGGCTGTCGGCACGTCCTGAGAGAGGACGGCGACGCGGAAAAGCAACGAGGTCAGAACCTAGTGTCGCTCGGGCAGATTGCTGGAGGATTACTCGCCAGAGAGGTGTCCGGGCTGCCAGTCACCCTCGCAATCGCGGTGGGTGAACGGCTTGGCATCCTCACCAGCATACGTCGCCACGAGCTGGCCGTCACCCTCCAGATAGTACTTGTACGTCGTCAACCCAGCCAGCCCGACGGGGCCACGCGCGTGGATCTTCCCAGTCGAGATACCGACTTCGGCACCCAGGCCATAGCGATAGCCGTCGGCGAATCGCGTCGAGGCGTTGTGAAACACACTCGCAGCGTCGATCCCGGTCATGAAGATTTCGGCGGCCTCGCTGTCCTCGGTGACGATCGACTCGGTGTGTTTCGACCCGTAGGTGTTGGCGTGATCGACGGCGTCGTAGACGTCTCCGACCACTTTGATCGAGAGCTCGAGATCGCCGTACTCACTCGACCAGTCGTCGTCGGTCACGGGGTCGATGTCGACGTGCTCGCGCGTGCGCTCACACCCACGGAGAGTCACACCGACATCTTCGTAGCGCTCGACCATCCCGGGCAGGAACTCCCCAGCTACGTCGTCGTTCACGAGCAGGGTCTCGACTGCGTTGCACACTGCAGGATACTGAGTCTTGGCGTCGAAGGCGATTTCCTCGGCCATCTCCAGATCGGCTGCCTCGTCGACGTAGACGTGACAGACGCCCTCAGTGTGGCCCAGGACGGGGATCTGGGTGTTGTCCTGAATGTAGGAGACGAACTCCGAGGAGCCACGCGGCATGATGAGGTCGACTTTGTCGTCCATCGAAAGCAGGGCGTCGACCTCCTCGTGGGCCTCGATGAGCTGGGCCCAGCCTTCTGGAACTGCGTCGATGCCCTCGGTGGCCTCGACGATCGTCTCGTAGAGCACGCGGTTGGATTCGCTGGCCTCGCTGCCACCCTTCAGGATGACGCTATTGCCGGACTTCAGCGAGAGGGCGGCAATCTGGACGAGCGCGTCCGGTCGGGACTCGAAAATGGTCCCGACGACGCCGATGGGGACCGCGACCTTGTAGAGTTCGAGGTCGTCGTCGAGTTCGCGGGCGTCCAGGGTCTCGCCGAGTGGGTCGTCCTGTGCGGCGACGCTTTCGACCATCTCGGCGATCGATTCGAGCTTTCCGTCGTCGAGCTTCAGCCGGTCGACGAGCGCCTGGGTGTACTCGCCCTTCGCCAGCATCTCCTCGGCCTGTGCGACGTCTTTCTCGTTGGCCTCCAGAATGGCTTCGCTGTTGTCGCGGATGGCGTCGGCGATCGACTGGAGCGTGGCGTTGCGGTCGGCTTCGGAGACGTTCGCGAGTCGCAGCGCCGCCTGCTGTGCTTCCGTCACCTGACTCTCGGTATCGTAGACAGTCTCACTCATCGGACTCACCGTTGATAGGGACGAATAGCGTTCCCACCGGTTTGGCAGTAGCGATTTGTTCCAGGACGTCTCGTTCTGTGGATTTGGCGATGATCGCCGGGATGCCGTGCTCGCTCGCGTCGCGGGCACCCTCGACTTTGGTCTGGATGCCGCCGAACGCCGCGCTCGTCGAGGCGTCGATGATCTTCTGAACCTCGCTGTAGTTCGCGCCGACGGCCTCGATCAACTCGGCGTCGGGGTCGTCTTTGGGATTGCTGGTGTAGACGCCGCCGACGTCGGTCAGCGTCACTAGGAGGTCGACGTCGATGCCGATCGCGACCGACGCGGAGATCATGTCGTTGTCGCCGATCTGGATCTCTTCGGTCGCGACGGCGTCGTTCTCGTTGATGATCGGGACGACGCCCCACTCGAACAGCTGCTCGACGGTGTTGGCGAAGTTGGTGAATCGCTCGGGGTTCGAGAGGTCGTGCTCGGTCAGCAGCACCTGCGCCACAGTTTGATCGTAGCGGTCGAAACTCTGGGTGTAGTGGTGCATCAGCTGACTCTGGCCGATGGTCGAGAGGGCCTGCGAGCCTTCGATGGTTTCGACATCCTCGTCCAGCAGCCCTTTGCCAGCACCGATCGCCCCCGAGGAGACCAGCAGGACGTCCGTGCCGCGCTCGCGGAGGTCCATGATGTCGCTGACGAGCTTGTCCAGTTTCACCCGGTCGAGTCGGGAGTCCTCGTCCGTCAGGGAGTTGGTCCCGGCTTTCACCACGACGCGCTGAGCGTCCGCTGCCTGCTGACGAGCACGCTCGACGTCCTCGGCAGCGACTGTCTCGACCCCTGTCGTCTTCTGGTCAGTCATCGTGAAACTCCTCGGCAATCTCTTTGGATCGCTGTTCGGCCGCCAGCACGGCATCGATCACTGTCTGTTCGGCATCACTGTCCCACAGCACGTCCATCCCTTCGATCGTCGTCCCGCCGGGCGAACAGACGGCGTCGATCAGTTCGTCGACGCTGCGATCGTCTCGGAGGACCGTCTCGGCAGCGCCCTTGAACGTCTGTGCAGCCAGCGTCTCGGCCTGTTCGGGGTCGAGGCCGCCCTCGATGCCAGCTTCTTTCATGGCCCCGATGAGATAGAAGACGAACGCGGGCCCGGAGCCGTTGACGGCAGTCGAGATGTCCATCAGGTCCTCGTCGATCTCGACGAACTCGCCGACCTCGTCCAGTAGCTCGCGAACGTCGTCGGTGAGTTCGCCCTGGGTGACCGCGGCGGCCATGTCGCCGGTCTCGGCGGCGAGGTTGGGCATGATTCGAACGACTGTGGCGTCGGTCCGGTCCGCGACGAAGTCGGTCGAGACACCTGCCGCGACCGTCACGAGCGTCTGATCGCCCGAGAGATCGAGTTCTTCGAGGACGACCGCGACCGTGTCGGGCTTGACCGCGAGGACGACGACGGGGCTGTCCTGGGCGGCCGCCAGATCCGTGCTCGTGGCCTCGCTGTGCTCGTCGATCGCGTCGAGGGCGTCGGGATCGGCGTCGATCGCCGTCACCCGGTGGTCGCCCCCGCGGGCGAGGCCTTTCACCAGGGCCCCGCCCATGTTTCCGGTGCCGATAATGCTGACGTGTACCATCTTACCAGAGCAGAGACGATTCACGGACATACCAACTACGGTTTCGTGGCGTCTGCCCACGGCTTCCGGCTGGCGCACCGTTCGTGCACCGGACCGAATACCGGAATCTACTTTCGGGATGACTGAAACGAACCGATAATGAGTGACACAACTGTTTTCGATCGGCTGGTCAGCGCGCTCGGCCGCGGCAAGGGCGTGTTGGTGATCGCCTTGGGGTTCGTACTTCTGCTCAACCCGCACGTCGTCGGCGCGTACGATATCGGGGACCCCGATCACTACCACTACGAGTCTTCCCAGGTTACCTTCTACCCGAACGGGACCGTAGACGGGCCGGATGGGGTGCAGGATCTGGATTCGCAGGTTGCCTGCCTGGAGGAGTTGCCGACCAGATCGTGTGCCATCGAGATTGCCGTCTACGAGAACGGTGGAGCGACGTTCGATGGGCCTCGCGACATGTTCCTGCAATCGTCGTACAGCTACGTCTATCTCCACGGCGAGGGCTTTTTCGAGCCTGCCGCGGTCCCGAGCGGAGACACGACGCATTACGACCTCGAACGTGCGTCCAGAACGGAGGCGCTTGCGGCGGTCTCGACACAGATCCAACGGGCCTCTGATGGTACCAAGACGGCGATCCGTGAGGGCAGTGTCGATACGAGCGATCCGATCGAGGACGCCCACGAGTTGATCAAATCCGGTGGGCAGTACTACGTGGTCTACCCGACTAGCAGTGAGGTGGTCTCAGCGTCTGCGGCAGTTGGAGCTGGCGAACGGGGCGCAGGTGTCGTCGTCATGCAGTGGATATTGGGCATCGTTGGCGCCGGGTTGATTCTCTACGGCCAGCGTCTTCGGGTCCGCCGCGGACCCTGATAGTCACTCCTCGGGCCAGGAGACGGCGTTCTCGGGGAACGTCAGCCGGACGATCGACCCTCGGGGCTCGTTGTCCGCGTACTCGACGTCCCCACCGAGCGAGGTCACGAGCCACGTGACCAGCCAGAGGCCGACGCCCTGACCGTGTTCCAGCGGTGTCTCCTCCTGGCGTTGGAGGATGGTGCGCTCTTCGGCCGGCAGGCCCGGCCCGTCGTCCCGAACCTCGATGGCGATCCGGTGGTCGGATCGATCGACGGCGATTTCGACGGTCGTCGGATCGCAGTCCCCGTGTTCGATCGCGTTTTCGATGAGTGCTTCGAGGGCGACCCCGACCCGTTCGTCGATCGCCGGGAGTGGCGCGTCGACGGTCGTTCGAACGACGGCGTCGTCACGATTGCGATATGGCTCGACAGTCTGTTCGAGGATCGTTGCAAGCGGGCGACTGGGGGCGTCCTCACGATCGAGCGCCTGTTCTGCCGTCCGAATCCCCTCCGCCAGATCGACGACGTCTTCGGCCATCCGACGGATCGCTTCGGCGTGGGTGCCGAGGTCGTCGGGATCGTCGGTCTCTTCGAGGTAGTTCGCACGGCCGAGCACGACGCTCATGTCATTGCGGATGTTGTGTCGCAGGACGCGGTTGAGCACCCCCAATCGGCGCTCGCGCAGTCGCTGGTCAGTGATGTCGGTGTAGACGCCGAAAGCGGGTGTCCCCTCGCCTTCGCCGGAGGTGACCGGAATCCCGCGAAAGAGGAAAAACCGGATCCCACCGGCCGTCTCGCGTCTGACCTCGGCGCTGACCAGTTCCCCTGCTTCGGCCTTCCGGTCGAGGTCGACGCCGGCGTCGCCCTCCTCCGGCGGGAGGACGAACTCGTTGAGTGAGTTGCCGACAACCCGGTCTGCGTCGTAGCCGAACGTCTCCTCGAAGGCGTCGTTGACGCTCTCGACGAGCGGTTTCCCGTCGGTGATCGTCGCTTCGACGACCGGATCGGGGACGTTCTGGAACAGTTCGACGAAGCGGTCGCGCTGATGCTGGAGTTCGGACTCGACCTCGCGGCGCTCGCTGATATCGTGGACGACGGCGACCGCCCCGTCCATCCGTGCGGCTGGACCCAGTGTCGCGAAGACGACCTCACAGGGAACTGTTTCGCCGTCGCCAGTCGTGATCTCGACTTCAATCGTCGTCGATTCGTCCCGATCGAGTGGCTGGAGTTTCGACTGGACGCGTCTCGCGTCGTCCGACGAGACGAACGCACCTGCGCTGGTTTCCAGTAGTTCCTGCTCCGATTGGCCAAGAAACGAGCAGAGCGCATCGTTGACCATCCGGAAGCGGCCCTCGGCGTCGAGAACACACACTCTCGCGTCGATCGTTTCGAAGACCGTCTCGTAGCGTCGCAGCTCGGCCTCCCGCTCGGTGCTCTGGAACGCGGCGGCGGCAGTCGTCGACAGCAACTCCGCGAAGTCGATCTGGTAGTCGTCGAACTCTCGATCTTCCGTCGAGCCCGAGACCAGTAGCCACTCCTCACCGATCGGAACGTGTAGTTCCGTCCGGATCGCAGTCTCCGGGTTGTGGGCTACGGTCTGCTGCTGGACATCGCGGATGACCCGCGTCTCGCCGGCATCGAACGACTCCCAGGCGAGTGACTCGCCCGCTTTCAACGTCGGTTCGCCGAACAGTTCCTGGGCGTGCTCAGTCGTGGCAATCGGTACGAGAGCCGCTGTGTCTGGGTCGTATCGATACACGCCCGAGATAGGAAGGTCGAGTGCCTCACTGGCCGTCTCGGTAGTGATATCGGCAATCTCCTCCGGCGTCGACGCCAGCAGGAGTCGATCGGCGGCCTCGTAGAGATCCGACAGTGCCGCTTCGCGTTCGAGTAGCGGACTGACGTCGCGGATCAACCCCGTGAAGTGGCGTTCCCCGGCAAGCGTGAACTCGCCGAAGGAAATTTCGAGATCGATTTCGTGGCCGGCTGCGTGCTGACCGGGGAGCTCGATCGACGACCAGTCGAGCGAGCGCTCACCGGAGTCGAGATAGCGAGTGATCCCCTCGTGGTGTGGGCCGTGGAAGCGATCGGGCATGAGCATCGTCAGCGACGAGCCGATCACTTCGTCGGGTTCGTAACCGAAGACATGCCGGACGGCGTCGTTGACGTATTGGACTGTGCTCTCCTCGTCGATGGTCACCAATACTTCCGACAGGCTGCCGGCGACCGATTCGAGTGGGACTGGTGTCCGCTCGCTGGTGACGGCCATCTCGACGGCACTCGGACGGTCACGCCGGCCGCCCAGTGCGTCCCATATCCGGTCGGCGAGTCGATCCTCGTCCGAAAGCGGGAGGTAGTCGCTCGCGCCCTGACCGAGGACGTCCGTGGCCAGTCGCTCGCTGCCGTCGCGAGCCGTGAGGATTACTGGGAGTCCTGGCCAGTCGCCGACGATCGCTTCGACGACTGCGACCGGGTTTGGCCGGTCGAATCCGTCCGTACAGACGACGCAGTGGAAGTGGTCGCTGCCCAGCGCCGCCAGCGCGTCTTCGAGCGTCTCGACCCCAACAGTGGCGAACGCCTCGTCGAGACGCCCGATCCGTTCGGCGAACGCGTCGTCGACCGGATCGACGACGAGCAGCCGAACTGGATCTGTCATGGGCGATGGGTTGCGGAGAAGAGAGATAAAACCTCGGGCGAATCGGGTCCTGTGCGCCGGACGGGGGTCAGATCACTACGCTGTGGCGACGTGTCGGCAGCGGGGCACGACGCACGCATCGAAACCTATTTTCGGACTTACCGAGTCGAATAATTCGAACAATGAGCGTTCTCGAACAGGTTCGGACTGTGATCTCGGAAAATAGAGGGACGATACTCCTCCTCGTGGGCCTCTTTCTGCTCCTCAATCCACAGCTCACGGCGGGGCTCGCAGAGACGGACTCCGATCAGTATCACTACGAGTCGTTTCAGGTCACGCTGAACGACGATGGCACGATAGACTGGCCTGACAGAGTCGAACAGATCGATTCTGATGTCCCCTGTTTGAGCCTTCTGAAGAGCCGGCCGTGTATCCTCGAGCGCGCCGCCTTCGCGAAGGGAGGGATCGTCTACGATGGCCCGGATGGGATGTTCTTACACGATACGTACTCGTACGTGTACATTCTTCCTGGTGAGGGCTTCGTCGAGCCCGTCGAACGCGACCTCGGCGGGGGGGCTGTCCGCTATGGGCACGATCCAGTCGAGGCGAGTACCGCGATGGATCAGATCTCTACGCCGATCGATCGCGCTTCTGCGGAAGCACAAGAAGCGATCGAGCAGGGGAGTGTCGACACGAGCGACGAACTTCAGGATGCCAACGAGCTGATCGAGGCCGACGGCGAGTACTACGTCGTCAACACCCGGAACTACCAGACTGGAGCCGACGACGGAACGTGGGTGACGGTACTCGTCCGATGGCTTCCCGGGCTCCTCGGATTCGGGCTCGTCATCGTCGGTCACTACCTGCAGGCCGCCACCGCAGTGAAACGCGTCCGATAGCCGAGACGGGTCAGTAACAGTCAGCCCCGGCCAGTCGACTCCGAACCCCTGAAATAGCCCTGTCACGTACATCGGTTCGTGTCACAGCAGGTCGCCCAGGTGGACACGCTGTTCCTCCACGAGCAGGGTGCAAACTTTCAGGTCGCCGTCCAGCGGGACGGCCAGCGCGTGCTCCACGCGATCCTCGAACTCAAAGAAACGAGTGCCGGCCCCCGCCCCGCGAGATTGCGGGTCAAACAGGGATCCAGCGAGGAGCCACGCAGCCCCGACCAGTTCGTCGATATTGCTCGCCGGGCGACCCGCATCCGCATTTCAGAACAGACCTCCGAGCGCGGCCGAACACGCGTCCAGGAGATGCTTGATGGCTATCAACTGGACGCCAAAGTCGTCCGAACCTGCCGGTACTGTGCCTCTGCTGGCGAGTACTCACCGATCACGTCCGACACAGCGATCGCGGCCGACAACGAGTCCATCTGCCCGGACTGCGCCATTGCGGAACTGGAGCGTGAACTGGCCTATCACGGTGACGTGACCGGCAGCGCCCGCGATCGGCTCGAAGAACTGCTGCTCGAAGTCCAGGACCTCGATCGCATCACGAACCTCCTCTCGGGCGACCTCGATCCCGATCTCACGAAGTTTGACGAGATCTCTGCGACTGTGGACGAGGTCGACCCTGTCCGAACGGATTCACTCAGTCTGCATCCCGGCATCCAGAACAAACTCGAAGATCGCTTCGACACCCTGCTGCCGGTGCAGAGTCTGGCCGTCGAGAACGGCGCGACCGAGGGCCGCGATCAGCTCGTCGTGTCGGCGACGGCCACAGGCAAGACCCTCGTCGGCGAGATGGCCGGTATCGATCGCGTCCTGAACAACAAGGGCAAGATGCTGTTTCTCGTCCCGCTGGTCGCGCTCGCGAACCAGAAGTACAACGACTTCAAAGAGGAGTACGGCGACATCTGCGACGTCTCGCTGCGCGTTGGATCGAGTCGAATCAGCGGCGACGACAACCGATTCGACCCGAGTGCAGACATCATCGTCGGGACCTACGAGGGGATCGATCACGCCCTCCGCACAGGGAAGGACCTCGGGACGATCGGCACGGTCGTCATCGACGAGGTTCACACGCTTGGCGAGGGCGAGCGTGGCCACCGCCTCGACGGCCTCATCTCCCGGCTCAAGTACTACTGCGAGGTCCGGCGGACTATCGCTCAGAAACACGACGGCCGCGCAGGGTCTCACGGCCACGGCGACACCCAGTGGATCTATCTCTCTGCCACAGTTGGAAACACCTCCGAACTGGCCGAAACGCTGGGCGCGCAACTCATCGAGTTCGAGGAACGCCCCGTCCCGATCGAACGCCACGTCACTTTCGCCGACGGCTACGAGAAACTCGATCTGGAGGACAAGCTGGTCAAGCGTGCCTTCGACACGAAATCCTCGAAGGGCTACAGAGGCCAGACGATCATCTTCACCAACTCCCGGCGACGCTGTCACGAGATTTCCAGAAAACTGCAGTATGCCTCCGCGCCGTATCACGCGGGGCTCGACAACAGGCGCCGCAAGCGCGTCGAGACGCAATTCGCCGACCAGGACCTCGCGGCTGTTGTCACCACCGCAGCACTCGCAGCGGGGGTCGACTTCCCGGCTTCACAGGTCATCTTCGACTCACTCGCGATGGGGATCGAGTGGCTGACAGTCCAGGAGTTTCACCAGATGCTTGGGCGAGCGGGGCGGCCGGACTACCACGACAAAGGCACGGTGTATCTCCTGGTCGAGCCCGACTGTGCGTATCACAACAGCCAGGAGATGACTGAGGACGAGGTGGCGTTCAAGCTCCTCAAGGGCGAGATGGAGTCGGTGATGACTCGCTACGACGAGAACGCAGCCGTCGAGGAGACACTGGCGAATCTCGTCGTTGCCGGGCCGCAAGCCAAACGCCTGAATGCCCGGATGCTGGGCGAGATTCCGACCAAGCACGCCATCGGCAAACTACTGGAGTACGACTACATCGACGGGCTCGATCCGACCGACCTGGGTCGAGCGGTCTGTCGACACTTCCTCTCGCCGACGGAGGCCTTTTTGATCCTAGATCAGATCCGCAAGGGGACCGACCCCTACGGAATTGTCGCGGAACTGGAGTTACGCGAGAACGAAGCGGCCTGATCAGGCCGACACGAAGTTGTCAATCGAGAAGGTTGTCGCGGCGGCGGCCGCGGCGGTCACGGCTCCGACGACGACGCTGTCGATAATCAAGTTGAGGAATTGGACGGAGCCGAGTGCCGTCGAGACGTCAGTCTGGGCGGTGGCCAATCCACCGAGGCCGTCGGGGAGGAAAGCCGTCGCATCGGGAATCGACAGCGACGCGATGAACGTCGCGAGAATCATGAAGAGGATCCCGCCGACGAATGTTCCCACAGCCGCAGTCTGGACTTTCGATCCGCCGTCCATCTCGAAGGCGACGATCGCTCCGAATATCGGGGCCATGAAGAACGCGAGGAACGGCGCAACGAGGCTCACAAGGTAGCCGTTGACCGTCTTATAGGTACTCGACTCGACTTTGTCGATGTAGTCGGAACTCACCTGTGAACTTCCCGGAACATTCGTGTCGGACGCCTGCTGTTCGATATCTTGTCTGGCGTCGTCGTACGCTCCGGGAAGGACGGCGAAGCCACCGACCATTCCGAGTAGAAAGACTAGCACACCCAGCAGAATACCGACCGTCGCCATCGTCGAGATGATCCCCTTGATGAACTTGTTGGGCTCGCCGCCGCCGAGCGCGTCAAGCGCGTTCCCACCGCCTCCCGGTGGCTGTCGACGTTGCTGGCCGCGGGGTGCTTGCTGTGTGGATCGTCGGCCCTGATTCGGTCCCGAACTCTGTTGGGCCTGCCTACTGGGGTTCGACTGCTGTCGCCCCTGATTCGACCCCGTATTCTGTCGGGCCTGTCCACCGCGATTCGGCTGTTCACCCTGATTCGGATCGTTGGATCCTGACATCGGCCGAAGTGACATATTCGGGACTAATAAAATCTAAGGAATCCCTCTCCCAGGAAACCGGGACGAAACCCCTATCTGACACGCCTGCGACGCTCCAGCTATGGGGCTGCTCGATGTGATCCGGTCGGCGCTCGGCGGGAGCAGCGATGCCGAGGAGTCAGCCGACAAAGATGAGGAGACGGCGACCACGGACGACAGAGCAGCAACGCCCGAATCTGCGGAAGCGACTGATCGCACGGATTCGACGGCGAGTGGCGACGCCGACGTGACCGATCGGGGGGCCAGCCAGGATTCTGACAGCGACGCCGCGACACCGTCGACCGACGAGACGGCGTCGTCGACAGCCGCGACGGTCGATTCCGACGACGAATCGACAGCCGAGGGAGACGCAGTCGATGCCGGCGAGACATCGCCCGGGAAGGCAGGCACGGACGATGGTGACTCACTGACAGCCGAGGACGAACCGAGCGAGTCAGGATCACTGACCACCCAAGACGAGTCAGAACCCCTGACTGCCGACGATGAGTCCGGGTTCGACCACCTGACGACCGAGGAGATCAGCGACGGCCCGGACATGGCCGAGGAGGCCGCCACGTTCATCACCGAGGCCGAAGCAGGTGGCGACGAAGACGGCGAGGACGCGAACCGAATCGAGGATATCCCAGAGGATGATCCACGGGCGGAATTCGTCGCTCAGGCCGAGGACCTCGTGGAATTCTGGGGCGAGTACGACCTCGATTATTCCCTGGAATCGCTTACGAACCTCGACGATCTGGTCGACGAGCAGTGGGACCCTGAGCGCTTCGAAGATGTCGAGTTCGGCGGCGACGATTACGACTCGCAGGTCTTTACTGATACTGTGACTCAGCTGGGGAGCTACTTCGGGGAAGTGCTGGTCCGCGAGCAGGATGCCACCTGGCAGCAGGAGACGGGCGTCGGCTGGACTATCACTGTCCCGTCCGGTCCCGAGAGCGAGGCCGCGGGCGCGACGGTGACGGTCTTCCAGGTCGCCGAGGACTGCCTGACTGGTCCCTCGACCTTTACCGGGATGCACGACGCGCTGGCCGACCGGTTGAACCTCGACGGGCGAGCGGGTGACGGCGATACGCCAGTCGATCTGGATCGGGCGGACATCGAGACGGTCGCCAGCGACGAGGAGATCGACGACGCCGCCGAGCGCCTGCGCGAGGGCGCAGAGGATCTGGCTGATCGCTGGCCGAGTTACGATCTGGACTTCTCGATCGAGTCTCTGGAGCGACTGGAGGAGTTGCTTGACGAGGAGGTCGACCGCGAGCGCTTCGAGGGCGTGGAGTTGGGCGACGAGACCGATCAGGAGTCGATGCTTCTCACTGCGCACGTCGTCGGGGTCGCGGGGTATCTCGCGGAGGTGCTGCGTCGCCAGTCCGGCGCGGAGTGGGCCGACCAGGGCCGGATGGTGCTGGTCGTCGAGCACGGCGACTCCCGAACCCGGATCGATCCTATCGAGGTCGCGATTGCGAGTGTCCGTGGGACTGGGTCGTTGACGACGGCCGTACCTGTTCTGTAGATCGAGCCGCTCGTAGCGGCACCCACCGAGATTCGCGAACTGGCCCACTCGTCGGAGTCTCGTCCTCGAAAGCTAATTCAATCCGGCGCTACTCAACCCCGTCAGTGGCACTGTTCGGACTCTCGGCTGGCGTCCTGGTCGTCTTCACGATCATCCTCGTAGCGCTGGTGCTGTTCGCCACCGAGATCGTCCCTGTCGACATCACCGCTATCGGGGTGATGGTCACCCTCCTGCTCGTCCAGCCCGTCACCGAGCAACTCGCGACGTGGGGGCTGCTGGAGGGACCGATCTACGTCCTGACCGAACCGGGCAGCGACGTCAGCGCGACCGCCCAGGGCCTGTCGGGCTTTGCGAGCACGGCGACGATTACCGTGCTGGCGATGTTCATCCTCAGTGCAGGCGTCCGGCGAACAGGTGTGATCCAGATCCTCGGTTCGAAGGTCGCCGCCTACACACGTGAGGACGAAACCAAGCAACTGGGCGCGACGATCGGTCTGGTGAGTCCGATCTCGGGCTTTATCAACAACACCGCCGCCGTCGCGATCCTGCTGCCGATGGTCACCGATCTCGCCCAGAAGGGCAAGACCTCGCCCTCGAAGTTGCTGATGCCCCTTTCGTTCGCATCGATGTTCGGCGGGACGCTGACGCTGATCGGAACCTCGACGAACATCCTCGCCAGCGACATCACGGGGCGACTCGGCCGCGAACTGGGGATTGCCTACCTCGACGAGTTCTCGATGTTCGAATTCACCAGCCTCGGGATTATCGTGATGGTCGTCGGGATTGCCTACCTGATGACCGTCGGCCGGTGGCTCACGCCGGCGCGGATCAAGCCCGCCGAGGATCTCACCGAGGAGTTCGAGATGGCCGAGTATCTGACCGAAGTCGTGGTGCGTGAGGATTCGCCGATCATCGGCCAAACTGTCCAGAATGCGCTGCAGGACACCGATTTCGACGTTGACCTCGTGCAGTTGATCCGCGGCGACGACGTCTTCCTCGAACCGCTCGGGCCGAAAGTGATCCAGGCAGGCGACGTCTTCGCGGTCCGGACTGACCGGGACACGCTGGTCGAATTGATGGACGTCGACGGTCTCGATCTGCTTCCGGAAGTCGAGGTCACCGAGGACGAACTGGAAGCAGCCGAGAGCGAGGCCCAGAACCTCGTCGAGGTCGTCATTGCACCGGGGTCGGCACTGGTCAGGGAGACGCTCGCGAGTACGAACTTCCGCCAGCGCTACGACGCGACCGTGCTGGCGTTGCGCCGCGGTGAAGCGCTCATCCGCGATCGAATGGATCGGACCCAGCTCCGGGTCGGCGACACGCTGCTCGTCCAGGCGACTGCCGACAGTATCGACCGCCTGAACAACAACCGCAACTTCATCGTCGCCCAGGAGGTTCAGCGGCCGGAGTACCGCGAGTCGAAGATTCCCGTCGCCGTCGGGCTCGTCGCCGCCGTCGTGGGGCTAGCCGCACTGACACCCATCGATATCGCGAGTGCTGCGCTGGCAGGCTCGCTCGGGATGGTCCTGACGGGCTGTCTCAAACCGACGGAGATCTACGATTCGGTGCAGTGGGACGTGATCTTCTTGCTTGCGGGGGTTATCCCGCTGGGGATCGCGCTCGAAGTGACTGGTGGTGCGGCCTTGATCGCCGACGGGATCGTCGCGCTCGCGCCGTCGTTGCCGCCGATCGTCGTCCTCGGGCTCATGTACGTCGTCACCGCGCTGCTGACCAACGTCATCTCGAACAACGCCTCGGTCGTGTTGATGATCCCGGTGGCTGTCGAGGTTGCGACGCAACTCGGTGCGAACGCCTTTGCGTTCGTGCTTGCGGTCACTTTCGCGGCCTCGACGGCGTTCATGACACCGATCGGCTACCAGACGAACCTCTTCGTCTACGGCCCCGGTGGCTATCGATTCACCGACTACATTCGCGTTGGCGCGCCGTTGCAGGCGCTGTTTGCCGTCGTCACGACACTCGGGATCGCGTTCATCTGGGGACTGCAGCCGCCGGCCTAAAGCAGGACGAGCGTGGCGACGAACGCGACGTCGAGATACGAGAGCAGGGTCACCAGCAGCGCTCCCGGGACGCCGGCGATCGCGACCACCAGGACCGTCAGTGGCTCGATCGCGATTGACAATCCCAGGAGTACCTCCGCCAGCAACAGGACGACCAGCCCGACAACCGCGTTCCAGACGAACGGTTTGACCGTTTTGACGACCTTGTACGCGCCGAAAACGACTGCGAGTACGACGAGGACGAGGGCGACTTCGAGTCCAGTGACCATGTCTGGGGAGTGGTCGGGGGCGGGTATGGGTCTTCGGGCCGCAACGAAACGCTTTACCACCCCTCGCTGCTACGGAGTGATGCGGGGTCGTGGGGTAGCTTGGTAACCTTCGGGCCTTGGGTGCCCGTACCCCCGGTTCAAATCCGGGCGACCCCATTTGCTGTCGCGAACAAATCCGTGAGCGACAGCACCGGAAGAGCACTGATTTGAACCCTGGCAGTCGCGCACAACGAAGTGAGCACGTCTGCCTCAGGTTCACAATCCGGGCGACCCCATCGTTTTACGCCCACCGAATCGTGTGGAGAACCGTATCTTTCGAGCGATCATAAGAAGGGTCGAACCCCTCAAGTACACACTCCACGAACCCACGGCCATGCGCGCGTTCCGGATCGCCTACGACGGCCATCCGTTCCACGGCTTTCAGCGCCAGCCCGACGTTTCGACGGTTTCTGACGCGATCCTCGACGCCCTCCGGGCCCTCGATGTCGCTTTCGAGAACGATACGCCCCCCGGTTACGCCGCCGCCGGACGCACTGACGCCGGCGTCTCCGCACTCGCTCAGACTGTCGCGTTTGAGGCTCCCGAGTGGCTCTCCCCTGCGGCGTTCAACAGCGAACTCCCGGCGAGTGTTCGAGCCTGGGCTGTTGCGGATGCGCCCGACGATTTCCACGCGACACACCACGCCACCGAACGCGTCTATACCTACTATCTGTACGCCCCAGATGCGGATCTGGCTCGTGCCCGGGAGGCTGCGACGGCGCTCTCGGGCGAGCACGATTTTCACAATCTCACGCCGGATGCAACGGGGACGGAGCGGGACCTTTCGATCACTGTCGAGCGCGACGGTACGTTTCTGGTCTGGCAGTTTCGAGCCGGTGGGTTCGCCAGACAACTCGTTCGGCGTCTCGTGAGCGTGCTGGAGGGCGTCGCGACCGGCGCGGCGGCGATCGATTGGGTTGCTCGAGTACTCGACCCAGAACCGCTGGACGGGCCCGAGGGTGTTGCCCCGGCGTCAGCGTATCCGCTCGTGTTGACCGACGTCGTCTATCCCGACTGCTCCTTCGAGGTAGACCCGGACGCGGCCGCGAGTGCACGCGAGGTGTTCGACCAGCGCCATCGTGAGCGGTTGGCCAGCGCCCGTGTCGCGGGCTCGATTCGCGACGGGATCTGAACAGGTACAAGTCGATCCAGCCCCGAAAGACGGGTAATGGACCGATCTCAGATGTTCACGGGCGGGTTGATCCTGGCGGCGATGGTGCTCGTCCCCGGGATCACGAAGTACGTGCTCACAGAACTCGGCTACGCGACCCTCGGGACGATGATCTGGTACGGCGGCTACGCGACAGGCGTCCTCCTGATCTGGGCGAAGTGGATCCGTCCGCTGGACCTCTCGGGCCCGACCGAACCGGACCATCCCGGAGAGTAACTTTTCTGCGCTGGCGCTGTTCTATCCCGTATGGACGCCGAAGCAGACGACACGGTTCGGGTCTGGCTCGTCGAACGCACTTACTCTGACGACGAACAGAACTTGATCATCCTCGTCTACGCGACCCCAGACGGCGAGCGCTACTTCCGCAAGGAGCGGGCGCTGACGAGCTTTTCGGGCGATCGACGAGAGACACAGGCAGCCCTCGATGTCGAACCGCAGCAACTCGGGACTGTCGACCCAGACGACCGCGAGCAGTACGCCACAGAGGCCCGGCGGATGGCCGAAATTCACGACCCGAGCGATCCAATCTGAGTCCACCAGGAGGGCCGCCGGCTGACCGCAACGGCCTTTTTTGCCCAGCCCTGAGGGACGGGTATGTCAGAGCGTGGGATCTCGCGCCGGGAGTTCGCCAAGGCTGCGGTCGCGATCGGTGGGGCCAGTGCACTGGCGGCCTGCATGGATCGCGGTGGCGACGAGACGACGACGGTCGACGTTTCCCAGGGGCCCGACGATCTCTCGTCGATGCCGACTCGTCAGCACGCCTGGGACGACGTCATGGCGACCGACGACCACGGGAACACGCTCAACGCCCGCCACCACGTCCTCCTGTATCTCGACTACGCTGGCGACGGAACGGCGACCGACGACGATCGAACGACTGTCGAAGACGCCCTCCAGAGTCTCGAACACGCGTACGAACGCTCCAACGAGGGGCTGGTCTTCACGATCGGATACTCACGGGCGTACTTCGAGCGCTACGACGCCGAACTCGACGAGGCTGTCGACCTGCCCCGGCCCGAACCGCTCGCGGACTTCGAGGATCCGGATCCAGACGAACCGGACGCACTCGTCCATCTGGCCAGCGATCACGCACGGGTCGTCCTCGAAGCCGAGGAGGCGTTGCGGGGCAACCGCGAGCAGGCAAACGAACGATCGATGGACGCCACTCTGTCGGGTGTCTTCGAGATCACAGACAGACGGACCGGATTCATCGGCGACGGTCTCCCGGCAGAGCACGACGATGTCGACGGAATCCCCGAGGGCGAGGTCGACGAGGACGCGCCCCTCTATATGGGTTTCAAATCGGGGTTCGAGAAGAACCAAGCCAGCGAGGAGCGGGTGACGATCCAGTCAGGTCCTTTCGAAGGCGGGACGACTCAGCACGTCTCGAAGATCCGGCTTCATCTTGACCAGTGGTACGAACAGGATGATCGATACCAGCGCGTCGGCAAGATGTTCTGTCCCGCCCACGCCGAGAACGGGACGGTCGAGGGCGTCGGCGAGAACCTCGGGACTGACAGCGGGATGGATGAGTGCCCCGCGCACGTCGAGGACGACGCTCGCGAAATGGGGTTCGTCGGCCACTCCCAGAAGAACGCTGCGGCGCGGGACGAGGACGACTCGCCACTGATCCTCCGGCGGGACTTCGACTCGACCGATGACGGCCAGGCTGGCGTTCACTTTCTGGCGCTGCAGCGTGAGATCGGTGACTTCGTCGCCACACGCGACGCCATGAACGGGACTGACGCCGCCGAGGCTGGGGGGGTCGGCACGCGCCACAACAACGGGATCCTGCAGTACATGACCGTCCTCCGGCGGGGGAACTACCTGCTGCCGCCGCGTGAGCGACGGTCGCTACCACGGCCGGCGTAGGGTTTTCGTTCGAAACGTGGTTCAGCGCTGCCCCAGGGGCGGGTCGGTGGTATGATACTGGAGGTTGACGATGAAACCGGTGAACAGTGCCGCTGCAGCGAAATATAGGCTCGTGAGGATGAGAATGACGCCGCTGAGAACGCCGTAGATCGAGAACTGTCCGGCGTTGAGCGCGTAGAACTGGATCCCGGTGTGGATGCTGGTCCAGCAGAGTGCCGTCGCCGCCGCACCGGGAAACGCCGCCCGTGGCCCGGAGACGACCGTCGAGGGAAGGGTGTATAGCGGAACGAAACCGATCGTGAGCAGCAACCACAGTGTGGCGAACGCAGTCACGAAGTCGAGCGGGCCGCCGGGCGTGTAGGCGAACAGGAGCGTCGTCGCTCCGATGGCGACGATGGCGATGCCGATACTCCCGAGAATGCCGACTGCGTCGTGTACCCAGGCGTTGATCCCGGCTCGGGTCGTGCCTTCGATCCGCTCGACGACGGCCCGAACGTCGCCGACGACGCTCACACCACTCCAGAGCAAGACGAAGACGGCGAGCAGTCCGGCGCTGACACGCTGGGACGCCGTCTGCAACGATCGATCGATCAGCCTGCTAACTTCGGGCGTGAGAAACGTCGGCGAGACCCGGGCGAGCTGGGTCGCGAGCTGGTCACCTAGAACGGCGACCAGCAAGAGTAACAACGGGACGAACGAGACGAATCCGTAGTACGCGAGTGCGGCCGCAGGATAGCGAATCTCTTCGCGGTAGGCGGTCAGGGCGACGGCTTTGAGCAGGGAGGCGACGTCGCCGACCAGTCGCATAGCTGTGGTAGGTTCTCACAGAATAAAAAGCTCGGTGGCCAAAGTCCCCGACGGAAGTCGACTGTGAGAACACGCTCGCGCTCGTGTGCAGGGCAAAAGAACCGCATCGCTATTGTCTCTCCGGCCCGGAAGGCCGCTCATGAGACGTCGAACCTTCCTCGGTGGGTGTGCGACTGGCGTTGCGGCCGGATTGGCGGGTTGTGGCGACCTCCTCGAAGAGCGGTCGACAGACGGGAGCGGTAATCCGCCCGTCCTCGATGATCGGCCGGACGCCGTCTATCATCCGACCCATATCGAGGGGATGGACATGATCGGCACGCAGACTGTCGGCGACCGAAAAGTTGGGTTGTTCTATTCCTACGCCCACCGGTTCTGGACCGTCACCGGGACCCGAACCAACCTGGCCAAGATTCAGGACGGACAGGACGTCCATCTGATGGCCTCGACCTGGGACCCCGAGACACAGACGGTCATTCCCGTCCTCGATCAGCCGACGTTCACCATCACCCAGGACGGCGAGGAAATCGACAGCAAGCGCGCCTGGCCCATGCTCAGCCAGAATATGGGTTTTCATTTCGGCGAGAACATGGCACTCGACGGCGATGGAAGCTATACTGTCGAGGTCGACGTTTCAGCTGTCGGAAGCACACCAGTCGGTGACTTCGAGGGCAAATTCGGGGAGTCGATCACCGCCGAGTTCACGTTCGAGTTTTCCCAGAGCGACCTCACCGAAGACAACATCTCATTCGAGCAGTTCCCGGACAAGCAGGGCTCGCGCGCGGCCGCTTCTCCCATGCAGATGGGGATGTTGCCGCTGTCGTACGCACCGACGGTCGAGGAACTCCCGGGTTCGCCCGTCGAGGTGGGGAGCGTCGGCGACGCGACGATAGTGGCCACAGTCGAAGAGTCGACCTTGATCGTCTCGCCGCGGACACCCTACAATCGCTTTTCGATCCCCGGGTTCTCGCTGTCGGGGGCAATCGACAGCATCGGCTTCGATGGCGAACTGAACGACGCGATCGATCCCGATCTGGGTGCCCACTACCGCGCGGACCTCCCGGAATCGCCGTCGAGTGGCGACGAACTCTCAGTGACGGTCGACGGACCGTGCTCGCTCTCGCGTCACGAGGGGTACGAGACGGCGTTCCTCGAACGCGGTTCCGTCTCGACCACGCTGTAGACGTGGCTCGTGTCGTCCTGATCCGTCAGACTAGTGTCAGTCGCTATGTGGATGTCTGACGTAGGTTTATGCAGGCGGGGGAAGGGGTAGTGAGTATGTGCGGCAACCGCGTCGAGGAACTGGAAGAGCAGGTGAATCAGCTACAGGCGACCGTCGACGGCCTGACCGACGAACTCGTCGAGTGTAAGGTTCGGATCCGGGAACTGGAGAACGCGGTCGACGACGACAACGGGTTCAGCCCGGACGAGGAACCCGATCCCGAGACCGATATCGAGGACGCCGGTCCGGGGCCGGCCGAAGAAGCTAACAGTGAGGAACCCGACGCCACTGACGACGAACAGAGCGAGAGCGAATCGGATATCATCATCGCGTGACGCCACCGGGTGCCCACCTGGCGTCAGCGAATAGTTGACCCCCCATGCACATCACAGAGCTCGTACTCGACAACTTCAAGAGCTTCGGTCGGAAGACGCGAATCCCCTTCTACGAAGACTTTACCACCATCAGCGGGCCGAACGGCTCGGGCAAGTCCAATATCATCGACGCCGTGCTGTTCGCGCTCGGACTGGCCCGCACGTCGGGTATCCGCGCGGAGAAACTCACTGATCTCATCTACAATCCAGGCCACGCCGACGAGGAAGTCGAGTCGGCTGGCGAGCGCCAGGCCAGCGTCGAGGTCGTACTAGACAACTCCGACGGTACGCTGGAGCGCTCGCAGGTCGTCAACGCCGCCGGCACCGAGAAGGTCGGCGACGTCGACGAGATCACGATCAAACGCCGCGTCAAAGAGACCGACGACAACTACTATTCGTACTACTACATCAACGGTCGCTCGGTCAACCTCGGCGACATTCAGGACCTCCTCGCCCAAGCAGGTATCACACCCGAGGGGTACAACGTCGTGATGCAGGGCGACGTGACCGAGATCATCAATATGACGCCGTACGCGCGCCGGCAGATCATCGACGAGATCGCGGGCGTCGCGGAGTTCGACGCGAAAAAAGAGGACGCCTTCGAGGAACTCGAAGTGGTCGAGGACCGCATCGAGGAGGCCGACCTCCGGATCGAGGAGAAGCAGGATCGCCTCGACCAACTGGAGGACGAACGCGAGACAGCCCTCGAATATCAGGAGCTCCGGGAGCAAAAAGAGGAGTACGAGGGCTACCGCAAGGCCGCTGAACTCGAAGACAAGCGCGAGGACCTGGCAGGCGTTCGCGAGAAGATCGAGACCAACGAAGACGAACTCGCGGATCTGCAAGCCGAACTCGACGAGCGCCAGGGCAAGGTCGTCCGGCTGGAAGACGAACTCGCGGAACTGAACCGTGAGATCGAACGCAAAGGCGAGGACGAGCAACTCCAGCTCAAACGCGAGATCGAGGAAGTCAAAGGCGAGATTTCGCGACTCGAAGACAAGATCGCCAATGCGGAAGAGAAACTCGAAGACGCCGAGAACGAGCGTCGCCAGTCGTTCGTCGAGATCGATCGCAAACAGGAGACGATCGACGATCTGGACGGCGAGATTCGCGAGATCAAGGTCACGAAGTCCTCGCTGATGGCCGAAATTCAGGAGAAAGAAGCAGAGTTAGAGCGGGTCGAGGCCGAAATCGACGCGCTCGGCGAGGAGTTCGAGGACGTTCGCGAGGAACTCGAATCCCGGAAGGAAGATCTCGCACAAGCCAAATCCGAGCGCAACGACCTCCAGCACGAGCAGGATCGCTTGCTCGACGAGGCCCGACGACGCTCGAACGCCCAGGAGAACAAAGAGGAGGCGATCGAGGAGGCCGAACAGCGGATTCCGGAGATCGAAGCCGAACTGGAGGATCTGCAGGCCGAACTCGAAAAGGCACAGAAGAACCGCAAGACGATCACGGAGGTCGTCGAAGATCTCACGCAGGAGAAGCGCGAACTCCAGTCGGATCTCGAATCCATCGAGGACGAGATCAGTGCCAGACAGCAGGAGTACGCCCAGTTGGAGGCGAAAGCCGACGATTCGGGCGACAGTTCTTACGGCCGCGCGGTGACGACGATCCTCAACTCGGGCAAAGACGGCGTCCACGGCACAGTCGCCCAGCTCGGGAGCGTCAGTGGGACGTACTCAGTCGCCTGTGAGACCGCTGCGGGTGGTCGGATGGCACACGTCGTCGTCGACGACGACAGTGTCGGCCAGCGCTGTATCGAGTACCTCAAATCGCGGAATGCGGGCCGGGCGACGTTCCTGCCGATCACGAAGATGCAACACCGGTCGCTGCCCAGCAAGCCGAGCCACGATGGCGTCGTCGACTTCGCGTACAATCTCGTGGACTTCGACAGCGAGTACAGTTCGGTCTTCTCGTACGTGCTCGGTGATACCCTCGTGGTCGAAGACATGCAGACCGCTCGCGATCTGATGGGTGAGTTCCGTCTCGTCACACTGGACGGCGACCTCGTCGAGAAGAGCGGCGCAATGACTGGCGGGTCCCAGAGCGGTTCCCGCTATTCGTTTGCAGGGAGCGAGGGCAAACTGGAGCGGGTCGCCCAGCAGATCAACGACCTCGAAGACCAGCGCCAGGACATCCGCAGCGATATCCGCGACGTCGAGGGCCGGCTGGAGGACGCCCGCGACCGCAAGTCCGACGCCGCAGAACAGGTCCGGGACATCGAGACTGAGATCGAGAAGCGCGAGAGCGAGTGCGAGCAGGTTCGCGAGGAGATTTCCGATCTGGAAGCCGACCTCGAGGAGATCGAGACCGACCGAGAAGAAGTCTCCGACCGGATGGACGAGATCGAGGCCGAAATAGACGACAAAGAGGCAGAGATCGAGGACATCCAGGAGGAGATCGACGACCTGGAAACGGAGATCGAAGACTCTGAGTTGCCGGATCTGACCGACGAAGCCGAGGAGATCCAGGAGAATATCGACGACCTCCAGAGCAAAGTCGACGATCTCGACGCCGAGTTGAACGAGAAACAGCTCGAGAAGGAATACGCCGAGGACGCCATCGACGACCTCCACGAGAAGATCGAGACTGCGCAGAACCGGAAGGCAGACCTCCAGAAGGAGATCGCCGAACTCGAATCGAAGATCGAAGCGCAAGAAGAGATTCTGGCGGACAAAGAGGCCGCAGTCGAGGAACTCGAAGACGAACTGGCCGAGCTCAAAGGTGAGCGCGAGGATCTCCGCGAGGAGTTGAAGGAGGCCAAGAACGAGCGCGACGAGCAGAAGGAAGCCGTCGAGCGCGTCCAGAGCAAATTCGATTCCCTGGAGGAGACGGCCGAGCGACTCGACTGGGAGATCGACGAACTCGAAGCCGAAGTTGGTGACTACGATCCCGAGGAGATTCCCGACCACCACACCGTCGAGTCACAGATCGGACGCCTGGAGAGCGAGATGGAGGCACTCGAACCGGTCAACATGCTCGCGATCGAGGAGTACGACGATGTCCAGGCGGATCTGGAAGATCTCGAAGAGAAACGTGCGACCCTGCAGGAGGAGGCCGACGGGATTCGCGAGCGGATCGAGTCCTACGAGGCCAAGAAGAAAGAGACGTTCATGGAGGCATTCGACGCGATCAACGGCTACTTCCAGGACATCTTCGAGCGCCTCTCGAACGGGACGGGCCACCTCCACCTCGAAAACGAGGACGACCCCTTCGACGGTGGATTGACGATGAAAGCCCAGCCGGGCGACAAGCCGATCCAGCGGCTCAACGCGATGAGCGGGGGCGAGAAGTCCCTGACCGCGCTTGCGTTCATCTTTGCGATCCAGCGACACAATCCGGCACCGTTCTACGCGCTGGACGAGGTCGACGCGTTCCTCGACGCCCACAACGCCGACCTCGTCGGCGAGATGGTCGACGAACTGGCGGGTGACGCCCAGTTCGTCGTCGTCAGCCACCGCTCGGCGCTGCTGGAGCGGTCTGAGCGGGCGATCGGCGTGACGATGCAACAGGACAACGTCTCGGCGGTTACTGGGATCGACCTGAGTGCAGGGGGTGTGCCCGCAGATGACTAGCGCGGTTCTGAGCGGAGCGAAGAACTGCGGGAAATACGAGCGGGGAGCATCGCGACCCGCGAGCGAAGGGCGAACAGAGGTGGAGCCATGACTGACGAGGATATCCCACTCGATATCACAGGCCACGAGGACCGGGACAGAGATGACGAGTCGAACAGTGAGGACCGCAGTATTCCCGACGGTGGAACGAGCATCGTCACGGGCGGCGATGAGGGCGGCCCGGGTGGCCCGCCAGGACCGGAGAGCCCTGGCGACGAGCAGGAAGTCGAGCCGGTCGAAGTACTCGTCCAGTTGGCAGAAGACGGTGAGATCGACCCGTGGGACATCGACGTCGTCCGGGTGACGGACAAGTTCCTCGACGCCCTGGAGGAGGCCGACTTGCGGACGTCGGGGCGGGCGCTGTTCTACGCGAGTGTCCTCGTCCGAATGAAGAGCGACGCGATGCTCGAAGACGACGAGCCCGAGGACGACGCCTTCGAGGAGGCCGACCCGTGGCAGGAGCCGCTGGGCGACGACGAGCTGGACGTCGATCCGTTCGATCAACTGGACGCCGAGATGGATCGGCGACTCGAACGCAAGCGCGCCCGTGGGATGCCCCAGACACTGGACGAACTGGTCCACGAACTCAGAGACGCAGAGCGGGGGAACTGGTGGAAAGAATCACGCGAGTACGACACCAGCGACTCGCCGCACGGCTACTCCCGTGGGACCCAGGAACTCGATTATCGAAGCGGCGACGACCTGCGGATGGACGACGAACCCACTGCAGCGGACGTGACGGGAACGGCCCACGCAGAGAACATCGACGAGATCATCGACGACGTCTATGGCGCAGTGTCCGAGCACTACGACGCCGGTCGCGCCGAAGTACTCTATCGGGAAGTGTCCGACTCGGGTGGCACGCGCGTCGAGACGTTCCTTGGACTGCTGTTCCTCTCTCACCGCGGCGACGTGGTCCTCCGGCAGGACGACCTCTTTGGTGACCTCTGGATCCAGAATCCCGAGGCCGACCTCGAAGTGGACGAGGCGACCGCGGCCTGACTCTCCCTGGTGTTGTCCTTCCACGAGCGATCCCTGTCGCGGGAAAGAACTATCATTATCAATCACAAATGTTCTAGTATGACGCCAGACCGTGTCCGCGAGCGACTCAAGCAACTCGAAGGGCGTGTCGACCGAGACGACTACTATCGCGCACTGGAGTACGTCCACGACGACGGCCGATAGATAGCGCTGTTTTTAGAGGATAAGACCGGCTTTCAGCAGCGCGATCAGCACTGTCAGTGTCGGGATCGACAGTAGTGTCGAGGTGAACACGACTGTCGAGACGTAGGACTCGGGTTCGATCCCATCGATATCCCCGGTGGAGAACTCTCCGACGAGGATCAGTGACGTCACCGCCGCAGGGGTCGCACATTCGAGGACGAACACACGGGCGACAGTCGTGTTTGGACCGGCGAGGCCGGCCCACTCGAAGGCGGTCGTCGCGGCGAGTGCGACACCGACCGCGACCAGCGGTGCCGCGACCATCTTGAGCGCGTTCGCGCGGACGACGCTGCCGAGTGCAGCCCCGAAGTTCGACCCCGCGAGCTGGATCCCCAGCAGGAGTAACATCACGGGAATCGACGCGTTGCCGACCGTCTGAATCGTCGACATCGTGGCCGAACCGTCTGCTGGCAGCACGCCGAGCCACTGGGCGGCCAGTCCGGCGACGACGGCGTAGACGAGTGGGATCGTGAAGACGCGTCTGACTCCTGACAGGGGGCTCTTCCCTGGTCCTCTGGCTGCGACGTAGACCCCGATCGTGTACATCAGCACACTCTGGACGACGATGTAGAGGACGGCCGTCTGACGGCCGATGGTTCCGAAGGCAAAATCCGAGAGTGGAATCCCGTAGTTGCCGGCGTTGCTGAACGTGGTCGTGAGGACGAACGCCCCCAGAAGTGGTTCGGTGTCCCCGGCCAGTCGGCCGACCCCTTCCGCAAGGACGACCATCGCAATCGTGAATGCGACGACTGCGAGCGCGAGCCACGCCATGGTCGTCCCACTCAGCGACGCCGTCGCGACGCTGTGAAAGACCAGGGCAGGGACGAGCACGTACACGGTGATCGTGTTCAGTGGCCCCGGATCGACCGCTTTGACACGCCCGAGGACGTAGCCTGCGGCGGCGACAGCCACGATGGGGAGGATCGCCGTCGCAAAGATCGACAGCAGGTCCGAGTCCAACAGTGCCACACTCTGTCCTCTGACTCCCCGGCGTTTGGGGGTTGCGAATCGACCCGCTTTTTGTCCCCTGCACTCCCAACGCCATACATGGCAAAGCAGCCGCACCTACTGGTCGAGAAAGGCGATGTCCACGACCTCGCGCTCGTCCCGGGTGATCCGGGCCGGGTCGATCGGATCGCGAGCCACTGTGAGGACGCAGAAACTGTCGCACAGAACCGCGAATACAAACTCGTCAACGCGACCTACGAAGGCCGAGAGCTGACGATCTGCTCGACCGGAATCGGCAGCCCATCGGCGGCTATTGCGGTCGAGGAACTCGCGGCGGTCGGCGTCGAGACGTTCGTGCGCGTCGGGACGACCGGCGCACTTCAAGAAGGGATCGAAATCGGGGATATGATCGTCGCGACCGGCGCAGCCAAAGACGAGGGAACCACCAGACGCTACGAGGCAGATACCGTGCCCGCCGTTCCGGACTACGGCGTCCTCTCCGGGCTCGTGGACGCTGCGCAAGCAAACGACGAAGACGTCCACGTCGGCCCGATCGCGACTGACGACGCCTTCTATGCCGAGACTGACGAACACGTCGACAACTGGGAGGGTGCAGGCCTCCTGGCCGTCGAGATGGAGGCGGCCGCGCTCTTCACTCTCGCACGGCGGAAGGGGCTGGGAGCCGGTGCGATCTGCACCGTCGACGGGAACCTCGTGGAAGGAACCCAGAAGGGCGAGACGGACGACGCGGAGTTGCCCGAGAAGGCGAAAAACAACGTCGAGCGAGCCATCGGAATCGCGCTCGACGCAGCGACGTCACTCTGAACGATTCCGTGACACTCCGTGCACGAGGGCTTTTTGTGTGCGTGGCGGGATTGGCTGGATAGCGACGATGTTTCAGCGAGCCCGTGAACGCGTTCGAGGTGTGCGGACGCGACTGCGCCGATTCGAGCGCCGGGAGATTCGGGCGTTTCGCCGGTGGATCGAGAACACGCACAACCTGGTCCATCTGTCGATCCTGATCGCATTACCGATCCTGCTCGGCATCGTCACCGCGCTCTCGAACGCGATCGAAATCCTTCCATTCTTGCTGTTTCCGCCTCTGGCGTCGGGTTCGTACACGCTCTTTGCCAACCCCGAGAGCCGGTCATCCTCGCCGCGGCGGTTCGTCGGCGGGCTCACCGCTGGTGCGCTATGTGGCTGGGTCGCCCTCGCGGTGACGGCTCGCTACTGGTACGGGACGCCACCGACGGCCTTCGAGGTCAACCCGGGCGCCGTCGCACTCGGGTTGTTTCTGACCGGTGCTGTCACCTGGGCACTCGATATTCAGGAAGCGTCGGCGTTCTCGACGGCGCTGTTGATCCACGTGACGGGGACGACCCAGCTCGCCTACGTCGGCAGCGTTGCCGTTTCGAGCACGCTCGTCGCCGGTGCGTTCGTCCTCTGGCGGGACAACGTCTACAAACAACGCGCGAAGTTCCTCTACGAGTCGACCAAGGGTGACGACCACGTGCTGGTCCCGATGCGGGGCGTGCGCGACGACGCGACGGCGATGCTCGGCGCGCGACTCGCGGCCGCCCACGACGCCGGGAAGGTCGTCCTGCTAGACGTCGTCGAGGACGCGGACCTCGCCGCCGCCGAGGAGGCTGTGCTCGAAGACGAACACCTGGCGACCGACAGTGCGGCCGATCGTCCACCACGGCGTCTGGAGGTCCCTCACGCCGATCCCGAGGGCGTTCACCCGGCCGATATCCACGAGAACTGGGCGGCCTTCGAGAAGTCGCCACCCGAGCACGGACCCGGGGCCGTCGAGGCCGGCGACGTCAGCCAGGGCTGGGCTGCCTACGACGAGGCCGAACTCCACGAACTCGCCCGGGAGCGTGCTGTCTCGGTCGCCGCCGAGACGCTCGAAGAGCGGGCCGACCGGATCGAGACTGTCACCGGCGTCCCGTGTCAGGTCGTCGTCGCCGTCGGCGGCGGCTCGCTCGCCCGGACGATCGTCCAGACTGCCCAGGAGGCCAACTGCGACCTCATCGCCACCCCTTACGAGACCGCGGACGAACGACTCGCACCGTACATCCGTGACCTCTTCCGGGGGCCTGTCGACGTCCTCGTTCACCGGTCGTACGACGGGCGGACGCGCTGGTCGCGCGTGCTCGTCCCGGTCAGGCGAGCGGGTGACGTCGCTCACAGCATGATCGACTTCGCGACGCGACTCACGGGGACGGCGGGCACGGTTAGCGTCTGTCACTGTATCGATAGCGAGGGCGACCGGCGTCGTGCCGAGGAGATGCTCGCGAACCTGACTGAAACTGCCAACGGCTCACTGGAGACGCGAGTCCCGCGCGCCCGGATCGAATCGTTCATCGCCGAGAACGCGGGGCAGTACGACCTGGTCGTTCTGGGATCGAGCCAGGATCGAAGCACGGCATCGCGGTTCGTCTCCCGGCCGACGTTCGAACGGCTCGGTGACGTCGAGACTGACGTCGCGATCGTCGACCGCAACTACTGATCGCCCGGCGCGTCGTCGGCTGTCTCGTCGACTTCCTCGGCCATCTCTTCGACCTCCTCGCCGCTAGTCCCGAGGATCTGATCGGCGACAGACTCGACGCCCTGTTGGCCCAGCGCGGATTGCACGATCAGGTGGCCACCGATGACGGCCGGACTGATGACCGTATCCGCCCCGGCGCGGCGGAGTTTCGCCGTGTTCTGGCGATCGGTCGCGGCCGCGACGATCCGGACGTCGGGGTTGAGTTCACGCGCCGTGAGGATCGCCAGTGCGTCCTCGGCGTCGTTGTTCGTCGCCGCCACGACGCCGATCGCACGTTCGATCCCGGCGTCGTGTAACGGGGTCTCGTCGCTGGGATCGGCGGTCAGGACGTTGACGTCCCGATTGCGTAACGCGCTCGCCTTCTCGCTGTTCGGCGTGATGACGATGAACGGGATGTTGCTGTCTTCGAGTTCGTCGAGAATCGGTTCGGTCAGTTCGCCATAGCCCATGACGATGATGTGGTTTTCGAGCATGCTGAGTTGAGCCTCCGTCATCTGGCCAAGTGCGGCCGCAAAGCGGGCCTCGATCGCCGGCCCGAGCAGTGTCCCGGCGGCCACACCGAAGCTGGCGACGCCGATCACGAGCACCGACAGGCTGAAGAGCCGGCCGATTTGCGTGCTCGCGGTGATGTCGCCGAATCCGACGGTCGAGGCCGTCACGAGCGTGAAGTAGAAGGCATCGAGCAGCGTGTTCACCGCTGGAAACTCATCACGCAGCGCGTAGGTCCCGACCGTGCCGTAGATCTGTGCGCCGATCAGCGCCGACAGGGCTGCCAGCTGGGTCGTCGAGATTGCCCACCGATCGTCGAAGCGGTCGCGGTTGATCGCGACCAGTGGCATCGACACGAGCGAGAGGACCACGAGCGGCAACGACACTGGCACCGAGATGTCCATCATCGGCACTCCGATCGCACCGGACTGGACCACGCCCTGCATCGCGGTCACGGGCAACAGCAACATCGTCGAGTACCAGGCCGCACGCAGGCCTTTCCGGAGCCCGAACGCGCTCATCAACATCAGAAAGCCGGTCATCGCGCCCGTGAATCCGGCGAGGCGCTGGGCTGACTCCGGGATGTATGCCCCGAAGAAGATGACGTCCTGGGAGGCGATGTTGATCACGCCCACCGCAAAGGAGAGTACCGAGACGACGGTGACCAGCCAGATTGTCGCCCGGATGCTTAGCCAGCCCCGTCGGTTCATACTCTCTCTTCGCTGGGGGATTCGTATAAACGTCACCGTCCGAGGCGACGGGACAGTTGGCCCCAGCCACAGCTTTGCTCGTCGTGTCTGCTCCTCGCACAAGCGGGCGCGGTGGGATTTGAACCGGAGGAAGACGTGCTCGCTTCGCTGCGCGCGACTTCCAGGGTTCAAATCCCACCGTGCCGGTTCACTCTCTGCGGTCGCTGCACGGGCGCGGCGGGATTTGAACCCACGACCATCGGATTAGAAGTCCGATGCTCTGTCCGGACTGAGCTACGCGCCCTCGTCCACCCGTTACCAATCCATTTTAAAAACAGTAGTGATCCGCACCGCCAAACCGAACCCTTCTTTAGGGTGGCCTAAATCAATGCAAGTGATGCGATCGACGCTGTGGACACTCCGGCGCCGGATCGACCGCCTGGCGAGCGAGGAGGGGAGCTACCGGATCGTCTGTGCCCACAGCGGCCTCTCGCCGGCTCCAGTTGCCGATGCTCGATTTCCAGATCAGCGGACAGCTCGGTTGGCGCTCGAACTCTGCCGGGCCTACCGGCGCGCGCTCCGCCAGCGAGATCCGCGCGCCCCCCGATACGACTTGGTCGTCGAGCCGACGCCCGAGCACGCACCGCTCGCAGAACACCAGCCCGTTTCCCGGAGGGGATCGCTATGAGCGTCGACACTGACGTCGACCGGGCACGCGAGCGCGTCGCCGACGAGCGCGAGTGGACCACGGAGAAACACCGAGCGTTCGAGCGATTCGAAACTGCGGTTGCGGAAGTCGACGCCGGCACTTCCGGTGGATCGACCGCCTTCGGCGGGCCGACGGCCGTGGCCACTGCGAGCAACTCGTCGGCCGGCGTCTCGGCAGTGCTGGACGCTTTCGAAGAGCACCTCGGACCCTACAGTGGCGACGCTCAGGAGACGCCCGAGACGGTGCACCAGGCGGTCGCGACCGAGTTCTCGGCCGAACTGGCCATCTCGCTCTGTGGGGGTAACAGCGCGGGTACGCTGACCCCACAACTCAAGCAGGTAGTGCAGGCCGAAACCCAGTCGCGGCTGGACGAACTCGACGCGATGGGGCGAGCACTCGAACGTGAAGCCGACTCTCTGTCGGCCGTCGACGCGGCAGTCGCCGACATCTGCGAGTGGTTCGTCGCGCACAATCCTACGCCACTCGAAGACCTCGGGTTCGACCGACTCCGGGCGTGGCACGAGACGCTCGACGATCACCGCGAGCGACTCGACGCCGCGGCGGCCGAGCGCCAGGAGCATCTCGACGCGACGACGGGCGCAAGCGGTGCGGTCGGAATCGAACACCGCGTGCTCGTCGAGTACCTCTACGCCGGCTTCCCGTCGACCTATCCGGTTCTGGCAACGCTTGCCCGACTGGAAGACGCCTGTCAGGAGGCCCAGCGCTCGATCCGTGCTCACCTGGTTGCACGCGCCTGACTCTGTCGTTTTCCACGATCACTCGTTACTTTTGGCTTGCCTAAAGATCGAAACGGCTTTTACTGTTTAGGTGAGCCAAAACAATATGGAAGACGACTCACACACGCGACGAACGTTCGTGACAGGTGGACTCGGAGCGGTGACTGCGGGGTTGCTGGCGGGCTGTGGACAGTCGAGCGGCGACGGGACGTCGACTGAGAGCCCCCGGACGACGACTGATCAGTCGACAGCCACCGAAACCGACTCGGCGTCTTCGACAACCACCGACGACGGAGCAGACGGCGTCGAGACACCGTACTCGGTGTCGATCGAGCCGGTCGGTGAGGTCACCTTCGAGAGCGTCCCCGAGACGTGGGTGGCCAACAACGGTTCCTGGGCGGACATGGGGATCGCGCTCGGTCTCGAACCGCCGAAAGGCGTCTGGCTCAAAGGTCGCTATCACACCCAGTACTACGACTCGATTCCAGGGCTCTCGGTCGACAAGAGCGACATGGTGTCGCTGTATCAGGACGGGGTCAGTAAGGAACTGCTCTACGACCTCGACGGCGATGTCTACGTCATGGACCCGAACTTCCTCATGAATCGCTTCAAGGGCTGGGACGAGTCCGATGTCGAGGATATCGCCGACAACGTCGGTCCGTTTTTCGGCAACTGCATTTACGCCCAGCACTACCCCTGGCACGACGACTACCGCTACTACACTCTCTACGAAGGGTTCGAGAAACTCGCGACGGTGTTCAAGCGCACCGACCGCTACGAGGCGTTCGTCGACATCCACGACGACTTCACGGCGAATCTCGCACCGCACGTCCCGAACACCAGCGAGGCCCCGGCCGCCGCTGTCCTGTGGGGTGTCGGCGACAACCCCGAGCAGTACTATCCCTACATCATCGGTAGCGGGACAGGCTTCAAACACCTCCGAGACCTGAACGTTCGCGACGCTCTGGCCGAAACCGACATCAAGGACTTCCACGGCAGCCGCGCCGCCATCGACATCGAGACGCTCCTCGACGTCGACCCGGAAGTCCTCCTGCTGCGCGGCTACGAAGGCAAGACGACCGAGGAGTTCCAGAACACCGTCGTCTCGTTCCTCGAAGACCACTCGCTGGCGAGCGCGCTCACCGCCGTCCAGAACGGCGATGTCTACCGCGCCGGTGGTCTCTATCCGGGCCCGATCACGAACATGGTCCTGACCGAGCGTGTCGGCAGCGACCTCTACGACATCGATGAGGAACTGTTCGACCGACAGCGCGTCGTCGACGTGGTGAACGGGGAGTTCTGAAATGGCAGCCAGCGACGGAGCAGCCCAGTGTAGGAGTGGTGCCGATCCGAACACCAGTCGCGATACGATCCGCCGGACGCGCGAGCGTATCGAGGCCCTCGCTGTCGAGGACGGTGAGTACGGCGTCGCCTGCAAGGACTCGGGCTGTGCGCCCGCACCAGTTACTGACGTGACCTTCCCGACCTTCGAGGAAGCCGAACTGGCGTGTCTCTCCGCGCAGGCCTACCGGTCGGCACTTCGGCGGCTGGATCCGTCGCTGCCCGAGTACGATCTCGTGGTCTGCGCGGCTGAAGATGGCGCTGTCGAACAGGTGAGCGTCCGTAAGCAGACACGGGGCCGACGCGAGAACGGGCTCCCAGAGACCAGTCAGTCAGTGACAGTCTCGGGTGGTGCGACCGACGAGTGGCTCCGGATCGACAACGCGCCCGTTGTCCACCTCAGGGGGAGCGACTCGCTGCTGGACGACGACTTCGTCACCCGACAACTGGAGTCGCAACTGGTGGAGGAATCATGAGCGGCGACCCCGACCGCGTCGACGTCGTGATCGTCGGGGGCGGCCCCGCAGGGGCTTCGGCGGCGGTGTTCACGGCGCGGTACGGCCTCGACACGCTCTTGTTCGACCGCGGCAACGCCGCGCTGGAGCGCTGTGGCTATCTTGAAAACTACCTTGGCTTCCCTGCTGGCGTCGAGATCGAGACCTTCCAGGAGCTGATGGCCGAACACGTCCGCGAGACCGGGGCCGAGCGCCGCGAGGAACTGGTCGAGTCCGTCACGCGGGTCCCCGAGGACTCGGACACCCACGCCGAGTCGGGATTCCGCGTCGAGACCCAGCAGGGGACCACGGTCAAGGCCGAGGCCGTCGTTGCGGCCGCGTGGTACGACGGGTCCTATCTACGGGAGCTCGACGATCCGGCGATGTTCGAGGAACACGAACACCACGGCGAACTCGAAGAACGGTTCGACCCCGACTACGCCGACGCGGACGGCCGAACGCCGATAGACGGCCTGTACGTTGCTTCCCCTGCGGGTGCCCGGAGTGCACAGGCCATCGTCGCTGCCGGCAACGGTGCGCACGTCGCCCGCACACTGATCGAGGATCGCCGGCGCGAACGCGGCCTCTCGGGCGAGGTCGCACCCGAGTATGACTGGGTACGCCCGGAGTCGGAGTATTCCGGCGAGTGGGCCGACCGTGAGCGCTGGGAGGCGTGGTTCGACAACGAGATCGACGCCGAGGGCCTGAGCGACGATCGACTCGCCGAGCTACGGGAGACGTACGTCGACCGGGCCTTCGAGACGAGGGTGACCGAATCCGAGGTCGACGATCGGGCTGCTCGCGGCCGTGAGCGGCTCGTCGAGGTCGTCGGGCCGGAGGCCCTGCTCGACGTGATGGACGATGAGCGGATCCGCGAGTATGTCGCCAGAATCGACTCCACGCAGAGGTGTGATTGACGATGGCGAGCGAGGCAGCGACAGCGAGCGACCGGTCGAGGATCCGCGAGGGCCTGCACTCCTGGATGGACAGCAGACTGGCAGCACTGTGTCTCGCCAGTCTCGGGGTCGTGGTTGCCGGGCTGTTGATCCAGGTTCGGTACGGCCCCTACGATATGACGTTCATGCAAGCCTGGCGAGCGACGTTCAACCCGACGGTGCTGTTCAGCTGGGAGGCATGGGAAGCGTTCCTGTTCGGTACCGACATGCCCTCTGCGGTCGGCACCGACAGCCGTATCGTCTGGGCCGGCCGGCTGCCTCGCGTCATCGTCGCTGTCCTCGTCGGAATCTGTCTGGCAATCTCGGGTGCGATCTTCCAGGCCGTCACCCGAAACGAGCTCGCGAGCCCGTTCATCCTCGGTGTCTCCTCGGGGGCCGGATTTACGATCCTCGTGACGCTGGTCTTCCTCGGCGGTATGACGATCACCATCCCGCTTCTCGGGATGGTACTGGGATTACAGTCGCTGCTGCCGTTATTGGCGGGGCTTGGTGGCATCGGCGCGTTCCTGATCGTCTACGCGATCGCCTGGAAGAACGGGACATCACCGGTACGGCTCGTGCTCGCTGGCGTGATCGTCGGAACTATCTTCCAGAGTCTCGAGACGGCAGTCTTCATGCAGGCAGAGAACATCGCAGTCGTCCAGTCGGCGATCCAGTGGACGACAGGCTCACTGGTCGGGACCGACTGGGAGCAGGTTCGAGTCGCCTTGCCGTGGACGATTCTCTCGGTTGGGCTGGCGCTGGTCAGCGCACGACAGTTGAACGTCCTCTTGCTCGGCGAGAGCACGGCAAAATCACTCGGAATGAACGTCGAACGGGTTCGATTCGCGCTGTCGTCGATCGCGGTGCTAGCGGCGGCCGCCAGCATCGCGGTCGCCGGCATCGTCAGTTTCGTCGGGTTGATCGTCCCACACATGGTGCGCAATATCGTCGGTAGCGATTACCGCAAGTTGATGATCGGCTGTCTGTTCGTCGGCCCCGCGCTGATGGTCTCTGCCGACGTCATCGCGCGACTCGGAATGCTGTTCGCGTTCGACGAGATGACGCAATTCCCCGCGGGGATCGTCACTGGATTGATCGGCGGGCCGTACTTCCTGTATCTGATGCGCAGGCAAGAACAGATGGGTGAGATCTGATGACTGAGAACGATCCGACACCGACCGACGAACCGAAACGAGCGGATGGCGGTCTCGGGGAACTATTGCAACGATCGGACGAGGATCCGGTCGAAGACGAACCTGCGTCGTCCGACTCGCCAGAGACTGTGAGCGAGGCCAGTGAGTTCGTCGGCGAGGACCTGGTCCTCAGTTACGCATCGGGCGACGAGCCAGTGATCGACGAGGAGTCGATCCGGGTTCCGCCGGGCGAGGTGACAGCGCTCGTCGGCCCGAACGGCAGCGGCAAGAGCACGCTTCTGAAAGGACTCGCGACCCAGCTCTCGCTCGACGCGGGGCGCGTCCGCATCGACGGCGAGGACATCGAATCGCTCACTACGAAGGAGATCGCCCGCCAGCTTGGTCTCCTCTCCCAGGAGAACGTCTCGCCGGACAGTCTCTCCGTCGAGAAACTGGTCGAGCACGGCCGCTACCCCCACCGTGGATTCTTCGAGACGCTGACCGACGAGGATCAAGAGGCGATCGAGTGGGCGATCGAAATGGCCGGCGTCGATCACATCCGGGAGCGACAGGTCGGCAGTCTCAGCGGCGGGCAGAAACAGCTCGTCTGGATCGCGATGGTCCTGGCCCAGGAAACCGACGTCCTGCTGCTGGACGAACCGACCACGTTCCTCGACCTGCACCATCAGTTAGAGGTGATGGAGATCATCGAGACACTGCGCGACGACAGCGAGATCACGATCGTCGTCGTACTGCACGACATCGATCAGGCCGCTCGGTACGCAGACCACATGGTCGCGCTCGACGATGGCGAGGTCTACGACCGCGGGCCGCCGGAGGATGTCGTGACCGAGGCGCTATTGGCCGACGTCTTCGAGATCGAAGCCAACGTCGAGGTGGCCGATCGCGGGCCTGAGATCACGCCACTTCGGCCACTCCACGACGGGGAGTCCGAAGGAGCGTAACGCGAGGATAGTCGCCGACCAGACGACAGCTGCCACCGTCCCCGAAGCCGACAGCAGGTGAGCGATGGGTCGACACCGGAATTCACTCAGCACCACTCCAGCAGAGATCGCGTCGACGGTCATACTGCCGGCTGTACCAGTTAGAAAGAATGTGGCACCCAGGAGGTACCGAATATCTTTCCGAACGTACAGACAGCAGTATCAGTCTTCTCGAAGCGGCTGTGACTGTGGCTGTGTCTCGCCTGTCCTGAGGACATCACTGACAGCCTTCGCGAGACGGGGTGCGCCGGCCTCCCTGAGGCGCTCGACGAGTGGTACGTCGAGGTCCTGTGGCTGGTCACCTTCGTTCGCCTGATCGAGTGCGTCCGTGATACGGGCCTCGGCCGCCGAGTAGTCGCCACGTTCGAGGTCGACGAGACCGCTGTTCAGCTGGACCGGCAAGAGCAGCGATTGATCCTCCAGTGATTCGGCCAGCGAGAGCGCCTGCTCGAAGTAGCGCTCGGCCTGTTCGTAGTCGTCCTGCAGGTACGCGACCACGCCCAGATCTTTTAGCAGGTCTGCCTCCACAGCGGTTGCGCCGGCGTTACGGGCCGGCTCGAGACCGAGCAGGAACTGCTCGCGGGCCGCCGAGCGGTTGCCACGCTCGCTTTCGGTCTGACCCAGGTTGCCGCGCACGGCAGCCACGTTCTTGCGGTCGTCGACGGCGTCGTACAGCTCCAGACTTCGCTGGAAGGCCTCGGCGGCCGCGTCGTACGCAGAGCGAGTGCGAGCGACGACACCACGCTGTCGCCACAGTGCCGCTGACAGTCGCGGAGCCGCGACGTCTTCGAGGACGGCTTCGCCCGCGTCCAGCGCATCGACTGCCCGGTCGAGTTCACCCTCTTCGATGGCAATCGACGCCAGTTCGAGGTGTGCGCGGACGTCGGGGTCGAACGCCGTCAGATCGCCAGCCAGGTCGAGGGCCTCGCTCGCGTATTCGCGTGCAGTTTCGAACTCCCCACGTTTCCGATAGACGGTGGCCAGCCCGAGCCGACTCTCGGCTCTGGCCCTGCGTGCCGATCCGTCGCCGTCGCCAAATTCCCAGAGCCGTTCGTAGGCGTGCTCGGCTCCCGAGAGGTCGCCCTGTGTTTCGAGCATGACGGCCCGCGCGGCGATTCCACGGCGTTGTGCACACTTCGTGCACGCCTCGGGGATCTCGATGGCAGTCTCGTCACCGTGGCCGAACAGCGGGGCCAGTGAGGCGTAGGCGCGTCCCACGTCGAAGATCCTGTCGACGGTGTCCTCGGCCCAGGCCGTCGGATCGCGGACGATCCGTTCGAGCAGGGGCGAGTCCGCACCGCAGCGACGGGCGAGCGCCGCCCGCCGATCGGGATCATCTGCCAGCGAGAGCAACGCCGAGACGCACCGACCGACACGCTCGTGGGCGGCCGCGTCGCCGACGGCGTCCACGTGGTGCTCCAGGAAGGTCGCAGCCCAGCTGACGTGTGGGCCCTGGAACCGATCGCCTTCTTCGACCGGAAACAGCGCGACGCCGGTGAGCTCTTCTCGGACTCGTCCAGGGACATCCGACTCGACGACGTCCGCGACAGCGAGCGATTCGAGGGCTGCGGTTTCGATTGGGCCGCCGGCGACGTCCAGCAGCGCGATCAGGACGCCGACGTCCAGCGCATCGGCCCCCATCTCGGAGAGGCGGGCGTGGACGCGCCCGACGTCTTCTTCGAGCGTCGTCGGCGTCGACTCGTAGGCCGACAGCGGTTCGACGTACCGCGCCAGCCGATGACAGGCCAGATAGATCGCGGCCGGCGCGGTCTGTGCGTCTTTGGCGTGGCTGGTCGCGGCTTCGAGTAGTTCGTCGACTGGGATCTGGACGGCAGTATCGGTGTCCTCGGCGAGTTTATCGATCAGGTGACGACATTCCCGTTCGTCGAACGCGGGCATCGCTACTGCCTCGACAGCGTCCCGGCGGAACGCCTCGACCCGGGCGCTGACGCTGCCGACGAGAGGCTCTTGCCACTCCGACTCACGGGCATCCAGCAGGAAGACCACATCCTCACGGTCGGCGCACGTTTCGAGCACCTCGAAGATCCGGCTCGCTTCCCGACGGACGGCGTCCTCGACGACGACTAATGTTGGCTCGGACGCGCGCTCGACAACTCGTTCGAGTGCACCGACAGCGTCGAACGGTTCGGGGTCGGTCGACTCGCGATAGAAGATGGCTCCGCGGTCGGAGTCGAACCAGCGGCGTGCGACGCGCTTGCAGAGCGTACTCTTTCCGGATCCGGGCGGCCCGAGCACGGCCACGCTCGTCCCCGCCTCTAATCGGCCTAGCAACTGCTCGGTCAGCGAGCCCGCCTCGTCGAATCGATCGATCGACTGCCCGTCGATGACTTCCGGGAGCCCCAGGCCAGCGCGGTAGCTGACAGACGGCGACAACGGTGACCGTCGCTCGACGAACTCGTCGTCGAGTCGGACGAATCCCTGTGTCCGAAGCTGTGGCGGGAGTCGTTCGCCGAGCAGCGACGATAGCCTCGCCGCTTCGCTGGCGTCGCCGAGTTCGTCTGCCAGGGCCGTGGCCGAAGACTGTACTGCCTCGAAGCGCTCGCTCGCCCACGCCAGCGTCTCTGGGTCGGCTGACCGACAGAAGCCTCTGATCTGGTCGTCGTCGTAGGTCACGACGAGCACCTCGGTTGGTTCGCCCGACTCGTCTTCGACGACGAGCAATCCGTACGGTGGCGTTTCACCGACAGCCGCGTCGAACACCGGCACGTCCGCGAGTTCCCCGAGCAACGCCGGGAACTCAGTTTTCAGTCGCGTCAGTAATGCCGACGGCGCGACCAGCGACACCGAGAGGTCATCCCTGACTGCGCGTGCGTGGCACAACCTGAGGTGTCGGGAATCGACCAGCTGCGGTAGAATCGCGCGGTAGCCACTGGCTCCGTCGATAGCGTCGGCGATGGCCTCCAGTAACCGGTAGCTGCCCCGGGTTTCGTGGACAGTTCCGGCCGTGAGTAGTGATGTCGGCAGCTCTTCGGTAGGTGGGAGTGGTTCGAGGACGGCCGTACCCGAAAGAATCGCGTCCGTCTCGGCCAGAAACGATCGATAGCGTGCGAGTGCCAGCCGACCGGACTGGGTCGTCACGAACCCGCGTGTCATGCGTTCGACGAATCCCGCATCGGTGAGGTCACTGATCGCCCGGTCGACCGTTGACCGGGAGTGTTCGAGTCGATCGACCATATCGCGCTTGTGCAACGGCTCACCGTCCAGTAATTCGAGGAACTCGGTACGCTTGCCCAACGTCTCGATCGCTTCCTTGCCCCCGAGGTGCTCCATAGATGCTTATTTTCTCTCGGGTACCCCCAATAATAGTACCGGCCGCCTCTGCATATCGAAGTAATGTTTGTGTTGTGATAATTTCGGTCATCCGTTGACGGAGTCTGTCAGTCGGTGAACTAAGGACCTCTCCGCCCAAAGGAATAGTTGCCCGCGAGTGACGCCGTGTGGGTGGTACTGGGCGCGTCTCGGAAGATGCGCCGAGGTCACGTTCGTGTGACTCTCCCGGGGTGGGGACACGGTTGATACGTGGGTCATGGGGTGAATCGGTCGGCTCGGACGCCGACGCGACTGCTCCGGCAGTTGTGCCGGACGGCTGGTCCCCGCGCGGTCGCTCGGCATCCGACCGACTACCGCTCTGGTCCCTGCTGCGTGCGGCCCTCTACTCGTCGCCGCTACTAAATTCATATACTCGATCTGACTGGTCCCTTCAGGGTGTGAGTAGGTGAGTCAACCGGTGAGATAAGGCATCCCCCGGTACAAGCGGCAATTGCTTGTGGACGTCGGGCAGATTGATGGGGTGGTGGCCTCCGCGGTTTCGGCCGCGGGGTATGGTTGGTCCCGATAGTCCACGAGTGGGAGTTCCCCGCGGCCGTCGCGCAGGGCTTGTGTGCCCGCTGGTCCTGTTCGACGGCTCCGGGGAGATGGTGCCTCTGACACACCGTCATCCCAGTTTTCGACGGACTCTTACCCAGACGAAGCGCGAGCGATCAGTGGAACGTCCGGCCGACTTCCTGTTCTTCGGAGATTTCGCTCTCGCGGTGGTCGAAGCGTTCTTCGATCTCCTCGTAGCGCTCGCGGGTCTCCTCGTCGACGCTCGGGCCGACCTCGTCCATCGCGGCCTCGAAGTGCTCGCGACTGATCCGGACGTTGCCGATACTGTCGTCGACTTCCTCGGGATCCACGCTGTTGATGAACTCCCGGCTGGCGGCCATGGCGGCTTCGCGGGTCAGAGCCTCGATGTCCGCACCGACGTAGCCGTCGGTCTCTTCGGCCAACACGTCCAGATCAACGTCGTCGGCCAGCGGCTTGTTGCGCGTGTGGACTTCGAGGATCTTCCGGCGTGCTTCCTCGTCGGGAACCGGCACGTGGACGTGTCGATCCAGCCGACCGGGGCGCAGCAACGCCGCGTCGATCAGGTCGGGCCGGTTGGTCGTCGCGATGACCACGACGTCTTCGAGGCTCTCCAGGCCGTCGAGTTCGGTCAGGAGCTGTGAAACCACGCGCTCGCCGACACCGGAATCGGACGCGCCCTGGCCACGTTCGCCGGCGATCGAGTCGATCTCGTCGAAGAAGACGATCGTCGGGGCGTTGGAACGGGCCTTTTCGAAGACTTCGCGAACGCCCTTCTCGGATTCACCGACGTACTTGTTGAGCAGTTCCGGTCCCTTGATCGAGATGAAGTTGCTCTGGGACTCGTTGGCGACGGCCTTCGCCAGCAGCGTCTTCCCGGTGCCGGGTGGGCCGTACATCAGCACGCCCTTGGCGGCCTGCATGTCCATCTGCTCGAACACTTCGGGGTATTCGAGGGGCCACTGGATCGTCTCCCGGAGGCGCTCTTTGGTCCCCTCTAGACCACCGACCGACTCCCAGGTGACATCGGGGACTTCGACGAAGACCTCACGGAGGGCGGAGGGTTCAATCCCTTTCAGTGCCTCCTTGAAGTCGCCCTCGGTCACAGACATCGCTTCGAGGACTTCGGCGTCGATGGAGTCTGCTTCGAGGTCGATCTCCGGGCGAACGCGCCGGAGTGCGTTCATCGCCGACTCCTTGGTGAGCTGTTCGAGATCTGCCCCGACGAAGCCGTGAGTGTTCTCGGCGTACTTGTCGAGGTCGATGTCCTCCTCGAGGGGCATCCCGCGGGTGTGGACCTGCAGGATCTCCTTGCGGCCGTTTTTGTCCGGGACGCCGATCTCGATCTCTCGGTCGAACCGGCCACCGCGTCGGAGCGCCGGATCGATGGCGTCCACGCGGTTGGTCGCGCCGATGACGATGACGTCGCCACGCTCTTCGAGGCCGTCCATCAACGAGAGCAACTGGGCGACGACACGGCGCTCGACGTCGCCAGAGGTATCGTCACGTTTGGGTGCGATGGAGTCGATCTCGTCGATGAAGACGATGGCGGGCGCGTTCTCCTCGGCTTCATCGAAGATCTCGCGGAGCTGTTCTTCGCTCTCGCCGTAGAACTTCGACATGATCTCCGGCCCCGAGATCGTTGTGAAGTAGGCGTCGATCTCGTTTGCGACCGCGCGGGCCATCAGCGTCTTACCAGTCCCCGGCGGGCCGTGCAGGAGGACGCCCTTCGGTGGTTCGATCCCCAACTGCTGGAACAGTTCGGGATGGCGCATCGGGAGCTCGATCATCTCCCGGACCTGTTCGAGTTCGTCGTCCAGACCACCGATGTCCTCGTAGGCGACGTTCGGCGTCTCGCGCTCTTCACCGGGCTCGCCGCCGGTGATCTGCTCGGCGGGCTTCTCGCTGATCTCGATCTCGGTCTGGTCGGTCACGACGACCGTTCCCTCCGGGTCAGTGTCAGCGACCTTCAGTGGGATCTTCTGTCCGCCGACGTTCGAGATTGGCCCGAGACCGAGCGAGAACGGCACCGTTTGCCCCTTCGTGATCGCCTGGCCGCTCAGCTTGTTCCGGACGTGCGGGCCGATGTTGCCCCGAATCCGGAGGTTCTGCGGAAGCGCGACGGTGATGGACTTCGCGGGCTTGACGTCGGCCTTCTCGACCTCGATCGTGTCGTCGATGCCGACGTCGGCCTCCTGGCGCAGGCGACCGTCGACCCGGATGACTCCGTTGCCGGTGTCCTCGGGATAACCCGGCCAGACGCGCGCGACAGCTCGACCGCCCTGCCGACCTTCGAGGACGATGTAGTCTCCGTTCTCCAGGCCCAACTCGTCCATCGCGGCCCTGTCGATAGCCGCTAGTCCACGCCCTGCGTCCTTCTGCTTGAGAGGTTTGACAGTGAGTTTCATCGGCTCACCTCGACAGTGAGGACGCCATTTTTGATAAATGCCTGTGCGTTCTCCCCTTCGGGAACCGTCAGATCGTATTGCTCGCCGCCCGCGACGACGATCACGGTGTCGCCGACGATCTCGGCCGACGCTTCGGTAACACCCAGGTCAGCCGCAAGTACCACTTCGTCTTCGTACTCGTACCGGCTCACTGGAACGTCACCGCCCAACTGCTGCGTTTCAGTCATACTAACTCAGAGTTAGCATTCACACTATATAAATCTTCTTCAAATTGAGGGGGGTACGGGGTGGGATTCAGGGACTTCTGGATGAATTGCGGTTCACATCGGGGAATCACTCATCTGGGTGGGCTTCGATGGGGTGGATATGGAGACGGTGACCCACGACGGGCGGACGACAGCGTATCAGCTCGCTGGCGACTCTGTCGAAGGGCCAGTCACGCTCGCCGTCCACGGGAGCGGGGCCACGCATCGACTCTGGGCCCACCAGTACGGGCCGGACGGCCCGCGGCCGTTCGCGGCGCTCGATCTGAGCGGCCACGGCAACTCGGCGGACGTGGATACCGAACCAGGAGCCGAGACGCTGTCTGCCTACGTCGCGGACGTGGCCGCGGTCGCCCACACTGTCGAGGCGGACGTTCTGGTCGGCAACTCACTGGGCGGGGCTGTGGTCCTCCAGGCACTGCTGGACGATGTCGTCGATCCTGACGGTGTCGTCTTGCTGGGTAGCGGCGCGAAACTGGCTGTCCACGAGTCCCTCCGACAGTGGCTTGCGCAGGATTTCGAGCGGGCCATCGAGTTTCTCCACGGGCCGGACCGACTCTTTCACGACGCCCCAGAGCGAGTGCTCGAACGGTCGATATCCCAGATCCGCGCGACTGGCCGGGCGGTGACCGAGCGGGACTTCCTGACCTGTCATCGATTCGATGTTCGTGAGCGACTCGACGAGGTCGAGACGCCACTGCTGGCGCTGGTCGGCGAGCACGATCAGTTGACGCCCGTCGCCTATCACGAGTATCTGGCCGAGGCCGTCCCGGATGGCCGCCTGTCGGTCGTCGAGGGGGCGGCTCATCTGGCGATGGTCGACCGGCCGAAGGCGGTCACCGACGAGATTGTGGCATTCAGAGACGAAATTCAGTAGATGTCGTCGATTCCGTCTTCGTGGTGGCTGTGGTCGTCAGCCGGGAACTCGCTGGCTTCGACGGCGTCGACGTAGCTTTCGATGGCGTCTTCCATTTCTCCGCGGACGTCGCCGAAGGCCTTCGAAAACGGCGCGACCGACTCGCTCAGCCCGATCACCTCGTCGACGGTCAGGACCTGCCCGTCACAGTCTGGGCCCGCGCCGATCCCGATCGTCGGGATGTCGATGGCCTCTGTCACCTGCTCGGCGACGTTCGCGGGGACGTGTTCGAGCACCAGCGAGAACGCACCCGCTCGCTCGTGTTTGTGCGCGAGATCGACGATCTCGCGGGCTGCAGATTGGTCGGTCCCCTGGCGGAACAACCCACTCTCGTTTTCGTGCTGTGGCGTCAGTCCGAGGTGGGCCTGGACGGGGACGCCGATCTGGGTCAGCCGCCGGGTGAGATCGATCGTGTGCGGCCCGGATTCGAGCTTGACGGCGTCGGCGTCGGCTTCTTTGAGCATCCGACCGCAGTTCTCGATGGCCTCGTCGGTATTCGCCCCGAACGACAGGAAGGGCATGTCCGCGATTACCATGGCGTCCTCGACAGAGCGAGCCACTGCAGCGGTCGCACTTTCGATCTCTTCGAGCGTGACCGGCAGTGTCGAGTCGTAGCCAAGCCGGAGGTTGCCGATCGAATCGCCCACGAGCACTATGTCGACGCCGACGGAATCGACGACTTCGGCTGTCGGCGCGTCGTAGGCCGTCAGCATCGTTACCGGATCGCCGCTGTCCGCTCGCTCTCTGATGTCCTTCGCGCGCATAGAGGAAGACCCTCGCGCCACCGGAATAAACGCTCGCTCTCGAACCGAAACGGACAGGGGGTCGTAGCTCCCAGCCCAAGTTATGCCCACGCGCGTCGAGACGACTGATCCGGAGGGGGTCGACTACGGCTGGGTCATGCAGGTCACCTTCGTCGTGACCATCGTCGTCGGCGCGCCCGTCGTCGCCGTCGCTGCCGTCTTCACAGACCTCTCTTCGTGGGGACAACGTGCTTCGTTCGCCATTCGCGTCGGCGCGGGTGTCTGGTTGCTCACCGCGATTGGCGTCTACCTCTACGCTCGCAGTCAGTCCTGACCCAGTCGATCGCTGACCCACTGGAAGTCCATCCCGGCCCGACGCGCCGCTTCGGCGTCTGACTCCGAATCCCCGACGAACAGTGCTCGCTCTGGAGCGACGCCCAGGTCGGCGAGTGCGCGCTGCAACGGCAGCGGATGCGGTTTCATCTCCCCGACGGTGTCCCGGCCGATCACCGTCGCGACGGCGCTGTCCAGGCCGTGAACTTCGAGGGCGATCCGGCAGGCCGATTCGGCATTTAGCGAGACGACGCCGACTGGCTCACGCCGGGGCAGCTCTGAGGCCAGCGGCAGTCTGCGTGATCCCCGCGCACCATCACGTTCGAACTCAGCGACGCGATCGTCGACGCTCGGAAAACATTCGGCTTGTCGTGCGAGTTCGAACATCTCCCAGAGGTCCGCGCCTTCTGGGTCGACGCCACGGGCGCTGAGCACGGCGGCGACACTGTGGGCCACCTCTCCCCAGTCGACGTCGAGTTCGACCAGTGTTCCGTCCAGATCGTAAATGGTCGCGTCGTACTCGTCTGGCACGACAGACCGTTGGCGGTCAGCGCCAAAGTTACTTTGGTCACGCCTCCGACCGTCGTGCGGACTTCAGTCGCGGCGTCTATCGCTCGAATTGCTGTCGGCTGTCAATCGTTCGTTCCAGATGCCGAACGCGACGCAAGAGTTCTTTGACGTCCTCTTCGAGAATCTCCTGTGCAGTCATCACGGCTCGAATGTCGGCCTCAGTCGCCTCTCTTTCGTCGAGATCGATATCACGGAGTGCTTCGCGTAGCTTGATCCGTGCTTCCACTGCCGTCGAACCATCTGCCAGCGCGTTCTGGATCTCGTCCGGTGTCGGAACCTGGCGTCTCGACGACCTGTTTTCGAACAACGCTTCGACCGTCTCACCGATCGCGTCTTGGTCTGTCCGCTGGTAGTCCTGTTGGCCCCCATCCGTGGCCACTGGAGCGTCTGCCCTATCACCGCCTTCGTTCTCGCTTCCATCCCACCGGTGATCTGATTGTGGTGTGTTGTGGACACCCATGATCCAATGCTAAATCACGGTGCGAACTTCTTAAGAAAAGTGTATCTTTGCTGTTATTACTTCCTGTTAACTATCTAATACTCGCCGAGTAACTCCCGTGCGATGATTGTCTTCTGGATTTGCGAGGTTCCCTCGTAGATCGTGGTCACCTTCGCGTCGCGGTAGAACCGCTCGACGGGATAGTCGGTCGTATAGCCGTAGCCGCCGTGGAGCTGGACGGCGTCGGCGGTCACGTCGACGGCAGTCTCGCTGGCGACGTACTTCGCAACACTAGCCTCGCTGCGAACGTCGTGACCAGCGTCGGCTCGTTCGGCGGCATGCCACGTCGATTGTCGGGCAGCCGCTGTCCGAGCGTGCATTTCCGCGATGGTGTGTCGAACCGACTGGATGTCGCCGATCGGTCCGACGAACTGCTCGCGCTCGTTCACGTACGCAATAGTCTCGTCCAGCGCCGCCTGCGCCAGGCCGACCGACTGGGCGGCGATCCCGATCCGTCCGCCCGTGAGGATCGACAGTGCCGCCGAGAGCCCCTCGCCTTCCGCCGTGAGTCGATTCTCGATCGGAACCTCGACGCCGTCGAGTTCGAGACTCGTCGTGTCGCTGGCCTGCAGCCCCATCTTCTCTTCAGGTTGCCCTGCGTTGAGCCCGTTGGCGTCTCCAGGGACGAGAAATTGTGTGACGCCAGCGTCGGTCCTCGCGAAGACGATGTAGACGCCTGCCCGCTGCCCGTTCGTGATCCACTGTTTGGTTCCATCGAGGACGTAGCTCTCGCCGTGTCGGGTCGCTGTCGTCGACATCTCCGCTGGGTTCGAACCGGCGTCCGGTTCCGAGAGCGCGAACGCGCCGACCGGCCGGCCCGCGGTCATCTCGGGCAGCCAGCGCTCTTTCTGGGAGTCGGTTCCGAACGTTGCGATACAGGACGTCGCGAGGGCGTGGACCGACAGCGCTGTCGCCAGCGCGAGCATTCCGTGCGCCAGCGCCTCGTTGACCAGCACGTACGTCCGTCGGTCGACGTCGACGCCACCGTATGCCTCGGGGACAGTCAGGCCAGTCAGATCCAACCCGGCCAGTGCGTCCCAGAGGTCCTCCGGAAAACGCTCTTCGCGGTCGGCCTCGGCCGCGACGGGCCTGACCTCCTCGCGGGCGAACTCCTGGACCGTTTCGCGTATCGCCGCCTGCTCGGCCGTGAGGTCCATGTCACTATCCAACGGGGCCGGCGCGAAAAAAGTCACTCCTGGGGCGCAATCGGACTCCACTGGCGGGCGACAAACGCAACTGGCGGGCGACAAACGCAACTGGCGGGCAAACAGTCAGCGGTGTCAGAAGCTCAGCGGTCGGGAGAATCAGTGGCGGGAGCCGAAATCGAGAGTGGGTGTCAGGTATCGGCCAGTTCGATGTCGAGTCGGTCTTCGAGTGCAGTGATGACCGATCCGCCGATACCGGCCTGCGTGGCCCGGCCTTGCTCGACGGCGAGAATGTCGGCCTCGTCGAGGCCCAGATCGGCGGCGAGTTCTTCGCGCTGGAGGCCAGCGTCCTGGCGCGCTTCGGTCAGGAGACGGCCGTAATCTGTGACGAGATACGGGAGTTGATCGTCGTCGTAATCTGCTCCGTCCTCCCAGTGAGAGGCGTCGGTCTGCTGGGCGTCGTGGAGTTTCGCGGCGTTCTGGGCGGCCCGTTTCTTTCGACTGACGTTGTCGCCACCGTCGTTGTCTCCGGAACCCGACGACGTCTGCCCCTTGGCGTCGTCACGATGTTTTGCGCAGGTCGCACACACTTGGAGTTGTGCGCCGGCGATGTTGACGGTCTCAAGGGAGGAGTCGGTCGCACCGCAGAGCTCGCAGCTCCCGCCGGTGTCTCCGGACCCGCCACCGGTCGAGTATTTTGCCATGATTCGCTCTAGTGTATTGACTGTCTTGAAACAACCGCTTCTGGACAGCGACCCGACGTGCAAGCAACCAAATCGACAGTCATTTTAATGGGCCTCGGGTATGACGTGATGCGGGAAAACCGCAATAGAACGCGAGCGCGTGGGTAGCCAAGCCAGGCCAACGGCGCAGCGTTGAGGGCGCTGTCCCGTAGGGGTCCGCCGGTTCAAATCCGGTCCCACGCACTCACCAGAGTGCAGGTGCATTCCCTTGGGACTGCACCCACGCATAACTTCCTACGAAAACTACTCCGAGTAGCGAACGCCCTCGGTTTCGCGGATCTTTCTTGTAGTGGTTCATTCGCCGGTTTTCGATCTAACTCTCGCCCTGGCCGATAGTGCGGTCGAACTGTAGAAGCCTGGCATGCATTGACTCTCTCAGCCGGCGAATGAAATCGTTCGCTGCTTCGACAATGAAAACCGAAACACATTTATCCGATTTCTGTCTCTGGAAATCAAAAACGATAAATTGAGGATAATTTATTTATCGTGTGGTCACATCGCTATGAAGTGAGGCACCGCGCAGGGTGCCTGCCTTTACCCCCACCCACTCCCACCCCAATACCCCCACCCACCCCACCTTTCCTGCGTTTTCGACCCCTGAGCAATTGCTATGGCGTAACATTTGAGAGACTTACTTACGAGTCACGAGTATGTCCATTGCCATGACCGTCCTCGCACTCGTAACTGGCCTGCTGGCCGGTGCGTTCTTTCGGCTGCTTCAGGTACCGATCCCAGCACCACCAAACCTCGCTGGCATCCTCGGAATCGTCGGCCTGTTTCTGGGCTACCAGCTCGTCGACCACTTCGATGTCGGCGTCGACCTTCTGGGTGCACTTGGCTTTCGCTGAAGGTGGTTGTTCACTATTTTCTTCATCACATTCCGGCAATTATCGACGGTTTCTTTGAGTGTGGTAGGTAATGCTGCGCTACTGCATGAGTTCTGGAGACACTGCACGTGAGACGTGGTCGACGCGACTGGGATTCATCCTCGCCGCGGTCGGCAGCGCCGTCGGACTGGGCAACATCTGGCGGTTCCCATTCCAGGTCGGCCAGGAGGGCGGAGCCGCGTTCATCCTCGTCTACCTGGCGTTCGTCCTATTGATCGGGTTCCCGGCGATGATGGTCGAGTTCGTCGTCGGGCGCAAGACCGGTTTGAACACTGTCGGCGCGATTCGGAAGTTCGCTGGCGGGGCCTGGACGTACCTCGGAGGGTTGTTCGTCTTCATCGGATTCGTGATCCTCGCCTATTACAGCGTCGTCGGCGGCTGGGTCCTGCGATACGTGTTCGGGAGCGCGACTGGTGGGTACATCTCTCAGGGGCCGGGCACATATTTCGGCAATATCTCGGTCGGCCTCGATGCGCTGATCGGACACTTCGTGTTCATGCTGCTCGTCGTCGTCATCGTCGCACTGGGCGTTAAGCGAGGAATCGAACTCGGCGTGAAGATCATGGTTCCGGCGATCATCCTCATCTTCACCGTTTTGGCCGCGTACGCGTTCACGCTCCCGGGCGCAGCTGAGGCCTACAGCTACTATCTCTCACCCGATCTGGGATATCTCCTTGCCAACTGGCAGTCGATCGTCCCCGCTGCCGCCGGTCAGGGCTTCTTTACACTCTCGCTCGGGATGGGCGTGATGATCACGTACGCCTCGTATCTCTCCGAGGACGAGAACCTCGGTGTCGACGGATTGACGATCGTCGGGTTCAACACCGGCATCTCGATCCTGACCGGGTTGATCGTCTTCCCGATCTTGTTCTCCGCGGGCGTCGACCCGGCCACCTCCGGCCCTGGCGCGATCTTCGTCAGCGTCGCCCAAGCGCTTGGGGACATTCCGTTCGGTGCGGTCGTCGGTGTACTGTTCTTCGGGACCGTTGCGATCGCTGCGCTCTCTTCGGCGATCAGCCTGATCGAGGTCGTCGTCTCCTACGTGATCGACGAGTTCGGCCTCGATCGGTTGCCCGCGACGCTCGCGATTGGGACGGCGATCTTCCTGCTGGGTGCGCCCGTTGTGCTCGACACCGCGATGGTCACCCTCTATGACTTCTTTGCTGCCCAGATCCTGTTGGTTCTGGGCGGCATCCTCCTCGTCGTTCTCGTCACCTGGATTCACGCGGACGAGGCCATCGGTGAACTCTCGAAAGGGATCAATTCGTTCGAGGGAATCGACCGCGCTTGGCTGTGGACCGTTCGCGTCCCAGTCCTGGTCGTCCTGTTAGTCTCGCTCTATCTGGGTATCGAAGGGTTCATCGACTTCCTCCAAAGCGACGAGTTCCAGACGTTCCTCGAATCGCTCTGAGACGGATTCAGGCCGTTTCTTTGTCATTCAGCACTTCCCAGCAATCGTACCCCAGCGCGGCCAGCAAGAAGAGCGCGGCCAGCACTGAGAGTCGTCGCTCCTGCTGTCGCACGTTCGCGAGAACGAGCCCCAATCCGACCAGAAACGTCCAGTGATCGTGCTGTCTAAGATGTGTCCCGAGTGACCCCATACTCGTGTCTCTGGTTCGGGTCGAAAATAAGCTCTCGTTCTGGTGGGGCGGGGGTTTGAACCCGACTGCGAGACTCGCTGTCGCTCGTCTCGCGTGATCCAAATCTCAATGCCACCGCTCTTCAGTCACGTTCGTTCCTTCAGAAGCGGTGGGGATGGGATTTGAACCCATGAGTCCGTGAGGACACCTGCTCTCAAGGCAGGCGCGTTGGGCCGCTCTGCCACCCCACCGCGAAGTCTGTGGGCGCCCCCGTCACATCATGCGATTTCAGCGCCTTCGAGGCCGAAACCAATGAAACTGACCTGTTCCATTGTTCCTCGATTGAATCGCCCCGAAACCGCTGAAATCGCCGTCATACAGGGACTATGAGTGAAAACAATCCCGAGAAAGTTGAAGGTATCGTTCTTATTCCCGGCCCGTCTCGTGATTACCTCAATGAGCGCCAACGGGTCGCCTACGAGAGCCATCGCCGGAAGTTGCTGAAGTGGCTCGCGCGGCAGGGCAAGAATCCGGACGCACTCGAAGGCTACGCACACCACACCGCAAAGAACTACGCGAGTATCATCGACAGGTTCCTGCGGGAAATGTGGAAGCAAAGCGGATACACGCTCGATGTGAGTCACGAGGAAGCCGAGGAATACCTTCGGTCGTTGGTATTGGCCGACGACGAGTATTCACGCACCCACTTGCACAACACGAAACTGGCCCTGCTTGCCTACTTCCGATTCCAAGGTGACGAGTGGGAGCCGGACATTACCATCAGTTCATCGTCCGGAGTCTCGCAACCTCGGGACTTCCTCTCGGACAACGAGCGAACCGCGCTTCGTGAGGCCGCGCTTGAATACGGGACTGTCCCGGCGTATGCCGCGCTCGAACCCGAAGAACGAACGAAGTGGAAGCGGTTCCTCGCCCGTCGGTACGGGAAACCAACGTCCGAAGTGTCACGCGATGATTGGGAGCGTGCGAACGGCTTCAAGTATCCCTCTATCATCCATACTGCACTCGACGCTGGTCTTCGGCCCGTCGAGGTAGGCCGCGCCAAAACCTATTGGGTGGACGTAGAGAACGCTACTCTCCGTATTCCCGAGGCAGAATCCTCGAAGAACGAAGACAATTGGACGGTTAGTCTGCGCCGAGAGACGACGGAATATCTCGCCCGCTGGCTCGAAGAACGCGGAATGTACGAGAAGTACGACGAGACTGACCGACTGTGGTTAACGCGACACTCGAACCCCTACAGTGCGTCGTCGCTCCGGTACGTCCTTGACGCTGTATGTGACCTCGCGGACATTGAGCGGGATGTGTCGTGGTACGCTCTCCGTCACTCGACGGGAACGTACATGGCACGGGAAGAAGGACTTGCCGCCGCGCAGTCGCAACTCCGCCACCGCAGTATCGAAACGACCGCCAAATACGACCAAGCGCCAGTCGAAGACCGCCGGGACGCGCTCGATAGGATGGGGTGATAGTCCACCTGAACCTTTTCTTCTGCTCGTTCGTACCCGCTCGCATGACCTTCGGTTCGACGTGGCAGAACTTACTCGACAACATCGAAGAACTCCCTACAGACGCGACTCTCGTCACACCACTCTCGCGCAAGGCGTTTCGCGTGACCGACGTTCAGGAACATCGTGTACTGATTCAGTATCGGGACGACGACGAGACGATACCCCTTCAGCGCGACCAGTTCGAGACGCTGTTTCAGCGGGTTCAAGACTCGCGTGGCGAGTTCGAGTTAGACCGACTCCCACCGGACGCCGAACCCTACGCGACCGTGCTGTCCTTGCACCCGCGCTTCGAGGTAGACGACCGGGAAGGCACGCTCACGGAGAGTGAGACGCCGACAGGTTCGCCGCTGGTGGACGCGACCGAAGGTACCGACGACGGCGACCAAGAGCGCGAAGAGCCGGATGTGGACGTGTATTCGGACGCGCTACTGCTGATTGACGCCCTCGAACGCCACGACGTGACCACGCTCGAAGACGTAGAGACGCCCGCTCTGGTGAACCTCTACACGCTTCTCTCCGATGTGCAACGGAATGCCAACGACCTGCGCCAAGACGTGCGGGCTGTCCTTCTCGACCGATTACATCATGACCAACCTGTCTCCGGACAGTTCGGGTCGGTACAGCGGACGAGTCGTCGCAACCGGTCGCTCAAGGACGACGAAGTAGTGCTGAACGCGTTCGAGGCCGCCGGAATTGACCGCGAACGGTTGACGACCGTCGATTCAAGCAAAGTAGACGAAGCCCTCGACGTGACGGAACTGTCCGAGAGCGACGTGTACGACGTGCAAGAGTCCGAGTACGTCCGCAAGGCCGACGTGGACGAAGAGAAGAAGGAGACGCGCCTACAGGGCCTCAAGGACAGGCTGGCAGAGACGGAAGGCGAGGAAGCCGATGAACTCCGCGAGGAAATTGAGGAACTTGAGGGCCGTATCGAGGAACTAACCGAGTTCCGAAGTGGGCGGTCGTTCCATACGTCGGCGGGTGGGCAGTAGGCGCGACCGTTTCAGTTGTGTCCCTGCCAACCTGATTAACCAACACTCTCGGTACTTCCGGACGTGTTGTTGGTTAATGACGGCAGGTCACATCGGCGTATCGGACTCGAAGAGATGGGCCGCCAACGCGCCGGGACGGGACGCGTATCTGATTCATCTCGCTCCGTCCATCACGACGCCTTTCGGTATGCGTATCCGATGAACGCGCCGATGAAAACCACCTGTAGGAGCGAGAAGAGGAACACGTCAGTCCCGGCGACGAGTGGCGCGTCGAACGACACGAGCAACATGAACAGGCTCGGTAGAGAAACGCCAGTGAACAACCCGATTGCTCTTGTTCGTTTCATGAGTCTGATTGGGGTTAGTATTCAGAATCCGGATGAAACTTCAATCTCGTACTCCGCGATACGACTGGCGTCGTCACCGAGGAACATACAATCGAACTCCCATTCTCGACCTGCCGCAAGGTCGTTCACGTTATCTAACCCATCTCCGATTTGGGTACCACTTTCATCAAGGAACACGGCTTCGGCCTCAACATAACTCAACTCACTATCGGTATTGTTGACAGCAGTACCACGAACTCCTGCCGAAAATTCTTCCTCGTAGAACTCGTGTTCAAGGATTTCAACGTCGGGCTGGTCGTTACCACCACCGTCTCCGCTGTTGCTGTCGCCGCCACTGTTGTCCGAGTTCCCGTTACTGCTGTCGCCGCTGTTGCTGTCTGCGTCTCCGCCACCGGAGTCGCCTTCGTCTTCCGAACACCCGGCGAGGGCGAGGGCGCTGGCGGTCGTTCCGATGGTTGCGAGGTATCGCCTTCTGTTCAGTTTCATACCAGTTTGTAGTACCGAGGTGTCGGATTATGAAAGTTTGGTACTAAACTCAAAGTTTGAAACCACCCTATTCGGCGTAGTCACCACTCGCAGGCGTGTTTTCACCGGTAATGCGATTATCGGCGGAATGGATGGTCGCGGCTGACGACCGCATTCTCGAATATCTCTCGGAGCATGAGACGGGAACACCGAAGAAGATGGCTGACAGCGGCACTGTCCGATTTAGCCGCTCATACATCACGCAACGGTGCAAGAGGTTGCTCGACTATGGTCTGATTCGTCACCTCGGAAACGGCGTCTACATCATCACGGACGAAGGTCAGCAGTATCTTGATGGCGAACTTGACGCGGCGGAACTCGAACCCGACGAGGAAAACTGACTCCGTACATCCCCTAAACCGAAAAGAGAACACTTCTACCGCTACTTTCGAGGATGGTTGCACCGACAGCGAGCCGTGAGAGCGGCGTCAGCAGGCCCATGTGGACGTTCGTCTCGGAGCGAGTGGTATTGACCGTCGTTTCTGACAGCCGTTCTGCGGCGCTGTGCGGCTGTGTGAGGGTGTTCTAATTCCCTTTGGTAATCTTGAGACACTTATTAATACCCAAAAATAATAAGTTTATAGAACGTAGTCTATAGTAGGTACACTGCCTCTTCGGGGCGATTTCGGTAAAAGCCCGCCTGTTAGAGCAGGCAGGCAGTGGCCTTCTGAAGGTGCCAGAAAGCCATGTCCAAATCCGTTATCGAGACTCTTGACGCTGACGAACAGGTAGAGAAACGAGCGCAGTGGGAAGCCTTCGAGTTCACAGTCCTCGGTGGCGGCGACGTAGAGGTGGTCAACGACTCCCACGAGAACGCTGACGACCACACGTACACCGTCCATGTCGAGGGCGGTATTCCGTCGGACTGTACGTGTCCGGCATGGGAGTACCAGCCCGGTGCATGCAAGCATATGGTAGCGGTGGCTATTCGAGAACCCGTCCTCGAAGCGGCCAGTCGGGAACAGCCTGTCCGCGCCGATGGGGGTGTGACCCTCGAATCGTTCGGTACCGGAGACACCGACGAAGACGAGTGCTGGTGCGACGACCACTCATTCCCGTGCTTCGAGTGCTACAACGCTGGTCGCCGTGACCTGCCGGGTGACGGGCAATGAGCAAACCATCCCCTGCGGCGGCCCTGAACGGCGTACAGACGGGCCATATTTGCGATAGGTGTAATCAGGGTATCCGAACCGGGGACAAAGCCGTCGTCTACGCGACCTACTACGACGCCGATGGGTGGGTCATCCGCCGCCTGATGTGCAACTGCGGCAGTCGTATTATCGGACTACCCACTGACGGTGCTGACGAGGTGATTGTCGAAGCCGTGTACTGGTCGGGACGGCTGGTCGGTGTCAAGACCGTGTGCCGGAGTCGGCCCTAACCAGCGTAGGAATTTTCAACCGGATGGGCCTCTCTTATGCTAATGTCTCGCCTTATCTACCATTCAGAGGGTGGCTATGCCCGTGCTGAATCGCCATTCGACAAAGCGATTCGGGATACAGCCAACGCGGAAAGCGTTCGGATTGTCTGTCCGTACATCAGTCCGAGTTACCTGAAAAGCGTCCTCGCCTCTGCTGACGACTGGCGGATAGTGACCGACGTGGAAGCGTGGATTGGAACGTTCGGTGGCAGTACGCGGGACAAGATACGCGAGTTGATAGCGACGAACCGCGAACGGATTCACCACTTCCCCGATGTTCACGCGAAGGCCGTCTTATCCGATGATTCGGCTGTCGTTGGCTCGGCCAACCTCACGGAGAAGGGCGTGGTCGGTCGGACAGAGATGGGAGTTCGGTTCACCGACGAAGCGAAGATAGAGGAACTGAACGAGTGGTTCACACGACTCTGGTCTGAAAGTGGCACCGTGGACAACGAGGAATTGGACGAGTTCGTGGAATCGTCGTCCTCGACGCCGACGACCCACACCTATTCCGGCACCTCGCTTTCCTCGGACGCGCCGCGAGTGAGCGCGACCTTCGTAGAGGATACCAGACCTACCACGGAAGACGTTGACGCCGACGAAGAGGCGCACGGGACGCTGGTACAACGCGTTCAACAAGCCCCAAACCGAGAATGGGCGACCGACTTCTTCGACCTGCTGAACGACCTGATAGCCGCGACTGGTCTTGCTGAAGACGACGCTCGGCTGGTCACGTCCATCGCCCAAGACGACCGAATCGCCGTATCCATCAACAACCGGTACGTCTTTGGTTCGTTCTTCTCGGGCGAACCGACGACCGGGTTCATCGTCGGTGCCGACACCGAGAATGTGGACGAACTAATCGAAACTGCCGACGAACACATGGCGTTCAATGCCCTCTCCGGGGAAGCCACGGACGAGACACCGCATTGGGTCGAGTTCACCGGAGAGCCGGAACGAATGGTGACACAATCGTTTCGTCGGGCGTGGATTAGCGCGGTCTACAACGAGTTAGAACGAGCGAGTGGGTCGCCATATCAGGACTCGCATGAGCCGCTGGTGTTCCAAGCGGCAGTTGACAAAGAGTACAGGAATCAAGTGTTTCGTCAAGCGTTCGCAGACGACTGACTAACTGTGGGTACTACCAGTTTCCAACGTCGTTCTCTACACGATATTTCTGATAGTATGCCTTCTCGACAGTGCGAAGGGCGAAGTCGTCGGGATTTCGGTCGCGGAGTTCCCCGAGAATCTTCGGGTAGTCTGTGACTCTCATCGTCCGGTCTTCTCCGAAGAACTCGTCAAGGATGTACCGGTCGCCTATGCCGAAGTTCTCGGGGTCATAGAACGCCAGTATGACTGTCCCTGTCGCTGGCCCGATACCCGGAATGGATTTCAGGGTCTTCAACTGCGTTACCGGGTCTTCTATCAGTAGTGCGGCTTCGGTCACACGTTGAACGAACTCGTCAGGAACACTGCCGACTCTATCCATGTTGCCGCCTCGTCTCCCCGGCATACCGTTCAGTTTCCACTGAACAACTTCCTGAAGTTGGTCGCGAGTGAGGAACTGCTGTTCTGTCAGCGCTTCATGTGTGCGCTTTTCGATTGCCTGAAGGTCATCATCATAGGCCTCATCGTACTGGTCGCGCCAGTACCGAATATCGTCTGCGTCCATATTATCTACTTACCGACCATCAACGTATAATTCCCATCACCTCTTTGTTCGTTGACGACTGACTGTTTCGTATGGTTGAACGGCCTGACGAAGACGCGAGTCCGGCTGAAATAGCGGAATGGATGGAACAGGACTTTTGGGAAGGTGTCGGAGAAAGTATCCGAAGCGCCACAGAGAACAACGAGAACGACGATTGAGTACGTCTGATAATCCTACCGACGGTCGGTGTTCCGTGTTTGGGGAGACACCGGTTCGATAGAAGCGTGTCACACTGTGTTCTGACCCGGCTGGTAGGTCGCTCTGTTTATTCGCCGGGGCTGTTGTGGGTCTGCAACTCTTCTTCTGGCCGCCCTTCCTGAACCTTTGCTTGAATCTCTTCGAGGGCGGCGTTCTGGTTGTGGTCGAAGTCCGGGTCGTCGGTCGAGTTGAACGGCACACCGTCGTTCCGGTAGGCGTTCCCCGGCGGTTCTTCGAGCGTGAAATCACCTGATTCCACGGCTTCTACGAAGTCCCACGGGGCGTACCAAGTCCACGGCCCTTCCTCTTCCAAATCGCTCACGTCCGCGTCGTCAACGACGATGAACCGGAAGTCCTCGTCGGGGAACGCCGTTTCGTACAGGTCTTGAATCAACCGTAGGCCGTCACGACGCCGGGGCTTGATGAAATTCTCGAACTCGCTGTTCTCGTAGTCGTATTCGCTTCCCTCGATGTGGTCTTCCCACAACGATTCGGCTTCTCGAATCCCCGGAATCTCGCACTCGACCCGGAGATGTTGGTTGCCGGTGGCCCACACGGGAATGTCCGTACAGTGTGCCCACCATTGGATGTAACCAATCGGCACCGCTCGGTGGTCAGGGTGGGGATTGACCGACACGGTGTCGTCCCTATCGAAGCAGAGGACGATTCTTTCAGTCGTTTCGTGGTTGCTCACTGGCGACCTCGTACATTTAATAAGATTGGAAGGATTTTCAGGATTCTGGCTGTCCTCACTTGACGCCGACGAGGGCGAAGTTGTGGAAAAGCACCTATCCGTGTTCTAACTCACTTCTCGTATTCCTCGTCCAAGACGAAGACAGCGACAGTCTCACCAGCCCATCGCTCGCGTGGCCCGATTTTCGCGTTGCCATCTTTTTGAATCCAAGCGTCTTGGTCTTTTGACCTGTTCTCACGAATTGCCTGCGAGCGGAGTACACCGTTCACTCGAAACGGAACCCATACAAACCGCTGTAGGGCGTATTCTGTGTCAACTGGTGCGTATCCGGCACTCTCTACCTCTGTTATGATTGTGTCGATAACGTCTGCTTCAATCAGTTCGTCATTCTGGTACATCGCGTTCCATTTATAGATTTCAAAGCCACTTATTTCTAACGACGGGTTGCTGTATTGCGATTCTTTTTCAGATTTCTCTTGAGAGTGGGGTAAGCCATGCGTGTAGAATACCGCGACCGACGACGAGCGCGAGGTTGTCGAGAACTACTTGTCCATCTTCTGACCTCGAACATCATTCCCTATTCAGAAATGAAATTCTTGGGGAAGAAGGCCTGATAGACCTATTAGCAACGACCTCGGCGTTTCGCTTATGCCCTCGGAGTCACAAACGAGACATAACGACAACGCCGGTCGCGCCGCTACGGAAAGCAGTCCCAAGGGACGGATTCGGAAGGGGAGAGAGTATTGGGATTGTCCCTTCCTACGCACGACGGTTGTCGTAGACCAGTACGACAATGAACGATACAAGCCCTGCCCGCAAAAGAGTATCGACCACACGAGAAACGCACGGTTCGCGGCCTGTCCTGTACCATCAGGACGGTGAAGTTGAATTTGCCGTTCCCAATAGGCCGATTGAGGCCCGCGCTCGAATACGCGAAGAGAAACGAAACCGGCGCGGCGATTATGCCCCCCGGCTCTCGAATCGTCAGTGCAACCACGACGAACACACGAACTCGAAGTGTGTCTGCCACATCACCGATTCCGAGCGTGCTGAACTACTTCGGGACTACCTACAGGTCTTGGCACAGCACGGATGGGACTCTCCCCGTCTCATGCCGGTCGGTTCGGAAGGCAAAGCACCCTATATCGCAGAACGCCATATTGGCCTCACACAGCCGAAAATACGCGACTTACTGTACTCTCGGCAAGAAGCGATAGACGCCGTTAGAACCGGCGCTGTCGGCTTCTGCTTGTACGCTGACCGTCCCGAACACAACACCGAAGGGCTGGTCTTCCTCGACCGGGACGAACCCGACCAGTGGCCCGACCTTGGCGAAACTGTCCGCGTCGTGTCCGGCTCGGGAACCGGCGACCACCTCACGTTCGCCGCAGACGGCGAGATTCAAAACGCGAAAGGTAAGGGAGAGTTGTCGGGAATCGGCTCGGTACGAGGGCCGAACTGGTTCGTCGTCCTTCCCGGCTCTGTCCATCCAACTGGCGGTATCTACCACTTGGACGAGAATCTCGGTATGGCTGACCTCTCGTCCGACCAACTTCCGAGAGAGTTACAGCAGGGGCCACTACCAGCGTCGGAATTACCGGACGGTGTAGTATCCGGTGCCACATCGAACCTCAATCCGAACGCCAGCCTTCCGCCCGGCTTCTCTGCGAACGAGGTGACGAACGATATAGGGATTCCGCTCGAAGACGTGCGAGAGGTGTCTTCATGGCTGAATTATCTCCTGTCGGTCGTTGACGCCAACGGGTACGAGAGTTTGAGCGAAGCCGACCAAGCGACGGTTCGATACCTACTGATTTGGCGATTCGAGCCGACCGACATAGGCCGTATCCTTCGGGACTGCCGCGACCGTCGTGGTCAGGTAGACCCCGAAGACCATCCACACAAACTGTGGCGCGACGGCTATGTCGAGCGGACAATCACAAACACAGGAATCCCATATCAGGTAGACCCGAACTTGGGAAAGGCGCTTGTCGAAGACGCCAAGGAGAGGAAGGGACGAAGACCTTCAGCCGGGTCGAAATCGCTTCGAGAAGTTCGAGACGCGTTTCGGAACCTCGGCACCGAACTGACGACGACCGAGATAGTCGAAAGTTCCGACGTTAGTTGGCGTGGCTCGAAGAAGAGTTCGGTAAAGAGGCGCGTCCGCCGTTGTTTCAACATCTTCGAGAGTGCCGGATATATCGAGTCGAAGAAAGACGGACGACGGAACATCTACATCGAAAAAGGCCTCACCGACCTGCGGATACCGGGTGACGCCGAATGGTGTCAGCGAACACTGGCGCTGATGGGCGAAGAAATCAACCTTGCTGATATGGGTATTGAGAGTGAACGAGACGAGCGTACAGCGAAGGGAAGGAACTCATAATACACACTGTTGCTACCTTCTCTTCTTGTCCCTGTCTGCTTCCTATGTGTATCTATGTCCGATATTAATATCGCTGACAATATCGTGTAGTCACACCATCAAAAATGCCCTGTAGAACATTAATGCCGAAATACACATTAATGCCGAAAAGCACATTCCTGTATGACCGAGAAGAGCCAGCGCACCGTATACCTCGAAGAAGACTTGGATGATTGGATAGAGGGACTGGCGGAGTACCACGACCGGGACTTCAGCGAACAGGTGGCCCTACTGTTACAATACGCTCGGAGGAAATACGACGAAGAAGCGCCCGAAGACGAACAGCGGATAGTCAAACGCGCTCGGCTCAAACGGAAGATGGCCCGGCTCGAAGATGAACTTGAACAGAACCCGCCGCCAGACGAGTCGTAGGATACCCGGCTGAATCCGGAGTTTCCTTCTCATTCCCTATTCGGGGATGAATTGTCCCGGAAGGTGCTTGAGATTGAATTTTGTGGGACTCATACGCGACTTCTGAATTTGGCACCCCCATGCCATAATAGACAAATATTTGATATATGGGGTTGCTCGATTTCAGCGTGGCGACGACTATCTCGGTGTCCTTGCCGATTAACCCCACCGTCTCGCGGGAGAAAACCGGGATTTCAGACGTTCTAATGCCGGTTTAGAGAGTGTCAGAGAAGTCCATAGCGGGTCGCTACGGGCGACAGGGACTGTCTCTGGTGGGGCCAGCCCGACCCGTAGCCTACCCACCTGTGTAGGCGCATAGCAGGCACAGGCACCACCAGAGCGCTGTCAGAGAGGCAGGGGCCAGTGGGTACCCCGTAGGCCGGGTGGGCTGGTAGGGGTGCGAGAGGGCGGGGACTGGCCCCCGGTAGGGGACGAGGGGACAGGGGGACAGGGGTCGGGTCAGCCGGGGGTAGGGGTGGGAGTTCGTCAAGCACCCCCCGGTGGGGTAAAATTCGCGCAGATTGCTCCGGCTCTCTGATTGAGAGTCCGTATCTCGGTTCGGTCGAAAGGGAACCTTTGTACGCTGACAGAAAACAAGCGAAGCGCTCGAATCGTGGCCGAATTTTCGCCACCGATTGTGGGGACTGTTTTATTAATTTCTTATGCCAGTCTATTAATTCGGCGCGACCTGCGAGAAAGGTATGGAAGTTGATAGTATGTCGCTCAAACGTCGGGAAAGAGGCCGGTGATAGAGAGCGACAAACCAGAGTTCGTCGTCGGGCTACTCGTCAGTCGATAAGGCGCTTCTGCGCCCGGATTAGGTTGCGTTTCTGTTCGTCTAACTCTTCGTCGTCGTTCATTTCCTCTTCGACCAGAGCCACAGCGTCGTCTTCGCTCTCGGGGATACGGACAGGTGGGTTCTTGTCGTCGCTCATGGTGTATTGTCGGAGTGCGAGGGTGACAGGTCTTACGGGTGCAATAGCCCGGTGACGTGGGTAGTTACAGTGGCCTCAAGACACACCACCGAAGGTCTTCGACACTACCGTCTTCGGGTGCAATAGCAACGGACGGCGACCGGATTTTGGGTTTGTCTGTCGGAAACGACGAGAGCATATAAACCACACCGCCAGTTCACCCCTAAATTACGTTCATCGAGTTCAAGATAGGAACAAGATTGGCTAACCTTATGAACCTATAATTTTATAAGTGCGAATCAACTATACTCGGGGTAGAAGGCGCTTATCGTGTGATTTCACGGGGGCAGACGACGCCTCTCGGACACCTGCTCTCAAGGCAGGCGCAATAGGCCGCTCTGCCACCCCACCGCAGTCGACCTTTGCGGGTCACCCATCTAATGGCTGTCGGTCTTGGAGGCGTCGACGGCCTCGGTACTCATAGGGCTCGTCACGGCCGGGTGTCGAGGCCGGCTCGGAGTGAGCGCGTCGTCATCGGCCACGTCGGCGTTCGTCGTTCGATCACATGAGCGCGTCGACTGGCAGAAGATATTATGATTATAGAACACGATTGGCTGATAATGACTGTGCTCGGTCATCGAGTCGACCGAACCAGATGGCAGATGGAAGCCGTATTCGGGGGAGACAGATGAGTTCGCGACTCGCGGTTGCTGGCGTGGCAGTGTTGCTGCTGTTGACCGTCGGGATCGCAAATGTGGTCGTGACGGCCGAGCGAACGGCGCTGAACGGCGAGTACGTCTCGGACACGCTCGAGTCAGAGGGCGTCTACGAGTCGCTGACGGACGAGGCTCAAGCGACCATCCAGTCCGATATCGAGGGCTTCTCGCCGGAGAACAGCCAGCAGGTCCCCCAGGGCGTCGACTTCTCCGATCTCGACGCTCGGGCGCTGGCCGAAGATGCCGTTTCCGAGACCTACGTTAGATCACAGGCGAACGAGAACGTCGACCGGGTGTTCGCGTATCTCCACGGCGATCGCTCGGAGCCCGGCCTCCGAATCGATACCGGCCCCCTCAAGGCCAACGTTTCCGACGCCGTCTCCCAACAGGTCGAAGCGGTCGATCCAGCGGCTTTGCTGAACGATGCGTCGTTCCAGGTCGAGGGGTACGAGGTCGACGGATCGCTCGCACAGGAGCTGTACCAGAGTCGGGCCAGATACCAGGCCTACCGGAGTGACGTCCGTGCTCGCACCGACGCACAGGAGCGCGACGAGATCAACGGTGAGGCGAAAGCGGACGCTCGCGCCCGTGCCCAACAGGCGACCGGGCAGTACAACGCCACCATCACACAGGGAACGATCGCGATTCAGGAGGCGGTGATCGACGGCCTCACCGACGACGCGATGACCTACGAGGAGTTCCGGAACGCCTACGACGCTGGTCGCGCCCAGATCGCCGATGGGGCCGGCCAGGCTGCTGCCAGCGAGATCGACGACCGTGTCGGCGACGAGATCTCACCGTCTGAGCTCACAAATGGGGAGCTCGGATCGACACTCGAAGACGCGCGTGGGTACGTCCAGTTGATGGACATACTCCAGCTCGCGCTCCCGATCGCTGCGTTACTGTTGATCGCGTTGCTGTACGGTATCGTACGTGCCTGGCAACCGACCGCCAACGTGGTTGGAAAGGTGTTCGTGACCGCCGGGGTGTTCGCACTCGTGGCCGTTCTCATCCAGAGCGTTCTCCTGGGAATCGTCGAAGACCGCATCGGATCCCAACTCGAAAACAACGATGTCGTCGGGATCGATCTCGTGACGAGTCTCGTCGAGGGCGTCTTCGAGGCGCTGACAGTCCAGTCGAGCGTGCTGGTCGCGTTCGGGCTGGTCCTTCTCGGGGTCGTCTACGCAGACGAGAACGGATACCTCGACGGCCTCAAGCGGTCGCTCGGCATCGGGTCCACCGTGGCTGGCGGCCCAGCAGGTCCTGCCCAGTCCCAGGCTCGCCAGCAACCACCGACCCAGGAACAATTGCCACAGGAGCAACCGCCGACTCAGGGGCAGGCGCAACGGGGGCAATCACCACCGCAGGGACAATCGTCTCAAGGGCAACAGCCGGCACAGGAGCAACCCGAACCCCAACCGCGCCAACCGACGGGCAGATCGGTCGCCAGGCAGGGTCCCCCGGACGCCCGGCCCGAGCAAGAACAGCCCTCCGGAGGTATGCCGGAGGCCCAGCAGCCACACGAACAGTCCGAAGCGACTCCTGACGAACAGCTAGCAGAATCGCCTTCGGACGACCAGCCACCAGAATCGAGCCCTGACGAACAACCCCAGGGAGACACCCCTACCCAGAATGCGTCGTCGGACGACCAGCAGACTCCAGCATCGGACGACCAGTCGACTCCTCCAGAAGACGATCAGCCGTCGGAATCCTCGAACGCGTCCGAACACCCAGAGCCGGAGCCCACTGAGACGCAGCCATCTGTGACGGAACCCGGGGACGACGGCACTGATCCTGGGGACACGGAGTCCGGATCGCTCGACGCCTGGGAGACGACCGAGGAGTCCGAACTGTCGGAGGACGAACAGCCCGACTAGACAGTGAACCCTACACCGGGCAACCGTGGATCACGCCGCCGCGCATCCCTTCGGCGAGCCAGTAGACCGATAGCACGAGCAACACTAGTGCCACCACCAGCAACTCGAACCCCTCCATCGGGAGCAACAACAGGGCCGAAGAGGCCCCGAACAGCGACAATAGACCGACGAGCACGGCGGAGCCACAGGCTGCACAGCCCGCCCCGAGAACGGCGAAAATAGTGCCGACTGTCCCGGCCCCGCCAGTTCTGAGATTGAGGCCGTGTTCGTGGACGTGATACACTGCCAGTGTCAGGTTCACTCCCGTCAGGATCGCCACGGTGTACAACAGGAGACTCTGGACCTGATCGAACTGCGTCCCGACCAGCGGAAACTGATCGAGGACGATGTAGACCTTGTCTTCGAGAGAGAGGAACTCGAATCCCAGAACGTCGACGAGAAACCAGAAATTCTGCGTGATCGAGAACACTGTCAGCGCAAGCACGGTGGCCACGGCCGCGAAGAGCGCGTAGGTCCACCGTGAGAGGACCAGTCTGATCGTCCGCCCCATGTGTCGCCAGTCGCCCAGTGTGGTTGGTAGCCACTTGCTGAGGGACGCGCGGACGCCGAGTCCCCGGCCGGTCCTCATCGTTCTCCGAGGACGGTCGCGAGTGTGTTGTAGCTGACGGCCCCGGCGGCCGAGGTCAGGAACTCGCCATCTCTGAACATCGCGAACACGGGCGTTCGCTCCCCGAGACCGCCGTCACGGCCGGCGTCGAGGTCTGCCTGCACGGCAGCGTCGCTCGCACCGCTCTCGACGGCTTCGACGACCGCCGACCCCTCGACGGTGGTCTCCCTGTCGAGATAGTCCGCGGTCCGGGAGAGGACGTTCTCACGCCCGAACGACCCCTGTCGGGCGAAGTAGTGATCGAGCAGTCCCCAGCCGGCAGGGGCGTCGCGCTGGAAGGTTGCGTCCAGTGCCTTACACGCGGAATTGCCCCAGGGGTAGATCACCGGATATGGTCGGAGTATGTAGGCAATCTCACCAGGTTCGATCAGCTTCGATTCGAGTTCTGGATAGACCTCCTGGTGAAAACGTTTGCAGGTCGGACATGATGGATCCTCGAAGGCGACGATCATCTTTCCGGTGAATTCTCCGAGCGCCGGCTGGGAAGCCAGATCGGCGGCTGTCGGATGATCGATCTCCGGGGCTGGATTCGCTGGCGTCCGGACGGCGGATGGCCCCGAGCCGCCAGTCGTCGATCCACCGTTTCCGCCGGGATCGCTGCCAGATGACTCTCCGTCGCCGCAGCCAGCTACCGCCATCGCAGTGGCGACACCTGCCACCCGCAAAAATCGGCGTCTGTCCATACCAGCCAGAGGAAACGTGCATGAATAGGGATTTCTCAAATTCGATCTAGAATTCGTTCTATACACCCGCCGATTGGGGGGCGAACTTTCAAGGAATGAGCTATCGACCCAGCAGTATGAACGACGATACTGCGGCGGCTGGGGACGTTCCACCGGGGCCCTCCGGGCTCCCGCTGATCGGCAACACCAGACAGCTTGCGGGCAACCGGCTCTCGTTCATGACCGAGACCGCTCGCGAATACGGCGACGTCGTCAAGATCGACTTCGCACGCGGGCAGGATTTCTACGCGCTATTTCATCCGGATCACGTCCGGCACGTCCTCGTCGAGAACAACGAGCACTACGTCAAAGGTGAGTTCTTCCAGAACCGACTGGGATTGCTCGGTGACGGTCTGTTGAACGCCGAAGGCGAGGCCTGGCGCGAGCAGCGCCATCAGATCGAGCCGGCCTTCCACCCCGATCGGATCAGCAGTTATGGCGAGACGATGGTCGCGTTCACCGAGCGCCTGATCGATCGATCGGACCTCCCGGCGGTACGGAACGTCCACGAGGATATGATGGCGCTCACCCTCGAAATCGTCGCCGACGCACTGTTCGGGGTCGACATCCGTGACGCCGAATCCGACGTGGGTGATGCGCTCGGAACGGTCATGGGACACTTCCGTCGGCAGACTGGCCGCCCGGTCGACATCCCCGAGTGGATCCCCATCAGTGACAACAGGCAGTACCGATCGGCCCGTGACACCCTCGATGGTGTCGTCGAGGACATCATCACTGACCGACGGACCGGCGGGGATGCCGGTGACGTCGTCTCGATGCTGCTCCAGGGCGAGATGGACGCCGAGACGATCCGCGACCAGGTATTGACGTTACTTCTGGCCGGCCACGAAACCACGGCGCAGTCGCTGACGTTCACCACGTACCTGCTCGCAACCCATCCCGAAGTCGAGCGACGCGCTCAGGCCGAACTCCAAGACACGTTGGAGGGGCGGCCACCGACGGTCACCGATCTCGCTGACCTCCCGTACCTCGAACGTGTCGTCCGCGAGAGCATGCGGCTGTACCCGCCGGTTCCCGGAATCGTCCGAGAACCGACCGCGGACGACGAGATTGGGGGCTACCGCGTCCCTGAGGGCACGACCGTCACGATGTCACAGTGGGTTGTCCACCGCGACCCGCGGTTTTACGACAATCCGCTGGCGTTCGATCCGCAACGCTGGGAGCACAAGGGACGTGACGAGCGTCACCCCTTCGCCTACTTCCCGTTCGGCGGGGGGCCGCGTCGGTGTGTCGGCGACCGCTTTGCGATGCTCGAAGCAAGACTCGTCCTCGCGCGCCTGCTGCAGTCGGTCCGCTTCGAGACGGTCCCCGAAACGACGGTCGACCTCTCGCCAGCGATCACGCTCCGGCCGGCCGGCGGACTGGACCTCCGAGCAGTCCCGCGGCCGGAGTGATACTGCTAGCTGTACTATGTAGGAAGAATCCGGCACCAGAGGCGTCGAATATATTTACGAACTCGTAGCCGGCAGTATGAACGCAACCCAGTTTCGAGGCGGCTCACTCACAGTAACCGCCGTCGATGAATCTCTCCTCGCGTCTCAATACTCGCGCTCGACCAGGAAGTCCGCGATATCCGCAAGGCGGTCGCGAGCTTCGTTGTCCGGGAGGACCCGGAGGTGTTCTTTGCCCTCGTCGATCAACTCGTGAGCGAGGTCGCGCGCGAAGTCGATGCTGCCGGCATCCTCCAGGGTTGCCACTGCCTGCTCGATCGTCTCTTCCTCGACTGCCTCGACGTCGTTTTCGGGGACGAGGCTGTCGACATCGACGCCCTGCTGGCGTGCGTGGAGTGTAATAATCGTCTGCTTGTTCTCGACGAGGTCCGAGCCACGCTGTTTACCCAGTTTGTCGGAGGGGGTCGTCAGATCGAGCAGGTCGTCCTGGATCTGGAAGGCCCGACCCACGTTCAGCCCGTACTGGTAGAGCGCGTCGACGGAGTCGTCTTCCCCGAGTAAGATTGCTGGAATCGAGGCCGCCGCTGCGTACAGCACTGCAGTCTTGAGTTCGACCATCTCGAGGTACTCGTCGGTCGTGACCTCCTCGCGCGTCTCGAAGTCGATGTCGAAACTCTGGCCCTCACAGATCTTCGTACACGTCGTCGACAGTTCCGACAGCGCCCGTACCGAGCGTTCGGCGGTCGCCCCGGTTTCGAGCATGTTCTCGAAGGCCTTCGCGTAGAGCGTGTCTCCGGCGAGGATCGCCGTCGAGAGGTCGAACTCCCGGTGGACAGCCGGGACCCCGCGTCGCATATCGTCGTCGTCCATGATGTCGTCGTGGATCAGTGTGAACGACTGGATTATCTCGACGCTGACCGCGGCGACCATCATGTCGATCGTCCCGTTTGGTGCGGGGAACTCCCGATAGTCCTCGCTCAGCGGTGGCACGTCCATCAGCGCTTCCGCGGTCAACAACAACACCGTCGGGCGCAGGCGCTTGCCACCCGCGTCCAGCAGGTATCGCGAGGCCTCGTAGAGCCGATCGGGGCGCTTGATCGGCAACTGCTGGGGAATCGCCTCGTTGACCAGCTGGCGACGGTCGGCGATCGCACGCGTCACAGCGTCGACATCGGCACCTTCGGTCATGGTCTCACTCGACCAGCTGGATCAAGTTGCCGTTGCGAGTGACGTGCAGGTCGTCACCCATCGAGTACCCCATGCTCTCACAGAGATCGACGTACGGGGCGAAGCCTTTCATGTCCTGGTGGGCCGGGATGATGTTCTCCGGCTGGAGCGCATCGAGCATCTCGTAATGGCCCTCGCGATTGAGGTGGCCCGAGACGTGGATGTCGTCGTAGATGCGCGCGCCCTGCATCCCCAGGAGCTTCTCGCTCTGGTAGCGCTGACCCTCGTTGGTGGGTTCGGGGATCACACGTGCCGAGAAGATTACCTTGTCGCCGTCTTCCAGTTCGTAGGGCGTCTCGCCGCGGCCCATTCGGGTAAGCATCGCGCGCGGCTCGCCCTGGTGGCCCGTGACGATCGGCAGGAAGTTCTCCTTGCCCTCGTTCATGATCCGCTTGAAGGTGCGGTCGACGGACTTGCGGTGGCCGTACATCCCCAGGTCGTCCGGGAAGTCCACGAAGTCCAGTCGTTCGGCGGTCCCGGAGTACTTCTCCATCGAGCGGCCAAGTAGCACCGGCTGACGGCCGATGTCGTCGGCGAACTCGACGAGCGATTTGACGCGGGCGATGTGGGAACTGAAGGTCGTGGCGACGATCCCGCCGTCGTAGTCCTCCAGGCTGTACATGACGTCCTTGAGGTGGCGTCGCGCGACGGACTCGGAGGGCGTGCGCCCCTTCTTGCCAGCGTTGGTACAGTCTTCGATGTAACAGAGGACGCCGTCGCGACCGATCTCGCGGAAGCGGTCCATGTCGATCGGGTCGCCCAGGACGGGTGTGTGGTCCATCCGCTTGTCCAGCCCGTAGACGACTGCTCCCTCAGGCGTGTGGAGGACCGGGTTGATCGCGTCGATGATGGAGTGAGTGACGTTGACGAACTCGAGTTCGTTCTCGTCGCCGATTGCCATCGTCTCGCCTGCGTCCATCTTGACGAGGTCGTTCTGAACGCCGAACTTCTCCTCGCCCTTGATCTGCTGTTTGACCAGCTCGATCGTGAAGGGCGTCGCCACGATAGGGGCGTCGTAACGGTGGGCGAGCTTCGAGATTGCGCCGATGTGGTCGAGGTGGCCGTGGGTCGGCACGATGGCCTTGACGTCTCCTTCGAGGTCGGACATCACGCGGTCGTCCGGGATCGCGCCCATGTCGATCAGATCGAGACTGTGCATGCGCTCGGTTTCGACGTTGTCGTGGATGAGAACCTTCGAGAGGTTCAGCCCCATGTCGAAGACGACGACATCGTCACCGGCGCGAACTGCGGTCATCTGGCGGCCGACTTCCTCGTAGCCGCCGATTGTTGCGATTTCGATTTCCATAGTTTACCTCCGAGAACAACCGCCACGGGTCGAAGGCCGGGGGACTGCAAGGTCACAGGAGCGCGAACACTCCGGACTTCCGGGTATTCGGGCTCCTGTGACCGGCGTGGTCCGGATAGGCGGGTCAGACCGCCGCCGTCGGACCGGGTCGTCGTTCGAACGACGCATTCGACGCATCCCTCGGCCGCCGAACGCCGGGCGGCCGTCTGCTCGGTTATGAAAACGTTACACCCCAGCGGTTAAAAACGGTGTGGGTTGGCGGTCGGAGCCACTCACAGAAGTGCAAGGCGGAACCCACGACTCCAGTCGTGGGTTACAGGCAGAATACACGTCACGTGGCCGAAAAAATCGTGGTCGAGGTCGTTACTCGTCGTCGCTCTCGCCGGTCAGTCGTCGCTTGCCGGCGTAGGCCGCACCACCTGCGATCCCGACGAGGCTCCCGATCGCGCCGAAGCCGGGACCGAACCCGGAGCCGGTGTCGCCGTCACCGTCTCCGCCTTCGGTCGTCGTGCCACCGCCGCTCCCGCTGACGGTGATGTTGACGTCTGTCGAGGCACTCTTGCCCTGGCCGTCACTGACGGTGAGCGTGAACGTCAGCGTCGTCTCGCTGTCGACTTCGGGTGCGGTAAATGCCGCGCCCGAGGTGTCGGCGTTGGACAGCTCGACCGACGGGCTGCCACCGCTCTGCTCCCACTGGAAGGTCAGTTCGCCACCGTTGGGGTCTTCAGACGGCGTCCCGTCCAGGAGGATGATCTCGCCGGGCTCGACCGTCCGATCACCATTAATCACTTCGGCAACTGGGGCGTCGTTTTCAGACTGGGGGACGGCCGTCGCAGTCGTCGTCGCTGTCGCGCTGTTGCCGTCCGGATCGCTCACCGTCACCTCGAAGGTGAGCGTCGTCCGCTCGTCGACGTCAGGTGCAGTGAACGTCGGCTGGGCCGTGTCCGCGTCCGACAGTGACGCGTCCGGGCCGCCAGTCTGGGTCCAACTGTAGCTGAGTGTCTGCCCGTCCGGATCCGAGGAGTTCGACGCGTCGAGCTGGCCTTCCAGCCCGGCCCATACTTCGCCGACGGGCGGGGCGAGCGCCGTGAGCGACACCGATTGCTCGCCGGTCACCAGCGAGGTGATCGGGAACAGCGGGATGCTCGCTGCCTCGTCGGCAGTGTACGACAGTGACTCGGACTGGCTGACGATGTCTTCAGGACCGACCAGATCGAGGATTCGGGGTGCGGTCTCCTGGGACCCCTCTTTGGCGCCACCGAAGCTCCAGTCGGCCGCTTCGGTGCCGAAGCCCTGCCGGATGCCGGCCGTCCCGAAGCCGTCCTGGCTGAACGTCATCATCACGCCTTTCAGTTCGCTGAGCGAGTCCGACGCGATGTGCTCTTTGGGCAGCGTGAAGCTGATCGTGTCGTTCTCGGTGTCACCGGACGCCGACAGTTCGGCAACGGGTGAGTAGTCGTCGGCAGTCGGGTCCTGATTGGGGGTTTCGAGGACCGAGCCGCCGGCCATGATGTGGACGCGGTAGTGATAGCCTTCCTGCAGCGTCGAAACCACGCCGGGCCGCGGTGCCGCCGAGGTCGGGGCGTCGTCGGGCGCGTTAGGATCTTGCAGGTACAGCTGGATGACCCCCGCGCTGAACCCGGCCTCGTTGCCGAACTGGTTGTTGACCAGGCCCATGTGGGCCGTGAACTCCCAGGCGTCGGCCGTCGTGTTGATATCGACTTGTGTGACGTCGAATTGTCCCTTCGTGAGGTTGTTCGGATAGGTGTACGAACCGGGACCGACATCGTCGCCTTCGGGGTCGGCGATCGTGCCACCGTCGATCAGGTCATCGTACTCGTACAGCGGGATACTTGCTGCCTCGTCGGCGCTGTATTCCAGTGCGCTGTACTGGTTGACGACCGTGTCGGGGCCGACGAGGTCGAGGATCCGCGGTGCGGTCTCCTGGGAGCCCTCGACGGCGCCACCGAAGCTCCAGTCAGCCGCTTCCTGGGCGAAGCCCTGACGGATGCCAGCAGTCCCGAAGCCGTCCTGGCTGAACGTCATGATGGCACCTTTCATCTCGCGCAGGCCGGAGTCGAAGTGCTCTTTGGGGATCGAGAAACTGATAGTGTCGTTTTCGGTGTCGCCCGAGGCCGACAGCTCGGCAAGTGGCGAGTAGTCGTCGGCGGTCGGGTCCTGGTTGGGGGTTTCGAGGACCGAGGCGCCGGCCATGATGTGTGCGCGGTAGTGATAGCCTTCCTGGAACGACGAGACGACGCCCGGGCGTGGCGTCGAAGAGGAGGGGGCGTCGTCGGACGCGTTCGGATCCTGGAAGTACAGCTGGATGACCGGCGCGCTGAACCCGACCTCGTTGCCGAACTGGTTGTTCACCAGGCCCATGTGAGCCGTGAAGTCCCAGCTATCTTCGGTATCCTCGATGTCGAGCTGGACGAGGTCAAACTGTCCTTTCGTCAAATTGTTGGGGTAGGTGTACGAGCCGGGGCCCACGTCGTCGCCTGTCCCGTCGTGAATCGCCCCGACGTGATTTGTCACTGTCGAGGCCGATTCTGCCGTCACTGACTGGATTCCGAGTGCCGAAGCCGCGCTGAGTCCAGCCATGCTGCCAAGGTATTGTCGTCGTTTCATGGTTACAGCCCACACAGTTATGTTTTAAAAAGGTCACGGTTTTCCGCACAGATACGGGGGCCGAAGGCGTGAATCAAAATACGATTCCGACTCATGTTAGCAGAGAGTTAGATTCCGCCTGCGCTCACGTATGGCTCTGCTAGTGATTACTGTCACGATTTGCCACTACGACCGCACGACTGCGTGCAGTCGATGTGGAATAGACCGACAGTAATCACGGTGCGTGCTCGTCGGCTTCTGAGTCCTGTCGGGTTAGCGACCGGACTCCGTAGGCGATTCCCCCTGCCGTTCCGAGTGCGCCAGAGATGACGCCGAATCCGGGACCGTCGCCCGAGCCCGACGGCGTCGTCTCCTCGTCGACTGGGGTTTCCTCGCCGAGCGGGACGAACGGTAGTGACGCGCGTTCGTCGGAGCCGTAGCTCAGTGCCTCGGATTGCTCGACGCCTTCAGGAGTGACGATGTCACTGAGACGCGGCGCATTCTCGACCGGATCGGCCCCACCGAACGTCGAATCGGTTGCCTCGGCGGCGACGTCCCGGAGCGTGCCGTCGGCCCCGGCGTGGACGCCCGCCGCGACAGTGAGCGTCGAAAGGTCGCCGTCGAACACCGAGCGCGGGACCTCGACGGTCGCCGTATTGCCCTCGCTATCGACGACAGTGGTAATGTCGCCGCTCTCGAAGAGCGTCGAGCCGTCTGCGCTGATCGCACTCGCCGTGGACCCACTGACAGCGACCCGGTAGTGCCACGGCCGCTCGAAGTCGACGTTCGCACCGAGATCATCACGGGCACTGGTCCGGCCACCGTCGGCACTCGGATCGTGGATCCACAGCACGAACATATGTGGCGAGAAGTCACGAGGCGCGTCCTGAGCATCGTAAAGGGTCGCGACCTCGAACTCGAACCGGGCCAGGTCGGGCGTCGCGGTGACGACGAACGACTGCAGGTCGAACGCACCGCTCTTGTAGGCCGATCCCGTCGGATAGGTGTACTCGCCAGGCCCGCCGTCGTCACCGAAGGGGTCGAGAAACGCGGCGACCGACTGGGGTCGGACCACTGTCACAGACTGGCTGGCGACCGTCGTCGCCGCTCCCGTCCGAATCTCGACGTCGTAGGTCCCCCCTTCGGTGAACCGATGGTCGAGAGAGACTGTCCGGGACTCGCCGGGGCTTGCGCGAGCGTTTAGCTGTTCGATGACGTCGCCGTCGACGAGTAGTTCGATCTCCGTTCCACCGACGTGTGATCCTTCGTTCTCGACTGTCACCGTCGCGAACGACTGATCGGTGAGTGTCTCGGTACTGATCGAAGCCGTCACGTCCTGAACTGGCCGCTCGTAACTCGACAGCGTGTCCTGGTCGGACGCCTCGGCCGGTCGAAGGCGAACGGCCATCCCGCCGCTCCCGACGAGCGACGCCAGCAGCGTGGTCTCGGCGTCGACGAGGACTGCGTTGACACTGACGTCCTCCAGATTCGAGTCGAAGGCGGCGTCGGCTCCGTCCACGTACAGCTCGGCGACGTACTGTCCCTCGTCGAGGAACTCGAGCGGAACGTCCAGCACGCGGGCGTCGGCGCCGGTCATCACCCCGACGAACCACTCTTCGCCTTTCTGTCGGGCTGTGATCGTGTAGTCTCCGATCGCCGAATCGAGCACACGCGTGTCGTCCCAGCCCGCCGCCGGGACGTCCTCGATAAACTGGAACGCCTCGACGGTCGGACCTCGGATCGGGTCCGTTTCCGGCTCGGGCATCGACTCGCCCGGCTGGCTCACGGCGATCGCGTCGACGTTGACTCGCCCGGAGTCACCGCCGGCGAGTTTGACACCGACGGTTTCGTCCCCGGCGTCGAGCGAAACCGTCGTAGAGACGCTGTTCCAGACGTCCCAGTTGTCGGTTTCGGGGAAGGTGACCTGTGTCTCGGTGTCGCTGGCGACGACCGAGAGAGTCTTGGAACTGCCCGATCCATTGGCGTATCTCACGTGGATGTCGTACTCGCCGGCTTCGGGGACGTCCTCGACAGTCCAGGTAAGTCGCGAGCCGGACGACCCGCTGGCGCGATCCATGGGGACGTACTTCTCACCTTGGGCGTGGCCCCAGGCAGCCTCGGGCTCGAAGGGGCCGAGGTCGGCGAATTCGGCCTGCCCGACGCCGCCGACCGACAGCGTCGCGGGCTGGTCGGCGAGATACGAGCTCGGCAGGTCGGCGACCATGTGCAGGCCACTGAGGTACGTCGGATACATCGCGAGCTGCTTGGCTCGCGTCGTCTCGATCCCGCCGGATCCCGAATCCATATCGAAGATTCCGGGCGTGAACTCGACGGGACCCCCGAGCATCCGAGTGAACGGGTAGGTGACGTGCTGACCTGGGCTGATTGTCCCAAAGGAGTCGTACTCCTGGCCGTAGACTCCCTCTTTGGTCATCACGTTGGGGAAGCGCCGGCGTTCGCCGGTGGGTTTGACCGGCTCGTGGATCTCGAGCATCTGCCGGTGTTTGGCCGCTTCGCGGTAGACGAGGTGATGGTGGTTGACCAGCGGCTGGCAGTGGTGGTTGTGAATTTCCCCGTCGACTCTGACTCCGCTGTCGGCGACGTAGCCGGTCTTGATCGAGTGGATCCCAAGGTCGTCGTAGTCGGCGAAGTGATTGGGGTCCTCGGCGAGCTGGGATTCGTATCGCGAGATGTTGCCCGACGTCTCGTTGTGCGCGGTCATCTCGACCGGCGGATCCAGTGACTGGCCGTAGTCGGTCACTGCCTCCAGATCGAAGTCCTCGTAGGGCTGATCGAAGTCCATCTGGTCGCCGCTGCCCGGATAGGAGGCCCAGCCGACGTTCCAGCCTTCGACCAGGACCGACCGAATCCCGTGCTCGCTGGCGAAGTCCATGTACTGTTTCATCCGCTCGGTCTGGGCGGCGTGGTTGCCCTGATTCGGCCCCCGGTACTGCCAGTTCGCACGACCAGTGATCATCAGCCACCAGATGCCGATGAACTTCCCGGGCTCGATCCAGTCAGTCCCCTGGGGGAAGTCCTCGGGATCCAGCGGCTCGTTGCAGTTGACGATCAGATTCGACTCGATCAGCGCACCCGGCCGGTCGGTGATCTGGAGCGTTCGCCACGGCGTTCGGTGGGGCGCGCTCGCGGTCACTTTCGTCCCGTCCGGCAGCGGTGCGAGGTCCGATTCCAGGGTCGTCGCCGTTTCGGTCGGCTCCAGCCCCATCGCCGCGTAGTCCAGCAGATCGGCTTCGTGGACGCTCACGTACCGACCGTCGTCGGTCCGTACCGTGAGTGGCGTGTGTACACCGTCGTACGACGTCCCCCTCCCGAGTTCGCTCAGCGGCGTTTCACGGTAGCTGTACTCGTAGCTGTCGTAGTCGTTCTGGATCCACCAGCTCGTGTGGTCGCCCTCGAAGGCAAATTGCGTCCGCTCTGCCGTGATCGTGAAGTCACCGAAGCCGCTGTCCTGGGGGAAGACGTAGCGAAAGGCGACGCCGTCGTCGAAGGCCCTGAGGGCGAGCGTCAGTGACCGCCCCGGATCGCCCGATTCTTCGAGGCCGATCCGCAATTCCTCGTGGTGGTCACGGATCTCGTCGTACTGGTCCCAGACGGGCGTCCAGGTTTCGTCGGTACTCGTCCGCTCGCTTCCGGTGACGGTGAGCCCCTCGGCGAACGCCGGCTGGTTCTGGAACTCGAACCCGAGCGAGGAGTCGCCGACGACCGTCGAGCCGTCGTGCGTGACGCCGTAGGTAAGCGATCCGTCCTGAACGTCGACCGTGACTTCGATCGAGCCGTCCGGTGAGGAGAGGGTCTGGACGGCCGCATCTTGCTCGTTGGTCACGCGCGCTGCGGCGTGAGCCGGAACAGTCAGCGAGAACGCGGCTGCTGCCGTCAGCGACAGCCCGCCGAGAAAGTCACGGCGGTCGATCTGTGTGGGGTGGTCGGAAGGCACACGAAAGCCAATTGGGCACGTCCCGATAAATCTACTGTCCGGCGGTCGGAGCTACCCGGACGTCCGAGTCTGTTCGAGCAACTCCTGCACCGCCACGGGTTCGTCTCGTTCGCTCGATCGCATCGCCGCCTCGATCAGCGCCACCGACTGGAGGTTTTCGGAGACGCGGGTGGCCATCGGCTTACCGCCCGCTCGCCAGTCACAGAACTGTTCGATCAGCCACGAATTCATCCACTTCTCCTGGTCATCTAGCGAAAGTGACTCGCCGTCTGGTGGCCCAGCGGCGTTGTGGCGTGGCTCGGCGTCGGGGTCGTAGCGATAGGCCGTCAGTTCTCTGGCATCGAGTTCGAGGGTGGCGTCGCGACACTCTGCACGCACGTACTCGTTGTTCCAGCCGTTCATCGAGACGGCGTTCGTGGTCGCACCCTCGTAGGTCGCGTGGACCCCGTTCTCGAACTCCATCGACACAAGTGCCTGGGAATCGCCCGCGAAGTCGCTCCATTCGGGGTTCCAGGTGCGTGCGTAGAGTCGTTCGCACTTCGCGCCCGCGAGTGAGGCAAGCAGATCGAGATGGTGGACGCCGCCTTCGACCAGGAGAGGATGGTCCATCTCGTAGGGCCGGCCGGCGACCCATTCGTCGCGCTGGCGATAGCGCTGGGTGAACCGGAAGACGAGATAGTCGAGTGGGCCGTACTCGCCACTCCGGAGCTGGCGTCGCAACGTCGTCTTGTCCTGATCGAATCGGTGGCTCATCGTGACAGCCATCTTTGCGCCCGCCCGCTTGACCATGTCGGCGATCTCGACCGCTTCCGAGAGAGTGGGTGCGATCGGCTTCTCTGTGAGCAAATCGAGGTCGTGAGCGAGCGCAGCCTCGACCAGCGGTTTGCGGACCTCCGGTGGAACGACGATCGTCGCGAACTCGGCGTCGTGACTCTCGAAAGCCGTCTCGGCGTCGGTGTAACAGTGCTCTTCGGGAAGGTTGAGATCACGTTTAGCGTTCTCGAGTGCGTCGGGGTCCCGATCGACAGCAGCGACGACGTCGATCGTCTCGTCTTCGACGTTTGCCGGGAGGAACTGTCCGACCCACATCGCGCCCCAGCCGCCGCAGCCGACGTGTACGACTCGCTGTGCCATATCGGAGTGGGACGCCCGTCAGACAAAAATCCCTCGTGTTTTCGACGATCGTCGTAACGGCAGTCGACAAACACTTAACCGAGTTCTGCGGAGAAGGAGGTGAACATGACAGACGTAGGCATCGACGCGGTCGAGTTCCGGACAGGTAGACTCAAGCTCGATCTCGCGGAGACGTTCGCCGACGAGAAAGACGACGACCCAGCGAAGTACACCAAGGGGCTCGGACTACACGCGAGTTCGTTCCCGGACGCCTACGAGGACATCGTGACGATGGCCGCCAACGCGGCCAAGCGTCTGATGGACCGCAAGGACCTCTCACCGCAGGATATCGGCCGGATCGACGTCGCGACCGAGAGCGCGTTCGACCACTCTAAGCCGGTTTCGACGTACGTCGCCGGCTGTCTCGAACAGGTCTACGACGACAACTTCCACCACGCCAACAAAGGTGAGCGCAAGTTCGCCTGTATCGCGGGCACCCAGAGCATCGACGACGCTGTCAACTGGATCGCCGCGGGGAAGAATCGCGACCGTGCAGCCATCGTCATCGCGACTGACACGGCGCTCTACGAGCGTGGCGACCCCGGCGAGGCCACGCAGGGCGCCGGTGCCGTCGCGATGCTCATCGACGAAGATCCGGACCTGACCGTGATCGAGCCCGAACAGGGCTTTGGCAGCGCGGACGAGACGGACTTCCTCAAACCGAACCAGCAGTTCCCCAGCGTCGACGGCAAGCGCTCGATGCAGGTGTACCTCATGCGGATGCGCGAGGCCCTGGAGGACTTCGAGATGCAGACGCCGACCCATCCCGACGACTTCGCGCTCGTCCCGTTCCACACGCCGTTCCCGGGCATGGTTCGGAAGGCCGCTGCACTGGGGTATCGCCACGTCGCGCGTAACACCGATGTCGAGGAGGAACTGGCCGAGGAGATCGGCCGGCAGCCCCGACCGGAGGCGTTCGACGACGACGAGGCCTACCGCGACGCGCTCAAGGAGTACACGGACAAGCTGACCGAAACTGACCTCTACAGTGAGTGGTACTCGCGGACGATCGAACCGACCCTCGAAGTCTCAGCGCAGGTCGGCAACTGGTACACGGGATCGGTCCACGTCGCCCGGATCGCGGGTCTGAAACACGCCCGAGAGAACGGGCTCGATCTGGACGACGAGCAACTCCTGGTCTGTTCGTACGGGTCGGGTGCCCAGGCCGAGATTCACGCCGAGACGATCCAGCCTGGCTGGGAAGACGAAATTGCGGCCCTGAACATCGACGACCAGCTCGTCGAGCGCTACGACATCTCCTGGGACCAGTACGAGCAGATCCACGACGTCCACAACCACGACGAGTCGACCGATATCGACGCGTTCACCACCCCTGAAGAAGAGTTCGTCTTCGACGGCTGGGGTCGAATGGGTGAGCGGAAGTATACGTACGTTGAATAGCTAGCATACGCCGAGCGTAACGAGGCGTTTCACTGCTGGCGACTATCGGGAGCCAGCAGGTCGTTTTTCCCCACGTTTTTCCGAGGAGTGGTTCCCACAGCGAGCGGCGTTGCCGCTCGCGAGGACACCCGACGAAGGAAAAAGTGGTCGCAGCAGATCCACGACGTCCACAACCACGATGAATCGACCGATATCGACGCGTTCACCACCCCTGAAGAGGAGTTCGTCTTCGACGGCTGGGGTCGGATGGGCGAGCGGAAGTATACGTACGTGGAGTAGCGAGACTTCGAGCAGCGCGAGAAGTCTCGAAGGCCGAGCGGTGAAACCGCGAGGCAGAGTAGCGAGGTTCTGACCGAAGGGAAGAATCTCGTACCGACGCGGGGTGCGAAGAACCTCGGGAGGAGCGGTCGAAGCCCGTGGAGGAGTAGTAAGATTCCGACTTTTTAGGAAGTCTCGACGAGCTACGAGTTGAAAACGCGGGGAAACAAGCGTACGCCGACCGGAGGGAGGCGTTTCACCGCGAGCGCTCTACCGAGCGCGAGCGGCCTTTTCCCCAAGTTTTTATGAGGAGTGGTCCGCCACGAGCCGACAGGCTCGTGCGCGAGACCCGACGAAGTAAAAAGTGGTTTTACACGACCGCGTTCCAGATCGGGGCGACGTACTGGAAGGCGCTGAGATAGCCGATATACAGGAGTGCGAGTAGCGAGGCGGCGATCGCGCCTTTCGGACGATCGAGCGGGACCTCGCGACGGAGTTCGACGTTGCGGGCTTCGAACTCGAAGAAGTCGGTGATGAAGATCCCGACGACGAGCGATGTCGCGACGATGCCGGCATGCTGGTGCAGCGTCGTGTAGTAGAACGACGTCAGCAGCAGCGTGACGTTCGAAGCGACGTGCAGCGGGTGTCTCGACAGCGATTCGACGCCCTCGTCGGCTTCCGCGCGGTGGCGGCGATGCGCGAGTATCCGCGTGACGATGTTCAGGAGCAACAGCCCGAGCAGGATGTACTCGATCGTCGCCGTCGCGCCGATGACCGAGTCGAGGATCCCAAGTGGCCCGGGGAGCTGGTACGCTGGACCTGCCATATCGCTATCTGTGAGCCAGGTCCATTAAGATGTTTCCACTTCCGGTTTCCATTCTTTTACTCAACTCTGTGTCTTTTACAGAGACAGGGGTGAGACGAGAGCGATGGAGATGATCCACTAGCGCTTGCGATGCTCGCGCTAGGCGTGTCAGCACAGCCTGACGCACAGCAACACGGCCACACGCCTCCCCAACCGATTCGCTTAGTCGTTGCACTCCTTCGCTCATCCCTCGCACGTACCGGCGCGCACGAGAGCGCGCCGGGTGCGCGCCTGTCGTATCCGTCTTCACGTCTCGTCGTCGCCACGCGGCGGCCGAGAATCACGCTGGAAACAGGACGGACTCTCCGGCATGCGGAGGATCGAGAGCGTGTCGGCGACGGTGATCGTCACGTCGGTGAACGGTGGAACGGTGCCGTCGATACGGTCGTCGAGAAGGAGCGAGACGCCCGCTTCCTCTCGCGTGACTCGCGCGCGGACCAGTGGATCGGACCGCGATAGCGGGACGGTCCAGTGATCCAGCGACGTGGCGAACGCGGCCACGGGGACTACCGCCGCGGCGTCGACTTCCGGGGCGAACACCGGCGCACCCAGTCGACTGGCGTAGCCGCTGGTCCCAGCCGCAGTCGCGACGACGACGCCGTCGGCCCGGAAGTCAGCAATTTTCTCCCTGGGCGTCTCGATGGCGAACTCCGAGATGTGGGCGGCCTCGGTCGTCACGAGCATCACGTCCATGAGCGCGCGGCCGCGGCGGTCACCATCTACGTCGACCCCCAGAATCGGAAGTTCTGTCGCGGTCGCGTCTCCGGACTGGACGCTGTCGAGGGCCGCCTCCAGATTGGGTGCGTCGACTGCGCGGACACCTGTACCTGCGTCGACGGGGAGGACGGGCGTCGAGCAGCCCTCGTGGGCCAACTCCAACAGTGCCGACTCACCGACAGCGACGGCGACGGCAGCGTCCGATATATCGGCGACCCGTTCGACGCCGGACGGGGTCGTGAGCGTGTCGTCACCGAGGACACAGACCCTGGGGCCGTCCGTCCGCCCGTTACTCATACTTCGGGGGTCGGTGAGGGCAGGCAAAAACCCTCCGCACCGACGGCGGCCGTCGACACCGCACGCCTCCCGGCTGAACTGCCCGCACACGAGTGCGCTCGCGAACTGGCCGTCGACAGCGGGATGGCCGGCAGTCCAGCCGGTCATCGACAGCGGGATGGTCGGCAATCCAGCCGGTCATCGACAGCGGGATGGTCGGCAATCCAGCCGGTCATCGACAGCGGGATGGTCGGCAATCCAGCCGGTCATCGACAGCGGGATGGCCAGCAATCCAGCCGGCCGTCGATACGCCACCCCTCAGAACGGCCAGTCGCCGGTCCGGCGCATCCCTTCTGCGTACCCCTCTTCTCGGAGGTATTCGGCAACGTCATCGCGGTCGAGATGAGGGATCGGATCCTGGGCGTCGGCGAGTTCGACCACGAGTTCGGTCAGGAGAATCGCGCTCTCACGGAGGTCTCGCTTTTCGAGTTTGTCGAGCGTGTCTGCCGCGGTGTGGCCCCAGCCTCGGCCGGCGTCGTCGCTGTGGCTCGCGACCATCACCCCGGGAACGCCACGGGCGACGAAGGGCCAGTGATCGCTGTGGGGGACCATCGTCGGATCGATCCCAAGTGGGTGGTCGAAACGGTCACGCACCCGTCTGGTTGCCGCGGCGAGTGCGTCGACGTGGTGGGTCGTCACCGCGAGTGTGCGACTCCGGCAGACCCCATCGAGGTTGACGACGGCGCGGATCGACTCGCGATCGGTCGTCTCTGCGAGGTGCTCGGAGCCTTTCAGACCCACTTCTTCGGCCCCGAAGCAGGCGACCTCGACCCGCGTGTCCAGTTCGGCCTCGCGGGAAGACAGCGCGTTCACGATCTCGACTACCGTCGCCGTGCCAGCACCGTTGTCCATTGCGCCTTCGCTGATATCGTGGGCGTCGACGTGACTTGTCAGGAGGAGGCGCTCGTCGGTGTCGGGGCCGACGCTGGCGCGGACGATCCCGCTTTCGGCGTCGTGGACGTCGGCGTCGACTTCGACGGTGACTTCCTCGCCGTCGAACCGTCTGGCGAGTCGACTCCCCACTTCGTTGCTGACGCCGACGGCGGGAATCTCGCCGATCGGCGCATCGTCCCGGCCGACACTCCCCGTCGGCGGGAGACACCCCTCGACGTGGTTGCGGAAGACGAACGCTGCGGCACCACGCTCGACAGCGTGATAATATTTCTCGCGTCTGTGCAGCGAGCGGTCGTACCACCCCGGGACGGTGCTGTCGGCCATGACGATCGCACCCTCCAGGTCGGCGTCCTCGAAGTCCTGCGGGAGGCCGTGACCGACGTCGACGAAGCGCCCGCGGGCGGTGCCGCTCGGACTTCGTGGGAGGGCGATACAGTTCTGGGTTGTCTCGCCCGCGAGAAGCTGGCTTGTCCCGCGCGCCCAGCCCTGGATGTCGAAGGATTCGATTCGAGCGTCGCGAGCGCCCGCCGTGTTGAGCGCGTCGCGAGTCAGTTCCAGGCCGCGTCGCTCGCCGTCGCTGCCGGCCATCCGACTGCCGACATCGACCAGCGATTCGAGGTGTGACCAGCCGACGTCGCTCGTGAAGGTCTCGGCGATCCAGTCCATGCCGGACGGTAGAGGAGACGGCCCTTATGTGTTGGCCGAAGACTGTCACGTCTCAACAGCGAGTAGCAGTTCCCGGACGGCCTCGCGGTCGACCGTCCCCGAGGGTGTCCGGGGGAGTGCGTCGGTCACGACGACCGTCTTCGGGACCTCGAAAGCAGCGAGGCTGTCACGACAGTGCTCGCGCACTGCCTCGGCCCCGACCGCGCCGACGACCAGCGCCGCGACGCGCTCGCCCCACTCCTCGTCCGGGAGGCCGACGACGGTGACCTCGGTGATGTCCGGGTGGTCGCGGATCGCCGCTGCGACTGTCTCGGGATCGACGTTCTCGCCACCGGAGACGATCCGGTCGTCGAGTCGACCGACGATCCACAGCCGACCGTCGTCGTCACGAAACCCCAGATCACCGGTGTGGAAGCCGTAGTCGTCGAACGCTGCGACCGTGCGGTCCTCGTCGAGATATCCAGGGGTCACCGTCGGCCCCGAGACGACGAGTTCACCAGTCTCGCCGACTTCGGCCGGCTCGCCGTCGTCGAGAATCCTGACCGTCGTGTTGAGCAGTGGCTGACCGACTGTTCCGGGACACTCGCTGGCCTGTTGTGGGGTTGCGGTCGCGATCTGGGAGGCTGTCTCGGTCGTGCCGTAGGTCGGATAGACGGGGACATCCGAATCGAGTGCACGCTCGAGCAGCGACGCGCTGGCCGGCGCACCTCCCAGAAGGACGGTGTCGAGATGATCCGGGGGAGCCCAGTCGGCGTCGAGCAACCGCTTTACCATCGTCGGGACGAGTGAGACGCCAGTGATACCGTGCTCGGTGATCACGGCGGCTGTCTCCTCTGCGTCGAACTCCTGCTGGACGACCAGCGTCGTCCCGTAGAGCGCCGTGCGGACAACTGGGGCTAGCCCACCCATGTGGTAGATCGGGAGACAGCAGAGCCAGCGATCGCCCGGCGCGGCGCCCAGCCGGTAGGCTGCGGCCTCGGCGCTCGCGAGCAAGTTCTCGCGGGTCAATCGCACACCCTTGGGCTGGCCGGTCGTCCCCGAGGTGAACAGGAGCAGCGCGAGGCTGTCGACGTCCCGAGAGATCGGGACGAGATTCTCGGCAGACACGGCTGGAAGCGACGCGACATCGTCTCCCTCGTCGATCGATACGGTCGGCTCGACACCGAGTTCGGTCGCCGTCGCCGCCGTCTCACCACTGCAGACGAGGATGTCCACGTCAGCCCGCTGGACCTGGTCAGCCAGCTGTGCGCCGGTTTGCTGGACGTTCAGGGAGACGGCCACCCCACCGAGTCGCCAGATTGCGTGTAGCAGCCGGACGGACGCGGGCCGGGTCGAGAGGAGGACACCGACCCGCGTGCCCAGCGAGACCCCGAGTTCGTCCAGGCTCGCCGCGAGTGTGTCCACGGCGTCGTCAAGGTCGCGATATGACCAGCGCTCGCCAGAGCCGGCGTCGATCATCGCAGTCCGCTCGGGCGTGGTCTGGGCGCGGTGGGTGAGCACGTCGTAGCGTGGCCAGCGATCACTCATCGGCCACCTCCACGCCCAGGCCGGGCTCTTGCGGGACGGAGATCCGACCATCTCCGACAGCGCAGGGATCGGGACCGAGGTCGTCGGCCAGTCGGTTTGCCGTCGCTAGCCCGCAGGGCTGCACGTCGTCGATCGCGGCCACGACGTGGATCGCCGCGGTTCGAGCGACCACGCCGTCGATCGTCGTCGAGACGACCGGCTCGATCCCGTGGTCCCGGGCGCGCATCGCGAGGGTGTGGGCGTTGCCCGGGCCGCCGACGACCATCGGCTTGAGCACGAGCACGTCGGCCGCGTCGGCGTCGATGATCTCCTGAGCGATACACTCGGTCAGACTCTCGTCGAGCGCGATACCGACACCCTTGCCTCGAAGGTCGCGGTGACCCTCGAGGTCGTCGGCTGGAAGCGGCTGTTCGACGTAGGCCACGCCCGCGCTCGCGAATCCGTCGATCGCTTCGGAGGCCGTCTCCCGATCGTACGCAGCGTTGGCGTCGACTCTGAGTTCGACCTCCTCGCCAACTGCTTCCCGGACTGCCCGGATTCGCTCGACGTCTTCCTCGACCGGGCGCGCGCCGACCTTGATCTTCAGACAGTCGAAACCCGACGCGACTTCCGATTCGGCGTCCGCGACGGTCTTCTCGACGGGCGCGTCCCCGAGCGTCGCGTTGACTGGAACGGCGTGGACCTTGCCGGTGTCGGGGGCGAACCACTCGTACAGCGGGACGCCGTCGGCCCGGGCGTCAGCAGCAAGGAGTGCGCTCGCGAAGCCGTGTCTGGCGGCCGGCGTCTCGGCGGCGTCGAGGGCCAGCAGAGCGGTATTGTGGCCGGTTCCGGATTCGACACTGACTGTCTCGTCGGCTGCCTCGGCCGCACGACCGAGCGCCTCGCGACACGAGTCCAGTGATTCCGTCCAGCCCGGCAGGGGTGTGGCCTCGCCGACGCCGTGCTCGCCGCGGTGGCGATAGGAGACGGTGAAGCCCTCGCGCGCCTCGATCGTCCCCGCGGCAGTGACGAGGGGCTCGGACAGCCCCAGCGAGAAGGGATCGATCCTCATAGTGACAACCCAGCCGCGAACAGTAGCGCGTGTGTGAACATCGTCTGGCCAGTCCGTTCGAGCGCGGGATTGAGTGCCTCGCCGTCCCGTTCAGTGAGGACCGTCTTGGCGACCATCCCGGCCAGCGGAAGCGTCAGCAGCGGGGCCAGCGCGGTCAGCCCGTACGCCGGATCGAGCGCGAAGACGACGGGGACGACGTAGGCCATCCCCGCCAGCAGCAGGAACTCTCCTCGCGCGGCAGTGTACCCGAACATCACCGCGAGCGTGCGTTTTCCGGCGTTCCGGTCGGTCTCGATGTCGCGGATGTTGTTTACGACGAGGATGCACGTCGACAGTCCCGCGGCGGGCAGGCTTGCTGCGACGGCGTCGATCGGGACGCTCCCTGGCGGAATTCCGGTCGGAAAGAGACCGACATTCATCGTCGCGACTGCCTGGACGTAGTAGGTTCCAGTCACGGCTACGACGCCGAAGTAGACGAACACGAACAGGTCGCCCAGTCCGCGGTAGCCGTAGGGGTAGGGCCCGCCCGTGTAGAGGATCCCGGCGACGATCGAGGAGAGCCCGACGACAAGGATCGCCAGCCCGCCGATCGCGACGAGGTAGAGCCCGACGACGAGAGCAAGCCCGTAAGTAGCGATCATCGCCCACTTCACCCGTTCAGGTTCGATCAGGCCGCCAGCCGTGACGCGAGTGAACCCCTCGCGTTCGTCGGTGTCCGCACCCTTTACAGCGTCGTAGTAGTCGTTGGCGAAGTTGGTCCCGATCTGGAGCAAGAGTGCGCCGATCAGTGCTGCGAGCGCCGGGAGCGGCGCGGCGACACCGGCGTGGACGGCCAGCCCGACGCCGACGATCACCGGTGACGCACCGGCTGGAAGCGTCTGGGGCCGCGCGGCCATCAGCCAGGCTTTCCGTCGAGAAACCTCAGAACTCATTGCACTCGACTTGGGGTGGCCGGCCCAAAGCCGCTGTGATCGACTCGACGCGAACTTCTATGTGAATAGTTGCCGAATTGTCACGTGTGGCGCTCGAAACTTGCGGGGTCTGTGGCGAGCAGGTCCCGTTCGAGAACACGGTCCACGTCCTCGTTCACACCAAGAGCGACGCGGGCGTGATCGACCACTACGTCTGTCGAGACTGCTACGAGTGCGACCTCGAACCGCTGTTCGACGAGTGACATTGGGACTCGTGGTGACACTTTTGCCGCTCGCGCTCGACGAGCAATCATGCACCGGGTGATCGACGAGCGCGACCTCTCGGAGACGCGGTTCACCGCCGAGGAAGCGATCGACATCTACCGCGGGATGGTCCGGGCGCGACGGTTCGACGAGCGCGCACTCGCACTTCAGCGTCGCGGCTGGATGAGCAGCTATCCCCCATTTAAGGGCCAGGAAGCCTCCCAGGTCGGGGCGGCCCACGCCATGGCCGACTCGGACTGGCTCGTCCCGACCTACCGCAGCAACGCTATGCAGTTGACGCTGGACGTTCCCGCCAGCGACATCCTGCTCTTTCGCCGCGGGATGGGCGAGTACCACTCCGGCCACGACAAACCCGTCTTCCCGCAGGCCATCTCGATCGCCTCCCAGATCCCCCACGCCGCCGGCCTCGGGATGGCCGCCGACTACCGCGGCGAGGACCACGCCGTCGTCTGTTACTTCGGCGACGGCGCGACCTCCGAAGGCGACTTCCACGAGGGGCTGAACTTTGCGGGTGTCTTCGACGCCCCGGTCGTCTTCTTCTGTGAGAACAACGGCTGGGCCATCTCGATGCCACGTGAGCGTCAAACTGCCAGCGAGACGATCGCAGCGAAAGCCGAGGCGTACGGATTCGACGGCCTGCGCGTCGACGGCAACGACCCGCTGGCCGTCGCCGAGACGATGGCCGACGCCCTGTCGAGTGCCCGCGACGGCGATCCCGTACTGGTCGAGAGCCTCACCTACCGCCAGGGCGCGCACACGACGAGCGACGATCCCTCGCGGTATCGCGACGAGGGCACCGACTTCCCGGAGTGGCGGACGGCTGACCCGATCGAGCGCTACGCGGACTATCTCCGCGAGCAGGGCGCGCTCGACGACGCGCTCGCCGAGACGATCGCCGCCGACATCGAGGCGGAACTCGCTGACGCGGTCGAGGTCGCCGAGTCGACGCCCGAGCCAGATGCAGAGGCATTTATCGAACACGTCTACGAGCGAGCTCCGCCACGGCTTCGCGACCAGCGGTCACGGTTCTAGGGGGCGCTGGGCCGTCGTGACGATGTGGACAGTGCGTAGCGGCACGTTCCACGAGCGGGCGTCATCACGTGGCGAGTCGTGACCGGCCGGCGCTGACGACCTCGGGCGTCGTGCCCGCGACCGCCAGCGCGGTAAGGAGGTCGCTTCTCGTGACGAGCCCTGCGAGTTCACCCTGTTCGTCCGTGACGAGCAGTCGACCGACGCCCTCCTCGTCCATCGTCTGGAGTGCTTCGAAAGCGGGCGCCCCGGGTGAGACGGTGACGAGATCGTCACTCATTACGGATTCGACGGCCATCGTCGCCTGTTCGTCCGTCTCGACGCGGCTCAGGTCCTCGAGAGTCACGATTCCGACGACGTCGCCGTCACGACAGACCGGGTACCCCGTGTGGCCGTCGTCGTACATCCGATCGAGTGCGGTCGCGGCCGTCGTTTCGGCGTCGAGTGTCCGGACGGACTCTGCAGGTGTCATCAGGTCGGCGACGGTCGTTCCCTCGAAGACGGCCCGGAGTTTCGTCTGAGTCACTTCGGACGACGCACCAAGGTAGACGAACAGCCCGATGGCGATCAGAAATGGATTGAACGCAACCACGCCGAGAAGACCCAGACACAATGCGACGACCTTCCCGACCCGTGCTGCCAGTTCGGTCGCTTCAGTCAGTGGCCGTGTTCGTGACAGTATCGCCCGGAGGATCCGGCCCCCGTCCATCGGAAACCCGGGCAGGAGATTGAACCCCGCGAGGACGAGGTTCACCACGCCGAGATAGCCGACGACGAGCTGTGCGTTCGGGACCGACCTGGGGAGGAGCGTCAGTATCGCGAGCCCGACGAGTCCGAGGAGGACGCTCACGGCTGGCCCGGCGACGGCGATCCGGAATTCGTCGTCCCACTGATCGGGCTGGTCGGCGAAGTGGGCGATTCCGCCGAGCAGCCACAGCTGGATCGCGTCGATGTCGTAGCCCGACCGCAGCGCCACGACCGAGTGGCCGAGTTCGTGCAAGCCGACGCTGGCGAACAGCCCGAGCGCGCAAACTGCGCCGACTACCCACGGCCAGGGCCCAGCCGAGACGGCGGCCCGGTCTATTTGAACGCCGACTGCCAGTTCGAGCAGTCGGGCCATGGCCCCGACGTCAGTCGCGATCACCCACGTCACGACCGGGATCACGACCAGCAACGAGACGTCGACTTCGATCGGGATCCGGAACACCGAGCCGATCCGGTACCGCTTGATCATCTCGACGGACACTCTCGATGGGAGTCTGATAAACGAGCCGCCTAAATCTGAGTTAGAGTGTCTGGTAGGCTGATTCGAAGTCGTCGAACGCGTCGAGTTGGCTCTCGACGCGTGCTCGGCTTCGTTCGACTTCGCGTCTGAGCCGATCGATCGCGCTGTCGGCCACCTCGGTGTCGCTGTTTTTGAGAGCAGCGAGTTTCGACGTGAGTGCGAAGTGACGCTTGAGTGCGTCGTCGAGTTGCAATCGTAGCTGGAGTTCGAGCACGGTGTCCAGTAGCTCGGACTTCGAAACTGGTTTCGTGAGGTACTCGTCGCAGGGGATGTCGGTGAGTTCGGCCCCCGGTTCCGTGCTCGTGAGCATGGCCTTTTGATCGTCGACGTCGCGCTGGTCCATCTGCTGGATGACTCTCTGCCCCGAACGGTCGGGCAGCTTGCGATCCAGCAAGACGATGTCGACCCCTGGATCGTACCGGGCGAGTCCGTCCGCGCCGTCATGGGCCAGCCGGACGTCGTACTCCGACTCCAGCCAGAGTTCGTACGTGTCTGCGAGCGACTGGTCGTCTTCGACGATCAGGACGGTCTGTCTCTCTATGGTCGTATTTTTGGTGGGCATTCGTGTTTTGGGAACGGGCTCTGTCTGTCTCGAGCGTGGACGGCACTTGTGCTCGTGCGTCCCGATTCCGGGACCGTGTCTAGCCTGTATCCGGCGATCAGGGATCAACGGTTGTTAATGGCCAGCCAAGTCGCATGCAGGATTTCCCGCTAGAAAACTGCACGAACGGCCCCGTCAGAACCGTCGGATCGACGAGTGAAATGATTGTCTCCCTGAAAGTGGCAGTGACGACAACCACTTTACCGACGGCCCACTCACAAGCACGCGATGGCATACGAGGCGCTCCGGAACCGGCTCGAAGACGGCCTCGATTGCCGGCCGATCCATGCGCTGCCGGATGGAAGCGTCGACCACTATTACGCGGTCGAGACGCCGACCGGTGAGCGTATCGACACCCAGCAGGCCTTCGCCGAGCGCCTCGCCGACACAGACGTTCGGTCGCTCAATCTGGTCCCACAGACAGTTCGGGCCGGCGGCGAGGCAGTCAACGCCGCCATCCAGATCGACGCTCTCGAAGAGCCAGTCTCCCTCTACGGACACCTCGAAGCCCCCGAACTGGGGCCGTTCCCCTTCGAAACGGTCTCGATGGGTGAGCCGGCGACAGTCCACGTTCTCGCCTTCCAGCGAGCCGAACTCATGCTGTCCGTCGAGTCTGGCGACATCAACACATGGGCGCTCTCGGACCTGTTCGAGACGATCGAGATCGAGCCGGACGACTGGGTAGCTGACGCGGTCGTTCTCGTGCAGAACTGGGTCGGCTTTCCGGCCATGACCGACGCCATCGAGCAACTCGCGACGGTCGACCTGGGCGAGAGCACGGTCGTCTTCGACCCGGGCGACGTCACCGAGGCGTCCGCCGTCTCGCTTCGGGAGCTTTGTGCGGCGCTGTCGACACTCGGCGATGAAGTGAGAGTCGTCCTCACCGGCAACGATGCCGAACTCGATCGGTTCGCGGCTGTGCTCGACGCCGACAGCGAAGCGGGGTGTCGCGAAGCACGAATCCGGGACGCCGTCGACGTCGCGGCCGTTGTGCGTCACGCCGAGGACGTAGCCGTCGCGGCCGCCGAGGACGTGACGACCGTCGAGAACTTCGAGGCGCGGGCGGTCAGCCGCCGGACTGGTGCTGGCGATCGCTTCGACGGTGGACTCGCGGTCGGACTGGCAGCGGGGCTCGACTGGGAGGAAACGCTGGCACTCGGGAACGCGTGTGCGAGTTACTACGTCGATCACGACGCAACGGCGACGCGGGCGGACCTGATCGAGATGCTCACAGCGCGAATCTGAACCGTCAGGTAGACTCGTCGTCGCGGATGACGGTCACGGGGACCGAGGCACGCCGGATCACCGTCTCGGCGACGCTCCCCAGCGCGATCCGGGACAGCCCCGTCCGGCCGTGACTCCCGATGACGATATGATCGACGTCGCGTTCGTCGATGTACCGGACGACGTTTTCGGCAGCCGGCCCGACCTCGGAGTCGAGTTCGACCGCTGCGGTGTGGTCTTCGGTCCGCTGTCGGGCGCGCTCGAGCAGTTCCTCGGCCTCGTCCTCCGCCTGCTCGATCTGCGCGGGCCAGAAGTCTCGTCTGGAGAGTTCCGTGTCGGCTTCGCTGGCCACGACGATGGGATTGATAGCGTGATAGACGATCAGGTGTGCCTCGGGGAACTGTTCGAGCGCGAATTCGAGCGCTGCCATCGCCGGCTCGGAGTCGTCGACGGGGACCAGAACGGTGTCGGTCATACCTCCGAGTCCAGCGGGCGAGCGCCTCAGCATGTGGCCTAATCGTCTCCGAGCGCACTCGACTTCGATTCGTCGTCGGAGGACCAGTCACGCTAATGGGCGGCGGTTAGGGCGGCCTTTTTCCCGACAATCGAGCGTATCTCGCGTGACCCCGGCGCACGGTGTGAGACAATTGGCAGCGGTGGATGGACGGTGTCCGGTCGATGTTCACACAGCTACTCGCGGTCTGTTTCGGGATGGCACTCCTGCTGTACGGCGGCGAGCGAGCCGTCGACGCAGCCGTGGCGCTCGCGCGAGCGCTGGGACTGTCGACACTGTTGATCGGTGGGACGCTGGTTGCCGTCGGCAGTTCCATTCCGGAGATCGCGACGGCGATCTACGGCGGTCTCTACGGAGCCGGCGATTTCGTCGTCGGGCACATCATCGGCTCGGCGACCTCTCAGATCACGCTCGGTGTGGGGGTCGTCGCGTTGCTGTCGCCGCTGGAACTCGAACGCCGGAAGGTCCTGGTCTACGGTCTCGGTATGATCGCCGCGATGGCGGCGATGGCGCTGGTGATCGAGTCCGGAACGGTGACGCGAGTCGAGGGCGGTGCGCTCGTGACCGCGTACCTGCTGTTCGTGCTCGTCAGGGTGCATGCCGACGATGATGTCGTGACGATCGAGGAGGCCGACTACCGGCCAGCGCACGCGATCGCGTGGATTCTCGCCGGATTCGTGCTGGTCGCAGTCGGCGGCCACTTGCTCGTCACCAACGGCCGTGCACTGGCTATCGAACTCGGTGTCCCCGCGTTCCTGCTTGGGCTCGTGACTGGCCTCGGAACGACGATTCCCGAGATCGTCATCGCGGCGATAGCCGTCCACCGCGACGAAGGTGACATCGCCGTCGGAACCCTCTTCGGTAGCAACGTGACCGACCCGCTGTTCTCGCTCGGCCTGGGCGCACTCGTCGGTGGACTCGTCATCGAACACGCTGACACAGCGGTGCTCGCGAACGGGTACATGCTCGCCGTCGCGACGATCGTCGTCGCGCTGTTCGTCGCGACAGGCGGGATATCCCGGCGAGCGGCCGTCGGCTGTATAGCGCTGTACGCGCCGACGTACCTGCTGTGATCTCCCGGATCGCGCAGCTAATCTTCCTCGGGGCGGAGCCGTTCGGTGTCTCCGAACTCGCCGGTTTCCTCGAAGAACGTCTGGATGAGCTCTTTCTGCGCGCCCCGGAGGTGCTCGTGGAGCGTCGGCGGGGCCAGATCCAGCGAGTTGGCGATCTCCTTGGCCGTCGATCCCCGCGGCCAGTCGAAGTAGCCCGCCGAAAAGGCAGCCTGTAGCACCGAATACTGCCGGTCAGTGAGTCGGTTCTCCAGGGACTGTCGGAAGTCCTCGGTCGACTGCAGGTCACGCTCGGTTTCGCGCTTGGCAACGAGGTCGATCTCCGCGAACTGCTCCTGAATGGTCTCGACGATCGTCCGGACGTCAGTTTCGGGGGCGACAGTAGCGGTGAGATGGCTCGCCCCCTCGTCGACCCACATCGATTCGACGCTCGCCCCGGCCTCGATCAGTGCGAGAACGATCGACGAATCGGCGACGCGGCATTCGTAGAGGTGGTCGTCACCGGACTCGCCGATTCCGCGAATCGTCTGGATATCGGCCATCTCGGCGGCCGCGTTCAGGAACTGCTCGGTCGACGTCCCAGTGACTTCGAGATAGCTCGTCAACTCCCCGTTCGACGCCGGAACGAACCCCTTGAGCTCGATCCGCGAGCCGGTTTCCGCGGACAGCGAGACGAAGACGTCGCGCTTGTCTTTTATATCGAACTCTAACTCGACGACCACGTCAGAGAGCATGAGCTTCTTGCTCTCGACGGAGTTGATCGCGTTGGCGATGCTGTCGCCTAGTTCCGATAGCACTGCCACCTCCCGGTCGTCGAAGACGCTTCCCTGGTCGGTACAGACAGTTAGCACGCCATAGACGGTATCGCGGTAGATCAGTGGGACGACCGCACCGGCGGTGAACGCGTCGGTTTCGAGCCCTGACTCGACCGGTTCGAGCAACTGCTGGCCGTCGGCCGCAAGTTCTTCGACGACTTGCACAGACCGGGTCGAGACGGCTTTGGCGATTGGGCCGTCACCGCCGTCAGTTCGGGGTTCCCCGTCGAGGTGGGCGTCCTCACCCGCGACTGCTCGCGGCGTCGTCTGTTCGAAGCTGACGGTGTAATCGCCGATCCACGCCAGTTCGTAGGGTTCGGCGTCGACGAGCCGTTCACAGACGGTCTGCTCGATTTCGTCGCGGCTGGTCGCGACCACCAGTTGTTTGTCGATGTCCCGGATGACCGACGAGATTCGCCGGAGCCGTTCGAGCTGGCGTTTCAGCGTCTGGATCCGTTCGGACTCGCCGGTCTGTTCAGTCTCGCGTCTGAAGTCGGCCGCTGCGTCCGGATCTCTGAGGTTCGATTGCTCGCGCCCCTCCAGAACCTCCGATTTGGCTTCCATCGCGAAGTATTCCTGGGCCTCGGTGTCGAAGCCTGCCCGCAACAGCAGGTCGTCGATCGTCTTCCGGAGTTCCGATTGGGTCGCCGGTTTGACGATGTACTCGTCGAACGGAAGGTCGATGATGTCGGTATCCGGTTCGACCGCCGTCAGCATGGCGACCTGGCACGTCAGTCCTTGCTCACGGATCTCTTCGAGAATCGTGTCGCCCGGGATGCCCGGCATCCGACGATCCAACAGGACGACGTCGAGGTCGTCGCGCAGCCGTTTCCGTGCCTCCAGTCCACCGTAGGCTGTCTCGACGTCGCAGTGATCAGAGAGCCAGACTGCGTACGTGTCTGCCAGGTCCTTGTCGTCGTCGACGACCAACACCGTTGGCGTTTCGCCGTCAGCCGGTGACGGCTGTGACGACTCTGTGTCACTCACGGTCGATCGCCTCCGGACGTTCCACAGTGTGCCACGCGGGCCAGCGCCCGCCGTAGATGAGAGTGTACAGACAACGGAGTTGTCATACGGAGAATGTAACTCGGTTATTCAAAAAATCCTTTCGGGTAACCTTTAATATGTTAGGCTCTGCTCCGAGGTATCCATACCTCGAAACTGCCACGCGATGGTTGACGATCCGTATCATCCGGAGCAGCCGTTCGAATACGAGTGCACCGACTGTGAGAACCGCTTCGAGAGCGCGGACATCTCGACCCACAACGCCGAGGATGAGCTAGTCACGTGTCCCGAGTGCGGTGGCACGCTCTGGAATCTGACGACCCCCTCTCGGGAGTAAGAATTCACACGCGTGGGGCCACTGGCAGTTCGCTCACGGAAGTCAAAAGCAACCAACGAAAAACGGCGTGTTCAGAAGTTTTGGAAGTAACGTACAATGCCATATATTTCGCCGGGGAGATCGATTCCCGCCCTCGCTCAGACTGAGAACCTCTCCGACCGGCTACGCTAATCCCTATAGTACCGCCGGCCTGCGACCGCACCTGCGCCGACGATTCCCAGCAGGAATAGCACTGCGAGGAGGGCCAACAGACCTGGCGAACCGTCGTCGCCGTCACTGCCGTCTTCGATCGTGGGTTCCTGTTCGGCTTGTTGCTGATCGTTCTGCTGATCGTCTTGCGGATCGTCTTGCTGGTCGGTGTCAGCCGGTTCGGTGATCGCGAACATGGAGGTCTCCGAGGCGGAGGCCTGGAGGGTCACCGACCCGTCGGCCGAGCTCGCGACAGTAGTGTCGAGCTGGACCCACTTGTCGGACGACTCGTCGTAGCGAGTCATCCGGAGGGCGCTCGCGTTCGCGCCGAAGGAACTGTTCTCGACGGCGATCGAGAGCGTGACAGGTTCGTCTGCAACGCTGTCGGGCCGGCTGACGTTCACGACCGTGACGACAGGCCGTGAGAGATCCTCGACGGCGGACGGCGCGTCCGCGAACGTACGCACCGCCACGATACCGGAGCCGCTGGCCTGGCTGTCGACAGTCACCGATTCGACGTCGACACTCCCGTTCAGGGTGAGCGTCGACTGTTCTTCTGCTGGGGTGACCGCAGTTGCACCGAAGCCAGTGAGGCGATCGGGGATCGGAACATCGACGACGCTCGACTGTCCCGTGGCGAGGTCGGTCCCGTCGTCGTTGGCCTGCTGGAGTGAGGCCTCGTACGCTCCGGGGACGTCCTCGACCACGTCGGCCGTGTAGACGTATTCGCCGTCACGTTGCGTGCGGTCGAAGTCACTCCTGTCGAGGCTCATCCCGACGAGGCCGTCGATGCCGACCGACAGCGTGTCGACTGGGTGGGTCACGCGTACGACGGCGTCGACGTCTCGATTCTCGGCGACCAGTTCAAAGTTCGTGATCGTCGCCGTCTCCACGGACGCGTTCGCCTCGATCGTCGCCACGGCCGAGCGGGTCACGGGGCCAGTCAGGCTGTCGACGGTTCGGGCGTCGATCGCGTAGCTTCCGTTCCCACTGGGATACGGCGCGATCGCCACGTCGACCGTGAGTGAGAGGTCAGTCGCGGCCGCGTTCTCGGCGCTGGTCGCGAACCGCACCGTGTCGGCAACGCCGTCGTCGTCGAAGCCGTCGACGAGCTCGGCGCTCGACGTGATGCTCGTCGCGTTCGCGTCGGCGCTGTTCACCGAAAGATTCCGAGCCAGTGCGTTCGGGAACTCGACGTAATGGACGTCCGTATCACCGTCGGCGCTGACGCCGCTGAGGGCGATCGACACCCGCTGGTTGTTGACCGTCTCTCCAGCGCGCACTGCAGCGGGGGATCCGGACCCGCCGATAATCTCTGCAACCGGGTTGGAGACAGTGACGGTTTCGTTCTCGCCGTCGGCGACGTCGGAACCATCGTCGGCTGCGGCTTGTTTCAGTCGCACCGTGTAGGACCCGTCACTTTCGACGGTGTCGGTCGTGGCGTAGCTGATCACGTCGCCGTGGACCGTCGCCGTGAACGCCGATTCGTTGAGGGTCACGACCGGCTGTCCCGAACTGTCGTTGATCATGACCTCGATCGTGTCCAGTTGGCCGCTCGCGTTGAACGCTACGGCGATGGCCCGACCAGTAGGATTTTCGGCTGTAACGTTGCCGACACGCGGCAACTGCGGTACATCGCTGTGGTCGAAGTCGCTGGCCTTGATGGTCGCGGCGGCGCTCCGGGTGTCGGTGTCGCCGTCGCTATCTTCGACGCGTGCGTCGATGTCGTAGGTCCATTCCACGTTCGGATAGTCGACGCTGACGTCGACCGTGGTCGTGGGCGACGTGGTCCCGCCGCCGTCGGCGTCAGTCTGGAAGCGAACGGTATCAGCGATGCCGTCGCCGTCGACGCCGTCGACGAGTTCGGCGCTCTGGGCGATGCTCGCTGATCCCTCCACGCTGGCGCTGTTGACCGAGAGCCCGTCGGCCAGTGCGTTCGGGAACTCGACGTAGTGGGTGTCGGTGTTACCGTCGGCGCTGACACCGGACAGATCGACCGAAATCTCCTGGTTGTCGACCGTCGTTCCGGGCAGAACCTCGCTCGGAGTGGCCGAGCCACCGATGATTGCCAGCGTGGCCACGTCGACCGTCGCGCTGTCGGATTGGCTGTCCGAACCGTCGTTACCGTCTGCGTCTGTCGCTTCGGTCAGCGTGGCGGTGTATTCACCGTCGCTATCGACAGCCGTGGTCGTCTCGTAGCTCCACACGCCGTCGCTTTCGGACTCCGTGAAGTCTCTCTCGGTCAGCGTCGCGACCGTCGACCCGCTGTCGTCGGTGAGTTCGACAGTGATCCCGGAGAGTTGCTCGTCGACATCGAACGCAATCTCGAGGTCGCGATCGGCAGGATTGTCGACGGCGAAGTTCGTGACGATCGGATCGGAAGACTGGACGGCCTCGATAGTCGCGACGGCGCTCTGGGTGTCGGTGGAACTGTCGCTGTCTTCGATTCGGGCGTCGATGTTGTAGGTCGCCTCCGTATCGGGGTAGTCGACGCTGACGTCGACCGTGGTCGTGAGCGCGACGACCCCGCCGCCGTCGATGTCGGTCTGGAAGCGAACGGTGTCGTCGACGCCGTCACCGTCGAACCCGTCGACGAGTTCGGCGCTCTGGGCGATGCTTGCCGAGCCGTTGACACTCGCGCTGTTGACCGAGAGTCCACTCGCGAGGTCGTTCGGGAACTCGACGTAGTGGGTGTCGGTGTTGCCGTCGGCGCTGACACCGGACAGCTCGACCGTAATCTCCTGGGTGTCGACCGTCGTCCCGGGCGGGACGGTGTCGGGGTTAGCCAGCCCATCGACGATCTGGACCGGCTCGGTGACGGTTACCTCGGTCGGACCGAGCATCTTGATTCCGACGTCGTATGTGCCCGCCGAGTCGAAGCTTCGGGTGAAGGTGATCGTCTGCTGGGAGTTGCCGGCGACTGTGCCGTTGTTCCAGGCGACGACCGTGCCGTCGATCTTCAGCGGGGCGTTGTATGCCCCTTCCTGTTCCCCGCTGTTACTCACGACGGCCGATATATCGAGGCTCTCGCCGACGTCGACGGTCGTGTCGTCATCGCTCGCCGAACCGTCGTCGAAGGCGAGGTTGGCGTAGCTGATGGCCGGTGGCGTGTCGATGGAGACGGTGTCGGTGAAGGTCTGCCACTTCGCGTCACCAGTGTCGTGCAGCGTGACGTTGGCGTTGAAGTCGTCACTCGGGTTGGACACGCCGGCGACGACGATTGTGACCGGGTCGCCGTCGCTGACGCTCCGGGAGTTCGCGAGCTTGAATTCGACGGCCCCCTCGGAGGCGCTGAACTGCGAGAGGCCGTCGGTGTACTCGGTACCGTCGATGAACACGGAGATGTCGCCTTCACCGACGTTGCTGACGTCTGCAGGGCTCAGGTGGACGTCGACGTGCTGGAGCGTGTCCTGATTCGATAGTTCGACGTTTCCGTCGGCGGTGTAGGTCACGCCGGAAGCGCTCGCGTTGTCGTCGTCCGGAGTGATCGATGCGCTCGTCACGCTGTTGGTATTGATCGTGACAGTGTCGGTCTGCCCGGTCGCACCGTCGTTACCCGCGCCGTCGGCTGCCGTGACGAGCGTCGCGTCGTAGTCGCCGTCTTCGGCGAGCGTGGTCGTTGCCTGGTAATTCCAGGTGCCACCACTCTCGCTCTCGCTGAAGTCAGCCTCGGTCAGCGTTGCGACCGTCGTCCCACTGCTATTGGTGACGTCAACCGCGATGTCGGCGAGTTGTTCGTCGGCGTCGAACGCGACCGATAGGTCACGACCGGCGGGGTTGGTGGCGTCGAACGAACTGATCGTGGGCGTACTCTCCGTGGAGATTACGGCGACGGCGCTCTGGGTGTCGGTCCCACCGTCGCTGTCCGCCACGCGTGCGTCGACACCGTAGGTCGTCTCAGTGTCGGGGTAGCTCACGTCGACGTCGACGGTGAGGCGGAGATCGATGTCACCGCCCCCATCACCGCTGGTGGCGAACTTCACGGTGTCGTCGATGCCGTCAGCGTCGAAGCCGTCGACGAGGTTCGGACTCGACGTGATGCTCGTCGCATTGGCGTCGACGGAGTTCACCGAGAGCCCGCTAGCGAGGGCGTTCGGGAACTCGACGGAGTGCCAGTCGGTGTCGCCGTCCTGGCTCACATTCGCGATATCGACAGTCACCTGCTGATTGGTGACGGTCGTGCCGGCTTCGACACTGCTCGGGTTCGCCGAACCATCGGTGATTCGGACCGGGCCAGTGACCGTCACTTCTGTCGGTCCGAGCGTCTTTATCCCGACGTTGTGAGTGCCCGTGGAGTCGAAGCTCCGGGTGAAGGTGACCGTCTGCTGGGAGTTGCCGGCGACCGTGCCGTTGTTCCAGGCGACGACCACGCCGTCGATCTTCAGCGAGGCGTTGTACGTCCCCGCCTGCTCGCCGCTGTTGGTCACGACGGCCGACACGTCGAGCGCTTCGCCGACATCGACGGTCGTGTCGTCGCCGCTGGCCCTGCTATCCTCGAACGAGAGGGCGGAGTAGCTGATGGCCGGCGGCGTGTCGATGGAGACGGTGTCGGCGAAGGTCTGCCACTTCGCGTCACCGGTGTCGTGCAGCGTGACGTTGGCGTCGAAGTCGTCACTCGGATTGGTCACGTCGGCGACGACAATCTTGATCGGGTCGCCGTCGCTGATACTTCGGGAATTCGCGAGTTTGAACTCGACGGTGCCACCGGAGGCGCTGAACTGCGAGAGGCCGTCGGTGTACTCGGTTCCGTCGATGAACACGGAGACGTCGGATTCACCGACGTTGCTGACGTCTGCGGGACTCAGGTGGACGTCGACGTGCTGGAGCGTGTCCTGGTTGCCCACTTCGACGTTGCCCTCGGCGGTGTAGGTCACGCCGGAAGCTCCCGAATCGTCGTCGTCTGGGGTGATCGACGTGTTCGCCGCGGCGGCGGCCGTTCCCGAGAGGGCGACAGCCCCGACGACGACAGACAGAATCAGTATCGATACAAGCGTGAGTGCGCGGAGTTTCTCACTGGCCGAACTCATAGCTACCTGTTCTTTTGATGTCGTCTCGCCGGCGATGGACCGGCGCGCTGTACGTGTACTTTTCTGGAAATCGCTGCCAATTTGCAGGGTTCATGAATTGACGCCTCCTTGGGTGCCGGCCCGCTACCGCAGGCTGGCGCTGATTCTCAATTGTCGAACCTAGATCATGATGGACTGTCCTACGTACTTCGAGGCCAGGTCGGCGAGTTCGGAGGTGACTGTTGGCTTGGGCCTACAGACTTAGGGTTCGGATCGTCAGGAGTTCCTGAATCGGTCGCGAGAAGCGATGCGGACGCCAGTCACCACCAGACGTGCGTCAGGACGACGGCGAGCAGCATCGACCCCGTCAGCAACGTCTGGACGACGGCTGAAGCGAGGACTCCGGCCGTCGCGGCGGCTGCGGCACGGAGACTCGTTCGGGTGTCCCGCTCCGTCCGGTAGGTCGCGAGAAAGACCGTTCCCGCAACCCCGGCGAGCAGCCCGACCGGACCGAGGACGACCGTTCCCGCGAGACCGACCACCGCGGCGAGCAGGCTCACGCCCGTCGAGACGCCGCTGGCTCTGGCTGCGACGGCCCCGCCGAGCCAGTCCACGAGAACGGCGACGACGCCGACCGTCAGCAACGCCACGAGCACGAGCAACCCCGGTTCGCCCGTCGCCCACCAGTAGACGAGGGCCCCAGCAACTGAGAGCGGTGGTCCTGGAAGCACTGGGACGACGCTGAACGCCACGCCGAGTATGAGCAGGGCAAACGCCACCAGAACGAGCGGCTCAGACACCAGCGAGTCGACAGGTGACGACTGGGCGACCAGGAGATCCGATACGAGCGCGCTCATCGGTGCCGCTCCAGTTCCGCGTGGGCCGTCTCCGAGCCGTACGCCTCGACGAGCCGCTCGGTGACGGCACCGACCGTCTGCATGCACTCGCGCCGCGAGACGAACCCGAGGTCGTCGGTGACCCGGTCCCAGAAATGGGTCTGGAACACCTTCCGAACGAGCAGTCGCTCCTGGCGCTGGCTCAGGTCGGGCCCATCTGGATCTGTCAGCGCGCGCAATGCGACCGCTCTGAACGGCTCGGGTGCCGTGTCGAACATCCCGGCTCCGAACGGTGAGCCGGCCAGCAGTCGCCACTCCCATGCCGAGAGGTCCAGCGACGGCGTCGCCTCGATCGACGACAACGCGCCACGCACTACGTCTGGATCGAGGTTCGCTAGCGGATCAGAGAGCATCCCCGTCACCCTGTCGCGGAACCACTCGGCGTGGCGCTCGTGAAGCGACTCGCCGGAGCCAGAGAGGGGTCGGAGCATGATCGCTGAGTGTTCGCCGCTGCGTTCGTTACGTGTCGTCGACAGATGCACGGTCGAAAAGTCGTTGTCGTCCCAGAAACGGAGTAACTCAGGGGTTGCACCGTAGCCGACCCCCAGATAGTCGAACTCGCCCTCGGCTTCGGCAGCGATTCGGTCGAGCAAGTGTGAGCCAAGCCCCCGTCCTCTGGCTGCGTGGTGGGTCGCGATCCGCATGACCCGCCAGCCGACCGGGGTCGCTGCCTCCTCGTCCCGAAGCTGGGTCGTCAACACATCCGGAACCATGTTCCCCCGGATCCTGCGTCCGTCGTACATGTCCGCCCGACGCTCGCCAGACAACCCGCCCTCCCTGGCCAGCAGCGCCACCGAGACGACGTGGCCGTCCGCCAACAGGGCGCGAACGGCGACGTTCGGCGCGTCCAGCAGGCGCGCCAGATCGTCAGGCTCGGTCCGATAGTGTGCGAGTACCAGCAGGCCAAACGCCTCCCTGAGAAGGTGTTCGTCCGCCAGCAGCCGGTCAGCTCCGAGACGCTCGTACGACACCGCTTCGGGCCGGGCGTCCTCGACAAGCGGATCGACTGGCGGTCGCGCGTCGAGCAACAGTGCCCGCGTCGCCCACACCTCGACGGGGTCGCCAGCCGCATACCGGATCGGCTCGGTCATCGTCACGTCCCGGACCTCGCGCTCGGTCTCGGCAAGTCGTTCCCGGAACCGGACCGAAAATCCCCGGCCTGCACCCTCGTAGCCGTGGACCGTCGTCGTGAACGCGACGCTCGGGGCGTCCAGAAAGCGTTCGAGGAGCCGGACGGGCAACGCCGCGGCCTCGTCGACCAACACCACGTCGGGGTCGTCCGGCAACGAGGCGGCCTCGGCTGGCGGCGCGAACCTGATTCGCCCCGAAGCCGATTCGACCAGGTGGGGAGCGTCTTCGGCGTCGACACCCGCGAGGGCATCCAGATCGGCGAGGAGTTCGCGTGCTCGATCGAACACCTCACCAGCCCGCCGGTACTGGGGCGCGGTCACGAGGACATCTGCTCCGGCCGCGCTGAAACTCCCCGCAGCCAGACCAGCGGCGCTGGATTTTCCCCGTCCGCGGTCGGCCTCGACGACGACTGTCTCGTCGGAGTCCGCGAGCGCTTCGAGGGTGTGGAGGGTGTCGACTTGGTCCTGGGTCAGACAGGCCGTATAGGCCTCCCCGGGAAAGGTGTGGTCGTCCGGTGTCGTCGGTTCGGGTTCCGGTCGACGCGGTGGCGGGTCAGTCAGCCCCGCGGACTCGACAACACCTGTCTCGGCGTCGACGATCGCGACGCCCCGATGAGTGCGAAGCGTCTCGACTAGTCGTGTCCGAAAGTGACCGGCGACGTCTTCGGTCGAGAACGGTGGGACTGCGAGCGTCTCGTCGAAGGTGTCGCGACGCCCCGACCAGCGATCGAGCGGTGGCGCGAGGAGGGCGAACAGTCCACCGCCGTCGACCGCTCCGACGACCTGCCCCAGCACGTTCGGTCGGAGCGACTCGTGGGCGTCGTAGACGACTGCGTCCCGCGTCTGTCCGAGGAGATCGCTGGCGTGGGTCGGATCGAGACGCTCGCAGTCCAGAATCGACTCTCGGCCGACGAGTGTGGTCGACTCCACGCCGATCGAGGCTGCCTGCAGAACGTCGGCGACTCGCTCACGCGTCGCCGTGGGCTTGCCAGCCAATACGAGAGTGCGGCGTTCGTCGCACGCGCTGGCCTCTGCGCGGAGTCTGGCCGCGTGGTCCATACTCCTGCTCGGCAGGGCCGGCCAAAGGGCGTGGCGGTCTGCAAGCGGTTACTGCAGGGGTGTACAGATCCCACCGCACACCGTGGAACTGGCTCACGGCGGCGACGCGTTTCCGTTGGTCGAGGGCGGGTCCTGTGCAGTTGCACATTCGTAGGCGAGATCGACCGTCCCGGATTCGGTAATTGTCAGGATCACCCCGACGAGGTCCCGCCCGGTACAACTGACGTCGTCGAACGTGAACTCCTGACCGATCGCCCCGTCGACGACCGCCGTGATCGTCTCCGCTTCGCCGTAAAATCCGTAGCCGTCTCTGGCTGTTCCCTGTTCGAGTTCGTATCGGTGGTTGAACAGCATCTCCGACTCACCGTCGACGATCACCCCGAGCGTCCGGTTCGTCGCCGTCCAGTTTCGGACGCGCACGTGATGGGCCAACCGAGTCGCTGGTGACCTACCGCAGCCGGCGACCAGAACGGCTGCCACCCCAGCTACCCGAAGCACCGATCGGCGTTCCATCAGGACGGGCTAATGCTTGCATGGATAATAAATGATGTCTACTCGGCATTTTGTGCGGCGGATGCATTTGACTGGATATTTTTCATATATCAGCGACATTTTGTAAAGTGGGTTTGGCAAAAATATTGGGACATTTATAAAAACAGCCGTGAATATCAGACCTGAAAACTATACAAAATTAATAAGTGAGGTCGGTCAGTCAGTCCGACTGTCAATAAATGAACTTCCCCTCACAGATTTTTTCGATCGGTGGCGCTGGAAAAGAGCTCGCGTTCACGCTGTTGGAGTCGGACTGGGTCTTGCGAGATATCCTGCAGCCTCGTCCGAGCCCGCAGTCGGTGAGCGTGACGATCATCGACACGGCGGAAGGAGAGCAGAACACGGACCGACAGCGAATCAGAGATGTCCGAGAGCGAGTGACGGAGCTGGAAAACGAGTTGAGGGATCCGGACCAGGGACGGACGGGGAACCTGGAGGTCGAGTACAAGCTGATTACCGAGAGCATCCAGTTGAGCGGGACGATCGACCTGTTGGGAGACGACGCAGTCCCACGTATCGCCGCTGGCAACGGTATGGACGAAGACAAGTGGTGGATCGAGGAACAGCACATCAATGAGAATCTGGATTTCGCCAAGGGGGTCGTCCGCAAGCGCGGCCTCGGCAAGGCGATTTACTACAAGGCCTACGCCGAGGACGACAGCATCTCGACGTACATCGACCTCCCGACGAAAGGAAAGGTCGCAGTGCTCTGTGGGCTCGGTGGCGGGACCGGATCGGGTATCCTCGTCGACCTGGCCAGACACCTCCAACAGCAACACCGAACCGCCGAGATCACGCTGTTCGGGGTTCTCCCGAACCATACCGAAGGGCCCAAAGAGAACGCCAATGCGTTCGCCGCGCTTACAGAACTCGAGTATCTCCACCTCCAGCACGAGGAAATCTTCAAGGACGCAATCTTGCTCCCGATCGATCCGACGAATTTCGACGGGAAGACCGGCAATCGAATACAGACGGACAAGTACCTCAACGAGTTCGACGAAGCTGCCATCTACCTGCTCGCAGCGTACTACAACACCGAGGGGCTGGAAGATCCATTCGCAGACACGCCGAGCTACGCACCGTTCACCATTGGGATTCCCCAGGTACTGCGCTACAACGTCGAGGCGATCAACGACGCCAGAGAAGCCATCCGCGAGATACTCGACGAAAAAGAGCAGGCAGTCCGCCTAGAGGAAGAGATTTACGCACAGATCGACAGATTCCTGGTCAGACACTACGACGATCAGAATATCGAGTCCGGCCTCCGTGAACTCGACGTCGCGGACCTTTCGGAACGACTGGAGAACGTCGAGTCACTGCTCGAGTTCGAACTGTTCAACGAACTCGATTACGAGTCGTTGTCGATCTTCAGAGGCATTATCGAGGATGCCAAATCCGAGAGCGACGATGTCGTCGAGCAGATCGAGTATATCGCGGCGTCGCTGCGCGCCGTCGACGCGACCAGCCAGGACGCGGGTAGTTTCGTCGACAACATCGACGAACACCTCGCGGAGATTCTCGAACAGGATCTCCAGGCCCTGGGCCAGCGCAAAGACATTCTCGAACGGCGGAAGATCATCGACGACAGTCGCATCAGGAACGCCATCGAGTATCTGATCCGGTCAGGGAACACCAATTCAGCACCGGGAGTGAAACTGCAGCGACTGGAAGCGGAAGTCGAAGACAAGGAGGAAAAACGGGATCGTCTGCAGTCCGAACTTGAGGACGTCAATGCAGAACTGGACGCGCTACGGGACGAACAATCTGAAGAAGTCCAACAGCGGTTGACGGAGTGGCAGCGCGCGACCAACGACGACCTCCAGGCACTGAAACAGTACGACGAAGTCGCGATCGAGGACGCGCTCTCGGAACTGTCCGGCCAGCTCAATCGGTTTCTCAACGCCATCTCGAACGCGGCTTCACCCGCGGAGGTCGAACAGATCAATCGCGCTGGAGTCACACAAGCGCTAGATCGAGCCCAGGGCGAGTTCGAGGGGACGAACTACTCCTTCCAGCGCGATCGACAGGCTATCGAAACCTCGCTCACGCAGCTGAAGAACGCTCGGATCGCGTTCATGCAGTTGATGGAACCGGAAGGAACGCTGGAAAAACTCACGCCGTGGGAGAGTTCGACCGAACAGGCTCGACAGGAGGCCAACAAGGACTACCAGATGCAAAAGAACAAGCTGAGTGACAACGGCATCTTCGCTGTCGGTCCGCCGGGTGGACAATTCAGTGCGTCGGTCCAGTTCGACTCGCAGACGATCCTCGAGACGGCACGACAGAACCGACAGCAACTGGTCCAGCAGATGATCGATGGTCTGCGTGACAAACTCGATGGGCTGGACAACGAACGCGTCCGCTCGCTGGAGTCGGCACTCAGTGCCGACCCGGTCGACGTCGACGAGGTCGGGCGCATCGCGAAGAAGGCAATCGAAGACGAGGTTGTCGAGATGGGCGACGTCGAGGAACGAGTCCGTGAAATCGAGGGCGAACTGGAACAAGTCCAAGAGCAGCTTGACCTCTACCAGCCGACGATCGAACTGTTCGAAGATCTGAACAACCGACGAGACAGTTGGTCTGAGCATAGCTCGTCGTTCCGCACGAACTGGAGCGAGTACGACGACGACTCCAGACAGCGGGTCGCGACCGAAGAGGAGGACTACGTCTACATCAAGAACATCCGTCCGGACGACGTGTTCAGAGCGACCGGCAACGACAATATCGCTCAGAGTGACTTCTTCAGCAGTCGCGAGGAGCATCAGCGCGTTCGGGAGAACCTCGAAGAGCTGTCGCGTAACGCTCGCAATCAGGAGTACACGGGCTTACGACGTAGACAGCTCTCGAAGGATCGGAAACGCTACGACAACCTTCGAATTCGTCTGTCGGTGATGAGTCCTGCAATCTCACAGATGAACTCGGAGACGATCGACTTCGAGAACATGTTCAACGGCGCCTTCGACCTCGGTGGGAGCGGCAAGCGGTCGAAAAACCCATACACGAGCTGGGCGTCCGAAGTTGGTGGGCCGTGGGACATCGGCCTCGGTGTGTTCATCAACGGGGTGTTCCTCGACAACCTCCGGAAGTTCGTCCAGGCCGACGGCTACCACAACGGTTACGAGAACCGACTCTCGGAACTCGGCGACGACATTCTCGTCCACCACAGCTACGGCCTCGAAGACGGCTACTACGTGCGACGAACCGGCCATCTCAATATGGAATACGACGAGGATGTAGAGTTCTATCTCCGAGACGAGGACGAAATCATCGACGACCTCCTGTCGAGCTACTACGAACGCGTCGAACACAAACAGACTGCGGCAGCAGACGACGACTGATCAATGTCGAACGTGATATCGTATCTCCGGGAAAACCAGGAGAAGCTTAAGCTGATCGGGTACTTCGCTATCATCCTGGCGTTGGCGTGGCCGATCGCTCAGATGCTCGGATCGGCGTGGGAATCGTCGAACATCGTCCGATCTACCTTCGACGTCTTGATCATGTACGGGGTGTCCCTAGAGGCCAGTAGCGTCACGATCTTCGGGTTCTTCCTCGGGTTGCTGGTCTTGATGACGATCGACCCGAAGAAACGCTGGCAGGCGTTTCTCCTGTGGTTCGGCCTCTTGCTAGGGCTCGTTGGCCTCCAGACGATGGATCTGTTCCTGCCGAACGTCAATTTGATCCAGAGTGGCGGCTGGTTACTTCTCGGTCTCGTCTCCGGAGTGATCCTCGGTGGCGGACGCAAACTCTTACGCATGCAGACCGCACAGGCACTGGAGTTCAGACGAGCTTCGAAGCTCATCTTCTACATGGTCGCTTCCTTCTGTGTGGTCGGCTTTCTGGAGCTGCACATCGATTATCCGGCCCTCATAGAAGTAGCCGACAACTCGGTCGCGATGCAGTCGTTCAGCCCGTCGGCGACGGACCTCAACTCGAGCAACATCGAGTTGCACGCGGCCGCGACGGTGCTGTTCGTCGTGACGATGAAGCAGTTCGTCAAGTACGACGCTGAGACGGACTTTTTCATCCTCGGCCCGCGTGCGTCCGGCAAGAGCCTCTTCCTGATCGGCGCGTATCTCGAAGCGCTCGATCGGACCGACTCGATGAAGAGCAACACACCGTTGAACCCGAGTCAGGATCTGATGTCGATGGTCGAAGCCCTCGACAGACAGGAGACGAAGTGGATCGTCGAGGCGACTGGCCGGGGCGAGGTCAAAGACCTCCGCTTCCAGTACGTTCACGGCTCGGTCTTCCCCAAGAACGTGAAACTGTCCGGGATCGACTACGCCGGAGAGTATCTCCAGCGCCTTCCCGACGCGCTAACTGGCATGATCGCCGAAGAAGACATGGACATGACGCTCCGGCGACTCTCCGAGGGCGTCCGTGGTGCTGACACCCTCCTGCTGGTAATCGATGTCGAACGGTTCGTCAACAACGAGCAGATGGAGATCTCGTCGTACTTCTCGATCCTCCAGTCGGCGAAGAACAAAGACGTCATGATCGTCGCGACGAAGGCGGACTATCTCGCCGAGGACTTCCGGACCGAACGGGGACTCGAACCGCATCGATACTACGAGGACTTCAAGCAGTACGTCAACACCAGGCTCAGAGAGAGCGAGAACGTCAACAGTCTCATCACAGAAACGGCTGGCGCTGAAGTCCATCCCGTCTATTACCAGACGACTGTCGACGAGAACGGCAACAGGGTCCCGATGCGCGACGAGACTGGTTCGGTCACGACAGTCGGGTTCACTGAATTGCTCAACAAATTCGGGAGGGGCTAACCATGACGGATATTAGGATCTACGGATCTCAAGGCCAACCCCTGGACAGCGATACTGAGCCACCTGACCAGCGGATTCAGGACTTCTTCTTTGATGGAGTCAGACTGGGGATCCAGGACAAGGGCAATCAGGTCGAAGCGACCGTCTTCTTCCGCGCAAGAGAATCCGAAGCAAGCCGTTCGGAGCAGTATTACGCCGTCTACCGGGCGAATTCGATTAGAGACATCGGCCGCGGGTTCCACGCCGATTTGGTCGATCTGGTTGAAGGAAAGTACGACATGGAACTGGTGACGTCGACGGACGACACGACGATCTTCCAGTTGCTGGTCGAGAACGAGCAGGGTCGGACGCCGACGAACAGTCGTGATCTGGACGATCTGAAGACGCTCATGCGGGACAGTCCGTCGAATTCGCTGGGCGGATCCTCCGAGAGCACACTGGGTATCAAAGACGAGGCGACCCAGACGGGAGTGCGAGCGCCAAAGCCAGTGAAGATCGGTGTCGGATCGTATCAACTCGCGTTCGGTGTGTTGCTCGAAGTGACTGCCGACGCCGGGTCCGTCGTCATCGCCGAGAACGCGGACAGTTCGCGGCTCTCGGATTTCGGCGTCGTGATCGAGGAAGGGCCCTACACTGGCATGACACTGCTCGGAGAGACCGAACGAGCAGTCGAGAATCTTCGGGAGCGTCGGCGGCAGCGCCGCCAGCCAGCCGGCGCAGCAGCCTCGGATCCTGGATTGGTGGGCCGGCATAAAAAGAAGATGTACGCCGTCGGTGGCGTCTTTGGCGTCGTGCTGATCGCCGTGGTCGCACTGTACGGATCTGCGCTGCTCGGAAGCCCGCTCGTGGACGGGTTACCGCTGATGAGCGATGGTAGTGGTGGTGACGACGGCGGTGGCGGCACGATTGCCCCAAGGGCTAATCTCAGTGTCGACAATTGGGTATACAATTCCGATTCAAATTCCGGTCGACTCACGTTCACGCTTTCGGCGAACGGGTCGTTACCCCAGAACGCGACCGTCAAGGCAAACCTTTCGAGCCAGACCAATAAATGGACCGACCAGTGGACCGTCACAGACGGAAACTACAGGCTTACGATCGAAAACGCGACTCTCGCCACGAACACCACGTACAGGTTCAGCGTAAACGTCACGTACGAAAACGGAAAAATGCTGTCAACTGAGACGTCACTGTCTCCTGACAAGTCGTCTACGTCCACTCCCCCATCTACCCCGTCCAATCCTTCGTCCACACCCCTCAATCAGGTAACCATCGAGAACGTCAGGTACGATTCTGAGAGTGACGACATAACATTCGAGTTGGCGAACCTGAACGCTTCTCTTCATGGGAATGTGACGATGGATGTCTTGAGACGAAACGGCTCAGAAACGCGGGAGGTTAAAACGAACGTCACGGTCAGTGAGAAAAGTCAGAGCTTCCCCGCTACTCTCTCTCCCGGGGAGTATACACTACTCGCCAACATCAGCTACAACGAGACAACCAAGAGATTAAACGCGTCGTTCGACGTTTCGGAGACGACGACAACACAACCAGAAATACGGTTCACACAGGAACCGTCCTACGACCCTGCGACGCGACAGGTGACGTTTAGATTGGGGAGTAAGAATCCCATCCCAGCAAACGCGACACTCAAATCAATGATCGCGAGAACGTCCCACGGCGACATACAGCAAGGGAAAATCGACTCTGAGATGAACGTCACAATTTCGGAGGGACTCGACCCCGGCACGCATACGCTCAACGTGACGCTGGAGACGAATTCGACGATCGAGCCGATCCATTCGACGTTCAATGTGACCACAAGACCGCTTTCGGTCGACGTAGCGCCTGCACCGACGTATCACCCCACGAACCGGAACGTCTCGTTCACGATCCGCTCGATCGGTGAGTCAGTTCCGGACGATGCCAACGTAACGGTGGTGGTCAAAGAGAGGGAGTCAACAAGAGCGAATCAGACGTATTCGTTTGCAAAGATCCAAGGAGAATCCCAACAACTCTATACAGACGTTCTCGAAGTCAATACGTACGATCTCGAAGTGTCTGTCAGCGATCCTACGTTCAACGATACCAATGAGACGACGACCCCGTTCTACGTCCCGAAAGTGTACCTCGCGTTCAACAACGGGCCTTCGCACAACGAGTCGAGCGGGAGAGTGACGTTCGATCTGACGAACGAGATGCACAACAGACGGCTCCCCGATGAAGTCACGATGGACGTCTCAGTCCGGAACGGGACCGAAGTGTTCTCTGACTCGATCAATGTCACGAACGGGAAGTACCCCTCGCGGATCGATCCTGATCCCAAACTCAGCGATGGTCACTATGAGCTCGTGGTGAATGTCACGGATGGCGACCAGACGTACACCACGACTGGCACGTTCGTCAACCGGAAGACTGAGCTGGCGTTCGCAGATGGGCCCGACTACAACGCGATGGCCAACCGGACGACGTTCAACATGACGAACGCCGCCGAGTTCGACCTCCCTGAGGAGACGACGATGACTGCCAAGATTATCGATGCCGACAGCCGCAGAGATATCTATAACGATGACTTCGATGTAACCAACGGTAACTATACCCAATCGATCGATGAGTTCTACCTCGAAAAAGGGACGTACGATCTGGAAGTGACGATTGACGACGACACCGAAGAATACACGACGACCAAGTCGTTCGACAATCGGGAGGTCTCGTTGGCGTTTAGCGGGGACCCCGAGTACGACGCCACGAGTGGAGAGGTGACGTTCAACCTGACGAACGCAGCCGAAGAGTTCGACCTTCCCGAGGAGACCACGATGAAAGTCAAGTGGTTTGATGGCGACTTCCCAACCGGTAACCCTATCGTGGTGAACGTCACCAATGGGACCTACAACCGTTCGATCGCCTTCGACGAAGGGAATGGAACCTACACCGCCGATGTGCAGATCAAAGTCAACGGCAAGACTTACTCGGTGGAGCAGTCGTTCGTCAAGCGCAACGTTTCGCTGAACGTCAGCTACGGGCCCACGTACGACGAGTCGGCAAGAGAGCTCAGTCTCAACCTCACGAACGACGCCAACAGCTTCGACCTCCCCCAGACCAACAGCATGAATGTGACGATCACAAACGGGACGGAATGGGCCAATTCGACGACGCTGAGCGTCACGAACGAGGACTACAACCGCACGATCGGAGTTGACCTCTCAGACGGGAACTACACCGTCTATGTGACGATCGAGAGTCACAGCGCCCCGATTACCGTCACGTCGGACTTGACCGTCGAAGCTGGCGAACCCGACCAGCAGAACGTCGCTCGACGGGTCTTCACGAGAGCACGGGCAACCTAGCCCGAACTCAGAAACTGTTTTTCAGCTTCTCGAAGAAGCCCTGTTCGACGTCGATCTCCTCGCCCCCGGCCTCGGCGAAGGCCTCCAGCGCTTCTCGCTGTTCGCTGTTGAGCGTATCGGGCGTGTAGACCTGCACCGTCACGTAGAGGTCGCCCTTGCCGCGTCGTCGGAGCCGGGGCATGCCCTTGCCCTCCAGCCGGAAGGTCTCGCCGCTCTGGGTGCCGGACGGGACCTCGAACTCAACCTCGCCGTCGAGAGTCTCTACTTCGATCGTATCGCCGAAGACAGCCTGCGGGAACGAGATTGCCTCGCGTAGACGGAGGTCGTCGCCGTCGCGCTCGAAGGTGTCGTGGTCGCGGATCGAAATATCCACCAGCAGGTCGCCGTTGGGGCCGCCGTTCTCGCCGGGCGCGCCCTCGCCGTCCATCCGGAGGGTCTGGCCGTCCTGGATCCCTGCGGGGATCTCGACGGTCAGCGTCGCCTCGTTGCGGACGATTCCCTCGCCGCGGCAGGTCGAACAGGTCTCCTCGTAGAGGGTCCCCTCGCCGCCACACCGCCGACAGGTCGTCGTCTGCTGGACGCGGCCCATGGGGGTCTGCTGCACCTGCGTGACCTGCCCGCGGCCTTCACACTCCGGGCAGGTCTCGCTGTCCGTGCCCGGTGGGTGGCCCGTGCCGTCACAGTCGCTACAGCGTTCGGGCCGCCTGATCGTGAGCTGTTTTTCGACGCCCTCGTAGGCGTCTTCGAGATCCACCTCCATGCGAGTCTTCAGGTCTTGGCCCTGCTGTGGGCGGTTGCGGTCGCGACCACCACGGCCCCCACCGCCGAAGAACTGGTCGAAGATGTCCTGCATGTTGAACCCGCCGCCACCGCCGAAGGGATCGCCGCCCATGCCGCCGCGGCCGCCTGCGCCGCCGCGGCCGCCGACTCCGCCGTGTTTCTCGGCTTGCTCGAAGCGCTCGTGGCCCATCTGGTCGTAGGCCTGGCGTTTCTCCTCGTCCGTGAGCACCTCTTTGGCCTTCTTTGCCTTCTTGAACTTCTCTTCGGCGTCCGGATCGTCGCTCACGTCCGGATGGTACTGTCTGGCTTTCTCCCGGTAGGCCTCCTGAATCTCGTCAGCGTCTGCGTCGCGGGAGACGCCCAGAATATCGTAGAAATCCTCGCTCATTGGTTACTGGCGGATACTCGATTGAGACACTTGAAAAGCCCGGGTCCGACTCGCAACGCCTGTGGAACCCTGTTACAGTTCTGAAACTCGGAGGTTGTCGTAGCGGACGTCGAGACCCGTCGCGTACGCGCCTCCCTGGAGCGACCAGTTGTACGACGACCTCGCGGTCAGTCCACGAGAGTGACGGCTCGTAGGCCATCTTCGTTCCTCCGATCCCGAAGACGAGTTCTCCTTCTCGGACGTTGATGCCCATCTCGTGCCAGGCACGGTTCCCAAACGTACCACCGACCGACGACATGGTAATCCACTCGCTATTCTCGTCTTTTTCCTCGAAGGAAACGTCTCCATAGTAGTCGATATCGAACAGGGAGAGTTCGGCGTCTGAATTCATGTCGCGTGCGACGAGTCGACACCCGCCCTCATCGACGTCATCGGCCACTTTGTAGAGGTCGACTGTATCTCGCTGAACGCCGGAAAACGACGCTGCCGTCGTAATCTTCGCACTCGTAGTTGTCCCCGGCGTCGACGAAAGGCGTAGCGATCGAGAGCCACCGTTCGCGTAGTCCCAAACGATCCCGACATCCCCGTTCTGCTAGCTGTCGTCTGTCACCGTCTCCGGCAATCCGTTATCTCGAAGGGCTCGCTGAACAGCGGTCCATCACCGGATCCGTCGTCCGAATCGCCGCCGTTTATCGAACATCCGGCCAGTCCTGCAATCGATACCCCACCCACGACGCGTACTGCGTCCCGTCGATTCATTCGTATCCGTACTGGTGAGCATTTCGAAGCCAGTTGATAGACCCACCTGTTTTCTCTCATCAACCCACTCGCAAAAACGCGTTTCAGGGACCGAATCTCTTGTAGGCCAAACGCCTTTCACTGTTCCTGCAGATTTGACCGTCATGCAAACGCCCGACTACGAGGAACTCGATGTATCCGTCACTGATCAGGTCTGTCACGTCAAGATGGATACAGACGCCCCGTTCAACGCGTTCACCCCGAAGATGGTCGAGGAGTTGCTGGAGGTGGCCATCCGCTGTAACGACGAGTGGCCCGTCCGCGCCATCGCGATCACTGGTTCGGAGAACGGCTTCTGTGCCGGTGCGGATTTGCGGACGTTCCAGGGTGGCGACCCCGCACAGCTCCGCCGGGTCGCGGGCGTCCTCCACGAGGCGATTCGAGAACTCCACGCCGTCGGTGTCCCGATCGCCACCGGCGTCAACGCCGTTGCCGCCGGGGCTGGCTTCGGCATCGCGCTGCACGGCGACATCGTGCTCGTCGCCGACGACGCCCGTCTGGAATTCGCCTACCAGCGCATTGGTCTCGCTGCCGACGGTGGCACGACGTGGATCTTGCCGCGGCTTGTCGGCCTCCGGAAAGCCCTGGAGATCGTCCTGCTCGACGAGCCGATTAGCCCGGCCGAAGCCGTCGACATGGGGCTCGCTAGCGAGGTCGTCCCTGCTGACGAACTCGAAACGCGACTCGACGAGATGGCCCACCGACTCGCCTCGGGGCCGACTGCCGCGTTCGCCGACACGCGACAGCTCCTCCTGGAGAGTTTTCACAACAGCTTACCCGAACAGCTCTCGTCGGAAGAAGAAGCGATGGCTCGCGCGGTCGAGACCGAGGACTTCCAGCGGGGTGTGACGGCATTTTTCGAGAAGGGCGACCCGGACTTTCGAGGCGAATAGCAGTTGCAGTCAAAACAGCAATATTCAGGTCGCCGCGACCTCGGTGACCGCTTCGCGAACCTGGTCGACGACCGCCCGGAAGTCCGTCTCACCGTCGCCTTCGACCCAGCGGAAGGTGATCGTTCCCTCCTCGTCGAGGACGAAGATGCTGCGCTGGGCGGCCTCGTACTGGTCGTACATCGCGGGATCGACGACGCCGAACTCGTGAATGACCTCGTGGCCCCAGTCTGAAAGCATCGGGAAGTTCAGATCCTCCCGTATGATCCAGACGTTCTGGGCCGGCGGGAGGTCGACGCTGATACCGTAGACCTCGGCATCGAGGTCGTCGAAGTGGTGCATCGAGTCACGAAAGGTACAGACCTCGGCCGTGCAACTGCTGGTGAACGCTGCCGGGTAGAACGCCAGGACGACCGGGCCGTCACCGAGCGCATCCGACAGCGTGAACTCACTGATGTCGTTGTATACGTCCCCGCCCGCTTTCGGGAGCGTAAAGTCGGGTGCGCTGTCGTCTACGTCGAGCATACGAGACGTACGGTGGCTACCGAGTTACACCTTTCCCGGTCGATCACCTTCCCGGCTATTCACCTTGCCGGCTGATCACTTGTCGGTGTATCCCAGCGCCTGCAAGCGTTCCTGGACGCCGTCGTCTGCCTCGCGCTCGCCTTCAGCGGGTGACCACTCCGTCTCGTAGCTCCCGCTGTCGGTACACTCCCGGACGTCCCAGGGGACCTTCCGAAGCGCCATGCTCGGGACGTACGCACGGTGGCCCCACATCCCCCACTCGCCGAGGGCATTGCCGTGGTCGGCGCTGATTGCAACTGTGCCATCGACGTTTTCGAGCAGCGTTTCGACGGACTCGAAGACGTATTCGAGGTTCGCGTCGTAGGCCGCGACGACTTCCTCGGGTTCGAGTTCGCCCCGCTCTACCATGTGCCAGACGTTGTCTGCTGTACGTCTACCACGTCTACTCCCAGGAGGGGATGCACCCGTTCACTGCGTCGTTGCTCAAACCTGCCCTGGCTGGCAGCGTGCTCCTCGGTGGGGCGGCAGCGCTCGCACTGGGACTGTTCACGGTTACGCCGATCGGGCTCGTGGTTTGGTGTGCCGTCCTCGGACCGCTGTATCTCGTCGTCGCCTTCCGCTTTGGCGCAGTCGATGAGGAAGAAGTGATGTTGGTGTTGAGCGTCGAGGAGCGCTTCGGCGTCGACCTCGGCCCGCTCAAGCGGATCGGATTGCGATTGATGGGTGAGTGACGCTACTCGCCGAGTTGGTCGGTGAAGAAAGCGACTCCGGAACCGCCAATCGCACTCAGGATACCGATCCCGATCGAATTGATCAGCAGCGAGCCGTACTGGACGGCGGCCTTGGATTCTGTTTCACTCTGCGGCACCGATGCCCACTGGAAACTCGCCAGGAGGGTACTCAGGAAGACGAACATGAACGCACCCGCAAGCGCACCCGCTGCACCAGTGATGACGACATCACGGGTGCCTGAACTCAGCCTGAGGGCAGCGAGCCCGCCGACGAGACTGGCCAACACGAAGCCGAAGTACGGCCCGAATCCGGTCACTGTCCGAACAAGCGATTGCTTCTGCTGTGCACTTTCGCGCTCTTGCATCTCCTCTTTTTGCTCCGCTGGCACGCTCTCGTACGGATTTTTCTGTTCCTCGATTTGTTCTTCGGTGCCGAACAGAACGGGGTCGTCTCCGAGTGAGCCCATTACGGTCGGCGTGAGTCCGAAGGCGATACCCACGACAGCCAATGCAGCCGCAATCAGACCGATGTTTTGGAGCAGGTCGCTCCCGGAGCCGCCCGACGGTCGTCGTCCGCGTCCACCCGGCGGTCCTTGCGGTGGCTGCTGTGGCGGCTGTTGCTGACGGTGCTGTTGCTGGGGCTGTTGTTGGGTTCCCTGCTGGGGTGGTTGTTGCTGTCCCCGGTCCTGTGACTGCTGCGGCGGTCCATTCGGTTGGTTTGGTGGTTGGTTTGACATGAACTTCACCGCTGGCCTTAGTCGGCCAGCTTGTCGGTAGACGCACAGTCCAGTGACATGTAAGTTAGGGTCAACAGTCTATTGACGGCGGAACACGGCTCTCCTGTGGGACATAGTCCTCGATCGGTCTCCAAACCTGAAGCAGACTGGCATCAGTATCAGTCCTCCAGCACAATCTTGAGGGTCTCGTGGGTGCCGACGACCATCGCAGGCACGACGAGCATGAAGATGTGTTCTTCGATCGGGATGCCGAGCAGTTCGACCCCCGTCCGCAGGGGAATCTCGAAGACGCCGACTTCGAGCGTGTACCAGTCCCAGACGAGCGCGAAGGGGTAGAGGACGGCGACTGTACGCGCTGCCTCCCGGTAGACGCCAGCGTAGGCGACCAACGCGAGGGCGACCGTTCCCCAGAGCAGTTCAGTGACGAGGTACGTGTACGGCCCGAAGACGCTGATGTCGGGAAGCACAGCTGTACTTTGGGCAACGAAACAATAAACGGTCGTGCAGCCAATCGTGAACGGACCGGGGTCGCTACCTGTCTGTAGGGATCGCACAGCCCACGCTCAGAGCGCGTGAAACGGCACTGGATGGCGGACGAGGCCGCCGACGCCGTCGAGCGCTTTCGGCCAGCACGGCCAGACCTGGAACGCGTCCGGCGGCGAGTCGAGATCGCTCTCCAGGTCGAACGCGGCAGCAGGCTCGAAGCCGAAACGGTCGTAGAAGTCGGGATCTCCTGTGAGGACGACCGCGTCACAGCCCGAGCGCTTGCATGCCCGGATCGTGGTACGGACGAGCGTCGTCCCAATTCCCTCGTTCTGCCGGTTGGGCGCGACTGCGACCGGGCCGAGCACGGAGAGTTCGACGTTTGGTGAGCCGACGAGCGTGGCGTTCGAGACGGCCGCGTATCCGACGATATCGTCTGCACGAGCGACCATCGAGCAACCGACACGGAGGTCCTCACTCTCGCGTAACACTGCGACGAGCTCCGCTTCGGATCCGTCGTCGAATGCCGCCTGCAGTACCCTCTCGATACCCTCACAGTCGCTCGGCTTGGCAGGCTCTATTTCGGCCACGTCACCGGGTTGTCCGCCAGTATAAAAAGCGATCCGGAACGGGAGCGAGTACGCGGCGTACTGAGACTGCGTGTCGGGCTACTGGTCGTCGTAGGAGACGGGCCGGTAGTCGATGATGTCGACGCCACCGAGCGAGACTGCATCTGGGTGGTGGTCGCCTCGCGGATCGTGATAGCCGGCTGGTTCGAGCGTCGCGGCGACGACGGCCTGCTCGTCGCTCGTCGGCCACATCGCCGCCGTGACCGTCTCTTGCTGGTGGTGAGCACAGTAGACGCCGTACAACTCCCAGGTGTGACCCTCGTAACACGAGAGCGCAGCCGTCACCTCGTCGCCGGCCCCGAGTGTCGCCTCACACTGCGAGCAGACGACTGCGCCGTCAGCGAGATCGAAGTCGACGGCGTACCCACCGGCGACCATCCCCGTCACCGCGTGTGCGATACGGGATTCGGCCTGGGCGGTCGACTCTGTCATAGACGGTTCCTGGGGTGCCAGCGAGAAAAATCTACGTGCTACTCGCTGTTCCCGCGAGTCGAACTGGGCCTACTCGCTACTTTCAGACGCCAGGATGGAGCCTACTCGCCGGCTCGCTCGCGTGCGGCCGCCACCAGCAGCGGGAGCGTGATGGTCGCATCGGCGTATACCGAGGCGTTTCGGGCAGCCTTCTCGAGTTTGCCCCACGAGCGCGCCTCGTCCAGGGTCGCGCCCGAGAGCCCGCCAGTCTGGGGCGGATCCATTGTCAACTGGACGGCGTAGTCGTAGGCGTCCGGCGAGACCAGCATCGTCTGGAGGACGTAGTTTTTCGGGACACCACCGCCGATCACCAGCGCGCCCGCAGTGTCGGCCTCGAATGCCAGATCCGTGAGTTGTGTCATGTCCGCGAGCGCGTCCAGCGAGAAGTCGGATGTCTGGGAGTACATCCACGCCTGCAGCCCCAGCACCGAGTCCTGTACGGCGGGGGCGTAGATCGGGACATCGTGTTCGTAGGCCGCAGCGGTGATCCCGGGACCCTCGTCGATATCCTCGCGGTCGTTGACCTCGCTATTCGCCCGGCCCAGCTCCTCGGTGAGGCGCTGGATGGAGACTACACCTTCGTCTTCGAGGGTTGGGAAGACTTCCTCGCGGAGGTGCCCCTCGAACAGCGCGAAATACTCCTGGGGGAGGTAGACGTTGTAGATGCGGTCGACCTCCTCGTCCCGGAGCTGTTCGTCGTGTTCGCGCTCGGTCTTGCCCTCGGCGTGGACCTGCCCGTGGTGGTGTTTGCCGCCGATGGCCTCGATGGTGTCATGCGTGAGGTTCGCCCCTGTCGTCACGAGCGCGTCGATATGGCCGTCCCGGATCAGGTCCGCGACGATCTGGCGCATCCCGGTCGGGACCATCGCGCCCGCGAGCCCGACGAAGGTCGTCACGTCGTCGTCGAGCATCTCGGTGTAGATGTCGACGGCTTCGTGCATATCGGCCGCGCCGACGCCGGCGTTGCCGTATTCATTGGCCAACTCGCCGACGGTCATCCCTGCCCGTGCCTCGGCGTGGGCGATCGGGTCGTGACTGAACGTCTCGCGATGGGGTTCCTGATGGTCGTGGTCGTCGTGCTCGCCGTGCTGGTCCTCGTCTTCGTGCTCGTCGCTCATTGATCCATTCTGGGCGTGCCGCCGTGTTGAACGCGACGGTCTGGGCCGCCAGTCGCCAGCGTCTCCCGGCGTCGGCCAAAGAACACGGATAAGTGGGCGCATACCCAAGTTCGGTGCATGTCCGACAATCTCGAAGACCTGAAGCGCGGGACCGAACTGGTCAAGCGCGGCTTCGCGAAGATGCAGAAAGGCGGCGTCATCATGGACGTCGTCAACCCCAAACAGGCCCGGATCGCCGAGGACGTCGGCGCTGTGGCCGTGATGAACCTCGAAGCCGTCCCCGCCGACATCCGCAAGCGCGGCGGCGTCTCCCGAATGGCTGACCCCACCTCACTGCAGGCTGTCATCGACGAGGTGTCGATCCCGGTGATGGGCAAAGCTCGCATCGGCCACACGAAAGAGGCCCAGATCCTCGAAGCCGCCGGCGCTGACATGGTCGACGAGTCCGAAGTCCTCACCCCCGCGGACGACCGCTATCACATCGACAAGCGCGACTTTACCGCGCCGTTCGTCTGTGGCGCGCGCAACCTGGGCGAGGCCCTACGCCGGATCGACGAGGGCGCGGCGATGATCCGAACCAAGGGTGAGGCTGGCACTGGTGACGTCAACCAGGCCGTCCACCACCAGCGCAACATCAAGGGCTCGATCCGCAAGCTCGAAGGGATGAGCCACGAGGAGCGCGAGAAGTGGGCTCGCGAGAACGAGGCCCCTGCCGAACTCGTCCACGAGACTGCCGAGATGGGGCGACTCCCAGTAGTGAACTTCGCCGCCGGCGGCATCGCGACGCCGGCCGACGCCGCGCTGATGATGCACCACGGCTGTGACGGCATCTTCGTCGGCTCGGGGATCTTCGGGGCGGAGGATCCCGAGGCGATGGGGACTGCAATCGTCGAGGCTGTCAACAACTGGGACGATCCCGAGACACTCGTCGAGATCTCCTCGAACATCGGCGCTGGCATGAAAGGCGACGCCAACGTCGACCTGCCCGAAGAAGAGAAGATGCAGGGTCGCGGCGTCTAGAGGTTGCGGTCCATCGGATCTTCTAGCTCACCGAGCACTTCTTCGAACGCGTCGGTCGCGGTGAGGAGGCCGACGACTTCGCCATCATCGAGGACCAGCGCGAGCTCCTGATTTTCGGCCTGACACTGATCGATGAAGTCACTGACGGAGGTATCGGCGGCAACTGTCAGCGGCGGTGTCGCAAGGTCTTCGACGGTCGTCTCGCCGCGTTTCAGCTCGTCGAGGTTGTGTAGCACAGTCGGCGCGTAGACGATCCCGACGAACTCTTCGAGGTCACCGTCCACGAGTGGGAACCGGACGTGGGGCGTCCCCTCCATCCGGTCGAGATTCTCGTCCAGACTCACTGCTGTCGAGAGCGCGACGACCTCCTCGCGGCCGATCATGATCTCCTCGACGGGGATCTCACCGACTTCCAGGGCGTTGATGACCTCGTCCCGGCGTTCTTCGGAAACCTCTCCTTCCTGCATGAGCGAATCCATTCGGTTGCGAAGCTGGGCGCGGGATTCGATCACGTCCTCTTCGGTTTCGAGCCACGCGCCGGTCATCTCGACGCCGAACAGTTTGAGCGTCCACTTGGCCACGCCGTCGCCGAGTTTAATGATCGGCGAGATCAGGACGTAAAAGTAGTGCAGCGGGGCCGCGCCGTAGCGACAGACGAACCGCGACCGCTCGACACCGAGATAGGTCGGCGTCTGCTCGCCGTGGGTGAGGTGGACGAGGTTGATGATCAGGTACGCGATCAAGGCGCCGGCACCGATCGTCGCCAGTCCAGAGCCGGCGAACAGCGGTTCGAACAGTGCCGCAAGCGCCGGCTCGGCGACGATCCCAACCGCGATACTCGACGCCGTAATCCCGACCTGGCAGGTCGTCAGATACAGTTCGAGTTCGTTGGTCATTTCCCAGGCGCGCTCCAGACGGGCGTCGCCGTCGACGAACTCGTCTTCGGTGAACTGCCGTGCGCGGGTCAGCGCGAACTCGATCGCGACGAAAAAGCCGTTGGCGAGTATGAGCAGCACGCCTGCGACGAGCCGTGCGCTGATCGCGACCGTGGACATCGACATTGGTACACGGCGGATGAACGTGCCAGCCTGTTAAGGGTGGTGTACTATAGCGCCAGCGCGTTACGGGCGGTGTACTGTCGCACCCTGGCCAATCCGGGTCTGGTAGGCACGGGCGTCGACGCCCTCGGCTTCGAAGGCATCGAGCATCGCCGATGCTACCTGCTTGCGATCCGGTTCGTGACAGACTGCGAGAATCGCCGGGCCCGCGCCGCTGATAGTCACACCTGTGCCGCCAGCCTCCAGGGCCGCCTGCCGGACCTCGCTGTAGCCGTCGATGAGTTTCGCACGTTCGGGCGTGACGACCGTGTCTTCCATGCCCCGGCCGATCAACTCTGGATCATCCCGGTGCATTCCTGTGGTAAGAGTCGCGGCGTTCCCCACATTTTCGACCAGCTGGTCGACGCTGGCCTCGGTGGGGACGACTCGGCGAGCGTCCCGCGTGGAGACGACGATTTCGGGCAAACACGCGACGAGAGGGACGTTGGCGTCGACCTGGCTGACACCGGACGGCGTCGCTATCGTGAATCCGCCGAGAATCGAGGGTGCGACGTTGTCGTCGTGGGCGTCACCCGAGACGACGGCCTCTCCTTTGGCGGCGATCGGGACCAGTTCTTTGCGAGTCTTGCCTCGATTATACAGTTCGTTGAGCGCGACCGCGGCCGCAGCGGCGCTGGCGGCCGACGATCCCAGGCCCGACGCGGGGCGAATGCCCTTGTCGATCTTGATGCGGGCGGGTGCGTCGAGCGCTTGGGCGACCGCGCCGACCGTGTTCTTCTCAGGATCCTCGGGGATGTACTGGCTACCAGCACCCGTCACCTCGATCGTCGTCCGTTCGGCACGCTCGACGCGAACCACGTCGGCAGGATGGGAGAGTGCGACACCGAAGACATCGAAGCCACTCCCCAGGTTGGCACTCGTCGCGGGGGCCCGCACCGTCAGCATACCCCGCTGTTGCCGGAGTACCCGCAAAAAGGTAGCGGACTGCCACCTGCCCGATAACAAAAGGTCTATTCGAGCGACAGCGGAACTCGGAGTATGATTGGCATCGTCGGCGGCGGGATCGCAGGCCTCGCGGCCGCCTATCGCCTCCAGCAGCGTGGCCATGAGGTACAGGTGTTCGAGGCGAGCGATGACCTTGGCGGCCTCGCAGCGACCTACGAGACGGCCGGCGACCGGATCGAGAAGTTCTACCACCACCTCTCGAAATCCGAGGAGACGATCCTCGAGCTCGCCGAAGAACTTGGCGTCGACATCGAGTGGCGCTACAAATCCGACGCGTTCTACGTCGAGGGAACGGTCCACCCGATGGACAAGCCCTGGGAGATTCTGGCCTATCCCTATCTGAGTTTCTACGACAAATTCCGCCTGGGGATGCTCGTCAGCGAGATCGACGTCCGTGGCTGGAAGCCTCGCCGGGATACCTACGAGAACCTCGAAGATTTCGAGGACGTTCCAATCAAGGACTTCCTGCTCGAACACACTACGCAGGGCGTCTACGAGTATTTCTGGGAACCGCTGCTCGACGCCAAATTCGGCTCCCGTAAGGAGGATGTCTCCGCAGCGTGGCTGCTCGGGCGGGTCAAATTCAGGGGTGAGCGTGACCTCCTGAAGGGCGAGCAACTGGGCTACGTTCCGGGGAGTTTCGGACGACTCCTCGATGCGCTGGTCGAGGCGGTGGGCCGTGAGAACATCACGACTGGTGCCCGTGTGACCGAGCTCGATACGACTGGCGAGAGCGTCCAGTCACTCACTGTCGAGACGGACACGGGCGACGGAGACGGCGACACCGTAGCGACGACGACCCACGATGTCGACGCCGCGATCGTCGCCGCGATGCCGAACGTCCTCGAAGACCTCACGGGCTATCCCTGCGAGATCGACTTCCAGGGCACAGTCTGTTCGGTTCTCAGCCTGGACGAGTCGCTGACCGACACCTACTGGCTGAACCTCATCGACGACGCGCCCTTCGGCGTACTCATCGAGCACACCAACTTCATCCCCGAAGAGCGCTACGGCGGCGAGCATCTGTACTATCTGGCCAGCTACGTCCAGGACTACGAGGAAGACCTCTGGCAGCGCTCCAACGACGAGGTCGAAGACCTGTGGCTCGACGGCGTCGCCGACCTCTTTCCGAAGTTCGACCGTGAGAGTGTCAACTGGATCAAGACAGCCAGAAACCCACGAACCGCGCCCATCTACGAACGCGGCTATCTGGACATGGTCGTGCCCTACGATCTGGGTTCGGAGGTGGCCGACGGCGTCTACTACGCAGGGATGGCCTCGCGAGCGCAGTATCCCGAGCGGTCACTCGACGGCGGGATCGAAGCCGGCTACGCGTGTGCGGATCTGATTAGCGAGTGAGTGCTGGAGACCCCTAGAGACTCGCCTCTCCCAATCCGCTATGATCGTGACGCGCGCTACGGTATCGGGCTCGCGCCCATAGTTTGATAGACTCGAAAACCCTGATATAGTGTATCTACCATGGTTGCAGACCACACAGATCTGGCCGTCGTCGGCGCGGGGCCGGCCGGGTACACGGCGGCAATTCGGGGGGCACAGCACGGGCTGGACGTCGTTCTGGTCGAGCGGGAGACTGTGGGCGGGGTCTGTCTGAACCACGGCTGCATCCCGGCGAAGGCGTTGATCCACGCGGCGGGGTTCCAGAAGGACATCGAACACTGGAACGAAATCGGGATCAACACCGGCGATGTCGATGTCGACTTCGAGGCGATCCAGGCCTGGAAGAGTGGCGTCGTCGAGCGCCTCGACCGGCAGGTACTCGAAAAACTCGACCATCACGGCGTCGAGTACGTCGAGGGGACGGCGCGGTTCGCCGCCTCGGACCGACTCGCGATCGAGACCGACGACGGCGAGCGCGTGGTCGAATTCGAATCGGCGGTCATCGCCACTGGGTCCCAGCCGATGGAGATCCCGGGTCTGGAATTCCACCAGGACCGGGTCATCTCCTCGCGGGAGATCCTCCAGCTCGAGTCGGTGCCGGACGAGATCATCGTCGTCGGCGGTGGCTACATCGGCATGGAAGCAGTGACGAAGTTCGCCAAGTTCGGGTCGAGGGTGAAAGTCGTGGAGGCGCGCGACCGGGTGCTCGGGATGTTCGAGGAGGAGATTGTCGACTCCATCCAGGAGACCAGTGAGATGTACGACAACGAGATCTATACGTCGGCACTGGCCAGCGGTGTCGAGTACGACGAGACGGGGCGTCCGATTCTCGTTGTCGAGCAGGACGGCGTCGAGAAGCGCCTTTCTGGTGACTACGTCATCGTCGCAGCAGGGCGCGAGACCGCCCCACTCCGGGAGCGCCTCCAGCTAGACCACACGGCGGTCGAACTGGATGACGACGGGTTCATCGCGACGGACGAACAGATGCGGACGACCGACGAGCGCATCTTCTGTGCCGGCGACGCCGCGGGGAAGCCGTTCCTGGCCCACGTCGGCTATCGAGAGGGGAAGATTGCGGGCGAGGCCGCAGCGGGTCGGGACGTACGGCTGGACAACGAGTACACGCCGGCGGTGATGTACACCGATCCGGAGGTCGCGGTCGTGGGCCTGAACGAGACCGAAGCTAGCCAGACCCACGACGGTCTCAATATCGGGCAGGTCCCGTTGACCGCGTCGGGGCGGGCGCTCACGGCCAACAAGACATCGGGCTACGTGAAGGTGATCGCCGACGCAGACGAGCAGTTGCTCGGCGTGCAGGTCGTCGGGGCACGGGCCTCGGACACGATCGCCGAGGCCACGCTGGCCCTGGAGATGGACGCCTCGCTGGACGATATCGCGACGACGCTGCACGCCCACCCGACGTTCCCCGAGGCCCTCGCCGAGGCCGCCGAAGCCGCACAGGGCGAGTCGATCCACTCGTACTGACCGAAGGCGCCTGGGGGTCCGGGCAACTCTGACCACTATCAGTCAAAGACCCGATTGAGATACCGATAGCTACCTCCTCGCTGGCGACCTTAGCATCGTATGCACCGACGAACGCTACTCGGAACACTCGGTGGGGTACTCCTCACCGGTATCGCGGGCTGTATGAGCGCCAGCGACGGGGACAGTCCGACCCCAACCGACGACTCGAATCCGGGAACGACCCAGGACGCTGCCATCCCGACAGCCGACGGAGACACAGACGGTAGCCGCCCCGCCGACGGCGTCACACCGGCGGCGATGTCAGTCGATCTCTCCGAAATTCCATGCCCAACAGTCGGGGAGGATGTCGATCTGCGCGTCTGCTCGACGACGACGGATCTGGACGATGCGGCCGTCGCGCTCGTCCCGCCCCGACCGCCACTGTTCGAACCGACGACCGGCGACGGAGGTGTCGACGTGTTCGAGATCGAACTCCACAATCAGTCCGCGGCGACCTTCGGGTTCAATCCCTACGACTGGGCACTGAAACGCCACACCGACGATGGCTGGAACCACATCGCCCCCGAGATGACGCCCGAACCGTGGACGCGGCTCGACCCCGATGAGACATACACCTACGGACTGTCGGTCGAATCTGTCCCAACGGAGCGAGTCGACGGCTCGCGTCGGATCGTGCAGGATCTCGACAGCGGGACGTACGCGCTGGTGGTCAACGGGCTACTTGAACGCGGCGAGGGCAGCGAGCGTGTTGAGTGTGCAGCGGTCTTCGTCGTCGAGCGATCTGCAAACTGACGACTACGCATCGGTTACTTCGTCGTCATCCTGGCGATACCAGACGACCGCGAGTGCGATCCCGGCAGCCCCGATTGCAACCAATCCGACGTCGACGACCGGGAGTAGCCGCCCTCGAACGACGGGAAACTGATCGAACAGCAGCGGGTAGAGACCGAACGTCAACGGTGTGGCGATGGCCGTGAAGACGATGGCCTGCCTGGCCAGGGCTCGACGCTGCCACACCCGGAATCCAATCGGGACGACGAGGCCAAGAAGTGCGCCCAGTAGGATTGGCAGATGCCTCCCGTGAGCAAGCAGCGCCGTATCGATGATCGGCGGGAACGTGACCATCCCGTAGAAGGGCGCAATTGCAAGCGCGAGCCCCGTCTCTGGATGGAGATCGACGGCGTCTCTCACCGTCGACACGAAGTCGGCCAGTCGGCCTTTTCGGCGTGATGTATCCGTCGTCATGCGTATGCGTGAAGGTTTCCGTCTCCGAGGCGGCAGTAGAGCGTCCCGTCGACGACTGCTGGGGCCCACTGCCACCACTTCGGTGGGTTTTCAACGTATTCCGGGCCGAACTGCCCTTGTTTGTCGCCAGTACTCGGGCTCAGAACGGTGATTCCGGCTTCGGTCGGCAGGTACACCCCCGCATCAGTAACGATCGGTCGTCCGACCAGCGGTGGGACCGCTGTCTGCCACGTCGGATTCGACGCTTGCCCCCGCGCGGCGGCTTCGGCGACGGGGTGGGCCTCTATGCCTCCCTCGGTCAGTACGTACCACTGATCGTCGTCGGTCAGGCACATCTCCGTCGACCTCCTGTCTCCCTCGACTGAGATCGGCCAGTGCATCCCCTCGACGAGATCGACGGCGACTAGGTCCGGATCACCGTCCACGTCGAATTCCAATCGAGGGGAATTGGTGAGAAGCGCGATGCCATCCGACGTGATCGTCGTCCCAAACATTGTAGACTGGCTGACGATCAGGTCTTCCTCGAAGACCGACGAGCGTACTGTCCCGAGCCCCGTGTTCGTCAGTCCTCCAAACGAGAACGTGGATGCGTCGTCGGTGGCGAAGCAGGCAAGAATACTCCCTGTCTCGGGAAGTGGAATAGATCGACTGCGACCTGTCTCGATATTCACGAGGCAATTACGCAGGGACCCCGAAGCGTCGGCACAGAGGACGCTATCGCCGAGGACTGCGTGTCCGATACGCTCCGGCGCTGCCCAGTTCATCGATCCGTCGGTGGCGTCGACCGCGTACAGGGCTCTGATAGGCCAGGTATCAGAATCTCCGCTCCCACGGCTGCCGCCGTTCACGAAGACGGTCCCGTCCCGATAGGCGAGCCATCCTCGCCACTCGGTGAATCCTGACCGATCGTAGCTGTCCTCCCTGTTGGACGGTGGCACCACGGCGGGCGGTTCGAAACGCCACGCCCTGTGACCAGTCTCTCTGTCGAAGGCCACGAGAGCGTCTGTTTCGAGCATGTAGACGTGCTGCTCGCCGACGACGATGCCCGGCCTGTAGTAGTTTCCGCGCAACGCCGAATCGACTTCGACTGACCACTGTTCGGTCGCGTCGGCCGGCGGGCCACCGGAAGGAGCGTACCCGGACCGACGTGGGCCACGGTCGATCTCCTGCCAGATTCCGTCCGGCACTGTCGTCTCGACCGAGGTGGTCCACTCGAAAAGCCCCGTAGGACCCAGCGCGTGGCTGGCGGCGAGACTCCCCATGCCACCCAGCCCAGCGACAACCTCACGACGACTAAATTGTCGCACTAACTGGGGTTCAATTACCTATCAAAAATACTTTTTGATATTTCCCCTTTCACGCGACTGCTACCCTTCGATCTTGTCCTCGTCGACGCCCGGCGCCTCCGCGACATCGACTTCGTCGGGTTCCTCGCCACCGCCGACGACCATCTCGCCGTCGCCGGTCTCGACGTAGACGTCGTCTGCGAAGCCGCCCTCGGCGTAGGGATGTTCCGGTTCGTCGAGCTTCTCGGGCGTCGACGGCGCAGGTGGGAGTCCATCTTCGGGGTAGAAATCGCCGAGGGGATAGTCGATGGTGATCCCGTGGGCTTCGAAGAACTTCCCATAGCGGTCGTAGTGGTCGTCGAGTTCGTCGCTGGGGAACTCCATCATCTCGGTCCAGCCGTGGTTGTAGAAGGCGAAATTGGCCTGGATGTGTGTGATCTCGCGGGCCTCGGCTTCCGGGTAGCCCGCTTTCAGCGCGGCGACGTAGGTGTCCATCGTCGCGTCGAAGAACCCGTCGAGGTACTCCCGGCGTTCATCCTCGTGGCCCGCTTCGGCACGGTCGAGGAAGACCGAGGTATGGATGTCGACCAGTTTGTCGTTGGTGTACTGTCCGACGACAGGCATGGTCAACGCCTGTTTGGCGGCCCAGTGGCGGACATTCTGACGAATTTTCATGGTTCGCGCTTGGCACTGCCGCCCCTTGAACGCAGCGCCTCGGTAGAAATACTAGGAATTCAATATCTTATTCGAAATATGTCGCGTACCTTTATGTACTGGAAGTGTGATGAAACCCGTGTATGTCCGAAGGGAACGATCCGAATGGCGGTAACGAGGGGCAACAGGGCGGACAACCGCAGGGGGGACAGCCCGCACAAGGTGGTCAACCCGCGCAGGGTGGCCATCCACAGGGGGGCCAACCGCCGCAAGGCGGGCAAGCGCCACCGCAGGGTGGGAAGGCTCCGCAGGGTGGCCAGGCATATGGCCAGGGCCAGCAGCCGGTCAATCAGGGGCCGGGACTTGCCGACAAGCTGCAGCGACCAGAGGTGATGCACTATTTGAAGACGACGGTCGCAACGTATGCGATACTCGGATTAGGTCTGGGACTTGCAGCGTTCCTCATTGGGTCAGTTGAAGAGCCGATAATTGGATTAGATATCGATACTTCAGGTATACCTGGTGGTAATACAGGATCTGCAAGCGGTGGTTCCATGGGTGTTGTATCCGCTACTATTACTGCCATTCCGCTCATCGCCGGTGTCCTTGCTGCTGCGGTCGGTACAAGGTTCTCTCAAAATATTGAGGAAGATCAAACGACGGTCGCCGCGGCTGCTGCAGTCGCGGTTCTCGGGGGAACCATCGTGATGTGGTTCCTCGGTGGTTTCATAGCGAGTCTGGGCCTCCCAGATGGTCTGTCTATAGAATTTGGCGGTCTCATTATTAACTCAATCATTGCGGGTATTGGCGTCGCTATTGTTGGAGGCGGCGTAGCGTACGTCGAAAGAATGTGGGCTAACGAAGTCTGAAAATCACCTATCCGAATATTCTCACGTAATACTGCGTGCTAAGTTCAGCCGAACCTATTTTTCATAGCCCACCGACCATCCACTCATGCCACTCTCAGTCGGGATGCTCGGCTACCGGTTCATGGGTCGCGCACACGCAAACGCACTCGCTCGCTTGCCGATGTTCTTCCCAGACGCGCCTGACGTCGAGCGTGACGTCCTGATCGGCCGGGACGAACAGGCGCTCGGCGAGGCCGCCAACCGCCTCGGATTTACGCGGACGGCGACCGACTGGCGTGATGTCGTCGACGACGTCGACGTCTTCTACAACCTCGGGCCGAATCACCTCCACGCCGAACCCTCTATCGCGGCGCTCGAAGCTGGCGTGCCGGTCCTCTGTGAGAAGCCCCTGGCCGCGGACGATGCAGCCGCCGAGCGGATGGCCGACGCTGCCGCCGAGGCTGCGGTTCCGACGGCGACGGCGTTCAACTATCGGTACGTCCCGGCGATCCAGTACGCCCAGCGGCTGATCGACGCGGGCGAAATCGGCGAGATTCGGCACTTCCGCGGCCGGTATCTCCAGGACTGGCTCGTCGACCCCGACGCGCCCTGGAGCTGGCGTCTCGACGCCGACCTCGCAGGCTCGGGCGCACTCGGGGACCTTGGCGCACACACGATCGACCTCGCACGGTATCTCGTCGGCGATCTTGCCGAGATCAGTGGACATTTCGAGACGTTCGTCGAGGAACGACCGACGGCCGATGGCGAGGAAAGCCGTGCGGTGACTGTCGACGACGCCTACAGCGCGCAGGCCACCTTCGAGAACGGCGCGATGGGGACCTTCGAGGCCTCGCGGTTCGCGACGGGGCACAAGAACGACCACGCGATCGAGATCCACGGTTCGAAAGGTAGTCTCCGGTTCGGCCTCGAACGGCTCAACGAACTCGAAGTCTGTTTCGAGGACGACCGCGGGTATCAGACGATCCTCGTGACTGAGGAGGACGACCCCTACGGCGGACGGTGGTGGCCGCCAGGGCACGTCCTCGGGTGGGAACACACGTTCGTCCACGAGAACTACGAATTCCTCAGCGCAGTCGCGGATGGCAGCGAGTACGAACCGAACTTCGCTGACGGGCTGGCTGTCCAGCGCGTGCTGGCAGCGATCGAGCGAAGCGACGAACAGGGGCGTCGAGTCAGCGTCGAGTAGCACCGATCAGTACCGAAAGAGCCCGTCTTCGGGGCCTGTCGTGGCCGTTGCGTAATAGTAGCCGACACTCACGACGTGGACGAGCAGTCCAGCGACGCCGACTCTGGCGAGCAAGTCGCCGCTCGGATCGAATCGGTCTGCGACCACGACCGCGACGATCGGATTGAGGCCGATCATGAAGCCGGCGAAGCCGCTGACGATTCCGACGAGAGCGATTGCGCGCAACGAGCCGGCGACACGGGCGTTATCGTGAATCGTGGACAGTGTTTCCCACAGTCGTCGTTTGTATCGATCCCAGCCCATCAGCAGTCTCTCAGGATTTCGTACGACCGCGGCCCTGAAATATTGTCTGGCGCTACTCGCCGTGCATCTGGACGATTTCGACCAGCGAGTAGACGGGCACGCCGTCGATATCCTCGGCACCGCGTTTGTCCGTGAGAACGACGGCCGCCTCGGGAGTCCCACCGCGTTCGCGGATGCTCTCGATCGTCTCACGCATCGTCTGGCCAGTGTCGACGTTGTCGTCGACGATGTAGCAGTTCTGGCCTTCTATCGAAGCGAAGTTCCGAGAGAACGACCCGCTACCGTCGGAAGCGTCGTCGTTCCACTGGTACTTACTCGGCAGGTAGACACTGATGTCGGTATCCAGTTCGCGGCTGATGACTGTCGCCAGCGGCGCGCCGGATTTGCCGATTCCGACTGTGAGATCGATCTCGTGGTCGTCCTCGGCCAGCAAATCGGCCATCGCGATGCCGACGTGCGTCAGGCGATTGCTGTCGCTGCCGATCGCGCTCCAGTCGACGTGGACATCTGCTGGACTCGTCGCTGTGTCCCCCTCGGTGCCGCGCCCGCTCTGTTCGACCAGCCAGCTCGCCGTCTCCCGAGAGACGTTTAGCTCGTCGGCGATCTCTCCCTGCGAGAGCCCGCGATCCGTCAGCTCACCCGCACTGTCGATGAGTTCGTCGGTCGACTTCATTCACTCTCTCGATTCGAGCGCCGGGAATAAAACCACTGGTGGTCCGACGATATCGGATCGAAAAACGTTTTACTACCCGTGTTGTGAATTCATACAGCCCGTCGGCTTATCGTCGTGATGTCTTTATTCACGCTCGACGGGCCACCCCCCACCCCCCACCCCATTCGATACACCCTTTCGGTGTGCTCTACCAACCAGTAGCTGACGGTCCGTTCTGCCGAGCAATGGCTCAAGACTCAGCAATGGTGACTGCCCCAGACTGGGCTATCCGGACTTCTCGACGGTAACTTCCCCGGAGAGTTCCTGGAGATTGGCGGGCGCGACGGTCACGCCGGCTGCAGCGAGGCGGTCTTTGGCACGCGAAGCGAAGGCCGTTCTGGTCGCGAGGATGTCGGTCTCGGCGGGGTCGACGACCCAGAACCGGACGACCAGTTCGACGGCCGACTCGCCGAGGCGCTCGACGTGGACGGCCGGGATCGGTTTGGAGAGAATCCGTTCGTCCTCGGTGGCGGCCTCCTGAAGTAGGGCCGTGACACGCGGGATGTCCTCGTCGTAGGCGACGATGATCGACTCGTTGACGCGGTAACGGACGCCGTCGTAGGGGTGGGTAACCGGCTTCGTACTGAGGTCGTTGTTCGGGACGGTGACGATCTCGTTGTCCGGCGTTCGAATGCGGGTCGTTCGGAGCCCAATCTTGACCACGGTCCCGCCACGGCCGTCCCACTTGATGTAGTCTCCGACGTTGAAGTTCGCGTCGGCGACGAGAAAGATCCCGCTGACGAGGTTGCTGATGACGTCCTGTCCGGCGACGCCGACCGCTAGCGTGATCGCCGCGACGACGACTGCCGACCCCGAGAGGTAGCTGCCGAAACCGGCGGCCGCGATGGCAATCGGGAAAGCGATCGCGGCGAAGACGACGCGGAGATAGAGATCGACCGCCTCGACGAGTGTCGGGTTGCCCGCGTTCCTGAACTGGACGCCCCGCTTGAGCGGTGGCAATAGCAGGAGACGACCCACGAGATAGACGAACAGGAACGTGCCGACGAACAGCCCTGCCTGCAGAAGCAACCGTTCGGCACTCTGATCCAGTGCCGGCAGTTGCGCGACAGTCGGCAAGAGGTCGACGTGCATACCGGACGCTCAACTCGGAGACGTGTAAAAACACCGCCGTGGTCGCATCTCGCGTGCTTGCTTCTCGTGGCCGTGTCCGCGCGGGTGCGAGAACTACCGGGACGCGATGGGGTAGACACAGTGCCGATGGCGATACGCTCGTCTCGAGCGGCGACCCTGACGACACGCCCGTATCGAGCGTCGATCCAGAGCACACAGAATAAGTAGTCCACTCTCTAATACCGGCCAAATGCGGATCGAACAGGTCGGCGACGGTGATCCCGAGGTCGCTGTCGTCGCGGCCATCCACGGTGACGAGCCCTGCGGCGTGCGAGCGATCGAACGACTACTCGACGCCGACCCGGACTTCGACCGGGCGGCGAAACTGATCGTCGCCAACGAGGAGGCACTCGCGGCAGAACAGCGGTATCTCGACGAAGACCTCAACCGGGCGTTCCCCGGTGATCCCAACGGCGAGACACACGAATCACGGCTGGCGGCCGAGCTGACGGCTGAACTCGAGGGCTGCACCACGCTGGCGTTACATTCGACCCAGTCGTACGAGCACCCCTTCGCCATCGTGCGGGAGGCCGCCGGCGCGTCGCTCGAACTGGCGAGTCACCTCGACGTCCAGGCCGTCGTCGAGACGGGGCCGTTCGACGACGGCCGGCTCTTCGAATCAGTGACGCGACTGGTCGAGGTCGAGTGTGGCTATCAAGGTTCGGCCGAAGCTGCCGATAATGCGACCCGACTCGTCCGTGAGTTTCTTCGAGTGACTGGCGTGCTTGCCGACGAGCCGCCGCTCGACCCACAGGAGCATCCGGTCTTCCAGCTGGACGATGTCGTGCCGAAGTCCGAGGCCGACGACTACGAGGTCTTCGTCACCAACTTCGAGCGCGTCGAGGCCGGCGACCCATTCGCGGCCGTCGACGGCGAGTACGTGATCGCCGACGAAGATTTCTATCCCGTCCTGCTGTCGGCATACGGCTACGAGGACGTCTTCGGCTATACTGCCAAAAAGCGAGACGTCTCGGTCTGACGTTTCTCGGCGATTCGCCGACCCCTAGGCGTCTTTCGGCGGCGCGAACTCGACGAGTGTCAGGTCCCGATCGAGCATACAGTAGTCGTGGGGTGGGTCACCGAGGACCTCGTCGATGGTGTACTGTTCGTCGAACTCGGCTCCCACGGGTTCGCAGTATTCGTGGCTCGGGCACTCGGTGTAGGGACAGGGGCCCTGGAGCGTGGCCTTGCTGCCGGCATACGCGCCTTTGGTTGGGACGTTGGCCTGGATCGGCGCAGGTTCGACGTCGACGGCCTGGACGCCCGTGTCGTGGACGCCACAGTCCAGCACACTGGTGTTCTCGCGGACGGAACTCACTCGATATTTGCGCCCCTCGGTGAGGTTGAGACATTGATCGCGGTAGGGACAGCCCTCGCAGGCGTCGGCCGGCCCCTCGTAGACGAACGTCTGGCCGGGCGTGGCCAGACGAGTCCCGATGAGCGTGAGTTGTGTCATTGGGGGACAGTTGCGCGTCGAGCCGGATTAAGCTTCCCGACCGGTCAGTTCGTCTAGCCGATCCAGATAGTCCTCCCGAGGAACCTGATAGAGTGCACGATAGTCGAACGCGCCGCTCGCGAACGACTCGGCGATCTCGATTGCCCCCTCGATGGCCGCCTCACGGTCGTCGAATCGCTGGCGCTGTCCCGAAACGTCGGGCTCCAGCGACAGCGTCACGAACCAGGGGTCGTCAGGAAGTGGACGTTCACGTCCAGGGCGGCGATTTCGCTGTCCTTTCGTCAGATAGAGGGTCGGCAGACATGGCGGTGGAAAGGACTCGCTATCGAAGACGTCCGGACGGTAGACCAGCACGATCTTGGTCCGCTCGTCGCTCCAGACCTCCCAGCCAGTCGGCAGTCGATCCTCGATGTCCATACACATATCTCAGTTGCCACGGGGAAGAACGAACTGATCCAGCCGGCCACCTCGACGTCCGGGCGAACACCCGACCCTATATAAGCAATCTCGAATAGAGTCGACCACCGGTCCTGCCCAGCGGCAGGCTCTCGGACGATGTATCGGGGTTATTGGCGCGATCTATCCACGAATTAGAACCATTTCAGGGCAGCGCTTAAGTAGATAGAAACACCTTAGTTATTATAGTATCGGTGGCTGTGTCACTCGATACCACGCCACACAACGCGGACCCCGAAAGGGGAATGTGATCGCACCACATGACACAGAAAAACACAGTCGCGCTCGGTCGTCGGCCCCCCTCCATAGACCGGGCGACAGTGGCGTCCGACGCACGCACCCGACCACGACAGCAGCTGGCATCAAGCGGCGCTGGCCCCACCCCGTTCGTGATAGCATGACAAGCAATCCAGACACTCTGGCAGAACTGAGTACCGACTACCGGGCATCGATTCCCTCGGACCTCCGAGAGCACCACGACTTCGACTGGTACCTCGACCAGTTGTACGACGAACCGACGATCGCCCGCAACGCCCACCAGCGCGTCGCGGATATGTTCGACTTTTACGGCACGGAGTACGACGAGGACGCCGGCCTCGTCGAGTACAAACTTGCCTCTGAGGACCCGGTCAACGACGGCGAGAACACGTTCTACGGGCAAGTGATCCACGAGTCCATCCACGAGTTCGTCAACAAGGTCAAGAGTGGCGCTCGCGGCCTCGGTCCCCAGAAGCGGATCAAACTCCTCCTGGGTCCGGTCGGCTCGGGGAAGTCCGACTTCGACCGGCAGGTTCGGCGCTACTTCGAGGACTACACCCACCGCGACGAAGGACGGATGTACACCTTCCGCTGGACGAACCTCTGTGACGTCATCCCCGACCAGGATCCGGCGGACGACACTGTTCGGTCACCGATGAATCAAGATCCGCTCGTGTTGATCCCCGAGCAGCAACGTCAGCGCGTCCTCGACGACATCAACGAGATTTTGGACGCGCCGTACACGATTCGCAACGAACAGAGCCTCGACCCGGCCAGCGAGTTCTACATGGACCGGCTGCTGGCGTACTACGACGACGATCTCGAAACGGTGCTCGAAGACCACATCGAGATCGTCCGACTGGTCGCCGACGAGAACATGCGCCAGTCCATCGAGACGTTCGAACCCAAGGACAAGAAGAACCAGGACGAGACTGAACTGACCGGCGACGTCAACTACTCCAAGATCGCCATTTACGGCGAGAGCGATCCCCGAGCGTTCGACTACTCCGGGGCGTTCTGTAACGCCAACAGAGGGATATTCTCCGGCGAGGAACTACTCAAACTCCAGCGGGAGTTCCTCTATGACTTCCTGCACGCGACCCAGGAACAGACGATCAAGCCCAAGAACAACCCCCGGATCGACATCGACCAGGTGATCGTCGGCCGGACGAACATGCCCGAGTACAAAGACAAGAAGGGCGACGAGAAGATGGAAGCGTTCAACGATCGGACGAAACGGATCGACTTTCCGTACGTTCTGGGTTACGAAGACGAGGCCAAGATCTACCGGAAGATGCTCCGCAACGCCGACCTGCCCGACATCCAGGTCGAACCCCACACCCTGGAGATGGCTGGCCTGTTCGGCGTCCTCACTCGCATCGAGGAGCCCGACGCGGGCACGATCGATCTCGTCCAGAAGGCCAAAGCCTACAACGGCGAGATCGACGAGACCGACGACATCGACGTCAAGAAACTCCGTGAAGAGGGTGACAGCGCCGCCGAGATCGGTGAAGGGATGGAGGGCGTCTCACCGCGGTTCATCGGCGACGAGATCGCCGAGGCGATCATGGACTCGATGCATCGCGACCGCGGGTTTCTCTCGCCACTGACGACGTTCAACCACCTCGAAGGCAACCTCGAAAACCACGGCTCGATCGCCGAGGAGGACTTCGAGACGTACTACCGCTACCTCGAACTCGTTCGCGAGGAGTACAAAGATCGGGCGATCGAGGACGTTCGCCACGCGCTGGCCTACGACGTCGACGAGATCCAGCGCCAGGGCGAGAAGTACATGGACCACGTGATGGCCTACATCGACGACGACACCGTCGAGGACGAGATCACCGGCCGCGAGCAGGAACCCGACGAGCAGTTCCTGCGAAGTGTGGAGGAGAAACTCAATCTCCCCGAGGATCGCAAGGACGACTTCCGCCAGGAGGTCGCAAACTGGGTCTCCAGGCGCGCACGCGAGGGTTCGAGTTTCGATCCCCAGGACAACGACCGGCTGCGCCGCGCCCTCGAACGCAAGCTCTGGGAGGACAAGAAGCACAACATCAACTTCTCGGCGCTGGTGTCCAGCGGCGACATGGACGACGACGAGCGTAACGCCTGGATCGACGCGCTGACCGACCAGGGGTACAGCGAAGACGGGGCCAAGGAGGTGCTGGAGTTCGCTGGTGCCGAAGTCGCCAAAAGTGAGATGGAAGACTAATGGCCGGCAAGGACTTCATCACCGCTGCCGACCGGGAACTCGACGCGACCTATCAGGAGCCGATGTCGCTCTCTCAGTACGTCGATCTGATCCTGGATCGCCCCCATCTGGCAGCCCACGCCTCGAAGTACCTGCTCGACGCCATCGAGGCCGCCGGCACCCGGACCGTCGTCGAAGAGGGCGAGGAGAAAGAGCGCTATCGCTTTTTCGACGATCCGAACAACGACGGCGAGCACGCGATCCTCGGGAATACGGCGGTGCTCAACACGTTCGTCGACGACCTTCGATCGATCGCGGCGCGGCGCGGCAAAGACGAAAAGATCGTCTGGCTCGACGGCCCGACGGCGACGGGCAAATCCGAACTCAAACGCTGTCTCATCAACGGCCTGCAAGCCTACTCGAAGACTGACGAGGGTCGCCGCTACACCGTCGAGTGGAATATCGCGGGCGCTGGTGAGGGGTCGAGTGGGCTCACCTACGGTGACGAACCGATCAGTGACGAGGACGACTGGTACCAGAGCCCGGTCCAGGTACATCCGCTGACCGTCTTTCCCGAGACGGTTCGCGAGGACATCCTCACCGAGGCCAACGAACGGCTGGACGACCACGTCGAGATCCACGTCGACGGCCGACTCGATCCGTTCTCCCGGGAAGCATACGACTACCTCGAAGAGCAGTACCGTCGCCAGGGCGTCGCGGACCTGTTCTCGGCAGTCACGAACCCGAAGCATCTTCGCGTGAAGAACTACGTCGTCGACGTCGGCCAGGGAATCGGCGTCCTCCACAGCGAGGACGAGGGCTCGCCCAAAGAGCGACTCGTCGGCTCGTGGATGGCCGGGATGCTCCGGGAACTCGACTCGCGGGGCCGAAAGAATCCGCAGGCGTTCTCCTACGACGGTGTCCTCAGCCAGGGCAACGGCCTGCTCACGATCGTCGAGGACGCCGCCCAGCACGCAGACCTCCTCCAGAAACTACTGAACGTCCCCGACGAGGGATCGGTGAAACTGGACAAGGGGATCGGGATGGACGTCGATACCCAGATGATCATCATCTCCAATCCCGATCTGGAGGCGACGCTGAATCAGCACAGCGACCGCGAGGGTCAGGACCCGCTGAAGGCGCTGAAACGTCGCCTCAACAAACACGAGTTCACCTACCTGACGAACCTCTCGCTGGAAGCACAACTACTCCGCCGGGAACTGACCAACGATACCGCTGTGTGGGAGGCGGACTCGTGGACGGACCTGGACGAACGGATCCGCGAGCCGA